>Ga0265328_10001491_pt1 | contig 10802 bp, 3 predicted proteins | sample 41624metaG_FD_202086 | JGI IMG/M metagenome (GOLD analysis project Ga0265328, IMG submission 202086) | Rhizosphere microbial communities from Carex aquatilis grown in University of Washington, Seatle, WA, United States - 4-16-24 metaG | ecosystem: Host-associated > Plants > Roots > Rhizosphere >...
GCGACGGCGTAACTAGGCCCCCGAAGGTCGAAATTGGCGTTGAGACGATTGGCGAGAACATTCGCCATCGCGCCGATGACGGCCGCTGCGGTCAAGGGCGGAATCGCGTCGGCGCGCGCGTCCGTCTCCAAACTCGGCAGGCGCGCCCGAAAATTGGCGCGCGCCGCATTCGGGTCGCAGCCCATGCCGATCAGCGCCGACATGCGCTGCGGCAAATGGCGATCGGCGCCGATCGCCTCGAGCGCGACCCGCGTCATCAGCAATTGCTGGGGCAGGGCGCAGGCGAGATCATGCGGCGGGAAGCGCAGCCCGCTGAGCGGCAGCTCGATTTCGGCGGCCGGGCGCGGCGGCGGCGCGTCGCCGAGGAACAGGCGACGGCGCACAGCGTCGGCGGTTTCGTCGGCCCCGGCGTGCAAGCCGACGCCGACGACGGCGATCACTGGCGCGGACGCCTTCGCTGTCTGCTTGGGCGCCTCGACGCCGGCGCCCTCTTCGACGATGAGATGGGCGTTGTTGCCGCCGAAGCCGAAGGCGCTGACGCAGGCGACGCGGGGCGTGGTCGCCTCCCAATCGCGCGGATGCTCCGACACACGAAAGCGCGATTCGGCGATCTGCGGGATATTCGGAAAGGCGTTCGGCGTCGGCGGCAGGACGCGATTTCGCATCGCCATGACCGCCTTTATGAGGCCCGCCGCGCCGGCCGCAGTGGCGAGATGGCCGATATTGGCCTTGAGCGAGCCGATGGCGAGGTCGCGGCCGCCGAAAAATTCCGCCGCGGCGCTCACCTCGACGCCGTCGCCGCGCGCCGTGCCGGTCGCATGACATTCGAGGTAGGAGACGCGATCGGGGTCGATCCCGCTCGCTGCGTAAGCCTCGGCGATGGCGCGCCGCTGCCCCTCCTGCGCCGGCGCCAGAAACCCTCCGGCGGCGCCGTCGTTGCCGAGGCCGACGCCGCGGATCACGCCGAGAATGTCATCGCCGTCTCGCCGGGCGTCGGCGAGACGCTTCAGAGCGAGGAGCGCCGCGCCCTCCGCCGCGAGAAGCCCGTCGGCTTCGACATTGAACGGTCGGCTGCGGCCGGAGGGGCTCAACGCGTTGAGCGCCGAAAATCCCATATTGAGGCCAAGAAAATCGGCGCCGTTGACGCCGCCGGCGAGCATGACGTCGGCCTTTCCGTCCTCCAGCCAGTCGGCAGCGAGCTTGATGGCGTAGAGCGACGAGGCGCAGGCGGCGTCGAGCGCGAAGCCGCCTGCGCCGAGTTGCAGACGCGCGCACAAGAGATGCGCCGGATAGCCGGAGGCGAAGCGATTGCGTGGATCCTGATTGCGAAGATCCTGATTGCGAAGGTTCTGCGCCCGCGTTGTCGGCGCGCCGAGCCAGACCTGCTCCGCAAATCGGGACAGGCCCTCCGTGGGATAGCAGAGGTTGCCGATGATCGCGCCGGTCCGTTCGAGAGCGGCGCCGGCGATGCGCGCTTGTCCGAGCGCCTGGCGGCCGCAATCGAACAGCCAGTGGTGCATCGCCTCCAATCCGACGAAGGCTGGCTCCTCGCTCGCGTGAAAATCCGCTACATAGCCGGCATGGTCCGAGACCATGCCTTCCATGCCCGGGCGCCAGTCCGCGGACGGGACGAGAAGTCGGTCGCGATCGGCGCGGAATCGCCCGGCGGGCATAGGTCCGTAGACCACGTCTCCCCGCTCCGCCAGTCGCCACAGCGCCTGCGGCGAATGCGCGCCGGGAATGACGCAACCGAGGCCGACGATCGCGATGGGCGGAAAGGACGTCATGCGTCAGGCGGACGCGGAGCCGGCCGCAGCCAGCACGATTTCGACTTCGGCCGGGTTCGACGAGGCGTTCAATATTTCCTCGACGAACGTCCGCGCCCCGTCTTCGAGAGCGATGGCGGCGATCCCCTGCGCCTCGAAATGACGTTTCAATTCGGGCGTGACCATGCCCGCGTCCCACGGCCCCCAGTTGAAGGCGCGCACCAGGCATGCGTCGCCGCGCCGCGCCGCCTCCACGCGGGCGATCTTGTTCAGCGCTTCATTGGCCATTGCGTAGCTGCTCTGCCCGCTGTTGCCGAAGCGTCCGGCGACCGAGCCGAACAGGGCGATCAGCGAAAGATCGTCGTCCGCCGTCGCGTCGAGCAGCGCCTGAAGGCCGCCGACCTTCGGCGCAAAGACTTTGCCGAAGAGCGTGGCGTCATTCGCTTCGATGAGCTTGTCGGCGAGCACGCCCGCGCCATGCACGAAACCGTCGATGCGCCCCCAGCGCCGGCGGACGGAGTCGAGCGCGCTGCGCAGCGCGCCGGTGTCGGCGACGTCGACGCTGTGATAGCAGGCCTCGACGCCGGCCTCGGCCAGTTCGCGCAGGAGCCTGTCGATCTCGACGCTGGCGCGCAGCCCTTTGGCTCGCGCGGCGATCGCCTGCGGACTCGCAGCGCCCTCCGCGCGCCGCGCGAGCGCACCGCGCAATTCGACTTCGGACAGCGGCGCGAGCTCCGCCGGAACCTCGCAAAGAGCCGTGCGCCCCAAAAAGACCAGCCGGACCGGATGCGCCGCCGCCAGGGCGCGCGCGCAGACGGGGGTGACGCCCCGCGCGCCGGAGACGATCAGCACCGCATTCTCCGGCAGGGGCCGACGCCCATTCGACGCGGGCGCCAGGGCCTGCGCCGTTTCGCGCAGACTCACGCGACGCCCGTCGGCCAGAAGTCCAATCTCGACGCCGCCGCCGCATAGAAGCTCGTCAGCGAGCCTTTCGGCGAGCGCCGCCGGAGCAATGCCGTCCTGCTCTATGTCGATCGCCTTGACGCGCGCGAGAGGCCATTCCTTGGCGGCCGTCTTCGCGAGACCACTCATCGCGCCGGTCCAGGCCCGTGCGCCGCAGCGGCCGGACAGGCCGAAATCGCCGCCGGTGTCCTGAACCGTGGCGAGCATTCCGCCCGCCCGTCCGTTCCTGGCGAAGGCCTGCGCCGCCCTTATGGCGCGGGCGCCTTTGTCGGCGCTCTCGCCATCGCCGAGAGCGAACAGCACGAGCCCGTCGGCCTCGGCGTCGGGCGCATCCGAAAAGCAAGCCGCCTCCACGCCGCGCTCGCGCAGCGCCGCGCAGAGGGCCATGGACAGCGGCGAATCTTCGATCGCCATCCGTCTCGGCCGCGGCGCGATCGGCGCGGTCGGCGCCTCGATCATCTCCACGATCGATCGAAACAGCTTCGGCGCCGGACGCGCCTGCTCCGGCGCGGGCGACAGGGCGGCGGGGGGCGACGCGCCGAGCCGTTCGCCGATGGCGCGCAAGGTCGAGAGTCCCGCGAGCTCGCGCATCTCCACCTGCGGCAGATCGGGCAGCGCTTCGCGCAGCGCGGCGAGAATTTCCACGCGCTTGATCGAATCTATGCCGAGATCGCGCTCGAGCTCCATGTCTGGGCTCAGCATGGCGGCGGGATAGCCGGTCTTGGCGGACACGATGTCGAGAATGGTCGACGTCATGTCGCGTGGCGCGCTCGCCGCCGCGATCGGAGCCGGCGGCGAAGGCCTGGCGAGCGGCGCAGGCGCAGGCATGGGGAGCGGCTCGGGCCTCGGCGTCGGCGCCATGACAACAGGCGTCGGCGGCGCGCGTCGCGGAGCGGCGGGCGCCGGAACGAGAAGCGACGGGGCCGACGCCGCGACCGAAGGGCGCCTTTCGGCGCCCGTCAATTGCGTGAGAACAGCCTCGGTCGCTTGCAGATAGGCGATATGCGCATCGGCCATCGCCTTCTGTGCGACCTGATGCGCTTCACTGCTCGCCCGGATGATTTCGACGAGACTTTCCAAGCGTCGATCGTCGGCCATGGGAGCAGCGCCTTTTTCATTTGCGAGAGAGATAGCGGAGACGATGGGCGCGCGCGGCGCCGGAGGGGGCGGCGCGACCGAAGCTGCGCGCTTCGGCGGCTCCGGGGGCGGCCGCTGCGATTCCTGCGCCGGATAGCGCTTGCCGTAATTGCTGCCATTGATCTCGACCGAGATCGGCGACGGCGTATCCTGCGCCGGCTCCACCTCGTAGCCGTTCCACAAGGGCGCGAGGTCCAGAGCGACGCCTTCGACGGCGAGCTTTCCGAGCGCGCTCCAGAAGCGCCAGACCTCGTCACGGGCCTTGCCGTCGAGCGCGACCGCGATATGCGGCTGCCCCGCGAGGCAGCGCCCGGCGAGCTCGCTGAGCGCGGCGCCGGGACCGACCTCGATGAAAATTCGCGCGCCTTGCGCATGCATCGCCTCGATCTCTTCGCAAAACCGCACCTCGCGAACGATTTGCTCGGCGAGGGTTTCGGCGATCTCCTCACTCGACGCGTAGGGACGCGCCGTGGCGTTGGCGTAGACCGGGACGGACAGCGGCGCGAATTCGCAAGTGCGCAGCACATCCGCGAATGGCGCTTGCGCGGCGGCGACGAGGGGCGAGTGAAAGGCGGCGGAAACCGAAAGCCTGCGCGTGTGAACGCCTTCCGCCGAGAGTTCCCGCTCCAAGGTCTCGATCGCGGTATCGGCTCCAGCGACGACGATCTGATCCGGCGCATTGTGATTGGCGATGACGACCGCTTTCGCCTCGACGCTCGCGGCAGCCTCGACTTTCGCGCGTGACGCGAAGACCGCGAGCATCGCACCCGCCGCGTCGCCCGCGGCGGCCTGCATCGCTTTGCCCCGCGCGATGGCGAGAGAGACGAGCTGCGACTTCGGAAAGGCGCCGGCGGCGCAAAGCGCCGTCAGCTCGCCGAAACTATGTCCGCCGACCATCGCAGGACGGACGCCGACCGCCTCCAGGAGCGCGAGATAGGCGAGGCTCGCCAAAGCGATCGCCGGTTGCGCCCGTTCCGTCTTTGTGAGCGCGGCATCCTGGGCGCGCTTTTCCGCATCGCTGAAAACGGGCGGCGGAAACACGACGCGTGGAAGCAGACGCATCTCCTCCTCGGTCGCGTCGGCGACGTCGTCCCAGGGCGCCCGCGCCGTCTCGAATGCGAGAGCGAGTCCCGCGCTCATGCCGACATATTGGCTGCCTTGACCAGGGAAAAGAAAAGCGATGGGCCCCGAGACCGTAGGCCCCGAGGCCCAATGCAGGCCCGGCTGCGACACGCGAAGCTGCTGCGTGGCGATTGCGTCGAAACGCGCATGGAGCGCGTCGAATTCCGCGATGTCTTTCGCGACGAGAGCGAGACGAAGCGGCGCGGCGCGATCGAAATTCGCTTGGCTGGCGCGCGCCGACGCGGCGAATCCGCCCGGCTCCGCGGCCCTTTCTCGCGTCGTCGAAAACGCACGGTCGAGACCGCCACGTTCCTTCGCAGAGAAAAGAAACAGCTCCGATGAGAGATGACGAGTCAGCGCCGGCCGCGGCGCAGGGCCGGCATATTCTTCGAGGGTCACATGAAAATTACTGCCGCCGAAACCGAACGAGCTGACCGAAGCGCGACGCGGGTGGCGCTTACCCCTGATCCAGGGCCGCAGCGTCGTATTCGCATAAAAGGCGACGCCGTCTTCCGTCAGGGACGCATGCGGCGCTCCGATTTTGATCGTCGGCGGCAACGCCTTATGATGCAGCGACAACACCGCCTTGATGAGGGCGGCGGCGCCCGCCGCGCCCTTGGTGTGGCCGATTTGCGATTTGACGGATCCGATCGCGCACCAAGGCCGATCGCGGCGCGCGCTACGGCCGAAGACCTGCGCCAATCCTTCGAGCTCGGCGAGGTCGCCGGCGATGGTCCCTGTGCCATGCGCCTCCAGCAACTCCACCGTCTCCGGCCCATAGCCCGCCGCAGCGAAGGCGCGTTCTATGGCGAGCGCTTGTCCCTCTGGACGCGGCGCATAGATGCTCTTCGCGCGTCCGTCGGAGGAGGCGCCGACGCCGCGCAGCACAGCGTAGATTTTGTCATTGTCGCGCTCGGCGTCCTCGAGGCGACGCAGCGCCAACATGCCGACGCCTTCGCCGAGAACGGTTCCGTCGGCGTCGCTCGCGAAGGGCCGGCAATCTCCCGTCGGCGACAGGGCCGGCGTTCGCGAGAAGCACACAAACATGAAGACGTCGTTGAGCGCGTCCACGCCGCCAGTGATCACGAGATCGGACTGGCCGAGCGACAATTCCTGAACCGCCATGCGAAGCGCGCCGAGCGAGCTGGCGCAGGCGGCGTCGACGACGCAATTGGCTCCGCCGAGGCCGAAGCGGCTCGCGATGCGGCCGGCGACGACATTGCCGAGCAGACCCGGAAACGTGTTCTCGCCCCATTCCGCGTAGCGGGAGCGCGCCGATCGCACGATCCGTTCGAGCTGGTCCTCGCTCAGCCCCTCTTCGCGCATCGCGCGCGCCCACAACGGATATTGCAAGCTGCCGGACATTGTTCCGGCCAGTTCCGTCGCGGAGGCGACACCGAGAATGACGCTGACGCGCGAACGGTCGATGTTGGAAAAATCGGTTCTACATGCATCGGCGAGCACGCGCTTGGCGACGATCAGCGCCAGCAGCTGCGCCGTGTCGGTCGCCGCGAGATTATTGGGAGGTATGGCGTGATCGAGCGGATCGAAACCGATCTTATCGAGAAACGCGCCGCGCTTGCCGTAGGATTTTCCGGGCTTGGTCGGATCGGGATCGTAATAGTCTTCGATGAGCCAATGTTCGGGCGGAACGTCTTTGACGAGATCCTTGCCGTCGAGAATATTCCGCCAATATCCGTCATGGGCGACCGAGCCGGGAAACAGGGCGCCGACGCCGACGACGGCGATGGGAATCTGACGCATGGGATCGCTCGTCACCGGATTGGCCTCCTCATCCGAGCGGCCGAGGCTCGAAGCGGAAAGCTTCCGCCGGCGTCTCGACGCCCATGGCGCGTAGCTGCTGGGCGCGGGTGACGACGGCCGCGCCTTCCAGAAGGTTGTAGGCGATCTGCACGACGCTGCGGTTTTCGAGCGGCTCCAGAAAGCTGCCCTTCACCCAGTCGTTGAACGCGCCTTGCGCCGGACCGCACCAGATTTGGAAATCCATCTCCCGACCTTTTTCGCCAGTGATCGCCCAAAGACTCGCATTCCCGAGATACCAGCGACAGACGAGCGCGAGCTTCACCTTCGGAGAGTTCTCCGCCGCGGCGAGCGCATCCGGGTCGCGACGCTCGAAGAATCTTTTCGTTTCCGACCAGACGGCGTCGACGGAACGTTTGAAAATCTCTCGCTCGATCTGTGTCGAGAGTTCAGGAGGGATGGCGTCGAGCGAATCATAGGCCCGGTAGATATCGTAGAGCCGCGCCGCGCGCTGCGGGAACAATGTCCCTTTGCGCAGCACCTGCACTTTGACGCCCGCCTCGAACATATCGGCCGAGGGCGCCATTGCGATGTCCTGCATGTCGGCGACTGCGAGCAGCGCCTTCGCAGAAGAGGAGAGTCCCGCTTCGACCGACGCCTGATTGACGCTCCCGGTGACGACGAACGCGGCTCCCGCCGCAAAAGCCGCGGCAACCGCTTGAGGCGAGCCGAGTCCGCCCGCTGCGCCGATCCGCACCATGCGCGTCCCCGGGTGACGCGCGGCAATACGGTCGCGCAGCGATTGAAGCAATGGCAACAGAACGGGCAGCGGACGATTGTCGGTGTGGCCGCCGGAATCGGCCTCCGCGATGACATCCTCGGCAATCGGAAGGGCCGAAGCAATCTCCGCCTCGTCGTCCGTCAACCGGCCTTGCGACACGAGCGCCCGCAACATGTCATGCGGCGGAGGCGACATGAATTGCGTCGCGACCTCGGGTCGGGACACTTTGGCGAAGACGTGGTTGAGACGAACGGGATCCCCGAGCGGGCCGCGCCGCAATCCGCTGGCCATATACCGCACGACCGCCGGCGATATTTCGAGGAAGGCGGACGCCGACGCGCGCGTGACCCCGGCCTGGAGATAGAGCTCGACGAGCGCTTCTTCCAGGCCCGGCGCGTCGGGCGAATGGATGAGATTGACGCCCCAGGATTTCGAGGGGCCGAGCGTCGCAAAGATACGAGCGATCGCGTCGGAAACGGTCGCCACATCCAGTCCCGCGGCGCCGAAAAATCCGAGCAGACCCGCATTTGCGGCCGCGATCACCATTTGAGTGGACGCAATGCCGCGCGCCATCTCTCCGCATATGTATGCGAAGCGTAGGTCGTGCCTCGTGAGAAAAGACCGATCACCGAGCCATTCCGGAAAGATCGGCGGCAGATATCCAATTTGCGCGGAACTGCTCGGCTGAGCCCCGGCGTCGTCCCCCATGAAAATATTGCGGCCTTCGCGCTCGTCCCACATTAGACGCAACGGGCGGCGAAAGTTCCGAATCGCCGCGAGCAGCTGCGAGCGCTCCCCCTCGAGCACGCCTATCCCGTCGCCATTTGCCTGCAATGGAACCCCGCGGTCGCTTGAGGCGCGATCCGTTTTTAAGGACTGCGATTGTCGTTTCACTTACAATTCGAAGCGCAACACGAGGTTGCCGACGTCTTGTAATACACTTTTGCTACAGCTTACCGAGCCGACGCGACGCTCCTCAATGGAACAAACCGACATAGTTTGGCCTCGGCGAACCAATGATTGTAATTTACGCTGTTCCGCCCCTGTCGCGGGCATTGACCCGCGGAAGCCTCATCCGATCAAGTCGCGCTCAAAGTGGCGGCCATTGGAATCGATCATCGCGCCATTCCGCCTGCTCTGCCTGCAATCATAGTCGATACTGACATGCACAAAATTTCGCGACGAAGCCCGCAATGACGAAGTCGCGCGGCATTTCGATTGTGCGCCGCAATTCCCCGAACTCTCGTCCGCGCATCTTCGCCCCATTCGGTGTGACGGCCGCCCGTTGCGAGGCATGACCACGTAGGGTGGCGTGGATTGTGAGAAATGCCACCGCCGAAATCGGTCTGCTGCTTCATTCATATAGGCACTGAGCGCCGGACGGCCTCAGAGGCAAGCACACATCAGATATTTGGAGAAAATCAATGTCATTGCAAACTCTCGATAAACAGGCGAGCGGGACCGCCGTTCTGACGAAAGCGTCGGCGCCGCATTCGAACGCTCTGACCGATTTCGACATGTGCGTCGCGCTCGCCGAAAGGGCGATCGACAGCCAGCTTTATTACGCCTGGATGGCGTGGAAGCGCCGCAAGAGCTTCGGCGAGAAGATCACCATAAAGAAGGTGAAGAGCGACGGAAAGCTCGTCGACTCGAAATATGGTCTGAGCGACGTCGTTCTGGCGCCGCTGACAATAAGCCTGAATGTTCCGGGCGGGCGGCTCGGCCAGGTGAGAGTGACGCTCGGACTCGTCTCGGGAACCGTCGATTATTACGACGAAGTCTCGGACTGCCCTGCGTCCTTCGCCTTCACGAAGCAGGATGATTGGAGCGTCTCGTTCATCGTCGATCTCGGCAAGGATCCGATCGATCTCGATGCGCTCGCGGCAATCGATCCCGACACGCATCAAACAGCAAAGGATGTCATCACATCGAGCGGTCTTCCCGACGCGGTGTTCTCGATCGAATATTTGTTCATGGATTTGACCAAGGTGGATCTGCTGCTCGAAGGCGACAAGGACGTTCACATTCCCGACGCCGTGCCGGATTCGGCTCGGACGAAGGCCTTGAACTGCCTGAATCTGTTGCTGCAGGGAGATCTCGGCAAGTTCATGCTCGGCACGGTCGTCCGTCGCAACAATCAGCAAGCGGTTCCGACTTTCGCGCTCACGGACTTCATCTTCGACGTTCACGCAAATCCCGAAGCGCCCTACGCCAGCACGCTGAGCTATCTCTGCATGCTCGCGCATCACGCGCTGCCCGATAATATCGACGCAGCGCGATTGAAGCTGCAGGGCGATTGGGTCGATCCTGCAAAGCTCGACGGCAAGGATGGCCTCGTCGCCGGCGTCATGGCGATCGGCAAGAGCGTGTTTCTGGACAAATATCTGATCGCCTGGTTCAGCAGGCTGATCGGGAGAGAGCCGAACGCCGGCGATTTGGCCTGGACCTATGGCGGCGGCGGCGTCAACCGGTGGAACTCGAGCGACATCATCGACCGCGAGTGGGAGAAGGCCGTCGACTGGACGATCACGCTCGCCGCGCAACCGGGAACCAACCAGATCGCGATCAGCGGCCGTGTCTCGAGCCACGCTTATATGGACGGCTACACACTCGGCGCTCATTGGCACACCGAAGACATTCACATCGAGGGCTATCAGGATATTTCCGGTGTGATCGAGCTGCAGGCTCAGGGCATCGGCGTCGACTTTCAGGTGGTTCCGAAGCTGAGCTATCAGTTCGGCGCGCCACAGGTCACGCAGGATTCGATCGATGGGGGCGCGAAAGTTCTGACCGCCTTCGAGAAGGCCTTCACCGGCGATAGCACAGCGGACAAGCTGCTCAACCTTCAGGCCGAGACGATCCAAAGGATTTCCGCTTCGATCGACGAAGTGTTCAAGAGCTTCTCGGTCACGATGGCGCAGCACGCTTTCATCCCGCCCGGAGGCGGCGCCTTCACTTTCCAGAACCCGAGCTTCTCGGCTGCCGGCGATCTGACCTTCGACGTCATCTACAAGGCGCCCTGATACGACCCGCGCGGGCGCGGACGTCCGCGCGCTCATCCGATCATTCCACCAATCGATCCATCACATTTATTCATCAGGAGAGTCACATGAATACCCCGCATGTCGTCGGATTCGACGCCAAGGACAATCAGGGCCACGCGATCCGGCTCACCGTCTCGACGGACATCGTCGATTATTTCGAAGCCACCCGCGTCTTCGGCCGCGAGGACCTCGCCGATCCGAACGCCCATGGGCGTTTCCAGCCGCGCC
>Ga0265328_10001494_pt1 | contig 10795 bp, 12 predicted proteins | sample 41624metaG_FD_202086 | JGI IMG/M metagenome (GOLD analysis project Ga0265328, IMG submission 202086) | Rhizosphere microbial communities from Carex aquatilis grown in University of Washington, Seatle, WA, United States - 4-16-24 metaG | ecosystem: Host-associated > Plants > Roots > Rhizosphere...
GCGGAGGCTGGGCGTCGGGTGGAGGCCCTGGCCGCCAGCCAGGAGGCCCTGGACCTGTACCGGGAGTTGGCGGCCGGTAACCGCGACGCCTACCTGCCCGACCTCGCCGGGGCGTTGTGGATGACCGGGTGGGTCTGCCTGGCTGTCGATGGGCCATATGATCGGGCTGTGACGGCGTCCGCCGAGGCGGTGGACCTGTTCGCCGAATTGGCCGCCAGCTTCCCCGCCGCCTTCACAGATCGTCTACGCGCCTCAGCCCGGACCCTCGCCGATGTCCACGACAGGATGGGTGCCCCGGACACCGCAGCCCAGGTGCGGACTCGGTACGGCATCGGATAACGGCCTGGTCATCCAGACGGTCTGTAGGAAACCATCGTTTGTTGAAGATCACTAAAACAAGGTCAACAAGGCCCCGTGTGCCTTCAAAAACTCCTTCAACAACCGGAAGTGTTCAACAACCTTCAAGAGTCGTTTCATGAAGGCCTTACCGCATCAGCGCAGGTCAGCCAAATCCGTTGATTTTTCGGCGTGGACTACCGCAACCTCGACCTACCGAGAAACCATCGAAGATCATGTTTGTCGTTGTTTTCGCGCTGGATACTGCCGGCACGTCAGGCCGAGCGGGCGCACGCTGCCACGGGGCCGGTCCGCCGTACCCACAGCAGGTCTGCCGAGCAGGACTGACCCGGTGCGCTGTCCATACCCGCCCATAGTCTGTGTATGGGCAGGTATGGACGATGTATGGGCACGGTGTCCAGGGCGATTAGTTCCGGATGTACCTGCCCTAATCAGGCCGGACAGTCCGCGTCGAGTCGCGTACGGTGACGGACGTGGATGGCCACGTGGCGGGTTGGGTGTTCTTGCCCGATGACGGCCCGCGGATGCACCGCACGGACCGAACCGGTGTGGGGCGCACGCTGTGCGGTCGCCACCTGGACTCGACGGTGCCGGTCCTACAGAACCCGCGCCGAGCGTTCTCCATCTGCGTGGCCTGCCGCGACGCCGGCGCCCAGTACCCGATCCCGCAGTTCGTCGCAGCCGGTGGCCCGCCGAGGCGGAAGCCATGGCAGCGGGTGGTGGAAGGCCCCCGGCCCGGCTGGGTCCAGCTGCCCAAACCCGCGCTGCGGGTGCTTCACCGGCCCGACCCGTACATCCCCGACCGAGTGCTGTGCGGGCTGAAACTGCCCGGCCGCGTGCCGATCCACGAGACACCGCCGTGCGACTGGGCGCACTGTGACTCGTGTCGGGCAAAGATCGACGCCGACCCAGAAGAGGTCCGACGCGAGCCGACCATACGGGCCAAATCTGCCGGTCGTGCCCGACGACGGCAGCCGCAGCCGCGGCCGCTGGTGGTGTCCGCACGGATCCGGGACCGGCTCGCGGCCCGGCCCGTGACCGGCGACGGGCCGGTCGGCACGGCCGGAACCTGGCGGGTGCCGGCCGGCTGGGCTCGGCTCGATGACCAGGCCGTGTGGCACCGGCCGCACCCCGAGCGGCTGGACCAGGTGATGTGTGAGCTGCCCCTGCCCGCCGCGGTCTCGGTCTACCAGCGGCGCGCCACGACCGAACCGGTCTGTCCGGACTGCCACGCCGTGCGCACCCAAGCGTTGAAAGAACTCCGTGAACTCGACCGCCGACTGCCGCCCCCGCTACGACGGACCTCTCCATGCCACCCGCCCCGTCCGCAGATCGTCCGGGGCGGTCTGCCCACGCTCGGACGGGACAGCTGAAAGACCCGGTTCGCTGTCCACCGCGTTCGAGGCAATCCCTCCCCCGACGTGGCCCCGTCGCCGAGGGCTGAGATCCTGGCACCCGGTCGTGTGAATACCTGCCCATACACCGCCCATACACACGCTGTGGGCCGTGTATGGGCAGGTAAGGGTGTACGGTGCGCGCCATGACGACCCGCTAGACGGAGGTGGCGCGATGCCCGGATTGGCGATCTTGAATTACAAGGGTGGGGTTGGCAAGACCACCCTGGCCCGGGAACTGGCCGCCGCGCTCGGCCGCCGGGGCCAGCGCAGCCTCGGCGTCGACATGGACCCCCAGGCCAACCTGAGCCGCCGGCTCGGGTTCCGCTCCGACCAGGTCGATCCCCGGCCGACCCTGGCCGGAGCGCTGAAAGACAACCGGGCCGGCTGCGCCGCCGAGATCCTGGTCCCGTGTGGATGGGACGACCCGCTCGCTGCCCAGATCGACCTGCTCCCCAGCAGCTTCGACCTGGAAAACAGAATCTCCGAGGCCGGTGTCGTCGGCGCGGTGATGCGGCTGCGCAACATCATGACCGGGCTGGGCGGCCATCACTGGCGGCTGTATGACTGCGCGCCGTCCCTGGGACACCTGACCCAGATGGCCCTGGTCGCCGCCGGCGGTGAGCAGGAATGCGGGGTGCTGCTGGTCGCCGAACCCGAGTACGACGGCCTGGAAGGCTGCGTCAAGGCGTACGAGTTCATCGAGGGCTACGCCGCGCTGCTGGGCGTGCCCCATCTGCGGGTGATCGGGATCGTGGTCAACCGCACCCGCAACACCGAGCTGCACACCGCGAACATCAACACACTGGTCGAGCGGTTCGGCGACCTGGTCTGGCAGCCCCACCTGCCGCTGTGGACGGCGCTGGCCGACGCCCACAACTCCGCGGTGCCCCTACACACCATGCCCGGCCCCAAAGCCCGCGACCTGTCCGGCCGGTTCGACGCCCTCGCCGACCACGTCGAGAAGGCGTTCGCATGAGTGCCACCCGTAAGCCGGCGCGGCCGGGCCTGCCCGCCGGCCGTGAGGCCATCGCCGTGCCCGGCCTGCCCGCCCCCGCAGCAGCGACACCCGTGCCGCCGGCGCCCGCCGCGCCGCCCATACCCGCCCCATACCCGGGTATACAGGGGTATGGGCAGGTACGGACACCGCCTCGGACCGCCCGTAAAAGCGCCGCGAAACGCGACGACCCGCCGGGTATGGCCCGCACCTCCTACTACATCAGCTCCGAGGCGGCGGCCGCGCTCGACGCCGCCGTCGACCAGGTCCTCGCGGCGCTCGGCGGGGACATACCCAAGCATGTGGCGCTCTCGGCCCTCATCGCGGCCGGCGCCGCCCAAGCCCCAGCCGTGGCGCAGCAGCTCGCCGCCGCCCGCGCCGCCGAGCTCGCCCAACGCCTACAAGAACTCCAACGGGGCTGAACCCGTACCCTACCCATACACGCCCATACCCGGGTACGGGCGTGTATGGGCAGAGTACGGACGGTGTATGGGCGCCCTGCTCCGACCCGGTCTCGGGGCCCGCTGTGCCCAGCCTGGCGCCCGGTTCCTCGTGGGTTGATGACCCGGTGTCGGCGGTTTCGTTGTAAAGATCATGAGCGAGCAGGGCATCCCGCACCGGCATGAGCCACCTCGGTTCTACGAAGCGTTGGGGCGGGTGATGGGCGCCCTGCGCGACTGCCATGCGCTCAACGGCGCCCGTCACCTGGATTGGTGGCCCGCGCTTGCCGGGCGGGAGCGGCACATCGAATGGCAGGGCGGCCCCTACGCCTACAAGGTCGCCGGGGCGCTGTTCGCGGCGGTCATCAACGAGGACTACTGCCCTACCCTGCGTGGGGCGCTGACCCACCACGAGTTCCATTCCACTGGCCGGACGCGGTCGCGGTTCGAGGTCCTCAACGTGCCCATCGTGCTCCGGGCGCTCGACCCGGTCGGCGCGGACGAGGCGTTCGGTCAGGCGGTGCGCCACCTGCGACAGACCGACCAACAGCCGACCGTCGAGGCCGTACCGGCGTAGCACGACACTCCTCCAGCCGGCGGGTATGGGCATCCCATACCCGCCCATACCCGTGTATGGGCAGGTATGGGTGAGGGTTCCACGTTGACGGCTGTGGAGTTTCGATCGCCTTGTTCACGACCGAGCGGTTCGTCTCGTGGCCCGGCTCGGACCACGGCCGTAGCCGCAAGCCGGAACGTGCGCACAAGCGTGTGATGCTATTCCTACACCAGTATGACGAGCCGTAGCATAGAGGTATGAAGGAACGGTTGAGCTTGAGCGTGGAGTCCCCGACGGCGGCGTACCTGACCAGCCGTGCCCAGCGCGAAACACACGGGAACGTGTCGGCCATGGTCGACAAGTTGGTGCGCTCGGCGGTGTTGGCCGAGAGCGTGCGGGCGGAGGCCCGGTGGTACGCCGAGCATCCCGAGGCCGCCGAGGCTGCCGAGGCCGAGCGGTACGCCGCGTGAGCCTGCAGCGCGGCGAGGTCTGGCGCTACGAGGCGGCCATGGCCCGCCCCGGCCAGCCCACACTCCGCCTGATCGTGTCCGCCGAGGTCATCAACGACAACGACGATCTCCCGATCGTGCTCGCGCTCCAGATCGTCGACGCCGACCCGGGCAGCCTCCTGGCCGTCCGGGTCGGCGAGCACGGGTGGGCCCGCGCGCTGAGTATCGAGCCGGTGCTGCGTCGCCGCCTGGTCGAGCGGGTCGGCACCGCCGACCCCGCGACGATGGAGCAGGTGGCCAACGCCCTGCGCGCCGTCCAGGATCTCTGACCGCCCGGCAAGAGCCAGCGGTACCCGCCCCCGACCGGATCCCGGCCGGGGGCGGGTACCGCATCAGGCCCGCGCCTGCCAGCACCCGCCGCACCTCGACCAGGCATCCCCTAACGCCCGCCCGTTCCCCTCCTGACTGGCCCACCCATACCTGTGTATGGGCGTTGATGAGATGCCCATACACAGGTATGGGTCGTGTATGGGCCGTGTCGCCCGGCACTATTTCGTGCTTGGTGCCGCCGAACACGAAATGGCGGGCGGGTGTCCCGTGCGGTATTTTCGTGTCGTCGAGTGCACGCCACGAAATGGAGTGTGAGCGGGTGGCGAACGTCGAGGCCGGTACCGAATGCGTCGTGTGCGGGCGGGTGTTGCCCGCCCAGTGCGGGCAGGGCCGGCGCCGGCGCTACTGCGACACGACGTGCCGGAGCACCGCCCGCCGCCGCCGCGCGCCCGCGCCGCCGACGACGTGTGATCTCCGATTCGGGCCGATCGCCTGCGGGCAGCGGGCCGACGGGGAGTTCTCCACCGCCGCGCCGCTACGGGTGCGGGTATGCGCCCGGCACCGCGAGGCCGCCGAGACGCTGCTGTCCGGGCGGTACGCCGACGTGCGCTGGACGCGCTACGCCGTGCCCGGCCCCCCCAGTCTCGATCTGGTCGAGCCCGCCGACCAGACGCCGGAGTGCTGGTTGCGGTTCACCGACGCCGACGGCTGGGAGTTGCTGGCCGCAGACGAGGTCATCGCCGGGCACGACGGCATGGACGCCGTCGACGTCGAGGCCGCGCAGGAGTGGGCGGCCTCGCAGCTGTTCATCACCCGAGGGGTCCGCGTGGTCGGCTGGATGCCGCGGGGCGCGGGTGTCACAGACCGGGTCGCCACACTCGCCGATCGGGCCGGGTAACGATCCGACCGAGGATGCCGTGGGCGCCAGTGCGGGCACGGGGCCGGTTCAGTCGGTCATCTCCATGAGTTGGCCGATGTTGCGGTGCAACGGTGCGTCAGCGACAGCTTTCTCCAGGACGTCCATCGCGCGGGAGAGGGCCAGCCCGGCGTCGCGGGCGACGCCCTTGTCTCGCAGCGGGTTGGCCGCCGCATGTTTGGCCGAGGCCATCGCGGACAAGGCCGCCGCGACCATCCGGATGGTGCGTACGAGGGTGTCGCCGGAGCCGACCCGCCCGTCACGTTTGAGCGGCCCGCTGAAGTCCAGCCCGGTGATCGCCATGGACAGCCGGGTGGCCCGCCACTCGATCAACGCCCATTCGTCGGTCTCGGATTCGCAGTTGGCCCCGGCGAAGGCCATGAGTGCGACCTCGGCGAGGTCTGCGACGTCGGCGCCGGTGCGGCGGGCGGCTTCCTCGGCATGGGTGGCGTGCGTTTCGACGATGCCGACCAGGGCGTGCGCCAGCCGGGCGGTCAGGAGTTGTCGGCTGACACCGTCGGCGGCCGCCGCCTCGGGGTCGAGCTGTACACGCATGCCGAACCGGTCGAGAAGTTCCATCAGTTCGTCGACGCTGAGCACCTTCATGCTCGGGCACGCTACACGCGGCCATCGATGTCTCGGGGTCCGCCGCGTGTCCCCCATCGGGTGAGAAACCCCGGTCGTCGTGAGGCTCCAGGAAGCAGATAAGTGCGTACGGGCAGCTGCACCAGCAGGTTGATCTGGGTCCTGGTTCCGGGCTCCATACACTGTCCATACCTGTGTATGGAGCGCCCATACACAGGTATGGACATGTCAAGGAAGTGGGGCGGACCAGAAGACCGGCATGCTGGCCGACGCGTACAGCGTGAGGGTCACCGGCTGGCGCGGCGATCCGGATCGTGCCCGACATGGGGCCCTGCTGTGAGGGTCGTCCGCGCCGCGCCGGCCGGTCGGGTTACCCGCCAGGCCCTGGAATCCATGAGCATGCGGTCGCCGCGCGGCAGCGACGTGAGCTCGGGCATGCCGATCGCGGCGCGTCGTGGTCCGGGGTGCCTGCCGCCGGTGTCGGTGTGGGTGCGAGAAGATCAGTCGATGAGCGCCGACGTACCCCCGCCGGATATCAAGGGCCGCCTGGCCGACGCCGACAGCGTCATCGACGCGCTGCCCTGGCGGCTCGGGGACACCGAGGCGTCCCGCAAACGCGCCCGGGGCCGGATCTCGGCCCTGACCCATCAGGTGGCCGGGCTGCTGGCCGCCGGATGGACCCTCGACGAGGTGCGCGCGGCCCTCGCGGCGTCGCCGGACGCGGCCGAGGCCCCGGACCCGGCCGCGCAGGAACGCCGCTGGCGTTCGGCGCTCAAACAGGCCCGTCACGCCCGGCAGCAGGCGGCCAAGCCGCCGTGGCGGCCGCCGGCGGATACCTGACCAGGTGTATCCCCTAGCATCGACGGTGTATCCCCTAGGGGATACGGTGTGGTGGTTTGGTCCCCACCACAGCAGGGAGCACCCGTGGACCCCACTCCCACCGGCCCCGCCGGCGAGCGGCACCGCTTCGCGATCCTGGCCGACCAGGGCTCCTGGGCCGGCCCGCGCACCAGCCTCGCCGAGCGGGCCGCGGCCGCCCGCCGGGAACTGCTGGGCCAGCTCGACGCGGTGACCGCGATCCTGACCACCCCGGCCGGCCTCGCCGACGAGGGCATCGACCCGATCGAACTGGCCCGGCTGCGCACGGCCGGGCTGCGCCTGGCCGCCGCGGCCGACGCCGCCCTGAGCGAGGTCCGGCCGTGACCGCCCCGACGAGCCCCGGCCCGGGTGGGGCGTGGCGGCGTCCGGCCACCCTCGGCGAGCTGCGCGCCGCGCTGGACGCCTTTGCCGACCTGGATCCGGTCGAGCGGGCCCGCCGCGCCCCGGGGCTGATCGAGGCCACCAAGACCGTGCTGGCCGACGAGCGCGGCGCCGCGCTGGCCGAGGCCACCGCCGCCGGGCTCGGGCCGACCGCCCTGGCCCGCGAGCTGGGCATCACCCGCGCCAAGGTGTACGAGGCGCTCGCCCGGACGGGCGGGCCGAGCACCCGGGAGAGGTCGTGAGCACCCGCATCACCGCAAAGATCGTTTTCTGGGCGCGGCCGACACCCCACGCGGGCACGGCGCCGGAACCGTCGGGGTGAACCGTCCGGATGCGTGTCCGACGATCCCCCCAGGCGGTGACCAGATGTGATATCCCGATGACTGGTCGGTGCCGGAGCGCAGGGAGGCGTTGAGGATGGTCGCGGAATGGATCACCATGCTGGCGGCGGCGGGCGGGACGACCCTGGTCGCCGCGGTCGCCACCGATACCTGGACTCAGGCCAAAACCCGGTTTGCCCGGTTGTTCGGTCGGGGTGATGCCCGTCGTGAGGACCTGGCCGCCCGGCGGTTGGAGGCCACCGCTACGGAGATCACCGCCGCGGCGGATCCGCAGGCGGCCCGCGCGGCACACCTCGCCATCTGGGCCACCCGCCTGGCCGATCTGCTCGAAGAGGACCCCGACGCCGCTGACGAGCTGCGCACCGCCACCGCCGAGGTCACCGCGGCGCTGCCCGCCGCGGCCCAGACCTGGATTCAGGTGACCCGCAGTGGAACGGCGTACGCCACCACCGGCGGGGTCGCCACCACCGGCGTCGTGATGGGCGACATCACCGCCACCGGCCAGTGACCCACCCCGGACCCGACACGCCCCTGCCCGGGCCGCGGGCAACCGACACCGGTGACGCGTGGGCGGCCACCGGCGCGGTGGCCAACACCGGCATCATCATCGGCCCGGTCACCGTCGGCACCAACCAGAACCGGTACGTGGTCGAGCCGTGGACACCAGCCGTACCCCGCCGGCCGGCGGCCTCGGCCAGCCCCAGCTGGCTGCTGGCAGCCCGCTACCAGGTCGTGGCGTTCACCGGCCGTACCCAGGATCTTGCAGACCTGACCGGGTGGCGTGACGGGGCCGACCAGGTGTCGGTGCGGCTGCTGCACGGCCCGGGCGGGCAGGGTAAGACCCGTCTGGCCGCCCAGTTCGCCGCCGCGACCGCCGCCGTCTCCGGGTGGCAGGTCTACACCGTGCGCCACGACTCCGCCCTCGGCCCGCCAACACGGTCCGCTCAGGCACCGGCCGCGTCCCGTGGGGTCCTCATCGTGATCGACTACGCCGAGCGGTGGCCCACCGACGACCTGCTCGCGGTGATGCGGCAACGGCTGCTGACCCCCGCGGGCTCGATCCGGCTGTTGCTGGTCTCCCGCCCCGCCGGCCCCTGGTGGCAAGGACTGCGTCACCACCTGGGCGCCAACGACATCCCCACCACCAGCCAACTCCTGCCGCCGTTGGCGGATACCCCCACTGGCCGCCAGCAGGCGTTCACCCACGCCGTCACCGCGTTCGCGGGCCATTTGGGCGTGGCCGACCCCAGCCCCATCACCCCGCCGGTGATGGACGGTGACGCGTGGCGGCTGGTGCTGACCATCCACATGGCGGCCCTGGCCGCCGTCGACGCCCACAGCCGCGGCGCCACCCCACCCGCCGACCCCGCCGACCTGTCGGCGTACCTGCTGGATCGGGAAACCGCCCACCAGCAGGCCCTGCACGACAACCATCGGATCACCACCGCCCCGGCGGTGATCGGCCGGACCGTCTACACCGCCATCCTCACCCGGGCACTACCCCATCACCAGGCCGTGGACGTCCTCACCCAGGTCGACATCGCCGACCAGCACACCGCCGCCACGGTCCTCGACGACCACCGGCTGTGCTACCCGCCCACCGACCCCGACACCGTGTGCGAACCGCTGTACCCCGACCGACTCGCCGAGGACTTTCTCGCCCTGACCACCCCCGGCCACCCCCACCCCGACTACACCCCCGACCCCTGGGCCACCACCGCCGCCCACACCCTCCTCACACCCCAACACCCGGCCCCCGGCGACAGCGAGCCTCCCTGGCCCTACACCCCGGCCGCGATCACCGTCCTGGTCGAAACCAGCCGGCGCTGGCCCCACATCGGCCATCGGGTGCTCTACCCCCTGCTCCGAGCCCATCCTCACCTGGCCCTGGCCGCCGGGGGCGCCACCCTCACCCGCCTGGCCGACACCCCAGATGTCGACCTCGCCGTCCTGGAAGCCATCGAACCCCTCTTCTCCCCGGGTCGGCACGTCGGCCTCGACACCGCCATCGCCCAGGTCACCACCCGCCTGACCACCCACCGTCTGACCCAGACCACCGACGACGCCGAACGCGCCCGACTGCAGTACAACCTCGGCTACCGCCTTGCCAACGCCGGCCTCCACCACCAGGCCCTGGTCGCGACCGTCGAGGCCGTCGAGATCCGTCGGCGGTTGGCGCAGGTGAACCCGGCCGTGTTCGAACCCGACCTCGCCATGGCGTTGAACAGCCTCGGCAACCGGCTGTCGGAGCTGGGGCGGCGGGAGGAGGCCCTGGTCGCGACCGTCGAGGCCGTCGAGGTCTATCGGCGGTTGGCTGCGGTGAACCCGGCCGCGTTCGAACCCGACCTCGCCATGGCGTTGAACAACCTCTCGGTGATGCTGTCGAATCTGGGGCGGCGGGAGGAGGCCCTGGTCGCGACCGTCGAGGCCGTCGAGGTCTATCGGCGGTTGGCGCAGGTGAACCCGGCCGCGTTCGAACCCGACCTCGCCATGGCGTTGACCAACCTCGGCATGATGCTGTCGAATCTGGGGCGGCGGGAGGAGGCCCTGGTCGCGACCGTCGAGGCCGTCGAGGTCTATCGGCGGCTGGCTGCGGTGAACCCGGCCGCGTTCGAACCCGACCTCGCCATGGCGGTGAACAACCTCTCGGTGATGCTGTCGAATCTGGGGCGGCGGGAGGAGGCCCTGGTCGCGACCGTCGAGGCCGTCGAGGTCTATCGGCGGTTGGCTGCGGTGAACCCGGCCGTGTTCGAACCCGACCTCGCCAGGGCGGTGACCAACCTCGGCATGATGCTGTCGAATCTGGGGCGGCGGGAGGAGGCCCTGGTCGCGACCGTCGAGGCCGTCGAGGTCTATCGGCGGTTGGCTGCGGTGAACCCGGCCGCGTTCGAACCCGACCTCGCCATGGCGGTGAACAGCCTCGGCATGATGCTGTCGGGGCTGGGGCGGCGGGAGGAGGCCCTGGTCGCGACCGTCGAGGCCGTCGAGATCCGTCGGCGGTTGGCGCAGGTGAACCCGGCCGTGTTCGAACCCGACCTCGCCATGGCGTTGACCAACCTCGGCATGATGCTGTCGGGGCTGGGGCGGCGGGAGGAGGCCCTGGTCGCGACCGTCGAGGCCGTCGAGGTCTATCGGCGGTTGGCTGCGGTGAACCCGGCCGCGTTCGAACC
>Ga0265328_10001495_pt1 | contig 10794 bp, 12 predicted proteins | sample 41624metaG_FD_202086 | JGI IMG/M metagenome (GOLD analysis project Ga0265328, IMG submission 202086) | Rhizosphere microbial communities from Carex aquatilis grown in University of Washington, Seatle, WA, United States - 4-16-24 metaG | ecosystem: Host-associated > Plants > Roots > Rhizosphere...
TTGAATAAATGCTGTTCTCTCACCTTTCCAGTTGAATTTCTCACCTTTAAAGGTGAGTTGTCAATTATTTTTTAGCTCACCTTTCCAGTTGAATCTCTCACCTTTCCAGTTGAATCTCTCACCTTTCCAGTTGAATCTCTCACCTTTCCAGTTGAATCTCTCGCTTTTCGTTGTTTTTTTATATTAGAAGCGCGCGCGCAGAACACAAGAACAATAAGAACATATAGAACACAAGAGCCACCCCTGTGGATAAGTCCAAAAAACAGAATATGGTGACCGTAAGGATTGCTTCGTAAATGAGTAAAGTAACTCTGTAACCGATGATCAATAAATCGCATTAACTTAGTCGCTATTGCCCAAAATCGCATGAATCCTTACCTTGACACTATCTCAGAACGAACACTTTTGGGGGTTCTTCCACAGTAGAACTTCAATCTCCTGTACACCCTATGGGACTTTGGTGTCGTTTGTTTAAATGCTCCCCTTAGTTAAATAATAATTGTTTTTCTGGTCGTACTCTGGTATGACTAATAAAATTTTAATTTTGAGAATTACCATGCCAGCAGTCGAAAAAATCAGCATTGCATTAACCCCCGATTTAGCCTCGCTACTCAGAAACGTAGTAGATAGCGGTTATTACACCTCTTCAAGCGAAGTCATACGAGAGGCTTTGCGAGATTGGAGAGATAAGCAGCACTTAAACGAACAAAAAATTTTTGAAATCAGAAAACTTTGGCAAGAAGGCATAGACAGCGGTTCAGCAGGCAGCTTAAACATTGAAGAAATTAAACTGGAAGCTAGACGTAAATACGAAGAAGAGCACGGAAAGCCGGCACTATGATCAAAGTCAGTTATACCCAAAAGGCTAAACAAGATTTTTTATCAATCTGGGCTTACATTGCCGAAGATAGCCCAAATGCAGCCGATAAATTACTGGATACCATTAGCGAAAAATGCAATTTGTTAGGTGAAAATTCAAAATTAGGGCAAGCCCGCCCCGATATTTCCCCAGAAATGCGTTATTTTCCAGTTAAAAACTACTTGATTTTGTACAAAGAACAGTCTTTAGGCGTTGAAATAATTCGTATTTTGCACGGATCACGCGATTTAAGCACTATTTTTCAAGCAGAAGATTAAGCCAGAACAAAAACGGGCAGTAGGGAAAAGAACATGGGCCAAGACAGCGAACTAGAACGGTTCAAAGCCTTAAACCTGGGTGAGTTAGCGGTTTCCTACGGTTATACGCTCGACCGCAGAGAAAGCAGCAAATCTAGTCTAGTCATGCGGCATGAGGACGGCGATAAAATCATTATTGCCACGGGTGAAGATAATCACGGCGTTTTTTTTAGCGTGAAAACGACCGCAAGCGGCAGCGTGATTGATTTTGTTATTCATCGGCAAGGCGGCAACCTTGGACACGCAAGACAGACCCTACGCCGTTACAGTCCTGTTTCTTTCCCTACTGCCCACCCTTCACAAATTCCAAAACCGCGCATTATCACGACAGACCGCGCCGCTTTGCTGGTTTCATGGCATAAATTTGAGGCTTGCCGTCCTGCTTATCTCGAAAGCCGAGGTTTAGAGCTGTCCACCATTGCCGGCTTTTCTGATCGGATACGGACGGACGAGCGCGGCAATACACTTTTTCGACATGACGACCTTTTCGGCTTGTCAGGGTGGGAAATTAAAAATAAAGGCTTCTCAGGCTTCGCTAAAGGGGGTAATAAGGCGTTTTTTGCCTGTAGGGTAGGAATTGCACCAGAAAAAGAAATAAACCGCGTGGTGGTCGCTGAAAGCGCCATAGACGGCATGAGCTTTTACCAGTACGACCCGACTCCCGCCCTTGTGTTGTCGTTTGGTGGGGGATTATCCCCGGAACAGGGTGAACTGTTGCGCTATGTGCTGACCAAATACCCCGCCGCCGAGATCGTGACGGCCACGGACAACGACCGGCAAGGGGAAGTGTTCGCCGAGTTGATACAGTTACACCGACCCGATGCCATACGCGCCCGCCCCGTGAGGGGCAAGGATTGGAACGAAGCCCTAGCCCTGCCTTGACACCTGTTATGTTACGGCGTAACATAACAAATAATAACGTATCGTAACAAATACGTTATGTTATGATACAATATGTTATCTTAAATCATTCAGTAGGTGAAATCATGGCAAGAGAAGGCATCAGTTATGACCAAGTGGCAAAAGTCGCCGACGAACTCACCGGCGAAGGGCAACAAGCCACCATTCGACAAATCCGTGACCGCATAGGCACGGGCAGCCCGAACACCATACACCGGCATTTAACGCAATGGCGAGACGCTAGACCCCAAGCCACGGCATCAGCCCCCGAACTACCCGCCAGCCTTGCTGTGCAAATTGCCGCTGAAATATCCCGCGCCGCTGCCCAAGCAAGAGCGGAAATTGAAGGGCGATTGATACAAACCCAAGCCGAAGCCGCAGAACTGGCCGCGACTGGTGAAGCCCTTGAAGCTGAACGCGATAACCTCACCGAACAAGTGACCAGCCTAACCCGTGACCGTGACACGCTCACCGGCAAAGCCACCCAGCAAGCCGCCGATATTATCGACCAGGCGCAACGGATCGAGCGCGAACAACATGCCGCTGAAGCCGCCCGAATTGAACTCGCCACCGCGCGGTTAAAGATCGAAGCGCAAGCCGAAAAGCAAAACGAACTGACCCAAGAAACCGCACAGCTACGCGCAGCACTGGAAACCAGCCAACAAGCACGGCAGACCGCCGAACAACAAGCCGCCGTTTTAAGCGCGAAGCTTGAGGCCATGACGGAAAGAGCCACCAAGGCAGAAACCCGCGCCGATAAAGCGGAAAAAGAAGCCAATCAATCAGGCTCAACCGTTGCCGAACTGGCCGCAAAATTTGAAGCCATGACGGATAGGGCAACCAAAGCCGAAGCAAGAGCCGACAAAGCCGAGAAGGAAGCGAACCAATCCAGCGCGGAAGCTGCCGAATTGCGGGGACAGTTAAACGCCGCCGTGGTGGAAGTCCAAACGCCCAACAAAAAAACCACACAGCGAAACCGCGCGACAAACTTGGATGACCCCAATCGATGAGCGGCAAATTCGGGAGCACTTTAAAATAGATTTTACTTTAATACGCAAGTACAATGTCATTACAAATTCTCAGTTATTAGGGGTTCACAATGTCAAGCACAAAGACCTACCAAATTCGCATAGACGAAGAAGAAAAAAAAGCCACTTTTGCCGTTTTTGCTGAGCTTGGAATAACCCCAGCTCAAGCGGTAAAAATGTTCTTCGCTCAAGTTCGTATAACCCACTCTATTCCGTTCCTTATCGAGCAAAAACCGAACGCCGAAACCATCAAGGTAATTGAAGAGGCGAAACGCGGGGAAAACATAGTGGTTTGTAAAGATACGCAAGACCTATTTCATCAACTCGGTATCTAAATAAATGCGAACGCCGGTCTTCACAAAGAAATTTCAAAAAGAGCTTAATAAATGCAAAAGCCGTGGCCTCAACATTAGTGAAATAGGCGATATTATGGCAAAACTTATTGAAGATGAGCCATTGGAAGTCAGAAACAAAAATCACCCATTAAGCGGTGATTTTTCTGGGTGTTATGAGTGCCACATTCGTCCTGATTGGCTCTTGGTCTATATGCTAAATAATGAATCCAACACGGTCACTTTTTTGAGAACGGGAACGCATTCTGATTTGTTTTAAACTTTAGCAAGTAGAGCGTCACCGGCCCGTTTCCATTCTAACCGCCTTGGGTCTTCCGCTGACACTTTAGCAAGACCCAATAGCGCCCCCAGTAATTCACCTTTATCTAGGGCGGGTTTGCCTGTTTTTGTATCCACCAGCCCCGCTAAGATCAGTAGCCCCGCAGAATTACAAAGTTCATGGGTACGGGCGGCACGTTCTGCTTTTGCGGCGACTCTATTTTCTTCATTGATTAGTTTGGCCGCATCCTGTCTTGCCTTGGTTGCTCTCTGGCTGGCTTTTTCAGCTTTTATTATGGCGTTAAACTTCTTATCATCCTGAGCAGTCCTGCTTGTCTTTTCAGCCAGTAACACCAGTAATTCTTGCTGTTCATTTCGTGACTTTAAGCCTTTCAAATAAGCCACTCTATCACTCAGCCATTTATCACTTTCCATATTAACTCCTTGTTACTGTTTGTGGTTTTTTATACGACCTAATTTTAACAGATTGCAGCGGGTTGTACAGGGTGTTATCCTTACAGAAGAATGATGTAAGGCGCACTTATACCTTTCTATAGATATACCCCATTGCTACGCTGGGGGTATATCTATAGAAAGGGTGCGCTCTCCGAGGGTTAACATCAAAACCACTATATTCACATGGCTTCATATCACCTTACCGCAAAGATAGGCAACAAAGGCAAAGCCACCGCCCATGCCGCCTATATTGCGCGTGAGGGAAAATATAGTGATGGAAAACGCTATGAAGATTTAGAGCATACTGCCAGCGGAAACATGCCAGAATGGTCAACGCATAACGCCGCCCACTTCTGGACAGCCGCGGATGAACACGAACGTGTAAACGGATCTGTTTATCGTGAAATAGAAGTGGCATTACCCCGTGAGTTAACACCCAGCCAACGGGTGGAATTGGTACAGGCATTTATCGAAGAAGAGCTAGGCGATAAATACGCCTATCAATTCGCCATCCACATGCCCAAAGCCGCCCTTGAAAAAGAAGATCAGCCCCACGCGCACATTATGTATTCTGAACGAATCAGAGACGGCATAGCGCGCGACCCTGAGCAATATTTCAAACGGTACAATGCCAAGAACCCAGAGAAAGGCGGCGCTAAAAAGTTTAGCGGTGGCAAGAGTAAAAGCGAACTCAAAGACGAACTGTTAGGCCAGCGTGAACGATGGGCAAAAGTGCAAAACAAGCACCTCGAAAAATACGGGTATAACGACCGCGTAGACCATCGAAGTTTAAAAGATCAAGGTATCGAGCGCGAACCCGAAAAACACTTGGGTGCTATCGGCGTTAGCCAACTGAATACGCAAGATATAAACGCCTTGCTTGAGCGTAGAGCCGTCGAGGGTGAATTGGAAAGAGCACAGCGCGAAGTATCCGTTATCGACCTGTCAGGCGATCTGGAAAAAGCCAAGGCCAACCGGTTAGACGAGAGCCTAAAAAGCTATCAGCCGTTTTTTAATGACGTAGGCAAAAAAACGGTTGAGGAAGGTCATAACGAAAAAAATCGGGGTTTGATTCTGGAACGGGTTAAAGAGGAGCTAATCAAGCGCATTGAATCTGGGGTTATGCCACGGATATATGAAAAGAAAAGTGTTGACCTTGAAGCCGCCGAAATACAACAAACCCAGCGGCCAGAAAAACGCACAAAGCCGGTTTTACGCCAAGAAGAAAAGCTGTCGCCAGCCAAACCCGAAGTAAGCCTTGCGGGGCTTGCAGAGCAGGCCAAGAGCCGGTATTTTGAGGAAGCCAAGGACGCTTGGTCGAAAGAAGCCGCGAACAGATACACCCGTGAGGAGGAAGGGCTTACCCAACAATACTGGAAGCTAAAGGGAGAAGAACCCAAGGAACCGCTTCTTTTTGGAAAAAAAGACTGGGAAATACGGCATGGTAACTGGGTTAACCAGGTTAATGGTCTCGCCGAAGGAGTCAAAGACACAAAACAAGTCATCGATAAGCTGAAGAACGGCCAATTTAACCATGACCCGAACAACGTATGGAGTTGGAATCAAAAAGCCCAGCAGCGGCTTGAAAATGAGCGGCCAGAGCTTGCCCAGGCTTTGAAAGAAAAGCAGCAGGCAGAGCAGCAACAAGCGAAAAAAGAAGCCCTGCTAGACAACACCCTGTCAGCCTTCGAAGTCCACGCATTTAAACGAGAAATGAAAGCGTTGGGTTATGGTGAAAACGGCAAACAGTGGCAGGCCATACCCGAAAAACTGCGCACCATGATAGAGGGATTTAACCAGTTGCCGGAAGAAGGGCGGCCTATGGCTTTGGATCGTATGCGCCAGGTCTGGATGCGCGACCCTGAGGCCGCAAAGGAAATCGCTCGGCAGCTTGAGCGGGTCAAGGAACTAAACCGTAGCAGAGGAATTAGTCGCTAGATGATAGACTGTAACTGCTATTCTTGGTAATTTGCCTAGTAATTTGGGTGCTAATCAACAAAAGGCTCTAAAGTTCCACGATATTTTAGCTAAACTATTGATCATTATTATCTATAGACGGTTTTTGATCTCTCAAATAATTTCTGCAAATACTCTAAATATTGAAATAAATCAAGAAAATTTCAGCTTAATTAAACCATAAACTTAAAGGTTGCATTATGATTAGTTTAATAAAAAAATATAATAGCAAAAATATACCAGAAATGTACATTGTATTTACTGGTGATGGATTGTTAAATTTTCATCCAGATCAATTCTCTTTTTGGTTGAATTTGATTGGAGAAGACACTATATATAATATTACTGTTTTGGATATAAATGAATCAGGTTTTAAAATTGATAATACTTTATTTAAAGTTGACAAATTCATATTAAACAATAAAGGAGAAATTAATTTGGTTATCCTAGATAAAATAAATCCAAGTAATTCTATTGCTTTTTTATCCAAATTAAGTATTGACAGAAGTTTCTTTGACGACCTTACAGATGCTATAACTCTCTCAGCAAACTTACCTTATAAAAGACCTAAGAAAATGGCTGTCTTTACCCATGTCTTTAATGAAAAAATAATGATCCATTTCTTCATTAAACATTACTCTAAATTTGTTGATAAAAAAGATATTTATATTATAAATCATGCATCCGACCCCGATTACATTGATCAATATAGAACTTTAGTTAATGTTATTGATATACCTAGGGGAGAAACAGATCACTATAATCTTGCAGAGTTCTGTGGACATTTCCAGAGATTTCTATTGACCCAATACGACTGGGTTATACATATTGACTGCGATGAAATTTTTATCACTGATCAATTGAATAATGATTTGTTAACATATGTTACCAACTTTCCACTAGGAACTATATTAAAACCAAATTATGCTTTTGAATTATTACATGATTTTAGAGTAGAAAGCTCAATTGATCTGGAAAAACCTGTTTCATTACAAAGAAACACATTTAAGCAAGCTGATATTAGTTTTTTAAAACCCGCTATTGCATCAACTCCTACAAGCTGGACTATGGGATTTCATCAATGTTTTGAAGTGCCTATTGTAGCAGATAACCTATATCTTATTCATTTAAGAGATTTTGATTTTGAGAACTCTGTTAATCGCGATAAAAAATGGAATCAACTAAAACGCTCAGAAAGCGACACCCAACTAATTCAAGATCAAAATAGAGTTGGTCCAGATGAGTTTAAAAGACAATCTTTAGCGCAACTTAACAGCACCTCCCTAATTACCATGCCAGCATGGATGAAGGGATGTTTCTGACTGCCTAAAAGAAGGGGTTTGAAGTCCTACGGTACGAAAGCGTACGTTAGTAGCCAATATCAGTTAAAAAGCATCATTAAAACCGTATATTAAATCGTTTAATAGACAATTTGTCTATTAATGCGCTAAAAAACGATTTTAGAGGCATGTTTTTTTAATAGGGGTTCTAAGCCCGAACCCTCGGAATTTTTTAAAAGCATGTATATCAATAACATGATTATAATAAATCCGAAATTATCAGGTTCTGTACAGGTTTTTTGACGTGATCAACCAACGACATGATAAAGATTTTAATCTTCTCAAAACTCATATTCAGCCATTGAAACCTATAAAACAATTTCGAGAATAAGTTTTGAGAGCTTGAAACTCCCATTGGCCCGCAATCATGACAGTAACCATTGAGAATCTCAAAAATGGTCGTTTACGAGAAGCCTTTGCTTTAGCAGATTTCGATCCTCAAACGAACAAATTTAAGTAAATTAGCAACACTAACATTCTGATTTAGAATGATTTAAAAAATTACGAGGGTTAGGGCTTAGAACCCCATATAAGCAAAAGCTAATTTAGATGACTATGTTCTGCGTCTCCCAAAACTCATCGGAACAATCAAACTTTTGAGAAATTATTTCAGGAGACAGTTTTGAGAGATGAAAATGCGGTATTTTGGGTGGCAACTTGATATCTTGTTCGGTGTCCTGAAAATGTAGGTTTGAGAGAGAGTATGTGTGCAAGCCTTGCCATTCAAGGCTTGCAGCTCAAATGTCGTCAAATTGTAGCTTCGCTCCCACTGGGCCCTGCTGAGTGGTTTAAAATAACATATTGTATCATATCATAACGTATTTGTTACGATACGTTATTATTTGTTATGTTACGCCGTAACATAACAGGTGTCAAGGCAGGGCTAGGGCTTCGTTCCAATCCTTACCCCTCACGGGTCGGGCGCGTATTGCATCGGGTCGGTGTAACTGTATCAACTCGGCGAACACTTCCCCTTGACGGTCGTTGTCCGTGGCCGTCACGATCTCGGCGGCGGGGTATTTGGTCAGCACATAGCGCAACAGTTCATCCTGTCCGGGGGATAATCCCCCACCAAACGACAACACAAGGGCGGGAGTCGGGTCGTACTGGTAGGGGTAGTTACCACATAGCTGTAAAAACCGCCATCTTCGCCATGACTATACATTAATTCATTATAATCAATACATTGTAACGTATCTATCATTAGAGCTTGCCCTAGCGATAGCCTACAAAATACCCTAAAAACTCTCTCAATAGACTCGTTTTAGACTTTTGATCGGCATTCAATCACAGCATCACGAATGTTTTTGATAGAGTTTCAACCAAGATGGCACTTTTGGCAGCTATGAGGTAACTACCCCAAATAGTAAGTTTTGAGACGCTTTTTCAAGTCAATAAAATCAATTGTTTGCAAGTCTCATAAGTTTGTTTCAAAACACCAAAGCAAAAGAGCTGAAACTAACAAAAAAGCCTAAAACCTTGACATGCCAGCGTTTCCGTTTACAGTTTCCATTTGTTATCACTGAACGAATGGAAACCCCTTCATGTACACATTAGGACAAGCGGCAAAAGCAACAGGGCTTTCAAAGTCTTGGCTTTCTAAAGCTATTTCAAGCGGCAAGATTTCAGCACAAAAGCAAGAAAATGGTTCTTTTCAAATCGATCCAGCCGAGTTGCACCGCGTGTTTCCACCAGTGGCAATGGCAACAGCTGAAAGCGTTGACGATGAACGAATAGAAACACAGAAAACAGTAAATGATAACAGCACGTTAAAGCGTGAACTTGAGGTAATGCACGAAGAACGGCAAAGAGAGCGCGAACAGTTACAAACAACTATTGCAGACTTACGCAGTCGCCTAGATATTACCGAGGCAGCAAGACAGCGAGAGGCTGAAGCCAGAGAGCAAGCCGCCGCCGATCTGCGCCGACTGACCCTGCTAATCACACACCAACCCCAAGAAACAAGCCAAAAGCCGCCAGCAGACTCTACAATGGTGCGCCCTATCTTGTGGGGTGCTTTGGCACTGGTGGCGATAGCCGCCACCGTGTGGTGGTTCATGATAAAATGAAACCCTTATAAACTGCCGGTTTTTCCTTTTTCCTGTTTATACCTTGCGCGACAAAAGCCGACAAATGACCCTGCCGCATTTTCAGGGCGGGGCTTGCTTGCTATCCATTCAAGCCACATAGATTCTAGGGCGTAAACATCAAGACCAGGAGCTGCTTTTTTCGCTTGCTCATAGGCGGATGTCGGGAGCTGTAACGAGCTGGGCTTATTAGCCGTTTCTTGCGCAATAGTTTTTTGTGGGGTTGGTTTTTCTTCCCGTTTTAGGGCCTTTTCATCTGCTAGCCTTCCAACTGTTTTTGTCAGTATGAAACGCACCCTATCGACTGCCCGCCCTTCCTTAATCTCTTCCATTGCGACGGTAAATCCAGCCGCATCTGGGTTGTCGTTGATTTGAGTCATAGCAGGGTTAAGAATAAAACGCTTTATATCAACCCAGCGGCTTAATTTTCCATCTGGCACTTTGAGCCATTGCCGAAGCTGATTAAGCTGAACATCTAAAACAGGGGTTTGCTTGTTGGCCACGGATTCAAGCAGCATGTAGAGCGTAACGGCATATTTGCCAGAAAGCCCCACCATGAAATGAAGCCGAAGCCGCGAAAAACGGCACGGCGCTCGAATTACTTCACAGAGAAGGGCGGGAATCTCAAAGCGTAGAAACCCTGTTGCCCTTGCGTTTTTATGCGTGACAGCACCACCTAACAAGCTGGCGACCCCTTTCAGCCTATCCGCATCTGAACCCGATTCCCACTTGCAACGGGTAGCGGTCAGGCGTTCCGCGCTGTTCCATATCCAACTTGTTGAAGTATCGCCGCCTTTTTCTGCAAATATAGCATTGATTTTTGAAACCCTGATTTCATGAATTCGTGTCGTTAGCAAATCATCCCAGACGATAGCAACGAGAAACGCCCATAGTTTACGGTCGCGCTCTGTGTATGCCCCTTCAATTTCTGTGATGATTACATCGTTAGGAAGGGGAACAGTGGCAGGAGTTTCGTCTGATGGTTGCCACGGATCACCAGAGGGCTGAACCTCAAAAGGGATGCTCATTTGTTTTAGTGCTGTTTTTGGGGTTTTTGGCATGGTGGATTTCCAGTTGAATTTCTCACTTTTAAGCGGTGAATTGAATAAATGCTGTTCTCTCACCTTTCCAGTTGAATTTCTCACCTTTAAAGGTGAGTTGTCAATTATTTTTTAGCTCACCTTTCCAGTTGAATCTCTCACCTTTCCAGTTGAATCTCTCACCTTTAAAGGTGAGTTGT
>Ga0265328_10001500_pt1 | contig 10781 bp, 7 predicted proteins | sample 41624metaG_FD_202086 | JGI IMG/M metagenome (GOLD analysis project Ga0265328, IMG submission 202086) | Rhizosphere microbial communities from Carex aquatilis grown in University of Washington, Seatle, WA, United States - 4-16-24 metaG | ecosystem: Host-associated > Plants > Roots > Rhizosphere >...
GCGACAGCAGCGCGCCGAGTTCGCGCGCCGCGACGCTGTTCCATGTGCCCTGGATCATGGCGGCGGCGCGCGAGGGGTTGCCGAGCAAATCCGTCTGATTGAGGCAGACAACCTCCACGCCTTCTTCGGCGAGGCGCGGATCGACGGGCGTCGCCGCGGCGAAGACAATGGCGCGCGCGCCGGCGCGCTTGAGGCCGATGGCGCTTTCCAGCGCGACCTTCGCCTGTCCGCCGGTGATGGAGGCGTGATCGACGCAAATGACGACGGTGAGCGGCGCTGCGGTCATGGTTCTGGCTTCTTTCACGCATTGCGGCGCGCAAGAGCGCGCTCATAGACTTGCAGCGTTTCGGCGATATGGCGCTGGAGCGTCGGCGGATCGCGCCAATAGGCGTCGTAAGCGGCGGGCGAGAGACGCGCGATCAGCGCATCGTCTGCGGCGCGGCGCAGCGCGCCGGCAAGGGACTCCGCATCGCCGCCCTTAAACAGCAAGCCGGATTCGCCGTCCGCAATCTGCTCTCTTGCGGCGCAAATGTCGGAGACGAGGACGGGCGTGCCGAGCGCCATGGATTCCTGCACGGTGAGCGGCTGGCCCTCATACCAGAGCGACGGAAACACAAGCGCCCGCGCCGCGCGCATGGCCTCGCGCACCTGCGGCGGCGACTTCCACCCCAGAAGCGTCGCTCGCGGAAAACGTTGCGCCAGCTCGTCCGCAACGGGGCCGTCGCCGATGAAGACCGGCGTGACGCCGGCTTTTTCGGCGGCTTCCGCAAAGAGAAAGGCGCCTTTTTCCGCGGAGAGGCGCCCGACGAAAATAAAGTCGCCGGATGCGGGAGCGTTCTTATGTCCGAGCGGCTCCGCCTCGATCGGATTGACGACGCGCGAGACGCGCGCGCCTTTCGGCAGACAGGGTTTTAAAAGCTGCTCCTGAAGATCGGAGATCAGCACGAAATCCGCAAAGACATCGGCAAGTCGCGCGACATGCTGCGCGATGAAGAGACGGGCGTTGCGCCACAGCTTGAAGGGATAGTTGCGCGAGTCGCAATGCGTCGCCCAGCAGGCGGGCGACATGGGTTTGAGATTGCAGACGGCGTGCTTCTGATAATCGTAAAAGCCGCCGTTGGGACAGTGCAGAAAATATTCATGCATTGTGTAGACGGCGGGAAGCTTCGCGGCGCGTAGCGGCAGCGCTATGGCCGGCGAGAGAGCCTTGGCCCAGCCGTGCACGTGAATGAGCGTGTTGTCGCGCGGCAGACCGGCGAGCAGCGTCTCAAGCGCCGTTACCGCGGGCGCGTTCCATGTCCCCTGTATCGCGGCTTTTGCGCGAGAGGGGTTGGAGAGAATATCGGGCTGATCGAGCGAAATCGCCTCGACGCCCGCCGCGCCAAGGCGCGGATCGAGCGGCCCGGTCGCGCAAAAGAAAATCACCCGCGCGCCGGCGCTTTTGAGGCCCAGAGCGCTCTCGATGGCGACCTTGGACTGCCCGCCCGAGACATAGCCGTGGTCGACCAGAATGACGATTGTGAGGCGAGACGGCATGAAGGCTCCGGGCGATGGACGCGCCGGCGGACATTAACCGCAGAGCTTTAAGCCGAAGTAAGCGGGGAAAGCTCGCATGTTTTCACGTTCCGTTCCCCGAATCGCGCTATAACGCTGCCCATGGACGATGACGACAATCTTTTTGGCGACGCGCCGCGCAAGGCGTCCGCCTCTAAAAAGCCCGCGGAATATAACGCCGCCTCCATCGAAGTGCTGGAGGGGCTGGAGCCCGTGCGCCGCCGCCCCGGCATGTATATCGGCGGCACGGACGAAGCGGCCATGCATCACCTCTTCGCCGAGGTGCTGGACAATTCCATGGACGAGGCCGTCGCCGGCCACGCCACTTTCATCGAGGTGTCGGTGGAGGAGGGCGGCTGGCTGACCGTCACCGACAATGGCCGCGGCATTCCCGTCGGTCCGCATCCGAAATTTCCCAAAAAATCGGCGCTGGAAGTGGTGATGACCACGCTGCACGCCGGCGGCAAATTCGATAGCGGCGCCTATCAGACCTCCGGCGGCCTGCATGGCGTCGGCGTCTCCGTCGTGAATGCGCTCGCCGAAAAGCTGGAGGTGGAGGTTGCGATCGCCCAGCAGCTCTACCGGCAGGAATTTGCGCGCGGCCTGCCGCTCGGCAAGCTGAAGGAGCTGGGCAAGATCGCCAACCGGCGCGGCACGAAAGTGCGCTTCAAGCCGGATGCGCAAATCTTCGGCGAGCAGTGGCATTGGAAACCCGCGCGCCTGTTCCGCATGGCGCGCTCCAAGGCCTATCTCTTCGGCGGCGTCGAAATTCGCTGGCGTTGCGCCAAATCGTTGATAGAGCCCGGCTCCAACGTGCCGGAAGAAGCGATTTTGCGCTTCCCTGGCGGTTTGAAGGACTATCTGCTGCGCGAAATCGAGGGCAAGGAGACGGTCGTCGACCAGCCCTTTTTCGGCAAGGTGGAGAAGGAGGGCGGCCACGGCTCGCTCGAATGGGCGATTTCCTGGCTCGCGGCGGAAGACGGCTTTCTGCACTCCTACTGCAACACGATTCCGACGCCGGACGGCGGCACCCATGAGGCGGGCTTTCGCCTCGCGCTGCTGCGTGCGCTCAAGGATCACGCCGAACGCATCGGCCAGGGCAAGCGCGCAAAAGACGTCACCGCCGACGATCTGATGGGCCAGTCGGCGGCGATGATTTCCATCTTCATCCGCGAGCCGGAGTTTCAGGGCCAGAACAAAAGCCGTCTGATGACGGTCGAGGCGTCGAAGCTTGTCGAAGGCGTGGTGCGCGACGCTTTCGATCATTGGTTGGCGAACGCGAAGTCGCAGGCGGGCAAGCTGCTCGATTTCGCGGTGGAGCGCGCCGAGGATCGCCTGCGCCGCCGGGCGGAAAAGGACATCGCCCGCAAAAGCGCGACGCGCAAATTGCGCTTGCCGGGCAAGCTGGCGGATTGCACCAACAGCTCCTCGCAGGGCTCCGAGCTGTTCATCGTCGAAGGCGACAGCGCCGGCGGCTCCGCGAAAATGGCGCGCAATCGCGCCAGTCAGGCCGTGCTGCCGCTGCGCGGCAAGATTCTCAACGTCGCGTCGGCGACCCGCGACAAGCTCGCCGCCAATCAGCAGCTCTCCGATCTCGCGCAGGCGCTCGGCTGCGGCCTTGGCGCGCATTATCGCGACGAGGATTTGCGCTACGATAAAATCATCGTCATGACCGACGCCGACGTCGACGGCGCTCATATCGCGTCGCTGCTGATCACCTTCTTTTATCGTCAGACGCCGCGGCTGATCGAGCGCGGCCATCTCTATCTCGCCGTGCCGCCGCTCTACAAGCTCACGCAAGGCGCAAAGATCGTCTATGCGCGCGACGACGCGCATCGCGAGGAATTGCTGCGCACGGTGCTGACCGGCAAGGGCAAGATCGAGACGAACCGCTTCAAAGGCCTTGGCGAAATGCTGCCGGCGCAGTTGAAGGAGACGACGATGGACCCGAAAAAGCGCCTGCTTCTGCGCGTCATCGTCGAAAGCGAAGAGCGCGAGGAAACCGCCGATTGCGTCGAGCGGCTGATGGGCGCGAAGCCCGAAGCCAGATTCGCCTTCATTCAGGAGCGCGCGAGCTTCTCGGCCGAACTTCTCGATGTGTGACGCCTATCGCAGCTGATGCGCGGGCGTCGTCGCGCGCCGCCGCTTGCGTTTGAAAAACGTACGGCTCGCGCAATAAGTTAAAGCTTTTGTCGCATTCTCGGCGAAATCGAACATGCGGCGGCGTTAACTCGTGCACAACCGCTTGTTGCTACGGGGGATTTTCCGGTGAGCGTCGAGCTGTCAATCGTCATGCCGTGTCTCAACGAAGCGGAAACATTGGAAATCTGCATCGTCAAGGCGCGCGCATTTCTCGACCGCACCGGCATAAGCGGCGAAATCATCGTCGCCGACAACGGATCGACGGACGGTTCGCAGGATATTGCGAAGCGTCTGGGCGCGAGGGTCGTTCCGGTTCCCGTGCGCGGCTATGGCGCGGCGCTTTATGCGGGCGTGATGGCGGCGCGCGGAACATATTGCGTGATGGGCGATTCCGACGACAGCTATGATTTCGCCAACCTCGACGCTTTTGTCGCGGAGCTGCGCGCCGGCGCCGATGTGGTGATGGGCAATCGCTTTCGCGGCGGCATCGAGCCTGGCGCCATGCCCTGGAAGAACCGCTATATCGGCAATCCCGTTCTGACGGCGATCGGCAAATTTCTGTTCGCCTGTCCGGCGGGGGATTTTCACTGCGGCCTGCGCGCCTTCACCAAAGCGGCTTTCGTCAGATTGGATTTGCGCACGACCGGCATGGAGTTCGCGTCCGAAATGGTCATCAAAGCCGCTTTGATGAATATGAAGCTCGTTGAAGTGCCGACGAGGCTCTATCCCGACGGGCGTTCGCGGCCGCCGCATCTTCGGCCGTTCCGCGACGGATGGCGGCATTTGCGCTTTATGCTGCTGTTCAGTCCGAATTGGCTGTTTTTATATCCCGGTCTCGCGCTGATGGCGGTCGGCTTCATCGCCGGCGGCGTGCTGTATTTCAATCCCGTGTATATCGGCGACATCAGATTGAGCATCGACACGCTCATCTATTGCGCGACCATGATCGAAGTCGGCTTTCAAAGCGTGCTCTTTATGCTGCTGTCGCGCGTCTTCGCGATACAGGAGGGCTTGTTTCCGCGTCCCGCGGCGCCGTCGTATGTCGATCGTTTTCCGGGCTTTGAAAATGGCGTCATGGCCGGTCTCGCCATTGTCGCCATCGGTTGCGGCTTCGTCATTCACGCCATGCGCGTCTGGGCGAATGCGCATTTCGGCAATCTCGATGTCGAAAGCATCACCCGAATTGTGATCGTCTCGTCCGTGTTTCTGTCGATGGGGCTTGAAATCATCTTTTCGAGTTTCCTGCTCGGCATGTTCCGTCTCAATATTCGCGCGTTTTCAGTTCCTGTCGGCGATGAGTCGAAGGCCGGATAGGCGACGGAGGCGCAATGTTTCTTGTCATCGGTTCCGGGCCATCCGGCGTCGCCTGCGCCGCCGCCTTGATCGAGGCGGGGTATTGCGTGACCATGATCGACGGCGGGCAGGCGCTGGAGGGCGAACGCGAGGCGCGCCGGCGCCGCATGGCCGCCGCCGATCCGGCGGACTGGACGCCGGACGATTGCGCCGCCGCGCGCACGTCGGTCACGCGCAGCGGCGATGTCGATTGCAAGCTCACGCAGGGCTCGGACTATCCCTATCGACCGGGTGTCGGCGCCGCAGCGCCGGAGGCGGGCGGGCTGAAGCTCCGGGGATCATACGCGCGCGGCGGACTCAGCGCCGTATGGGGCGCCGCGCTCATGCCCTTTGCGCAGCGCGATCTCGTCGGCTGGCCGATCACGGTGGAGGAGTTGACCGCCGCGCAAGCCGCGGTGTTGCGCCTCCTTCCTTTCGCCGCGCGCAGCGACGATCTCGCAACCGCCTTTCCGCTTCACGCCGCGCCCGGAGCCATGGGGCGTCACAGCTCGCAAATTCAACGTTTCCTTGCGGCTGCCGGACGCAACAGGACAAGGCTGAACGCTGAGGGTCTGTCGTGCGGCGCATCGCGCCTTGCGGTTGAATTCGGCGGGAGCGGCGAGGGCGCCTGCACTTATTGCGGCCACTGCCTGCACGGCTGTCCGCGCGATCTCATTTATTCGGCGGCGCAGTCCTTGCCGCCGCTGCTGAAAAGCGGCCGGCTGACCTATCGTCCCGGCGTCATCGTCAAAACCATCGCGGAGGACGCCGAACGCGTAATTGCGCGCGGGATCGACGCCAATGGCGCGCCCGTCGAACTCATTGCGGAGCGTCTGTTTCTCGGCGCGGGCGTGCTTAATTCCGCGGAAATCATGCTGCGCTCAACGGGACGCTATGAGGCGCCCGTTGAAATATTGGACTCGCAATATTTTCTTTTTCCGCTGGTGCAGTTTTTCGCGTCGGCGAATGTCGCCGCCGAGCCGCTGCATACGCTGGCGCAGGCCTATGTCGAAATACTCGACGCCACCGTCAGCCCCTATACGGTTCACCTGCAAATCTACAGCTACAATGATTTGCTGCGCGATCTTCTGCATCGCAAGCTCGGCGCGCTGAAGGCGATTTTTCCTGAAAATGCGTTGCTCGGGCGTTTTCTGCTGGCGCAGGGCTATTTGCATTCGGCGCATTCGGGCCGCATCGAGGCGCATCTGGCGCGCGCCGGCGATCGTCTTGTGCTGCGCGGACGCGCCGCCGCCGATGCGCCAACGCGCATTCGCCGCGTGCTGGGCAAATTCGCGAAAACAACATTTTCGTTGCACGCGGCGCCGCTCGCGCCGCTCTTGCAGATCACCGAACCCGGGCGCGGCTTTCACATCGGCGGCAGCTTTCCGATGGCGGCGCAGCCCGCGCCGGGCCAGACCGATCGCCTCGGTCGGCCGTTCGGCTGGACGCGCGCGCATGTGATCGACGCGTCCCTCCTGCCGTCCATTCCCGCGACGACAATTACGCAAACAGTCATGGCCAACGCGTTTCGCATCGGCTGCGAAGCGTCACGACACATCGGGGTATCGTCATGAGCGACTTGCCTGTCGTCGCGATCACCGGCGCCAATGGTTATGTCGGCTCGATCCTGGAGCGCGCCTTGACCGGCGCCGCGCGCGTCGTTCGGCTGGTGCGCCGGCCGGAAAAGGCGAATGATGCGCTGTGGACCTTGACGATGTCCTGCGACGAGATGACGAAAATCCTGCGCGACAACGCCGTGGACTGCATCTTTCACGCGGCCTGGAACATGTCGGCGGGCTCGCGCAGCGTCATCCAAATGGAATGCGTCGACGGTTCGGCGCGTCTGCTGCAGGCGGCGCGCAATGCGGGCGTGACGCGCTTCATCTTTATTTCGACGATCAGCGCTTTTGACGGCGCGCGTTCGGACTATGGCAAGTCCAAGCTCGAAGCGGAATATCGTGCGATTGAATTTGGCGCGACAGTGTTGCGCCTTGGTCTTGTCTGCGGCGCCGAGGGGCGCGGCATGTTCGGAAAATTGCGCAAAATTGCGCGGAGCTTGCCGATCATTCCTTTGATCGGCGACGGCTCGGCGCTGCAATATCTTCTTCGCGAGGATGTTCTTGGCGCGCTTGCGCGCCGCGCGGCGCATGGCGATCTCGTCGGCGAGCACGCGCCGATCACGCTCGCATCGCCGACGCCGATTCCTTTTCGCGACCTGCTTGCAAGGCTCGCGGGGCCGGAGCGTCGGCCATTGTTCCTGCCCATTCCCTGGCGGGCGATCTATCTTGCGCTGCGCGTCGCCGAGGCCATAGGCGCCAAGCTGAATTTTCGCAGCGACAGCGTGCTGAGCTTTATCTATCAGGATCCCCGACCCGATTTTTCACATCTCGAACGCCTTGGCCTCCCGGCGCCGCTGTTCGACGTGCAATTCATGGATGAAAATCGGTAGAAGGAATGCGGCGGCGCGCCTTGCAAGGGCGCGGCGCAAGTCCTGGGGCTTGCGCAAGTCCTGGGGCCCGCGCAAGTCCTGGGGCCCACGCAAGTCCTGGGGCCCGCGCAAGTCCTGGGCGATGCGTTAATCTCGGGCGCGGCAATGGCCGGGCGGATGGGGATGTGGATGATCCTGGAACAAAATCTCACGCGGATGCGCGCTTTCGCCATTTATGGCGTCATGCTGATTTTGGTCGCGATCTACATCAATACATGCGTTGATCTCGTCGCGACGGCGCGATTTTGGATGGATGAGGCGCTCGCCATCGTCGCTGCGCGCCAGGAGAGCTTTTCCGCCGTCTGGGACGCGATCTGGAACGGCGCTGAATTTTCGCCGCCCGCCTATCATTTCCTGCTGCATCTGGCGCCGCATTTGGGCGGCGTCGGCGATTTCGTTCTGTTGCGCCTGCCGTCGATTCTCGCGCTATTGTTTTCGGCGCTGTGCATTTATGGGCTGTTGCAGTCGCGGCTGTCGAAGCCGCTCGCATTGCTGGGCTTTGGCGTTGCGCTCAACAGCGGCCTGTTCGTTTTCGCATTGCAGGCGCGTCAATATGCTCTGGTCGCGCTCTGCCTCTCGCTGGCGCTGTTGTTGTGGGACGATAGAGATCGCGGAAACATATCGCGGCCACGCGCCTTTTTGCTCTGGCTTACGCTCGTCGCGGCGATCTGCCTCCATGTCTACGGGCTGATGGCGGGCGTGGTCATCGGCCTGTGCGAGGCGATGTGGTTCATCCGCGGCCGGCGCATTCGCCTCGCCATATGGGGCGCGTTGCTGGGGACGCTTCCCGTCGTCGCATTGCTGGCGCGGCTTCTGCTGCATCTTGCCTCGTTCAACAGCCATGATCAAAGCTCCGGCGCCTATTACGCAAAGCCGACATTCGAGCGTTTCAACGATGCGGTCGTAGATTTGCTGATCGGCAACGGCGGCATCAAACTTATTGTTTTCGCCGCTCTCATCGGCGTTGCTTGCGGCGCGGTCTTTTTCGCGCGCATAGAGACCGGCCTCGGGCAGAGGCTGGAACGGGTGTGGCCGCAAGAGCCGCCGCAAGCGTCGCCGGACAATCTCAACATCATTCTGCTCGCCATGCTGCTTATGCCGCTCGTCGCGCAGGCGTTTTCGGTTGTTGTAACGGGCGCCTTCAGTCCGAGATATATCTCGGCCTTTGCGCTGTTTCCGGCGCTCGCCATTCCCGCGGCCATTGCGCGTCTGCGCTTTGGCCGCCTGCTTGCGCTGGCTCTGATCCCCGTCGTCATCGGCGCGTTTTGGCTGCAAAATCGCCGCGGCGTCGGCGCCGAGAAAATCACCTTCGCGCTCGATATGCTGCGCGGAGTCGAAACGACAAAGCCGATCGTGATTGCGGAAGGCCTGCTGTATATCGAACTTGCCGTCGCAGCCGATCCGGCGCTGAAAGCCCGGCTGCATTTCCTCAAACACGCGCCCGCCGCCGAGGGCGATACGACCAATGAAAATCAGGCGCTGCGATTGGCCTCCATCGATGGCGCCTTTCGCGTCGAGGCGTTCGATGCGTTTGTATCGCAGAACCCCGAATTTTACGTCTTTTACCGGCCTCAGGAGACAGCCGATCTCGTGACGCCGGAATTGGCGAAGCGGTGCATGATCAAAACGCTGGCGCAGCTGCGCGGCGGCGTGATGTTGCTGGAGGCGGGTGCGCCCATGGCGCCGGACGGCCGCTGCAAGCCCGCGCTCTGATCGCCCGGCGCAAATTTCCGTCGCGCGAAAATTTCCGTTCGAGCGGAAAGCGCGGTAAAAGAAAAGAGCAGCGCCCGTTTGCGGCGGGCGGTCCAAAGCCATAGTCCGATGACGATGTCCGCTTCATCCCGGCACACAACGCCCGCGGCCAGCGACGCCGCGCCGAAGCTTGACGCGCCCGCGCGCAAAATCATTCACATCGACATGGACGCTTTTTTTGCGTCCGTCGAGCAGCGGGACAATCCGCAGTTGCGCGGAAAGCCCGTGGCGGTCGGCGGGGCGCGAGCGCGCGGCGTCGTCGCCGCCGCGAGTTATGAGGCGCGCAAATTCGGGGTTCGCTCGGCGATGCCTTCGGTCACAGCGTTCCGCAAGTGCCCGGAACTTATTTTCACACCGCCGCGCTTCGACGTGTATAAGCGCGTCTCGCTGCAAATCCGGTCTATCTTCGCCGATTATACGCCGCTCATCGAGCCGCTCTCGCTCGATGAAGCCTATCTCGATGTGACGCAGACCCTCGCAGGCCGAAGCTCTGCAACGCAGGTCGCGGAAGAAATTCGCACGCGCATTCGCGCCGAGACCGAGCTGACGGCCTCCGCCGGCGTCTCCTACAATAAATTTTTGGCCAAGCTCGCTTCGGACTATCGCAAGCCCGACGGGCTTTTCGTGATCACGCCGAAAATGGGTCCGGCCTTTGTCGAAGCGCTGGAGGTTGAGCGTTTCCACGGCGTCGGCCCGGCGACGGCGGCGCGAATGCACAATCTCGGCATACGCACGGGCCTCGATCTCAAGTCGAAATCGCTGGAATTTCTGACAGCGCATTTTGGCAAGTCCGGCCCGTATTATTATGGCGTCGCGCGTGGCGTCGACGCGCGGCCGGTGCGCTGCGACCGCATTCGCAAATCGCTTGGCGCCGAGATCACCTTTGCCGAAGATCTCTTCACCTATGAGGCCGCGCGCAAGGCGCTGGGGCCGATCGTCGCGAAAGTGTGGATGGGCTGCGATCGCCTGGGTTTGCACGGACGCACGGCGACGTTGAAAGTGAAATTTTCGGACTTCCGCCAGATCACGCGCGCCCGCAGCCTGCCGACGCCGATCGACAGCGGCGCGGAATTCGGAGAGATCGCCCTTTCGCTGCTTGGCCCGTTGTTTCCGCCGCAAAAGGGCGTGCGGCTGCTGGGCCTGTCGCTCTCGTCTTTTGCGGATGCGCATGAACCGCCGGCGCCGCAATTGAGGCTCGGCTTTTAGGCGCTCGCCGGTCCCGCAGATGGGGCGACACTGGCGGTGGATGTGGTGACGGGATAAGCTTGTGAAACTCTTTTCACGCGCTTTGTCGCCAGAGGCGCGCCCATGAACGACGTTGCAGTGGAGCGGTCTATGCGCAAACGGGTCATGCTGCTCGCACAAATCGCACTGGCGCTGTGTGTCGCGGCGAGTTGCGCGCCTTCCGCTTTCGCGGCGGCGCGTGAGTCTGGCGCGGGCTTTACGCCCAACCGCTGCGAGGCGTTCCTGCCCGCGGGGCCATTCCCTGCGGCGGGCGCCGATTATCAGCGAA
>Ga0265328_10001501_pt1 | contig 10780 bp, 5 predicted proteins | sample 41624metaG_FD_202086 | JGI IMG/M metagenome (GOLD analysis project Ga0265328, IMG submission 202086) | Rhizosphere microbial communities from Carex aquatilis grown in University of Washington, Seatle, WA, United States - 4-16-24 metaG | ecosystem: Host-associated > Plants > Roots > Rhizosphere >...
CCGCGTCGTCATAGATGTCGACGACGAGCCCGGGCAGGTCATCGCCCTCGCTGTTGACGAGGCGGTAGATGTTCGTCGCGGCGCTCGGCAGATCCAGCCGGCGGCGCAGCGCGCGCGCCGCCGCGATGCGCGCGCGAAAAAAGTCGGCGCCGACCGGCGCGTCCTGGCGCGTGCACAGCCGCACCGGGATCTGCGAGCGCGGGTTGTAAAAGCCACGGCCGATGAAGCGGCCGTCGTGATCGACGAGCGCCACGACGTCGCCGGGGCCGGCGTCGCCCTCGACGCGATCGACGGCGTTCTCGTAGACCCACGGGTGCCCGAACCACAGCGGCCGCGAGCGCCCCTGGCGCAGGTAGACGCGCGCCGACGAGTCACGGCCACCTTCGCCGGTCGAGGGAAGAACGCGCGCAGTGCGGGCACGCGGTGCGGACGGCCCGCGCCGATTTCGGGGTCTCACAGACGACGACATGTTGTTCAGCGTCTTTTACGATCCTTTTGCCGGCCCGGCGTCGAGATCGTCCTCATCTTCGTCTTCGATGAGGTCGTCGCCTGGCGGCGGCGGCTCGTCGGGCGGCGCCACGCCGGCCCCTCCGTCGGGCCGGAAGCTGCCCGCAGCGATGCCGTAGCGCTGGATGCAGCGCCACACGACCGCGTACTGCCGCTTGAGGTGCCTCGCCACGTGGGCGACGTTCCCCTGGTAGCGGCCGAGCAGCTCGGTCAGCTCTTCCGCGGTCGGTGCCGGCCGCCGCGTGCGCGCGGTCTTTACCGCGGGATCGACCGCCTCGCGAACCACGCCCTCGAGCGAAGCGCCGTCGCCCGCGCCGGCGTCAGCGGTCGGTTCGACCAGCGTGGTGATGCTGGCGGGCAGGTGCTCGAACGAGATCGCAGGCGCGCCTTCGCTCAGCAGCTTGGCCTCGGCGATGACCTTCTGCAGCTCGCGCACGTTGTGCGGCCAATCGTAAAGGCACAGCGCGTGGAATGCCTCGGTCTCGAAGGCGCGATCGGTGCCACGCAGGAAGAACGCGGCCAGGCGACCCAGGTCCTCGATACGCTCGCGCAGCGCCGGCAGCTGAATCGGATGCGCGCCCAGGCGCCCGATCATCGCGGCTTGAACGTTCGCCGCGCCCGACTTGGCGGCCATCGCCGTGCGGCTGCTGGCGGCGATGATGCGCACGTCCGCCTCTTGCACGCGCGTCGACCCGAGCGCTGTGAACTTGCGGTCCTGCAGGAACCGCAGCAGCTTGGATTGCAGCTCCATCGGCATCTCCGCCAGCTCGTCGAGAAACAGCGTCCCGCCCTGCGCCGCCTCGATGAACCCGCTCTTGCGCCCCTGGGCCGTCGAGTGCGCGCCCTTTTCGTAGCCGAAGAGCTCGCTCTCGACCAGCTCGCGCGGGATCGCCGCGCAGTTGATCGCGACCAGCTGCCCCTTGCGCCCGCTGCTCTCGTGGATCGCGCGCGCGAAGACTTCCTTGCCGACGCCGGTCTCGCCGAGGAGAAAGATCTCGCTCTGAGAAGGCGCCAGCCGCCGCAGCCGCGTGCACACCATCGCCAGCGACGGAGACAGCGTCGGTACGGGCGCGAACGGGTTGGCCGCGTCTTCGTCAATCGCGGCGATCTCCGCCGGCGTCACCATGCGGAACACCACCACCTGCGCCCCCAGGAAGATCACCGCGCCCGGCCGCAGCGGCGTCGGCCCGGTGAGCGCGCGGCCGTCGACGGAGGTGCCGTTGGTGCTGCCCAGGTCCTGGATCTCGAAGCTCTCGGGGCGGTCCCCCACCGCGGGAACTTTCAGGATTCGCGCGTGCAGGCTCGAGACGCTCCGGTCCGGCAGCGTCAGCGTTCCGCGCCCGTCGGCGGGTGGGTGCGGCCGGCGGCCGATGTCGAGGCCCCCTTCGACCGCGACGACGCGCGGCGTTCCAGCCTGATTCAGCGGATCGGTGGCGGCGCCCGTGCCCGCCAGCAACAGGACGGGCACACGGGCGACCTCCCGCGGGGCGCCCCGACGCGGGACTGTCTGGCTCACCTCGTCAGAAATTGACGCCATTTACCACAAACCCTTGCAGCCGCCTGATTATCGCCGGTGCGCGTCCTGTCGCACGCCTCTGTCCAGTGTAGAGGTATAACAGTCCCGGCGGAGTCATCGCGAGGGAAAGCGGCGAGCATGACGGACGACCCTTCGCAGTCCCGGCCCGTGTCTCCCGCGGAGTCGCCGCGGATGGATGCGAGCCCCGAGGACGAGCACACCGTGACGACCGGCGCGGTGCAGCGCCGGGATACGCCGCTGGTTTCGCTCGACGCGGGCGCCGTCCTGGACGCGCGATACCAGATCGAAGCGGTTATCGGAGAGGGCGGCAGCGGCAAAGTTTTTCGCGCCTGGGATCGTGTATTGGGGGAGCCCGTCGCGGTGAAGATCCTTCACCCCGAGCGCGCCGCGGAGAAGAGCTGGATCAAGCGGCTCGCGCGCGAGGTCAAGGTTGCGCGCGCGATCCGCCACCCCAACGTCTGCCGCGTGTTCGACCTCGGCCGCGCCGACGGCCACTGGTTCGTGACCATGGAGCTGGCGGCGGGCGGCAACCTGCGCGCGATGCTGCGCGACGGAGGCGCGGGCGGGAGCGAGAAGAAACCGCTGCGCCCGCTCGCCGAGCGGCTGGTCGACGCACGCGCATTGTGCGCCGGGCTGGCGGCGATTCACGCCGTCGGCATCGTCCACCGCGACGTCACACCGCAGAACGTGCTGCGCATGACCGACGGCCGGCTGGTGATCTCCGACTTCGGCCTGGCGATCGAGAGCGACGACAACACGACCGTGCACGGCGGGACGCCCGCGTACATGCCGCCTGAGGCGGTGATGGGTGGACGCTCCGATCTGCGCTCCGACGTCTGGCAGCTGGGCGCGATCCTGCACGAGCTCCTGTTCGGCAGCCGGCCGCAATTCACGCGCACCGACGGAGAAATGACGTTGACCTGGCCCAGCTCGGCCGACGCGACCCCGGTGGAGGAAGAGCTGGCGCGCCTGTGCCGCGATTGCCTCGCGCCGGATCCGGCGCTGCGTCCGGCGACGGCGGTCGCGGTCGTCGGGCGTCTCGCGGCGGCCGAGGCGGCGCGGCCGCGGTCGTGGCCGGCGCGCGTCTGGATGCGCGCGCGCGCCGTCTACCGGCGGCACCCGCGGCTGCGGCTGGTGGCGCTGGCGGCGGTCGTCGCGATGGTCGCGGCGCGCGCGATGCTGCTCGTGGCGCGCCCCGGACTGTGCAAGGGCGGCGGCGACAAGATCGCGGGCATCTGGGACCCGCGCACCAAGGCGATAGCACGGCACGCGTTCATGGCCACGCGCAAGCCGTACGCCATCGACGCGTTCTGGAGCGTCAACCGCGCGATCGAGACCTATCTCGAGAGCTGGGTCGGCATGTACACCGAGGCGTGCGAGGCGACGCACGCGCGCGGCGAGCAGTCGTCGGAGGTGCTCGACCTGCGCATGTCCTGTCTGCAGGAGCGCCTGAGCGGCGTGAGGGCGCTCAGCGACATCTTCGTCAAGGCGGACGGCGACGTCGTCGGCAACGCGGTCACGGCCACGAGCGCGATCCCGCCGCTCGATCGCTGCGGCGACGTCAGGCTGCTGCGCTCGCTGGTACAGCCGCCCGAGGACCCCAAGCTGCGCGCCCGCGTTGATCACGCTCGCCAGCGCATCGCCGAGATCAAGGCGACGCGCGATGCCGGCCGGATGACCGAGGCGCTGAAGATGGCGGCGGCGCTGGTCGCCGAGGCCGGCCAGATCGACTACGCGCCGGTGCAGGCGGAGACCGATGCCATCCAGGGCGAGCTCGAGACCGTCGGCGATCCCAAACACGCCGAGAAGATGCTGGAGACGGCGTTCTTCATCGCCGAGGCCGCGCGGGATGACGAGCTCAAGGCGGAGACCTCGGCGTACCTCATCGAGGCGATCGGCTACCACCAGGGGCGCTACGAGGACGCCGAGCGCTGGATCCAGCAGACGCGCGCGACGCTGCGGCGAATGGGCGGGCACGACCGCCTGCAATGCTGGGTCGAGAACAACGTCGCCATCCTGTATCACGTCCAGGGGCGCTACCCCGAGGCGATCGCCGCCTACCAGCGTGCGCGCGCCCTCGCGGAAGCGAGCCTGCCCCCGGACGACGCCGACGTCGCGCGGCCCATGGGCAACCTCGCGATGGCGCTGTCCGAGGCGGGGCGGCCCGCGGAGGCGCTGGTCTACAACCAGCGCGCGGTCGACATCTTGCGCAAGGCGCTGGGCCCCGGGCACCCCGAGGTGGCGATGCACATGAGCAACCGCGGCGAGATCTTGAACGCGCTCGGCCGCTACGAAGAGGCGCGCGCGCTTTTCAACTCGGCGCTCGCGGTCTGGAACAAGGAGCTGCCACCCGACCATTCCTACTTCGGCGACTCGTTGAACGGCATCGGCCAGAGCTATCTCGGTCAGGATGCGCCCGAGCCGGCGCTGGCGCCGCTGGAGCGCGCGCTGGCGATCCGCGAGAAGAGCGGCGCCGAGCTGTCGCAGATCGGCGAGACGCGGTTCTTGCTCGCGCGAGCGCTCTGGGATAGCGGACACGATCGCGCGCGCGCGCAGACGCTGGCGCGCGCGGCCGAGGCGGCTTACGGGGACAAGGCGCAGTGGCGCGAGAGAGTCGCCGTGATCGACGCCTGGATCGCGAAGCACCCGCTTCCCGCTGCTGCGCCAGCGCCGGCGCGCGCGCTGGCGACCCGCCACTGACCGGCCGGCGAGCCGCGGCTCGCCTCGCTATCCACCTAGCCGCGCCAAGTTCGCGGCGCACTGGCGGGTGTGCGGGTGGCGCGCGCCCAGCGTGCGGCGAAAGATCGCGAGCGCGCGGCGGCAGAGCCTGCGGGCCTCGGCGTCGCGGCCGCGCGTCGCCACCAAGATCGCCAGGTTGTTGACGGTCATCCCGGTCTCGGGATGGTTCCGGCCGTAGAGCCTTTCGTGAATGGCCAGCGCGGCGCGGATCATCTCTTCGCCGTCGGCGAGGCGCCCCTGGGCCTGCCGCACGCCGCCGAGCGCGCACAGGTTGACCGCCACCTCGCTGCTGCCGGCGCCGAGCTGGCGGCGGAACACGCGCAGCGCGCGCTCGTAGAGCCGCGCGGCTTCCACGAGGCGTCCCTGGCCCTCGACCAGCGCCGCCAGCGCAGCGACGTCTGCCGCGACCATCGCGTGGTTGGGGCCGAGCAGAGCGGTGCGCAGCAGAGCGGAGCGGCGCGCGTACGGTTCGCCGCGCGCGTGGCGGCCGCGCGAATGCTCGAGCCCACCGAGGTTGTGATAGAGCGTGGCTGCCGCGTGCCCGCGCGGCTGGTCCGACCGCTCCACGATCGCGCGCGCGCGCCGGTAGAACGCCGCCGCGTCGTCGAGCCGCCCCTGGTACTTGCGCAGCACGCCGAGATCGTTGAGCACCGCGGCGGTGTCGAGATCGCGCGCGCCGAGCCGGCGCGTCGCCTCGCGCAGCACGCGCGCGAGCGTGCGATCGGCGCCGGCGTGGTCAGCCTGCGCCCGCTGCACGCTTCCTAGAAATCGGCCGGCGCGGACCGACAGCCGCGCGATCTCCGGGTCGTCGAGCTTCCGCCGGCGCGCCAAACGCGTGAGGATCGCGCGCGCGCGCACCAGCGCCTCGGCCGCGCCCGCGAGATCGTCGCGGAGCTCGCGGATCTGGCCGAGGTCCACCAGCGCGTTGGCGACGTCGGCGTGCCCCGGCCCCTCGGCGCGCGCATAGAGATCCACGGCGCGGATGGCGTCCCGTTCCGCGGGGCCGAGCCGCCGCGCCTCGCGCGCCGCGATCGCGCGTTCGTGACGCGCGATCGCCTGGCGCAACAGCGCGGAGGGCGGCACGTGGAGGCGACGGTGGGGCAAGCGAGCTCTCCGTCGCCATCGTAGATCGTCGCGCGCACCGCGCGTGATACGATTCGCCCCGTGGCTGCCGGCGTGAGGATATTCGGCGACGTCCACGCCGCGCGAAAGCAGTTCGTGCGGGGTACCCATCGTGCGCGGCCGCCGGGTGAAACGGTGGCCGAGTACCGGACGCTCATGCCGCGCGTGGGGCTCACCCGCCTGGCGAACATCACCGGGCTCGACGTCATCGGTGTGCCGGTCTACGTCGCGATCCGGCCCAACGCGCGCGCGCTGGCGACCAGCCAGGGCAAGGGTCTGGACCATGACGCCGCCAAGGCGTCGGCGCTGATGGAGAGCCTGGAGACCTGGCACGCCGAAATGATGATCAATCCGGTGCGCTGGGAGTCGTACCAGGCGCTGGCGCGCGCGGCGGCCGCCGGTGGCGATGACGTCATCAACCCGGCCGAGCTCCCGCAGTACCGGCGACCGCTGCCCGAGGTGCCGGGGCCGTGGGTGCTCGGATGGGACATCATGGGCCAGCGGCCGTGCTGGACGCCGCTCGACATGGTGACGATGAACTTCGTCGGCACGCCGGAGCGCGGGCCCGACCTGTTTCGCAGCACCAACGGCCTGTCGTCGGGGAATCGCTTGATCGAGGCGGTCGTGCACGGGTTCTGCGAGATCATCGAGCGCGACGCCGAGGCGCTGTGGCGGCTCGACAGCGAGCTGCGACAGGTCGATCTGCAGCGCATCGCCGATCCGTATTGCCGCGAGGTGATCGATCGCGTGAGCCGCGCCGGCGTGCACACCGTCGCCTGGGACCTCACGACCGACGTCGGGATTCCGGTCTACGGCTGCGCGATCCTGGAGCGTCCGGATCCGTCGCGGCTGCGCTCGATGGGCATTCACTACGGCTTCGGATGCCACCTGGCGCCGGACGTGGCGCTGTCGCGCGCGCTGACCGAGGCCGTGCAAACGCGGCTCACGTACATCTCGGGCAGCCGCGACGATTTGCTGCGCCACGACTACGCGCGCAATCGCGATCCCGAGCTGCTCGCCGCGATCTGGGAGGAGATCACCAGCGCGCCGTCGGACGGACGCCTCGACGCGCGGCCCTCGCTGGCGACCGAGACGTTCGAGGACGATGTCGCGCGGCTGCTCGATGCCGTGCGTACCGTCGGCGTCGAGCAAGTGGTCGTCGTCGATCTCACGCGCCCCGAGATCGGGCTGCCCGTCGCGCGCGTGGTCGTGCCCGGGCTCGAGGGGCCGGGCGGCCATCTGCCGGGCACGCGCGCGCGGCACAAGATGCAAGCGGTCGCGGCCGCCGCGGAGGCGGCGCCGGCGTGAGCGCGCCCTCACCGCTGTCGTCGGTGTCCGAGCCCTCCGTCTTTGTGTTTCTGGGGCCGAGCCTGCCGCTCGCCGACGCGCGCCGGATCCTCGACGCGGTCTACTTGCCGCCGGTCTCGATGGGCGACATCTATCGCTTGATGGCGCGCGGCCCGCGCGTCATCGCGATCGTCGACGGGCTCTTCGAGCAGACGCCGGCGGTCTGGCACAAGGAGATCCTGTTCGCGCTCTCGCGCGGCGTGCGCGTGCTCGGCGCGTCGAGCATGGGCGCGTTGCGCGCGGCCGAGCTGGCCGCGTTCGGCATGGAGGGCGTGGGCGAGGTCTTCGAAGCGTTCCATCGCGGAGAGCTCGAAGACGACGACGAGGTCGGGGTCGCGCACGCGTCGGCCGACGACGGCTACCGCAGCCTGTCCGACGCGATGGTGAACCTGCGCGCCGGGCTGCGCGAGGCGCGCGACGCGGGAAGGATCTCGGCAGCGTCGCACGATCGGCTGCTGGGCGCGGCCAAGGCGCTGTTTTACCCCGAGCGATCGTGGCCGCGGCTGTTCGTGGCCGCTGCCGCGCTGGGCATTCCCGACCGCGAGCTCGCGGCGCTGCGCGCGCAGATCGCGCAGCGCCGTCCCGACGTCAAGCGCGGCGATGCGATCCGGCTGCTCGAACGCCTCGCGCGCGACGCCGCGGCGGACACGCTCGTGCCCGCGGTGCCGCCGGCGCCGAGCTTCGACTTCGAGCCGACGTACTTCTGGGAGCAAATGATCCTGCACGAGGCCGAGGTCGATCACGCCGACGGCGGCCTGGCGACGGGCGGCGCCGCCGGCGCGGTCAGCGCCGTCGAGCTGCAGCGCCACCTGCGCCTCGATCCCGCGCGCGCCCGCGACGCGCTCGGCACCGCGCTCTTGCTCTACCTCGCCGACGAGCAGGCGGGCCGCCGAGGCATCCTCGCCGCCGCGGCGACAGGTCCTTCCGACGCGGCCCGAACCTCGGTGGCGCCGACCGCCGATCTGTCGTCGCTCTCCACGGACGCGCGCGCCGATCTCGAACGCGAGCAACGTGCCGTCGACGCGCTCCTCGGCGCCGTTCCCCATCAGGTCAACCGTCGCTTGCCGGCGGCGCTCGCGCACCTGGGGCGACTCCAACCCACGTTGGTCGCCGTCCGGCGGAAACAGGCCATCCTGCGCTCGCTCGGCTTGCACGCCGCCGGCCCGGCCGACGCCGGACTCGCGCTCGAGGATCTGCTGGCCTGGTACCAGCGTCGATTTGGCCCGATCGCCGACTCGGCGGAGGCGCACGCCCATGATCTGGGGTTCAGCTCGGTCGAGGAGTTCGTCGCCGAGGTGGTGCTGGAATACCTGGTCGAGCGCTCCGCCGGAACGAACCGAATGTAGCTAATAATACAATAAATTACGGCCAGATAGTCCCCTCAACCCTGGGATCCAGGCTGCCGATTGTTTAGCTCGGAAGTTCTCTCCGATGCCGCACGAGCAGAATCACCCGAGCAGTCATGACCCGGATCTTCTGCCCCGCGGCGCCACGATTGGACGCTACGTCGTGCTGGGGCTGGTGGGGCGCGGCGGCATGGGCGACGTCTACGCCGCGTACGACCCGGAGCTGGATCGAAAGATCGCGGTCAAGTTGCTGCGCGCGCGGACCAGCGCGGGACAGAGCACGTCGGAGGGACGCACGCGGCTGCTGCGCGAGGCGCAGGCGATCGCCAAGCTCTCGCACCCGAACGTCGTCGTGGTCTACGACGTCGGCACGTTCAACGAAGCGGTGTTCATCGCGATGGAGTTCATCGACGGTGACACCGTCCGCTACTGGTTGAACGCGGGCCCGCGCGATTGGCGCGAGATCCTGCGCGTGTTCGTCGCCGCGGGGCGCGGGTTGGCGGCGGCGCACGAGGCGGGTTTGGTCCACCGCGACTTCAAGCCCGACAACGTGATGGTCGGCCACGACAGCAAGGTGCGCGTGATGGACTTCGGGCTCGCGCGCCAGAGCGGCGTCGCCGATCCCCTCGCGACGCCGCTCCCTGGAGCGCTGGCGGATGCGGTGTCGGCCGAGCTCGCCAAGAGCGAGGCGCGGTCGCCCATTCCTGCGGTGGTGATGCCGTCGATCGGCGACGGTGTGCCGCGTCCGATCGCCAGTGGCACCAAGCGGCCGAACAGATCCGGGCACGTCGACATGGACGTCACGCGCGTGGTGCCGGGGCCCAACGAACGCAAGAGCCCGACGCTACCGGCGGCCCGCATGACGCTCGACGGCGGCAGCGCGGTGTCGCCGCGCGCGCTGGAAGCCAACCTCACACAGACCGGCGCGATGCTGGGCACGCCGGCGTACATGGCGCCCGAGCAGTTCGCGTCGAAGCCAGGCGACGCGCGCACCGACCAGTTCAGCTTCTGCGTCGCGCTCTACGAGTCGCTGTACGGCGAACGTCCGTTCGAGGGGAAGAGCTTCATGGCGCTCATGGCGAGCGTCGCCAAGGGCGTGGTGCGCGAGGCACCCGAGGGCACGAGGGTTCCGTCGTGGGTCCGCAAGGTGATCCTGCGCGGCCTGCTTCCGTCGGCCGACGCGCGCCACCCTTCGATGACGGCGCTGCTCGACGCGCTGGAGCACGATCCGTCGGTCGCGCACCGCCGCTGGGCCGCGGGCGCGACGGGCGCGGTGCTCGTGATCGGGATGGCGGTCGGCGCGGCGCGCATGCTACAGGGCCGCCACGCGCCGTGCGAAGGCGGCGCGCTGAAGCTGGCCGGCGTGTGGGAGCCGGCCCCGGAGGCGACGGCGCGAAAGCAAGCGATCCACGCCGCCTTCGTGGCGACCGGCAAGAGCTACGCGGAGAAGACCTTCGAGACGGTGAGGCGCGCGCTCGACAAGTACGCGTCGGCCTGGACCGCGACGTACACCGACGCGTGCGAGGCGACCGCCGTGCGCGGCGAGCAATCGGCCGAAGTTCTCGATCTACGCATGTCGTGCCTGCAGGGCCGTCTCGACTCGGTCAAGGCGCTCACCGACCTGTTCGCGCACGCCGACGGCAACACCGTCGAGAAGGCGACGAACGCCGTCGACGGCCTCAGCGATCTCGAGCGCTGCAGCGATATCCCGGTCTTGCGCGCGGTCGTGAAGCCGCCCGACGATCCGGCGACCAAGGCGCGCGTCGACCGCATCCGTCCCAAGCTCGCGCGCGTGAAAGCGCTGACCGACGCGGGCCATCTCTCGGAAGCATTGGTGCTGGCCAGGTCACTGGTTGGCGAGGCGCGGACGATCGGTTACCTCCCGCTCGCCGCCGAAGCAACGCGCCGCCTGGCGGAGGTCAGCGTTCGTCCGTCCGAGATGGCAGCCTTGGGCGAGGAGGCGATCTGGGACGCCCAGGCCGGGGGTGACGATGAGGCCGTCGCCGAGGGAGCGGTCTACCTGACGTACGTCGTCGGCTACCAGAACGGAGACCCCAAGCAAGCTCGGGTTTGGTCCGACTTTTCGGATTCGACGCTGCGCCGTCTCGGAGGCCACGGTCTGCTGCGTGCGTGGCTGGTCAACAATCGAGCCGTGCTCGCCGATGGGGAGGGGCGGTACGCT
>Ga0265328_10001511_pt1 | contig 10760 bp, 19 predicted proteins | sample 41624metaG_FD_202086 | JGI IMG/M metagenome (GOLD analysis project Ga0265328, IMG submission 202086) | Rhizosphere microbial communities from Carex aquatilis grown in University of Washington, Seatle, WA, United States - 4-16-24 metaG | ecosystem: Host-associated > Plants > Roots > Rhizosphere...
AGATCCAGCGATCGCCGATCGTGTCCGACTCGCTTATCGGCAGACCCTTTCGCTTCAATCTCTCTAGCTCTCTGGTCTCTGTGTGGTCCAGTCGCTGCAACGTGACCTCCATGACGATCCGCAAAGTGCGAAGGTAAGGACCAAGCGGCTCTCTGTACTCCGCCCAGATTTTCTCGAAGCCGACGAGCTTCTTGTCCTTCAATGTCGGCGGATCGCGGCGCCGGATCATATCGACCATACGAGCCAACCAGCCATTGTCATCCAACGCCCCCGCGGTGGCTCTGAGCTGCGCGAGAAGGTGGAAGAACGTCGTCTCGAATATCTGCTTTCTGGCCGAGAGGACCTGTTGCTCGAGTTGCTCGCGTTGCTCAGCCATCACCTCGCGAGTCTCGCGCATCTCTTGGCGCTGAAGAGCCAGCTCGTCGGTCTGCAGCTTGATGGTCAGGAGGACGCCACCAAAGGCCAGCCCGGCGAAAAACGTGCTCAACGGGCCGAACATCTCTCCCAAGGCGGACCGATCAGCGATCGTGGGCACCAGCTTCGGAGCCACGAACCACCAGATTGTGCAAGCGGTCGCGGCGCCCACGACGATTAGAACGAACCACCACCAGCGCGTCCGCTCTGTGGCCGCTGCTGGCCGCTCTTCCTTCCCGGACACGCCCGGCGGCTTGTCGGCGGGGGAGGTCATGGTCCCCTGGCGTCGTCCATCGCCCTGCTGCAAATCGAACACAAAGCAAACGGCGCGGGGTCCCCAGCAATCGACCGTTCGACCTTGGGGCGGCACGTGTCGCAGAAGTCGACGACGAAGACGCCATTGAAAGTACCCCTGCATCTATCTGGGGTGCAGCCTCTGACGTCGGGGAACAGGCCGCAACCCCTGCACCTCGGAGTGTTGTCGGCGGGGCCGCTCACTTCTTGCCGCCCTTCGCCTTCTCCACCGGGAAGCCCTGGTCCGCTGCGGCCTTCACCGCGGCCGCGATCATCCATTGCGTCAGGCTCTGGCGCGCGGCGGCTGCCGCCTTGATGAACGCGCGCTTTTCGTGGACCTCGGGCGTGACCTTGATGTCGCCTTCTTCTGTCGGGGCGCGTGCCATGGCTACATGAATAGCCGTTCATGGAGAAAAGAGCAATGGTCGGTTTATTTATCCTTGACTGGGAATTGAAGGGGGGTAGATTAGGACCATGACGAACGCAGCCCGCGCCGCCCTCCTGATTCTGACCCTCTCGCTGGGCTCGACCGTCGCTCACGCCCAGGACGCGAAGGCCGGCAAGGGTAAGGCTTCCGAGAAGGCCGCGAAGAAGGCGCCCGCCCAGGAGCCGCCGATCACCTACCTCGACCTCAGCGGCCCCTCCGAACCCGAGTCCGACCTGCCGGCCATCACCAAGAAAGGATCGCTGTAGTTATGGCGACGACTCTCGACCCCCGCTGCCCCGCCGGCGAAGACGGCTTCCCCGATTGCAACGTGGACGGCTCGGGTGTCTGTCTCTGGTGCGACTACGCGAGCTGCACCGCATGCGGCGCGCCCGTCGCGGCGATCGAGGCGAAGCGGCTCCATTGGGTGCCTGGGGAGTGCGCGCCGGGTATCCTCTGCTTGGGATGCACGGCCGAGCCGGACGTGGACGCCTACGGAAACGTCCTGGTGGAGGACGACGGCTCCGATGACCCGCCCGGACTCGGGCCGTACGAGTCTGAGGACGCGGTCCCGGTCGCGATCAAGGACGAAGAGACCGGGGAGCAGACGGTGCGCATCCAGGACGAGCCGACGGGTACGCTGGCGGCCGATTGGTTCGAGAAGCTCGACGGGCGGGCCGCGGCGTAAGAGGTTTGTCCTCCAGTGACAACGACCGGGAGTAGGCTGGCAGGATTTCGAGACCACCAACGCGAGGAGACAACGATGATCAAGCTCAGCACGGCGGCCCAGCAGAACGTCGACGAGACCGGTATCAGCCCGAACGAAGACGTGCGGCGCCTGCGCGTCGAGGAGCTGACGCCCGAGGACTTGCTAGAGGAGTGCCTGCGCGGCGCCGACGAGGACCGCGTCCAAGGCTGGACCGAATACGTCGACGCGGTCGTCGCGGCGGCGTCTGCGCCCGCGTCTCAAACCACGCGCATCATCCTCGACAACGGCGGCGGCATCACCCTGCAGCTCGGCGCCTGGGCGCACAGTTACGACGGGGGCACCAAGGACATAGCCCGACGCGCGGCGACTGACATCCGCGCGTGGCTGGAAACCGGCTCCACCAAAGGGTGGGAGAGCAACGGCGCTCCTGGTGTCAATCCGACCGCCGACGACATCCGCAACGGCGGGTACCGGGTGATCACCATCGACCGCGAGTCGGACACCGCCGCGAGCCTGGCCGACGAGGTCCGCTGGGGCGCGATGGGTGAAGCGCTCGGGGACGCGCTGGCGGCCAAATAAGAGACACCCGAACCGAGACCAACGCGAGGAAATGACGATGGCGAAGATCACGGATATCAACGGAGAGTTCGACCGCGCGGCGCTGGAAAAGCTGACCTGGCCGATCGCGTGGAGCGGCGAACCCGATCGTGAGTATGAGGCGGCGCTGAAAGCGCTGCGCGACGACGGCATTGCGCAGATCGAGTCCACGCCCGACGCGGTCGCGGTCAACGTGATCGCGGGAGAGATCGTGGCCGTAATCCTCGCCGACGAGGCGATGACCACGACGGAAACCAAGGCCCGCTACTCGCTCGTCAAGACCGACGGGGGCGACTACTACGTGCAGGAGACAGACGCGGACGGCGACCTCGTCTCTCTGTGTGATGCCGACGGCGAAACCGTCGTCGAGGCCAACGGCAGTAGCCGGCTCGGCAACGTCGAGTGGACGCTGGTGCGCGACCTCGGCCCCGTCACGGACGATGGCTTTTTCGATGCGGTCGCGGCCTGCCCGGAGTTGTCGGGCGTTACTTCATGATCAAGGAGAACGCCAGCGCCTGAGAGATAGGCGGCCCTCGTCCCCGGCGCCAACCGGGGAACGAGAGCCTGAGCAGCAAACCTTGGCCCGCACGCACGGGCCTCCGTCGACTACCTGGTCGCGGGTCTACCGTGCGCACGGGCCTCCACGCAAGGAGACCCCATGCCCGACATCACGCCCGTGGTCCGTCCGTCCGATCCGACCGTTGAGATCATCCGCCGCGCGGTGAACGCGGCCCATGCCGCTGGCCTCACGGTGTCGACCGTGCCCGACCTCGGCGTCCATTGCACCAGCACCCACGCGCCGCGCTGGGAGGTCGAGCAGCGCGTGCAGGTCGTCTCGCCACTGGGCGCGGTCCTGCTGATGATCCAACCGACGATTCCGGACGCCGACAAGGCGCTCTCGCACGTGCTGGGCGTCGGGAAACTGTGGGTCATCGGCTTTGACGAGGCCTGTGGGGGCGCGAAGCAGGTCTCGGAGACGTCGCGGCTCTACGGCGAGGGGTTCGCCGCCGGCGCCGAGTTCCGCGCGGTGATGCACCTCCGCCAGGGTGTGCCGGTCGCGCGCCCCGCCGAGGTGACCGAGCCGGTGCAGATCGACACGCCGCGGTCACTGATCGCCGAGCTGCTCGCCGCCCTGACCCCGTCGCAGGGGATGGAGGCGCTGGCGGACAGCTGCCGGGCTCGGGCCGAGGGATTGCCGGCCGACATGGCCGAAGACCTCGCGGTGGTCGAGCACACGCTGCGCGAGATGGCCGCCGAGCTGCGGGGCGTCGGCTGATGTCGCCCGCGGCGCACCGGGTGGAGGTGGCGTTCTTCTGGGCGTGCGGGATTGCGCTGCTGGCCCTGACGGTCACTTCGGACGCGCTGGCGCAGCTGCTCGCGGCGGCGGGGGTCTGCCGGTGATGGCCGTGGCGACAGAGCGGGACCGGTCGTTCGCGGCGGCCCTGGAGAGCGACGAGATCCTGATCGTCGACGACGCCGAAGAGAGCACCGCCGTCACGCCGCCGGCGGTACTGGTCGAGCTCGCGGAGGTAACGCGCACGGGAGTGACGCTCGCGCCGTTGCCGGCCCCCCTGGGGCCCGAGGCGCAGGCGTTCGCTGACCGCACGCGGTTCTACCTGCAGATGCGGCTCGGCTTCTCACCCGAGAAGACCGACGCGGCGATCGCCAGCATCACCGCCCTCATGCCGCGGGGGCGCCGGTGATCACCGTCATCCACCGAGAGCACGCGCGGATCTCGGCGATCTCGAACCTATGGTTCGCGCGCCACCCCGAGGCATGGCGCCGCCTGCTCGCGGTCGCGAACACACTCGACGTCCCCCTGCTGGCGCTGATCTACCAGCGGCTGCGCGAGCTGCAGGACGCCGCGGCGCGCGAGGCGTTCACGCGCCAGGAGGACTTCACCGTCGTCACGTGGGAGTGGCGCGTCGCGCTGCGCGGCGGGTGTCCTCAATCGCCTCAGCAGGTAACAGCGCGGAATCTGTGGGGCGAAAGCGGGCCGAGGCTGGCGGGCGGAAAGTTGTGCTCGTCATGAGCAGCGCAGAAACCTCGAAGCTGATCGACCTGATCGCCGCCACCATCCTGCCCGACCTCGGCAACAACGAGGACGCGGCTGACCAACGCGCCACCGAGATCGTAGGTGAGCTGCAGAGCAAGTACCTGCTGATTCCGCTGCCCGGCGCGGCGGATGAAGATGCAACGCGCGCGCAGATCAGCGCGCTGGTGCCGGGACTCTTTCCGGGACGGGGGGCGTCGTCGTGAGCGCCGAGATCCAGCTCATCGACTACGAGACGCGGGAGCGCTGGCTTGCCGCGCGCGGATCAGGGGTCGGCGCCAGCGAAAGCGCTGCCCTTTTCGGCGTCAGCCCCTGGGAGACGCCGCTCTCCCTGTGGGCGAAGAAGACGGACAGGGTCCAGGACGATGGCCCCTCTGGGGAGTGGATCGAGTGGGGCAACCTGCTCGAGGCTCCGATCGCCACCAGGTACGTGCAGAAGACGGGGCGGACGATCTGGCAGGGCGGGCCGTACGCCGTCGCCCAGCACCCGACGATCCCGTTCATGCGCGCCACCCCCGATCGCTGGGTGACCCACGCCCCCGACCGCGGCACGCCGGGCCTGCTGCAGGTGAAGAACACCAACGCCTTCAAAGGCCACGACTGGGACGAGGGGCCGCCCGACTACATCCAGATCCAGGTGCAGCACGAGATGGCCGTCACCGGGCGCGAGTGGGCTTCGGTGGCGGTGCTAATCGGCGGCGCCGAGTTCCGATACTTCGACGTCGAGCGGAACGACGACTTCATCGGCGAGCTGGTCGAGCAGTGTCGGTGGTTCTGGTCCTTCGTCGAGAACGACCAGCCACCCCCGATCGAGGGGAGCGTGCGCAACCTCGAGACGATCAAGAAGCTCCACCCCAACGACGATGGCTCGGAGATCGCGTTGCCGTCGGACGCGATCGGCTGGTTCGAAGAACTCGCTCGGCTGCGCGCGATGGAATCCGAGATCCGCAAGGCGAAGCCGGCGGTCGAGACCCAGCTCTTTGCCGCGTTCGGCAACGCGACGTTCGGCGTGCTGCCGGACGGCCGGCGTCTGTCTCTCAAGACCACGGCGCGCGACGGCTACACCGTCGAGCCCACGACGTACCGATCCCTGCGCCTCGAGAAGGCGCCGAAAGGAAAGCGATGAGCGCGAGCGACGGCAGCGGTAACAAGGTGATCACGGTCCCGGCCCCGAAGGCCGGCGAGGTGGCCAGGCAGAGCTTCGGCGCCTCCGAGCTCGACCGGCGGGCGGAGACCGCCTCCTCGGCATTGGCTGCGCAGGCGAGCGCGGCGGTGCAGGCCCGCTACGTCATGGCGCTGCAGCGCCCGCGCGACCTGCTCAAGGTGCGAGCGACCCTGCTGCTGGACTGCAGGCGCCCTGGCTTCGCCGAGAAGGCCATCTACAACAAGCCGGTCGGCGATGGCATCGAGGGCCCGTCGATCCGCCTCGCCGAAGCGGCGGCGCGAGCGATGACCAACATGTTCACCGACGTCTTCGCGGTCTACGACGACGACAAGAAGCGGATCGTCCGGGTGAGCGCGAGCGACCTCGAGTCGAACATCACCTACACGAAGGACGTCACCATCGAGAAGACGATGGAGCGGTCGAAGCTCCGCGATGGGCAGACCGCGCTCAGCTCACGGGTCAATTCGAGGGGCTACCCCGTGTTCCTGGTGGCGGCCACCGACGACGACATCCTCAACAAGGAGAACGCCCTCGCCTCGAAGGCGATGCGGACCTGCCTTCTGCGCTTGGTGCCCGGCGACATCCTCGACGAGGCGATGGACCAAGCGCGCCTGACCATGGAATCGAAGATCAAGGAGGACCCCGACTTCGAAAAGAAGCGGATGTGCGACGCCTTCCTGGACGTCGGCGTCACCATCGACCAGCTCAAGGAGTATCTCGGCCACCCGATCGAGACGACCACCGCGCCCGAGATCGCCCGGATGAAGAAGCTCTTCATGGCGATCAAGGACGGCGAGGCGAGCTGGGCAGAGGCTGTCGAGCAGAAGATCGCCAAGGGCGAGGCGACCGCGCGGCCGAACCCAGTGACCGCCAACGTCGGCGTGCCGCCCGCAGCCAAGGGGAAGTCGAACGTTAACGACCTCGCCGCCCAGGCGAAGGCCAAGCGCGAGGGGGCGCCGCTCCCAGCGGGCGCGACGGCGGCCGGCGATCCGCTTGCCAGGTCGCAGCCGCCCGCCGCCCAGGAGAGCGACGAAGACAGGGCAAATCGTGAAGCCGCCGCCCCGACCGAAGACGAGCCGCCGCCGTGGGGGAAGGGGCGGAAGTCGTGAAAACGGACCAGATGACCATCGCCGCGCCGGCCATCGTCCACCCGGTCGACTACCCGGTAACCGAGAAGGAGATCGCCGCGACGCGCGCGAAGTACGGGGCGATCTCCTTCGAGACTCCGGAGGGCTACGAGGAGGGCCGCCTCGCGCTCGCCCACCTGCGGACGGCCCGCACCTCGATCGAGAAGAGGCGCGTCGAGCTCAAGGCTGATGCCCTGGCCTACGGGCGCAAGGTCGACGAGGTGGCCAAGAAGCTGACCCAGCTCGTGGCCGAGATCGAGGACCCCCTCAAGGAGCGCAAGGCCGCGATCGATGACGCCAAGGAGCGCGCGCGCCGGGCCGCCGAGGACGCCGCACGCGCTGCCGCCGAAGCAAAGGCCAAGGCCGACCGCGAAGCAGAAGAGAAGCGGCTCGCCGAGGAGCGGGCGAAGCTGGAGGCGCAGCAGGCCATCTTCGCCGAGGCGCAACGCAAGGCCGACCAGGAGCGGCGCCAGGCCGACGAGAGGGCTCGGGTCGAGCGCGAGCGCGTCGAAGTGGAGCAGCGCGCCGCCCAGGCGAAGATCGACGCCCAGCGGGCCGAGCTCGAGGCGCAGCAGCGCGCCATCCGTGAGAAGGAGGAGGCCGCCGCGCGCGAGGAGCACGAGCGTCAGGAGGCCGCCCGCTGGGAGCGCGAGGCGAAGGAGCAGGGCGAACGAGATCGGATCGCTGCCGAGGGACGCGCCGCCGCGGAAGCCGAAGCCGCCATCGCCGAGGCAGCTCGGCTCGAGGCGATGCGCCCCGATATCGAGAAGATCAAGGCATTCGCTGGGGAGATTCGCGTTCTGGCCGGGCGCGCGCCGGCGCTAGGGACCGAGGACGCGATGAAGGCGATCGAGTGGGGCGTGGCTCGTCTGAGCTTCGTCGCCGATTCACTGGAGCAGTTCACGCCCACCAGCTGTTGAGTCGTCTCCGCCCGCCCCGCCGGAATGGTCCGGCGCTGGGCGGGCGGGGCGAGCCTGAGGTTTCTCACGAAAGGATCCCATGAGCCCCGCAGTCCAACGTCTGACCGAAGAGTTCATCGCCACGATCGAGGCCGTCGTCGCCGAACGCGTGAACACACGACTCCGCGACGTGGTGGCCATTGGAATGATCAAGGTGCCGAAGGTGCGCCGGAAGGCACCGGTGCAGCTCTGCCCCGCGCCGGGCTGCGCCAACAGGGCGGCGCCGGTGTTCGGGATGGTGTGCGCCTCGCACAAGGACACGGCCAAGGCGACGGTGCGCGCGTGGCGAGAGAAGCGCCGCGCAGCGAAGGGGCGCTAACCATGGCCTTCGCGGAAGGCACGACGGTCGACGTCTCGAAGACCCGCGCGGAGATCGAATCGCTCGCGCGCAAGCACGGCGCCTCTCAGTTCGGCTCCGGCTGGTCGAGCGGGGGTGAGGCCGGCATCACCTTCGTCATCAAGGACCGGCGGGTGCAGTTCCGCCTGGCGATGCCGACCGGCCAGGAGAAGGCGATCGCCGACAAGGCGCGCCGGATGTCGCGGCAGAACTGGGGCACGCCTGACGCCGCCAAGCTGCGTCTGTGCATCGATGCCGAGGAGCGCCGACTCTGGCGCTGCTTGCTTTTGGCGATCAAGGCGAAGCTCGAGATCGTCGCCTCGGGGATCGCGACCTTCGAGGAGGAATTCCTCGCGCACGTCGTGACCGACAACGGGCTCACTGTCTACGAGCGGATCCGCGAGGGCGGGATGAAGATGCTCACGGCGGCGCCGGAGGCGACCAATGGCTGACCAAGATCTTGTCCCCCGCGTCTGCCCCGACGCGAAGTGCGGCGTCCCCTACGCCATCCCGCGCCACATCTACGAGCAGGCGAAGTCGCTCGGCGAGAAGCGCACCTATTACTGCCCGAACGGGCACGCCGCGATCCTCACGGAGACGAACGAGGACCGGCTGGTGGCCAAGGTGGAGCAGCTCCAGAAGGACATCGTCTATCTGAACACGCACATCAATGTTGTCTGCGGCGAGCGCAACAAAGCCAACGTGACGGCGAGGTATTGGCGCGGCATCGCGCACCGGAAGTCGAAGGTGGCCCGTGGCTGAAGCGCGCGACGACAACACGCAGCTCATCTGCTCGACCGAGCCCGACTGCATCTGCACGGGGGATGACTCGTGCGACTGCCAGCCGGGCGCGCCGCCGCTCGACGGCGTGTGTCTCGACTGCGAGGCGGTGCTCAAGGTGATCGACATCGCGACTGGGGAGGACGTTCGTGGGTAAGACCTTAATCGAATGGACCGACGAGAGCATCAACCCGATCGTCGCATACCTTGAGCAGCCGCCCGCCGACGCACGTACGCGGAACGAGGGGCATTACTGCGAGAAGGTCAGCCCGGGTTGCCGCGGATGTTACAGCTCTGGCATGCAGCACCGGTTCGGCCTGCCGCCGTTCCAGGAGCAGCGCGGGCGTGCCGACATCAAACATCGGCTGAAGGTCGACCGGCTGGAGTACGTGCTCCGGAAGAAGAAGCCGACGAAGTTCTTCTGGTGCGACATGACCGACATGTTCGGGTCGTGGGTACCGAACGAGTGGATCGCGGCCTGCTTCGGGGTAATGGCGGCGACCCCGCACCACGTCCATCAGGTGCTCACGAAGCGGGCAGAGCGCCTGCCGGAGTGGTTCGGGTGGCTCGAACAGTCGCTGGTGAGTAACGGCCACGGCGCGAACGCCGCGCGCGGAGCGCGCTGGTTTGCCTGGAATCATATCGACGACTTGCGCGTCCACGATCCCGCGCAGCCCTGGCTGTGGCCGTTGAGCAACGTGCATCTCGGCGTGAGCTGCGAGGACCAGCAGCGCGCCGACGAAAGGATCCCGCACTTGCTGCGCACGCCGGCGGCGGTGCGGTGGGTGAGCGCCGAGCCCCTTCTGGGGCCGATCGACCTCTTGGGAGTCGACGACGACGGCAACTATGGTCCGGGCCTGGCCCTGAAGTCCGTCCAGCACCGCACCGACTATGGGACTGGCGTCGAACACGATGTCGATGCGCAGGCGGGACTCGATTGGGTCGTGGTGGGTTCCGAGAGCGGCCCGCGCGCGCGCCCGATGGACATCTCCTGGGCGCGTTCGATCGTCGATCAATGCACGGCGTGGGAGGTTCCCGTCTTCACCAAGCAGATCGCGAACGCCAGCGACCGCAAGGGCGGTGATCCGCAGTTCTGGCCGCCGGGCGAGTGGCCGCGACAGTTCCCCCGGAGCGCGCCGTGAAGGCGATCTCCCTTTTGCAGCCATGGGCCTCGCTTGTGATCCTCGGTTTCAAGAAAATCGAAACCCGCAGCTGGCCGGTCGCCGAGCGCGACGCCGGCGTCATCGCCATTCACGCGTCGAAGGCGTTGAAGCGGCCCGAAATCGACATCTTCCATACGTCGCCGTTCCTGGAGACCTTCGCCGAGGTCGGCATCGACGCGATCAGCCTGCTGCCCCGCTCCGCGATTCTCGGGACCGTCCGCATTGTCGGCTGCCATACCGTCGAGACGTTCCCGGCGATTTCCGGGCGCGAGCGGGCCTTCGGCAACTACGGCAACGAGGAGGGCCAGCGCTACGGCTGGGTGCTATCGGATCCGAAGCCGCTCACCGAGCCGATCCCGGCGAGCGGGATGTTGGGACTCTGGACGGTCCCGGACGACTTGGTCGCGCGGATGCCGGAGGCGGCCCGGTGAAACCGGTGCGCATCCAGCTCCGCCGCACGCGTGGTTGGCGCAAACCACCCGGCGCCGTCGTCGTCTCGCGCCCGTCGAAGTGGGGCAATCCGTTCGCGATCTCCAGCTACAAGTACGACGGCCACTTCGATGAGGCCGACGCCCGCGCGAAGGCGATCCGAGACTTCGAGGCCGCGCTCACGCTGGGTGGGATTCTTCCGCTCACCGAGGCGGACGTCCAACGCGAACTCCGGGGCAAGACGCTGGCGTGCTGGTGCCCGCTCTCGAAAAAGTGTCACGCCGACGTGTTGCTGGAGGTCGCGAACCG
>Ga0265328_10001512_pt1 | contig 10755 bp, 10 predicted proteins | sample 41624metaG_FD_202086 | JGI IMG/M metagenome (GOLD analysis project Ga0265328, IMG submission 202086) | Rhizosphere microbial communities from Carex aquatilis grown in University of Washington, Seatle, WA, United States - 4-16-24 metaG | ecosystem: Host-associated > Plants > Roots > Rhizosphere...
CAGGCACAGAAAGCTCGTCGTCCAGCCATAGATCAGCGCATGCCGCCAGAACGGCCCGTCGGCGGCGGCGAAGAACTGCGGCAATATGGCGAAATAGAAGAGCAGCCCCTTGGGATTGAGCAGGCTCGTCGCGACGCCGGCCGAGAAGGCGGCCCAATCGTCACTTCCCGGGCGCCGGGTCAGCGCGTCCAAGCCGCCGTCCGAGCGGATGAGGCGCAGGGCGAGCCAGGACAGATAGGCGACTCCACTATATTTGAGGGCGAGGAACAGCGCCGGAAAAGCTTCGAAGACGAGCTGAAAGCCCGCCGCCACCAGCAGAGTGAGCAGCGCATAGCCGGACGCTATGCCGGCGGCCGAGAAGCAGCCGGCGCGCCCGCCCGACGCCAGCGAGCGGCCGAGCACATAGAGCATGTCCGGCCCCGGAACGGCGATCAGGCTGACGACCGTCGCCACGAACACCAGATAACGCCCGCTCACTTCGACGCGCTCCTCTCCCGACGTCCCGCATGAGCCCCGCTCGCGCCGCTCGCGTCAAGGCGTCGGTAGGCTTTCCCGAGGGCTCCGGCGGTTGACAAATTTTCCCAAGGGCCGTTTGTGGACAAGAGCGGCGTGCTGGGTCACTGATCCTCGAGGCGGCGGCAAGCGCGCAATTTGTCGCAGCGACGCGAAGGCCGCTTGCGGTCTCACGCCAAACTGCTCAAAACAAGCGCGCCCTTTGCGGATAGATTTGTTTCTATTCGCGTTGCCGAGCCGAGGCAGGGGTCAGGGTCGAACTCGCGAGAGAGGTTCCAGAAAGTGAGCAATGCGACAAAGGCGGAGCCGAACCGCCGCGATATCTTGTTCCTCGCCACCGGGGCGGCGGCGGGCGTCGCCGCAGGCGCCGCCGTATGGCCGCTGATCGCGCAGATGAATCCGGACGCTTCGACGCTGGCGCTGGCCTCGACGGAGCTCGACATCTCCGCCATTCCCGAGGGGCAGATCGTCACCGTCAAATGGCGCGGCAAGCCTGTCTTCGTGCGGCACCGCACGAAACAGGAGATCGAGGCCGCGCAGAACGTCCCGCTCGTCGAGCTTCCCGATCCGCAGGCCGATTCGGCGCGGGTGAAGAAGGCGGAGTGGCTCGTCGTCGTCGGCGTCTGCACGCATCTCGGCTGCATTCCCACCGGCCATGAGGGCGAGTTCCACGGCTGGTTCTGCCCCTGCCACGGCTCCACCTATGACACCTCCGGCCGCATTCGCAGCGGCCCGGCTCCGAGCAATCTCGAAGTGCCCGACTACGCCTTTCTGAGCGACACCAAGATCAAGATCGGCTGATCGCGTCCCGCCGCCGTCCAACCTCCGAGACGACCATCCATGACCGGACATTCGACCTATACGCCGAAGAGCGGCTTTGCGCGCTGGCTCGAGCGGCGCCTGCCGATCCTCGGCTTCATCCACGAATCCTTCGTCGCCTATCCCGTCCCGAAGAATCTCAACTATCTCTGGACCTTCGGCGCGATCCTCTCCTTCATGCTCGTCGCGCAGATCGTGACCGGCATCGTGCTGGCGATGCATTATACGCCGGAGACGACGCTCGCCTTCGACTCGATCGAGCACATCATGCGCGATGTGAACTGGGGTTGGGCGCTGCGCTATGCGCACGCCAATGGCGCCTCCATGTTCTTCCTCGCCGTCTATATCCACATCTTCCGCGGCATGTATTACGGCTCCTACAAGGAGCCGCGCGAGGTGTTGTGGATCCTCGGCGTCGTCATCTTCATCCTGATGATGGCGACGGGTTTCTTGGGCTATGTGCTGCCCTGGGGCCAGATGTCCTTCTGGGCGGCGACGGTGATCACCAATCTCTTCACCGCCATTCCCTATGTGGGCAATTCCATCACCACCTGGCTGCTCGGCGGCTATTCGGTCGACAACGCCACGCTGAACCGCTTCTTCGCGCTGCATTATCTGCTGCCCTTCGTCATCGTGGCCGTCGTCGGCCTGCATGTGTGGGCGCTGCATGTGACGGGGCAGAACAATCCGACCGGCGTCGAGGTGAAGGACGTCGAGAAGGAGACCGTGCCCTTCACGCCCTATGCGACGCTGAAGGATGCGGTCGGCCTCGTCATCTTCGTCGCGCTCTTTGCGTGGCTCACCTTCTTCGTGCCCAATTATACGGGCCATCCGGACAATTACATCGAGGCCAATCCGCTGGTGACGCCGCCGCATATCGTGCCGGAATGGTATTTCCTGCCCTTCTACGCGATCCTGCGCGCCATCCCCAACAAGCTCGTCGGCGTCATCGCGCTGTTCGCCTCGATCTTTATCGTCGCGGCGCTGCCGTGGCTCGACACCTCCAAGGTGCGCTCGGGCGTCTATCGTCCGGCCTTCAAGAAGTTCTACTGGGTCTTCGTCTTCGTGTCGGTCGGCCTCGGCTATCTCGGCGCGCAGCCTGCGGAGGGCGTCTATCTCCTCGCCGCCCGCATATTGATGGCCTATTACTTCCTCCACTTCCTCGTCGTGCTGCCGCTGCTCGGCAAATATGAGAAGACCTTGCCCGAGCCGCGGTCGATCGCCGCCTCGCTCGGCCAGGCCGCCACCGAGGAGAAGCCCCATGCGTGACGCGTGTCGGAGAGCATCGATCATGAAATCGGGCGTCGACTCTTGGAAATCGATCGTTGTGGCGGCGGCGCTCGCCGCCGCAGGGGCGGCTCCGGCGCTCGCGGAGGAGGGCGGCGCGCATTCGCAGCCCAAGCCGCCGCGGCAGGAGTGGAGCTTCGCCGGCGCCTTCGGCCATTACGACAATGCGCAGCTTCGCCGCGGCTACAAGGTCTATAGGGAGGTCTGCTCGAGCTGCCATTCGATCTCGCGCCTCGCCTTCCGCAATTTCGCCGAAAAGGGCGGGCCGGAGATCTCCGAGGCGGAGGCCAAGGCGCTGGCCGAGAGCTATAAGATCAAGGACGGTCCCAACGACGCCGGCGATTATTACGAGCGTCCGGGCCGGCTCAGCGACCGCGTCCCGCCGCCTTTCCCCAATGAGCAGGCGGCGCGGGCGGCGCTCAACGGCGCCTATCCGCCGGACATGTCGGTTCTCGCCAAGGCGCGCGGCTATTCGCGCGGCTTCCCTCTATTCCTGGCCGATGCGCTGCCGGGCTTCTCCTATCAGGAGCAAGGCGTCGACTATATCGTCGCCTTGCTCAACGGTTACGCTGACGCGCCGCCCGGCGTCGAGCTGGCGCCCGGCCAGTATTACAACATCTACATGCCCGGCCGCCGCACTGGCATGCCGCCGCCGCTCTCGGACGGCGCCGTGACCTATGACGATGGAACGCGGCAGACGGTCGACCAATATTCCAAGGATGTCAGCGCCTTTCTGATGTGGGCCGCCGAGCCCCATCTCGAGGAGCGCAAGTCGATCGGCCTCAAAGTGGTCGGCTTCCTGATCGTTCTGTCCTTCCTGGTCTATTTCACCAAGCGCAAGATCTGGTCGAACATCCACTGATCCAATGAAAGAGGCGCGTCTCTAGCGAGGCGCGCCTCGTTTCGCGCGAGATCAGCAGGTCTCGCGCTCTTCCTCGACCGGGGCGTCGCGCAGTTCGCGCGCTCCTCGGCCGAAGACGAGGAAGCTCAGCGCTGCGAGCGCCGACGCTCCGAGACCCCCATAGAGAGTCACGAGGCCAAAGCCCTGCGCCAAGGCCAAACGAATGGTTCCGCTCGTCGGGGAGGCGGCCTCCGTTCCGAGGCCCGCCGTCTCGCCGGCGGCGATGCGCCGGGCGAGCGGCCATAGAGCCGCCGGGTCCAGCGCGCCCGGCGCTGCCGCCGCGAGGCTGGCCTCCACGCCGCCGACCAGCACGATTCCCATCATCGCTATATTGATCGCGAGCGAGATCATGCGCGCGCTCATGTCTATGCCGGAGGCCATGCCGGCGCGATCGCGCGAGACCGCGCCGGTCGTCGTATTGGTCACCGGCGTGTTGACGAGGCCGAGCCCGACGCCCGCCAGCAGCGCGCCCGGCGTCACGCTCGCCCAGCCGGCGCCCTCCACGCCCATGCCGATATGCATGGCGAAAAACCCCGCGCCGATGACGAAGAGCCCGCCCGGGATCAGCAGGCGCGGCCGCAGGCGCAACGCGATGCGTTCCGCGAGCGGAGGAACCACCAGGGTCGGCAGCGTATAGGCGAGCAGGGCCGATCCGGCGGTCACATCGTCATAGCCGAGCGCCGATTGATAATAGGTCGGCAGATAGATCATGAACGGCCAGAAGCTGACATTCATCGCGACGGAGCCGATCAACGCGCCGGAGAAGTCCCGGATGCGGAATACGGAGAAGTCGAACATCGGATGCGCGGCGTGCGTCTCCACGAGGACGAAGGAGCCGCCCGCCGCAGCCGACAGCACGAGCGCGCCGAGGGCGATCGGACTGTCGAAGCCGAGGCTCTGTCCCTCGGTGATGAAGAAGGCGAGGCCGAAGACCGCCAGCGACAAGGCGATGACGCCCGCGAGATCGAGCCGCCCCGCCAGCGGGTCTTTCGATTCCCGCACGCCGACGAAGGCCAGGATGAGCGCCGCCGCGGAGATCGGCGCATGAATGAGGAACACCCATTCGAAGCTCCACAGCGAGGCGATAGCGCCGCCGATCAGCGGCCCGAAGCCGAGACCGAAGCCGAAGACGATTCCCCACCAGCCGAAGGCGCTCGCGCGCTCGCGCGGGTCGTCGAACTGGCGCGACAGGACGGCGATCAGCGCGATCAACATGGCGCCGCCGGCCGCGCCCTGCAGCGCGCGTCCGGCGATGAGCAGGGACGCGTCCCGCGCCAGGCCGCACAGCAGCGAGGCGAGGCCGAATGCGACGATCGCCGAGACGAAGGCGCGTTTGCGCCCATAGCGGTCGGCGAGCGTTCCGGTCGCCATCAATACGCTCGTCACTGCGATCGTATAGGCGTTCATGATCCATTGGAGCTGATCGAAATCGGCGCCGAGCTCGCGCTGGAGCGTCGGCAGAATGGCCGGCACGCTGGATATCTCCAGCCCGAACATGGAGGCCGAGAGGCAGACGGCGGCGAGGGCGATGGCGCTGCGGCCGGGAGTGGGAGTGGTCATGCTCGCGACTTTCTTTCGAGGGGAGCGCGACGAAGCGGGCCGGGGCCCGCCGCCGCTTTCCGCCGCAACATAGCCAGCGCTTGACCACGCTAGAACAATGTGACTGACTGTTTCTGAGACAACGAATTCGGATAGGTCGAATGCCCACTCTCGACGTCGACTCCGTCCGGGCCTTCGTGACGATCGCCGATCTCCAGAGTTTTACCCGCGCGGCGGAGGCGCTCGGCGCGACGCAGCAGGCGGTGAGCGTCAAGCTGAAGCGGCTAGAGGAGAAGGTCGGCGCGCGGCTGATCGAGCGGACGCCACGGTCCGTGCGCCTCTCGGCGCAGGGCGCGGCCTTCATCGACTCGGCGCGCGATTTTTTGGCGGCGCATGAGCGCGCGGTCGCCGGCCTGTCCGCCGCTCGCCGCCGCTTCGCGCTCGGCATCGCCGCTCATGTCGCTGGGCCGGAGACGCCGACTCTGCTCGCCCGGCTCGGCTCCCATGATCCGGGCCTCGCGATCGAGGTCCGTATCGACAATTCGCGCAATCTGCTCGACTCCTTCGATCGCGGCGAGATCGACGCGGCGATCGTGCGCCGCGAGGACGATCGCCGCGATGGCGAGATCCTCGCGCCTGAGCGTTTCGGCTGGTTCGCCGCGCCGGGCTTCGAGCGCCGAGAGGGCGAACCGCTGCGCCTCGCGGCGCTCTCGCCCGCCTGCCTCGTGCGCGATGTGGCGACGCGGGCGCTGGACGCCGCGGGAGTCCCCTGGACCGAGGCGTTTCTCGGCGGAGGCTCCGCCGCCATCGCCGCCGCCGTCGCCGCCGGCCTCGCTGTCGCGGTCTTTTCCTATCGCCTCGCGCCGCCGGGGACGATCGAGGTGAGCGAGACATTCTCGCTACCGCCGCTTCCTTCGTCCGAGATCGTGCTGCATTCGACTCTGTCGGATGCGAAGTCGCGCGCCGCCCTGCGCATACTCGCGGCGGCCTTTCGGGAGCATCGAAGCTCCGTCTGACGCGTCACCCCTGCAGAAACGCCCGCACGCCATCGGCCACGAATTGCACCGCCAGCGCGGCGAGCAGCACGCCGAGCAGACGCGTCAGCACGACATTGGCCGCCGTGCCGAAGAATTGCGCCACTTCGCCGGCGATCAGGCAAAAGACCAGACAAATCGTCATGATCACCGCGATCACCGCGATCAGCGTCGCGATGAGCGTCACGCTGCCATGCGCGTCGCTGGCCAGCAGCACGGTCGCGGTGATCGCGCCGGGGCCGGCCATCAGCGGAATGGCCAGAGGATAGGCGGCGATATGATGCACATGCTCGGCGAGCGCTTTTTCCGCCGCCTTGGAGTCGCGCTGAATGCGCACGCCGAACACCATTTCCGAGGCGATGGAGAATAAGAGAAACCCGCCGGCGATGCGAAAGGCCGGAATGGAAATGCCCATGGCGCCGAGCAGGCGCTGGCCGATCAGCGCGGAGCCGGCGAGAATGGCGAGCGCATAGACGCTGGCGCGAAAGGCGATGATGCGTTTGGTGCGCGCCTCCAGTCCCGAGGTCGCGGCGACGAAGACCGGCGCGAGGCCGAGCGGCTCGACGACGACGAGCAGCGTCACAAAGGCCGAGACGAGATAGTCGAGATCCATCCCGGCCTCTGGGTGGGGAACGCATAGGGGCAGATAGCGCGCGGCGCATCGAGCGCCAGCATTGTCGGGGCCGTGCGCCGATTTGCTTTGCCTGCCCGCGCGCCTATAGGTTGGCGCCAGTTTCCGCTTCCGCCGGCGCGGCGATTCGCCAGCGCCTGCGATCAAGGATCCGTCCATGCGCGTTCTCGGCATTGAAACCACCTGCGACGAGACGGCGGTCGCCGTCGTGGCTTCGCGCATCGGCGGTGATGGCGGCGACATTCTCTCCAATGAGGTGATGAGCCAGATCGCCCAGCATGCGGCCTATGGCGGCGTGGTGCCGGAGATCGCGGCGCGCGCCCATATAGACGTGCTCGAGCGGCTGATCGTGCGCGCCCTCGACACGGCCGGGACCGATCTCTCCGGCATAGACGCGATCGCGGCCTCCGCCGGGCCGGGGCTCATCGGCGGTATTCTCGTCGGGCTCACGGCGGCCAAGGCGCTGGCGCTCGCCGCCGACAAGCCCTTCATCGCCGTCAATCACCTCGAGGCTCATGCGCTCACCGGCCGCCTCACCGAGCGGCTGGACTTTCCCTATCTCGCTCTGCTGATTTCGGGCGGCCACACGCAGCTCGTCGCCGTGCTGGGCGTCGGCGACTATAAGAGGCTCGGCTCCACTGTGGACGACGCGGCCGGCGAGGCCTTCGACAAGGTCGCGAAAATGCTGGGCCTTCCCTATCCCGGCGGCCCGCATATAGAGCGGCTCGCGGAGGAGGGCGACGCCGAGCGCTTCGACTTCCCGCGGCCCATGTTCGGCCGCGAGGGAGCGGATTTCTCGCTCTCCGGCCTCAAGACCGCGGTGCGCCAGGAGATCGCGCGGCTGGAGATCGCGCGGCTCGGAACGCCGACGGAGCGCGACGTCGCCGATCTCGCCGCCTCCTTCCAGGCGGCCATCGTCGATGTGCTCGTCGATCGCGTGCGCTCGGGGCTGCGCATCTTCACCCAGAGTGGCGGCCATCCCAATGGCCTCGTCATCGGCGGCGGCGTCGGCGCCAATGGCGCGATCCGCCGCGCGCTCACCCGCCTCTGCGCCGAGACCGGCCTGCGCTTCGTCGCGCCGCCGCCGGGCCTGTGCTCGGACAATGGCGCGATCGTCGCCTGGGCCGGGCTCGAGCGTTTCGCGCGCGGCATGACGGATGATCTCACCTTCGCCGCGCGCCCGCGCTGGCCGCTCGACGCCACCGCCGGAGCGCTCCACCACGGCAAGGCGTGAGTGTTTGCGATGACCGAGCCCGCTTATTGGAAGTTTCCGGTCGTCATAGCGCTCGCGATGGTGACGACAGCCATCGTCAATCGGCGAACGCGCCAGCTCTCGAACGAGGTCGTGAGCTGCTGCCAAGAAGATGAGAGCAAGATTCGGCGCGTCTTCGAGAAGACACAGCGTTGGAATATCGGATTCGGAGTCGAGACGCTCAGCCGGCGATATGGCGTTTCGAAAGACGACATGAAGATCATCGTCGATCGCCAGTGGCGTCTGTTCGGCGAGAGCCTGATGCTGTTCCATCTCTGGTTGGCCGTCGCCGGCTTCGTCCTGATCCGGCTTTGACCGACGGTATGGGCGGCATGAAACGCATGATATTCGCCGCGGCTGCGACGCTAGCGGTTCCCGCGCCGCCTGGCGGCCTGCTGTCGCAGGAGCCGCTCGCCGTGGGCGTGCGCGTCTTCTACGGGCCGCGCGCCGGCTTCGAGGATCTCGATCTGCGTCTCATCGGGGGCGCCAAAAAATCCATCGACATGGCCGCCTATGTCCTCACCGATCGCGCGGTGATCTCGGCGCTAGGGGCCGCCGCCATGCGCGGCGTGCGCGTGCGCATCTATCTCGACGGGGAGGAGCGTGGCGGCCTCAGCCCCGCGATCGAGGCCGTCGCCGCGGCGCGCAATATGGAAATCCGCCGCAAAGGCCGCTCGCGCGACCTCATGCATCTGAAGTCCTATCAGGTGGATGGTCGGGCGCTGCGCAGCGGCTCGGCCAATTTTTCCGTCTCCGGCGCCGAATTCCAGGACAATGACCTCATATTGATCGAAAGCCCGGCCGCGGTCGCGCAATTCGAGGAGACCTTCGAGCGGCTGTGGGCGCGCTCGGACAATCAGAAGATCGGGAGCCGATGAGCAGCGAGGAGAAGATCGCCGTTCTGGGGGCCGGCGCCTGGGGCACGGCGCTCGCCAATGTCGCCGCGACCGGCCGCTCGGGCGTCGCGCTCTGGGGTCACGATTCCGAGCATATCGCCGCTCTGGCGCGCGACCGCGAGAACCGCGCCTATCTCCCCGGCCAGCCGCTCGCTGCGGGCGTCGCGCCCTGCGCCGAGGCGGAGGCGGTCGCGGGCGCGAGCGTCGTGCTCGGCGTCGTCCCCGCCCAGGCGATGCGCGAGGTGGCGCGGCGCTTCCGCCCGATCCTGGCGCCCGGAACCGCCTTCGTCATCTGCTCCAAGGGCATAGAGCGCGGCACGCGTCGCTTCATGAGCGAGGTCGCGGCCGAGGAACTGCCGCAGGCGAAGATCGCCATTCTCTCCGGCCCGAGCTTCGCCGCCGACGTCTGCCGCGGTCTTCCCACGGCGGTGACGCTCGCCGCCCACGACGAGGCGCTGGCGCGGCGCCTCAGCGAATTGCTGTCGACGCGCGCTTTCCGCCTCTATCGCTCCACCGATGTGCTCGGCGTCGAAATCGGCGGCGCGGCGAAGAATGTGCTGGCCATCGCCAGCGGCATGGCGGCGGGTAGGGCGCTGGGCGCCAGCGCTGGAGCAGCGCTGATCGCCCGCGGCTTCGCCGAATTGACGCGCCTCGGCCGCGCCTATGGGGTCAATCAGGAGACGTTGATGGGCCTGTCCGGCCTCGGCGATCTGGTGCTCACCTGCGGCTCGGCGCAATCGCGCAATTTCGCTTTCGGCGCGGCTTTGGCGAGCGGCGAGACGCCGCTTTCCGCCACCCATGGCAAGCTCGCGGAGGGCGCCTTCACGGCCTCGGCCCTCGTGGCCATGGCCAAGGAGCGCGGCGTCGAAATGCCGATCGCCGAGGCGGTCGAAGCGATTTTGTCCGGGGCGATCGGCGTCGATCAGGCGATAGAGGCGCTGCTGATGCGGCCGCTGAAGGCGGAGGCTTGAGCTTTCGTTGACGGCTTCGTGCGATCTTCTCGCCGATGCAATGCGAGCCTGAAGTCGCGCTCCCTCCCCAACCCTCCCCCGCTTCGCGGGAGAGGGAGCAGATTCCGCGCTTCATCGAGATTTCGCGTAGCGTTCGCCGTCCCCTTTCCCGCGGCTCGAATAGCATCGGCCGCTATCCCGCCGCCCTCGTCGCGCTGACCCTCCTCGGCGCGGCGCTGCGCTTCTACGCCGCGCAAGGCGATCTGTGGCTCGACGAAATCTGGACTCTCAATCTACTCGAGCGGGCGCATTCCTTCGCCGATGTCTTCATCGGCCTGCATCACGACAATAATCACGTCGCCAATTCCGCCTGGCTCTGGCTCCTCGGCCCGGACGCTCCAGTCCCGCTCATGCGGCTCGCGGCGGTCGTGTTCGGCGTTCTGGCCATTCCAGCCGCCGCGGCTGCGAGCCGCCGCTATTGCGACGCCGCCGGGCTCCTCGCGGCCTTCGTCTTCGCGACCTCCTATTTCTTCGTCCATTACGGCTCGGAGGCGCGCGGCTATGCCGGCATGACGCTCGCCGTCCTGCTTGCCTATGGCGCAGTGGACGCGATCCTGGTCGAGGGAGCTACTCGGCGCCGTCTGCTTGTCCTCGCGGCGGCGATCGGCTTCGGAACCTTCTCCCATCTCACAATGATCGAGGCGACAGCGGCGCTCGTTCTGACGGCGGCCTTGCGCGCCCGTCGGCGCGGCGTCGGCCGGGCCGTCGCCATCGCCGCCGTCGCCGGGCTCGCCAGCCTCCCGGCGCTCTTCTGCTTCGTCTATGGCGCCCTCGCTCCGGATTTTCAGGTCGGGGCGATGGTCCCCCTGAGCCTGCAGATTTTCGCCGAGGGAGTCTCGGGAATGGCGCGGGCGACGCTCGGCGTCCCGCGCG
>Ga0265328_10001516_pt1 | contig 10734 bp, 11 predicted proteins | sample 41624metaG_FD_202086 | JGI IMG/M metagenome (GOLD analysis project Ga0265328, IMG submission 202086) | Rhizosphere microbial communities from Carex aquatilis grown in University of Washington, Seatle, WA, United States - 4-16-24 metaG | ecosystem: Host-associated > Plants > Roots > Rhizosphere...
AACCTCATCGAGAGCGAGCTGTTCGGGCACGTCAAAGGGGCGTTCACCGGCGCCGTGGCGTCTCGCGCGGGCAAGTTCCAAGCGGCCGGCGGGGGAACACTCTTTCTCGACGAGATTGGCGAGCTCCCGCTCAACCTGCAGGTCAAGCTTCTCCGCGCGCTGCAGGAGCGGATCGTGTTCCGGGTGGGCGACAGCAAACCGGAGAAGGTAGACATCCGCGTCGTGGCCGCGACCAACCGCGTGCTCGAAGACGAAATTCGCAACGGGCGCTTCCGCGAGGACCTCTACTATCGACTGAACGTGGTCAACATCTACTTACCGCCGCTCCGCGAGCGCGGCGACGACGTGATCATTCTCGCGAAGGCGCTGCTCTCCAAACATGCTGTGGAGCTCGCAAAGCAAGTGCACGGGTTCACGCCGCAGGCGCTCGCCGCGATCAAGAGAAGCCCGTGGCCCGGCAACATCCGCCAGCTGGAGAACCGCCTGAAGAAGGCGCTCGTGCTCTGCGAAAAGTCGCTCTTGTCGCCGGAGGATCTCGATCTGGGCGAGGAGGCCGAGAGCGCGATCTTGCCGCTCGAGAAGGCCAAAGAAGAGTTTCAGCGCAAGTACGTGCTCGAGGTCCTCGAACGCAACAACGGCAATCGAACGAAGACGGCGCGCGACCTGGGCGTCGATCCACGGACGATCTTCCGGTACCTCGAGCGCGAGGCGAACCCGCCACCACCGGGTGGTGCGAGCACGACCGAGGAGTGACGCCGGGGGGGGTCGGCGACTCCCAGGCTACTCCCCCGCGAAGGGGGCGTCTGGCAGACCGCCGTCGAAGTCGTCGGGCGGACCGATCGTCGAGCACGGGGACAGGAGGGCGCCGTCGGGCCGCGGAGCGCAGAGGCACCCGCAGGGGAGGTCGCTAGTGCACGCAGCAAGACCGAGCGCGAGCATCACGATCAGAAGCGGCCATCCTACCGCGCACCGCACGCGGCGATTGTACACCCGCGGTCCCCTCGCGCCCCATTTGCGCTCACCCGGAAACTCTTGCGCGCCGGCAAGACTTCTCGAAGAGGAGGGGAGGCGAAAACGCAGGCCTTGCCGCCGCGCGGCGGGCGGCTTTCTTCTTGCTTGAACGCAAGCGCGGTGATGCTGGCGCGTTTTCCGACGGTGCTCTTCGTCGTCGCCGCAGCTTGCTCGACCCCGGGTCCCGGCGGCTCCGTCGCTCCGGTGGATGCCGCCGATGCCGCCGATGCCGCGGACGCGGAGGCTCAGACCCAACTGGCCGGCGACGACGCGTCGTGCGACTCGCGGGTGACATGCGACGGAGGCGGAGTGGTGCTCGGCGCCATGCGGCTCTTCGAATTGTCCGGCACCGCCCCTTCGGCGACCGGCCCCTCCGCGATCAAAGTGCTCGCGGCAGCCGCCGTATTTCATGCGGCAACGCCCGACGATTACGATGACCGGCAGGCCGACATCGGCTGCACGGCCGACCATTACGATGCGACCGCCAGGCCCGCGCCCGCCGACGCCGACGCCGGTTGGCTGAGGATGAGTGGATTCACGGGAGGCGCCCTGCTGGCCGGCGGGCAGGCGGCCCAGCCCATCGTGTGCACGCGGACCGCGGGCTATTACCGATGTGCCTACCCCACGGGAACGATCGCGTCGGACGGGTTTTTCTCGGCGACGGCGAGTCCCCTCGGCCCGGGGCCGATCACGTTCGCGCTGAACGGCGCCGCCGACTTCGGTGCCCGCGCGATCAGCGGCTCGCCCATCGGGACGGCAACGACCGCCGAGGACCTGACCGCCGTTCACTACAGCGCGAGCGCCGACGCGGTCTTTCACGTCTCGTGCGCCGACTCGTGCACGCCGGGACGCATCGCGGTCGACCTCGTCGCGCGACAAGCGTCCACGGCCAGTGTCGGCTGGCCGTACCCGAGCGTTGGAATCGTTCGTTGCGTATTTGCCCCCGCCACTTCGATTGCAATACCCCATGGCGCAATCGCGGCGATGTTCGCCGAGGACGCCACCCTCGACTCGGTTGTGACGTCCGTGGCCCTGCTGCCCATGGAGCCGCTGGCCACGAGCGACGCGATGGGCAATCGGCTGATTGCCGAGGTGGGACGGGGCACGTTCGGCGTCGCACCGAGGTGACCTTGAACGAGGCGCTGCGCGGGTCCCCGCGCCGTCGACGTTCAGGACACTTTGGTGCGGGGCCGCTCGATGACGTCGCGCCCGTGCCTTGCCGATCCATGTTTCGTCTCGATGTCTGGATGGCTTCGTATTCTCGACGATTCGGTCGGACACACTGGAGACGAGCGAACACGAACTCGTCACGTGCGATTCCGGTTCCGGCGGAGTATTATGCTCCGAAAGAAAAGCTGACAGGGGGCTCCGATGCGACGATCCTTCATAAGTTTCCTCTTCTGCGCGTGCTTGTGCTCGCTGTCCGAGAGTGCCCCTGCGGGCGGGTTCGCGACCGCAGGGGGCTCGGCGTCGCCGCCCGAGGCGCAGTGGGCTTTGCACGTGCTCTACCTTCCAGGTAGCGAGAGCGCGCAACCGTCGGTCAACCCACTAGACGGCGCGATTGCCGTTCGCCCTCCTTGGGAGTGTGCCTACAAAAGAACGACCATGGATCAATACGATCTCGTGAAGGTCAAATGCACGCACGAGGGCGGCGCAGTCGTGGGGACCGTTGCGATGTGCAGACGAGAGCCCGGACAATCCGACCTGGCCCAGCTGTCGATTGGTGTGGACGGCTTGCCCGCGTACGAGACCATCGACATCTCGTGCTTCGTCCCGCGAGAGCGGCGCGGGGACGAAACGTACGAACAACGAAAATAGAGCCCGACCGACGATTCGGGCCGTGCAGCGGCTACGGCGTGCCCAGCTGGGCGAAGGCAGCGCGACCGCGTTCGCCGACGCTACCGAGAATCGTCTCGGCGATCGCGGTGACGGTCACGGTCGCGTCTCTCATGAGCGCCTTGCCGCTCCGAGTGAGGACCGCATAAGTCGCGCGCGCATCGTTGCCGTCGGCTTCGCGCGTGACGATCCCGCGGCGCTCCAGCGGACCGAGCAGGCGCGTGACCCCCGACGGTGTGAGCGCAAGGCGCCGCGCGAGATCGACACGGCGCAGGCGGCCGCTCGGCGCTTCGGCCAGGTAGTGCAGCGCAGCGAAATCCGAGAGACCGAGCCCGTGGGTTCCTCCCAGCTCTGTGTCCACGCGACTCTCCCACAGGGCCATGACGCGGCGGATCCCGAGAAACTCTTGTAGTGCTGACATGCGGAGAAGGTAGGTCCGGTTGATTGCGCAGTCAAGTATCGGTCACGATTGCGCGGCTGCCGACCGTATCACCGGATGTTCATCGAGTCGTACGACCAAACTTCCGGGGAAGTCGTCGGGACGGGCAGCACGGCACTCTGCGGAACGTAAGGCAGTCGGTAGATATAGAAGTTCTCTTCCTCGATCATCGAATCGTAAAGCTCGGCGAGCAGAGTCACGGCCACGCCTTCGACGAGCTTCGGGATCAACGGTCGGTTCATGATCAGCACCGCGTCCTCGCCGCGCGAGGCGCTCAGCGATGCCGCGTAGCGCACGCTCTCTTCGTCGGTCGGATCCCAGTGGCGGTCCCGCGTCCACTTCACGAACGAAAAGGTCCGTCCCGTGCGCGGGCTGTACGCCACCGCGCGCGACCCGAGTTGCCCGAGGACGGCGGTCGTTGGGAAATCCACTTCGGCGACGAATAGGGCGTTCGCCAGACCCTTTGCGCGGAGAAAGTCCGCGGCGCGCCGCCCGGAAGAGAAGACGTATTTGTAGTCATAGGCGAGCGCGATCCCCGCCGCGGGAATGTGTACGAGCAGCAGCGCCGTGACCGTCGGCCCAACCGCCACGCGACGAACCTTGGTTCGCGCCGTCTCGCTCGGCGTTGCCAATCTGGCCATCCAAGCGCCCATCAGGAACAAGACGAAGAAGAACCCGTGATGCCGAACGTCGCCGCCGTATACGCCGTTGAACAGCACGACGAGAAGGAAGCCGCCGACGGCGAAGAGAACCGCCGCGAAGCGATCGCAGGACAGCACGAAAAGAAGCCACGCCGCAAGCCCGAGCGAGACGACGGGAGCCACGCGGCCGAACGGCTCGAACGATAGGAGCGCGTTCGAGTTCCAGAAGAAGAAATCCGCTCGAGGGATCGGCAGGATGCCCGAGATGAGGGGCGTAGGCGCGAAGCTCGCGACGGCCGAGGGCAAGCGAAGATGGGCGACGGTCGAATCGGCCGGCGGCCATGCGCACGCCAGTGCGACCAGACACGCCGCGGCCGCCGAGCTGATGGGGATCCACGCGCGGCGCGCAGCGGGGTGACGGCGGCGGACGCTCGCCGCCCATTCGACGGTGAGGGCGGCGGCGTAGCCCGCTGCAACCATCGTCGCAACCGTCGTGGTCAGCGCGAGCGCCGCGAGAAGGAGGGCCGTGACGGTCGGCCTCTCGAAGCGCCGCCGATGGTGCGCGCAAAGGAGCAGGGCGAAGAGGAGCGCGAGCCCGTAACACCGGCTGATGGCTACGTACTCGTAAGCGAGAAAGTACCCGAACGCGAAGAGCGCCCGCGGCAAGCGCCCGAACGGTGCGCGGCTCGCGAACACCCATACGGCAGACGCAGCAATGCCCACGTGAGCGACCTGCATGCTCCGCGGATCGTGCGTCGCTTTCTCGAGCACCCAGAGGAGCAAGTACCAAAGCGGCGGATGACCGTCGTACGCGCGGTTGCGAACGACGTCCCACGGTGTGACGCTGTCGCGCGCGACGAGCCAGCAATGAAGCTCGTCGCGCCACATCTCGTGGTGTGAAATGGCGAAGATCGCCACGGGCAGATACGCGAGCAGCACCAGCACCGCGAATCCGCGGTCCGATTGAGACGACCGTTCGGGCCCTACCACGGCGCGCGATTAGAGCAGATCGCTCTCTTCACACCCAGTCCGGAGGGCCAACGTGCTCGCGGTCACCACGGCTCGCCGAACGGCCGGGCCTCGACCTCGAAGGACCACGCCGAGGGTCGCTGTTGGGTGAGGCGAAAGGCGGCGTCGGCGACGTCGGCGGGATCGACGAAGAAGGTATCTGGCTTGTCCGGCATGCGCTGTCGCGTTCCCGGGATGTCGACCACGCCGTCGACGACGATCACACAGACGTGAATGCCCAACGGCCACAGATGTCGAGCCATCGACTCTGCCAGGCTGCGCTGGGCGGCCTTTGCCGGAGCAAACGCGGCGGTCTTCACGTTGCCGCGGCGCGAGGCCGTCGCCCCAACGAACACGATGCTCCCGCGCTTTGCCTTCTTCATCGCGGGGATCACCTGCCTGGAGGTCAAGAACCCGCCCAGCGTGTTGGTGCGCCACGATGCCTCGAAGTCCGCCTCGCTCACTTCTTCGACCGTTCCCCAAACGCCCGACCCGGCGTTGTAGATGAGGACATCGACCTCCCCGAGCTCCGCGCGGATCGCCGCAAAGGCGCGATCGACGGAAACGCCGTCGGTCGCGTCGCACGCGAAGGCGCGTGCTCCCGGCAGCTTCGAGGCGAGATCCTGCGCGAGCTCCATCCGGCGCGACAGCAGAGCCACCGCGTACCCCTCGGCCGCGAATCGGCGCGCGAACGCCGCGCCGTTGCCGGGCCCTATCCCTACGACCGCGCATACCGGCTTCTTGTCGTCGCTCATCGGGCGTTCCTCCGGGGCCAACGCACTTGGATGCTTCGGCCTCCAAACCGTCGTCCTTTTTGGGAACGGTACGGCGAGTGGCGGGCTGCTCCGGTCTTTCAGTGTCGGCGCAATGCTGCACTCTGGCAGCGCGTCTCAATCACGCTTCGCGACGGATTGAGGAAGACCTTTGGTGCTGCGGGGGCCAAGCTTCGAGCACAATGAGCTTAGCGACGCGGAGGCTCCTCGTCGGGTTCGCATCGGTCTTCTGTCTTCTGGTGGCATGTGGGGGAGGCGTCGACTCGTCGTGGACCACCGGAGGCGGCGCGACTATGAGCGCCGGCGGGGTCTGCGGCCCGTGCACGACGGATTCGGAGTGTCAGGCCGCGTGCGGAGCCCCGACCGCGGGCAACAGCACGTGGTGCTGCGCCCTCAACACCAGCCCGACGAGTTGTTATGGATGGGCGGGGGTCTGCCCCACAGCGGCCACCGCCGGCAGCAGTAGCAGCAGCGGGGGCGGCGGCGGAACCGTCTGCGTCGGCCGAGCGTGCGACGCCGGGGCCGCCAACAACGCTGGTGGCGGGCGAGGTGCCTGCCGCGGCCGAAGGTGCGACGCGGGCGGCGGAGGTTGAAGCGACGGCTGGGGCGGGCGCGACCGCCTTGGAGCCGACGAATGCAGGACCTCAGCGCTTACGGAATTGTCACTGCGCAACTGTACTGCGCGTCGAACTCTTCCCAGTACCCGCCGGAGCAGATCAGCGGCGTCCCCTCGTAGGCGCCTGGCAGGCACGGGATCCCATAAAAGCATTGCACGCCTTCGGTCGGGCAGGCGTCGCCCGAGAGCGGGCGGAAGGCGGGGCAATCCGTGGTCCCCTGGCGAGGGGCGCATGCCCAGCCCGCGGCCGATGAGACGTTGCCGCATCCGCATTGGCCCTCGGCGTAGTCGCATAGGAGCCGGGGTTGACCGGCACAGGGGCCCGCGTCGGTGGCCACCTGCGCACTCGCGACTGCGAACGTCGACGGACACTCGGCCGGGTTCGACCCGCACGTGTCGCTCGTCGGGGGCACGACGACGAAGTGGAACGTCCCATCCGGCTGCAGCGCACAGACCGCGAGCGTTGTGCACTTACCGAGCGAATCCCCGCCGTATTCGCATTCGACCGGCGCGGGATCCGGAGTGCATGCTTCGGAGGCCATCGGGATGGCTGCGGGGCAGCGGGGGTCCCGCGCAGCGCGGGCCGGTGGCGTCGCGGGCGTGCAGGTGGGCGTGGTGGTGGCCAAGCTCGCAGAGTCCCCGCCGACCGACGCGAACTCTTCGACGACCGTGTACGATCCCTCGACGAGGCCCCGGCCATAATCCTCGTACGGGCTCAGCTGAATGAGCGTGAGCGTTCCCCGCGTCGTCGAATACGGCATCCAGTCGCCCCACGTATCACCGGCGTCGGCCAGGCCGGCAACCGCAACGAGCGGGATCCCGAATGGAACGAGCCGGCCGCACCCGTTTCCACCGAACGTCCCAAGCCCGCCATCCGACGATGCGACGCCATAAACGATGTTGTACGTGTCGCACGACACATGGACCTCCGCGCCGAAGCTGTCTCCCGCACGCGGCAACCCCGCGACGTCCGGAGGGAGCTGGCCGTACACCGTGACCGCGACGAGCTGATAGTCGCCGGGAGCCACGGCACCGCCAGTCGGCGCTGGTGGGGCTCCAATGCCTGCCTGCGCGACAACGGGCGTGGCCGACAAGCCCGGGATCATCTGAAGCCCTGGAGGGATGAAGGGGCCGGAATCCGCCGTGGGCGGGAGGGGAATCGCGACGCCCGTCGGGAGCGTGCAGATGACGCGCCCGGTTGTGGAGCACGTCGCGTTCGGGAGAGACCCCGGAGACGACTGGGTAGCGCCCGCGGGAAAGGCGTTCGAAGTGCAGGCGGCCGCGTCGGTGCCGCTCGAAGCGGCGACGGCCACAGCCGCGTCGCCCTCAGTAAGGGCGGGCTCGCGGGGGTCCTGAACCGGGCTCCCGATGCATCCGACTCCAAAAACCGTAAGTGCGCCTGCGGCCATCCCCGGAATCGCCAAGCCGCGCACGCCGAACCCCAAACGTTTTGTCATTTCGAACCTCCCCCGGGCCAGCGCGAAGCACGTGCGCCGCGAGAAGGGAGCAACGACCATGCCGCAGCAAATCGATGCGTTGGAAAAGCACGAACGCTCCGTCACACTGACCCGCCGATCATCGCATGGCACAAGTTGGCGCGGACGATCGACCGGTGGAAGGCGGCGGGCGCGACGAACACGGGAAACGAGGCGGAAATGGCGACCCTTTCTAGAACACAGAGTCCGGTTCCGTCGAAGAACAGAATTTTGACGGCGTTCCTGTCCCCTGCATCGTGTGCCGGGCAACTACGGGGCGGGTTGGACCACGGTGCTGCCGCTGATGGTGACCGCGGTCTGAGCCAGCAGTCTGCCGTTGATCGACGTCCCCGCAGCCAGCGTGATCGACGTTTGACTCAGAATGACTCCCTCGAAGTGCGCGGTCGTGCCGAGATCCGCGAGACCGGCGACCTGCCAGAAGACGTTCTTGGGCACTGCGCCACCGCTCAGGACGACGTTCGTAGCGCTGCTCACGGTGAGGTTCTGGGCGATCTGGAAGATCCAGACGTCGGTGGCACTCCCGGCGAGAGTGACGCTCGTCGGAATGAGGAGACCCGTGCTCCATTGGTACACGCCCGGCGTGAGCGTCATCCCGCCAATGTTCCCTGCGCCAAGCTCAGTGACCTTGGGTGCGCGCCCTGCCGCGTCGGTAAATGCCAGCTGCATGTCGCCAATGGCAGTCGGGAGGTTCGATGTGGTGGGCGCTGCGTAGTCGGCCGCGTAGACTTTGCCGGTGACCTGCGACGAGGTCGAAAACACATTCGTGGAGTCCGCGGTCAACGAGAATCCAGTGATATACGTGGCAGCAGCGGGGCTCACCCCAAGGTTTCCCGTGACGGCGGAGGTCGGAACATTAGCGATTCCGCTCTTCGCGAGGATCGCGTAACTACCGGCGGTTCCGAGATTCACAGCCAGCGTGGAGGACGTGCTCCCTCCGTCTATGGAACCGCTGCTGGAGCCGCCGCTGCTGCTGCTGGAACTGCCGCTGCTGCTGGAACTACCGCCGCTGGTGGAGCCGCCGCCGCTGCTGGAACTGCCGGCGTCGCCCGGGCCTGCCGGCGAACTGCCACTCCCACAAGCGCCGGAGAACATAGCTACGACGGGAATCACGAAAACGAATCGTGCAGAAAAGTCCTGAGAACAGTTCACAATTGCCTCCTTCTTGTTTTTCTTGAATACGGCCACAAGCACGAGACATGCCGCACGAGCGGTATTCTGTGTCTTGTGGGTCCGCGCATTCCCTCCTTCCGCTAACGCGGCCGCTCGCCCAGGGCATAGCGGAGGAACAAGTGGGACCCGTCGCGCCGGACAGTCAGAAGCTCGAGCGGGGTGCCGGACAGGTCGACTCCTTCGGCCAACGATTTCCGTCGATCGTCCGCGAAACGACCGAAGAGCGATGGCGATACAGTCACGAATAGCTCGTCGAGTAGCTTCTCGGCCACAAGCCCCGCCACGAGCGACGGGCCCCCCTCTGTGAGCAGGACGCGCAAGCCCTCTGCGTGCAGCCGAGCGAGCAGGCCCCCCAGCGGGATCGTGCTCGACCCGAGCACGAGAACTCGGGTGGTCGATGGAACCCGCGCGAGCCGCGCTTTGCCGGCGGGGGTGGTGACGATGATCGCATCGCGGACTGCCGGCTGGGTCGTGTCCAGCGCTCCCGACCCCGTGACGAGAACCAGCGGCGGTCGAGGACGCAGGCCGAGACGGCTTCTGGTCTCGGCAAAGAGCTTCGCTGCCGCCGGGTAGATGGCCTCTGCATGCCACAGGTGCCCCGGTGCCTTGCGAAACGTGCCCGCCCCGACGATGACCGCGTCGGCACAAGCACGCAGCAGCCCCATGACGAATCGATCGGCTTCACTGCCTCGACTGACGATCTGCCCGGACTCGCCGGCTGCGGGAAGGGCGACCACGCCATCGACCGAGCCAACGAAGTTCGCGAACAGACGCGGCGAACCGAAGCCCAGCCCGCCCCCGTACGCTGCCGCCAGAAGCGCGGAAAGCTCAAATTGCGGAAGCCCTCGACGCTCGTAAAGAGCGTCGAGGGATGTTTCCAGGGCGCCCGCGCCTGACTCGTCCAAAAAACCTTTTCGCCGTGGCATCGAGTCTATCTCTACCAGGGGTTCCCCCGGCTATTCCCCCTGCCTCGTCCCGCCCCGTGGTCACCCTGCGCGCCAAGCGGCAAGAGGGAAAGCGCGAGCGGGTATGCGGCTCGTCACCCGAGCCGACGCTGGCTTCCAACCAGACGCTTGGAGTACATGCGCCGGCGACACGCTCCGGCGAGTCTCGTTCGACAGCGATTCGACGCACTGGTTGAAGCGCCGCATCGAGAACGGCTTGCGCAGGAATGCATCCCCACCGGCCTCCTCCGCATACGCCATGTCTTCGCAACTTCCGTGTTCGCTGGTCATGAGGATCGGCAGCCCCGCGAGCCCCAAAGATCCGCGTATGTGCTCGCAGAGCTCGTAGCCCGATTTGTTGGGCAGTCCGACGTCGATGCAGACGACGTGAAACTCGAGCGCCGCCAGGTGCCGGACGGCGCCGTCGTAGTGGCTTGCCGAGAGAACGCGAAAGTCCATCCGCGCGAGCTCCTTGCTCATGGCTCGCTGCAGCCGCGGGTCGTCCTCCACGATGAGTGCGGTGCGTCGTAGTGCGTCTGGAGGACTCTTCCACGAAGTGAGCATGCGGATTGTCTATACAAGGGCCGGGCCACCCCGGTTTCGAGCTCCCTGAACCGCGGACGGGTTCACTTGTTTCGGATGCGTGTCCACCGTTCTCGGAGGATCTCGGAGGACGATGGCAGGTCGTCCACCTTTTCTTTCTTCGCGCGAACGTCGCGCGAACGTCGACTCTCGATCCAGACGGCTTGATTTGCCTTCGTCGAGCACTTCGCTCTTTCCTCTTGGGCGCACAATAGTCG
>Ga0265328_10001534_pt1 | contig 10669 bp, 7 predicted proteins | sample 41624metaG_FD_202086 | JGI IMG/M metagenome (GOLD analysis project Ga0265328, IMG submission 202086) | Rhizosphere microbial communities from Carex aquatilis grown in University of Washington, Seatle, WA, United States - 4-16-24 metaG | ecosystem: Host-associated > Plants > Roots > Rhizosphere >...
CGCTTCGGCACGGTTGAACGCCATGAACGTTCGATTCAAGGCGCGCCTGCCCTGGGCGCTTTCGTTTTCGTTCGCGCGGGCCATCCAGCAGCCCGCCCTGGAGATCTGGCGAGGCGACGAGTCCCGGGTGCAGGCGGCCCAGCAGGCTCTCCTGCACCGAGCGCGGTGCAACCGCTCGGCGCGGCGGGGTGAATACAGCGCAACGATGGAGGCTCGGTCCGCCGGGGGAGGCTGAGCAGGAACGACCCGACCAGGCGTCGGGACCTGCTCTCCTCGTTTCAGCCGCCCCCGCAACGAGAGCTGGCGAAGTCGGGGCCCGTCGCGTTTGACTCCATGTCCAGGCCCGCCTGTAGAACGTGGAACGCCGTCGTCGGTTCGTCGACATATTGGAACAAGTCGACGTCCTCGCGGCTGATCATTCCGTGGCGCGCGAGCGCGTCGAAGTTGATGATCTCCTTCCAGTAGCTAGACCCGTAGAGGAGGATGCGTATCCGCCGATCGAGCTTACGGGTCTGCTGAAGCGTCAAGAACTCGGTCAGCTCGTCCAGGGTGCCAAATCCCCCCGGAAAGACGACCACGGCGCGCGCCAGATGTGCGAACCACAGCTTGCGCATGAAGAAGTAACGGAACTCGAAAGACAACTCCGGCGTCACGTACGGATTGGGGCGTTGCTCGTGCGGCAGCCCGATGTTGAGGCCGATCGTCCTCCCGCCGGCTTCGGAGGCCCCACGGTTGGCGGCCTCCATGATCCCGCCACCGCCGCCCGAACACACGACGTATCGCTGGGCGTCTGGCGATAGGCCCTTTGACCAGGTGGTGACCAACCGAGCGAGCTCGCGTGCGTCCTCGTAGTAGCGGCCAAGCGGTCCGTCGGGCGTGAGCCTCGCGGAGCCGAAGAACACGATCGTCGCCCGTATCCCCTCATGGTGAAAGGTGGCCAACGGCTGCAGATATTCCGCGATGATGCGCAGCGGACGCGCGTCGTCGCTGTCGAGGAACCTCTGGTCCTCGTACGCGAGCGAATGATGCGGCGTCGTGCCCGGTCGGCTCATGACGCCCCCGACCGCGCAAAGTCGATGAAGCCGCGCTCGACGTCGGTGCGGACCAACTGGACGCGCGCCCGATCGCCGACGTCGAGGCCCTGGAAGCCACGCACCAGCTTTCCCTCGGTCGCGGGGTGCAGAATTCGGACCCAGGTTCCCTTGGCCGAGGCGCCCGTGACCAGCGCATTGAACACCTCGCCGATCCGTGAGCCGAGCAGCGAGGCCGCCGCCGACTTGCTCACCTGGCGCTCGACCTTCGCGGCGTTCACCTCCTGGGCGGTACAGTGCAGCGCCAGGGCAGCGAGCTCGTCGTTTCCGTAGGGGGACGGCTCCGCGGAGAGGGCCGCCTTCAACAGGCGCTGCGTGAGCAGGTCCGGATAGCGGCGATTCGGCGCCGTGGAGTGCGTGTAGTCCGTCACGGCAAGCCCGAAGTGCCCCTCCGGCGTCTGGCCCGGAGACTCGAGGACGTACTCCCCGCGACCCAGCAGCTTGACCACCGCCAGCGACAGGTCGGGGAATCGTGCGGGATCTTCGCGTCGACGCTTGGTGAGGAAGCGCGCCAGCGCCTCGCCGCTCGGTTCCTGCGGCAACCGTTCACCGAGGGTCCCGGCGAGCGCGACGATCCGGTCCCATCGCTCAGGAGAGCGCAGGACCCTCCGCAGCGCAGAGAAGCCGTGTTGCGCGAGGAACCTTGCCGTCGCGCCGTTCGCCGCGACCATGAGGTCCTCGATCAACTCCTTCGCGCGGTTCGGCTGATTGGGGCGCAGGTCGGAGAGCCGGCCGCCGTCGAATGTAGCTTCGGCCTCGGGCGTACTCAGGCTGAGGGCGCCATGCTGCAAGCGGAGTCCCCGCATGGCCTGCGCGACGCGATCCTGCATTCGAAGTTGAGCTTCGAGTCCCGGCACCGCCGCGACGCGGGCCGGCGCCGGCGCCGCCCCATCCAGCCAGGCGGCGACGGAGTCGTAGGCGAGCTTCGCGTGATTGCGGACGGCCGCGCGGTAGACGTCCGAGCCCTTCATCGTGCCGTCAGCGTCGACCACCATCTCGATCACGATGGCCAGCCGCTCCTGGGCTTCCCCGAGCGAGGTGAGGTCCGTGGACAGTCGCTCCGGCAACATCGGGAAGATCCCGGCGGCCGTGTACACGGAGGTCGTGTTGGTTCGCGCATGCTCGTCGATCGCGGAACGTCGCTTGACGACGGCATCGACGTCGGCGATGGCGACGAAGACCTTCACCGCTCGGCCGCTCATCGCTTCGGCGACCGACAGCTGGTCCAGATCGCGAGAGGTGTCGTTGTCGATCGACGCCCAGAGCAGCTCGCGCAGGTCGCGCACGCCGCGCAAGTCGTTGACGTAGGGTCCCGACGCCGCCGGGGCTCCCCGGATCCCGGCAGTCTCTGCCAGGACCGCGGCTGAGAAGTCTGGCAAGAGGCCCCGTTCGACCATCAGTCGATGCGCGATAGATTCAAGCTGGCTCATGACGGCCCCCTTGAATGTGAGTGGTTGCCACGTTCAATGGGCGGCGCAGCGGCACGTTGCATGCACCGGGACGATACGACGTGACGCCGATTGCGCCACCACATTGTCCACCTGCGTTCCTGTCCGGCTTTCTTGACCCGAGCAACCTCTCCTGTGAGAACGCGACGGCTGGTCGGCGGTGGGTTCGTCCTGGTGACATTCCAAACGTGATGGGCGGACTGCGCAACAACCAGTTTCTTCGGGGCCCCAACCTCTGCTCTTCTGCGGGTCGGAACGGCTCGTGCAGGTTGGCCCCGACGACAGCCGCTTCCGAAGAGAAAAAAAGGAAAGGTACTTATGACCCGAGCGCGCGAGGAACCCGCTGCCGCAACCAGCGGACGCCGGCAAGGGGACAGGATACGGACGGTGACCAACAGCACGTTCCGTCATCTTGTTTTGCAGGGCGACGGGCCCATCGTCGTCGAGTTCATGTCCTACGGCTGCGCGTACTGCCGAGTGATCGAGCCGGTCCTACAGCAGGTGGCGCAGACGGTGAAATCCGAAGACCAGATCTTCAGGGTCAATGTGGCGGTCGAGCGCGAGCTCGCGCAGAGCTATCAGGTAAAGACCACCCCAACCTTGGTCATGTTTCTGAACGGAAGGGAAGTGGGACGCGTCGAGGGACCGGACCCGACGGTGTCGAGCGTCCTGGCCGTGATGACGCAGGCCTTCGAATCATGACGAGGCCGATCCTGTTGTACAACGACGAATGCGGCGTCTGTCGCCGGATTGCGCGTTGGGTAGGAAGGTCTGCACGGAGTGAATCGGGCGAAGCGAGCATCGTCGAGCAACCGATCGGCGACGATCCGGAGGCGCTTCGGCTGATCAGCCCCGACCTCGATATCTGGGATGCTTATGCGACGATCCACCTGGTCATGCCCGATGGCTCGATGAAGCTGGGTGGGGAGGCCGTCGCTGAGGTGCTGCGCAGTTTGGAGAACACCAGATGGTTCGCCGGGATCTTCGCCGTCAGCCTGTTCGGATTCCGGCCGTTCCAGCTGATGCTCAACATGGCCTATGCGATCCTGGCGAGTATCCGTCCCCTTCTCGGCTGTGCGAGCTGCGGTACGCCAAGTGTTTGGATGCGGCCGCTGGTATGGACCATCAAGCGGGCGAGGGCCATGTTCGGAGGGCGTAGCCACCCAAGCGCGCCTCCGCATTTCACCTCGCGCCCGATCGCCGGCCGGCGACTACCACCGGCCCGGCAAGGTCCTTCGAAGGCTGCCACTGGCGCCCCACGCCGGTCGCCGTGAGTCATCGGACCAAGATCGACGGGGGTGCTCACCCCTCAGGGCAGGCAGCCCTGCAGGGCCTTGGCGAGGCGGCTGAGGTTCGCCACCACCGCGATGAGCTCGGTCGGCTCGATGGGTTTCGCGAGGTGCATGTTGAAGCCGGCCTGCAGCGCGCGCCGACGGTCGTCGGCGGTGCTGTATCCGGTCAAGCAGGCGGCGGGTGTCTGCCCGCCCTGGGCCGCTGGCAGCGCGCGCACCCGCGCGATCAGGCTGTAGCCGTCCTCGAGCGGCATCCCGATGTCGCAAAGCAGGACATCCGGCGCCTCCGCCTCGACCGCCGACAGGGCCAGCGCGGCGGAGGGCGCCGTCCTGACCACGGCCCCGCACTCCTCCAGGACCGCCGCCACGACGTCGCGCGCGTCTGGCTCGTCATCGACCACCAGGATACGCAGACCGTCGAGCTCGGGCGGACGCTGGAACGTCACCCGCGATTCGGTCGCCCGGTTCGCGACCTGGGGAACGGAGGCGCGGCGCACGGCGGCCACGGGGACGCGGACGATGAACGTCGCGCCCTGGCCGATGCCGCCGCTGCGCGCCTCGATCGTTCCCCCGTGCATCTCGACGAGGTTCCTGGCGATGGCGAGTCCCAGCCCCAGGCCTCCGTGCTGTCGCGTCGTGGACGAGTCGGCCTGCTTGAAGCGGTCGAAGATCTGACCCAGGAAGTCGGGCGCGATCCCCTGCCCCGAGTCGCTGACGGCGAGCTCGAGGTGCGAGTCGTCGCGGCGGAGCACGACGTGGATCGCGCCTCCCCGCGGGGTGAACTTCGTGGCGTTGGTCAGCAGATTCCAGACGATCTGCTGAAGCCGCCCCGGATCCCCGGAGAGCATGCTGTCCGTGTCGAGCACGAGGCTTAGGCGCAGCCCCTTGGCGTCGATCGCGGGGCGCGCCGAGTCGACGGCGGCTTCGACGACCCTCGCCAGGGAGACCGTCTTGACGTCGAGCGGGAGCTTGCCCGAGATGACCCGCGAGACGTCGAGGAGATCCTCCACGAGCTGCGCCTGACTCACGGCGTTCCGTTCGATGGTCTCGAGCGCGCGGGCCGCGCGCTCCGCCGAGAACGTCCCCGTGCGCAGGAGCCGCGTCCATCCCAGGATGGCGTTCAGCGGGTTGCGGAGCTCGTGGCTCACGATCGCGAGGAATTCGTCCTTGGCGCGGCTGGCGAGCTCGGCCGCCTGGCGGGCGCGCTCGGCGCGCGCGAGCAAGACCTGCCGCTCCTCCTCGGCCGTCTTTCGCTCGGTGATGTCGAAGAACGACGACACCACGCCCGCGACCTTGCCGTCGGGGCCGAACAAGGGCTGGGCGTTGATGGACAGCCAGATCAGCCGGCCGTCGGGAGCATGGACCCCCATGATCTCGTTCAACAGCGGTCTGCCCTCACGCAGCGCGCGCATCGGAACGTGCTCGTCGGCGGGGTAGGCGGAGCCATCGTCGCGCACGGCGCGCCAGCGGGGATCCGCCAGCACGCGGGAGGCCAGCTGGTCCCTGGTGAGGCCGAGCAGGCGCTCCGCGCTGGCGTTGGCGAATTGAATCGTGCCGTCGACCCCGCGCAGGACGATGCCCTCCTCGAGCGCGGCGACGATCGCGCGGCCGCGCTCCTCGCTGTCCCGCAGCGCGCGCTCCGTGCGCTTGCGATCGGTGACGTCGGCGAACGAGGACACCCCCGCCACGAGGCGTCCGTCCACGTCGTAGATGGGCGCGGAGTTGACGCTCAGCACGCGACGATCACCCGCGCCCCGAACGAACTCGACCTCCTCGTCGAGGACGCGGTCCCCGTGCAGGGCCCGCATGAGCGGGAGCTCCGCGGTCGTGTAGGGACGGCCGTCGGGATGAAACGCCGGATAGGCGGCGAACTGCTGCATGGACCCTGCCGACAGCGTGGGGCGCCCGAGGATGCTGTCGGCGAGCGCGTTCGAAAGCACCGACTTCCCCGAGGGGGCCTCCGCGATGATGATGCCGGCGGGCATCTGGTTGATCACGCCCTCGAGGAACTGGCGCTCGCTCTCGGCGTGGGCCCTTGCCAGCGCGTTGGCGATCGCGGAGGCGATGTGCTCGCCCGCGAGCTCGTAGAAGGCCTGGTAGTCGGCGTCGAACACGCGCCGCGGATTGAGGCCGGCAACGAGGTACCCATACGGCGAATCCGTTCCCGGCCGCTCCAGCGACAGCACGATCGCGCCCGTGATGGGTTCGGGATACGGCCCCGCGTGCAGCGCGCCGAAGCGCGCGCTCACGTCCTCGACGAGCCGAAAGCGCGCTCCCGAAGCCCGCGCCACGAAGGGCCACCCGCCCTCATCGCCTGGGGCGGAGCTCGCGAGGGGCACCCTCTCGGCGCGCGCGGCGGGGCAATCGTCGAGACCGGTCCAGGCGACGAGCCTGGCGGCCGGTGGGTCACCGTCGCGCAAGTACAGCAACGCGAAGGGCACGTCCTCGGTGGCCTTCGCGAACACGTCCCGCGTGGCCTGACAGACGCGCTCCGGCGTCTTGACGGCCGCCAGGCCGGCCGCGAGCTGGCGCAGGGCACGCAGCCGGCGCTCGGCGATGACCCGTTCCGTCGTCTCGTAAACGATGCCAAGCACGCCGCCAATGCCGCCGTGGTCGTCGCTGAGGGGGCTGTAAGAGAGGGTGAAGAAGCACTCCTCCAGGTAGCCGTAGCGGTCGAGCGGAAGAATCCCATCGACGAGCGAGACAGCCTCGCCGGCCATCACCCGGCGAAACATCGGCCCAACCACCGGCCAGAGCTCGGGGAAGCTGTCCTCCGTGCGCTTGCCCATCGCGCCGGGGTACTTGCTCGCGCCGAGCACCGGGCGATAGGCGTCGTTGTGTAGAAAGATGAGCTCCGGTCCCCACAAGATCCGCATCGCGAAGCGGGACGCCAGCATGATGCCCACCGTGGTCCGCAGCGTGGTGGGCCACCCGCCCGGGGGTCCGAGCGGATTCTTCGACCAGTCGATCGAGCGCAAGAGCGCGCCCGCCTCCCCTCCTCCCATCAAGCATGGATCGATCGAATCCGTGACGGACGAACCGCTCATCGGACGGGAACCATAGCAGCCCCCACCGAGCGTCCCCGGCGAAACGTGTGATAAAACTCCCGCGGAGCTTCCCCATGGACATCCAGCTTTTCGACAGCACCCTGAGAGACGGCACGCAGAGCGAGGGGCTCTCGCTGTCGGTGGAGGACAAGCTCAAGATCGCGCGCCTCCTGGACGGCTTCGGGGTTCACTACATCGAGGGCGGGTACCCGGGCTCGAACCCGAAGGACGTCGAGTTCTTCCAGCGCGCCAAGGGGGTGACGTTCCGCCATGCGAAGTTGACCGCCTTCGGCATGACCCGTCGGGCCGGCGGTCGCGCCGACACCGATCCGATCTTGCGCGCGATGGTGGCCGCCGAGACCCCGGCCGTGACCGTCGTCGGCAAGACATGGACCCTGCACGTGACGAAGATCGTCGGCACCACGCTGGAGGAGAACCTGGCGATGATCTCGGACAGCGTCGCTTTTCTGAAGCAGCAGGGGCGCGAGGTCGTCTACGACTGCGAGCACTTCTTCGACGGGTTCAGGGCCGATCGCGACTACGCGCTCGCGACGGTCAGGGCCGCCGCCGCGGCCGGCGCGGACTGGATCGCGATGTGCGACACCAACGGGGGCAGCATGCCCAGCTATGTCACCGAGGTCGTCGGCGTGGTGCGGGCCACCGTCCCCACGCGCCTCGGGATCCACACCCACAACGACGCCGACGTCGCGGTCGCGAACGCGTTCGCCGCGGTCGAGGCGGGCTGCCTGCAGGTGCAGGGGACCATCAACGGCTGGGGCGAGCGCTGCGGAAACGCGAACCTGATCTCGGTCATCGCGGGGCTGCAGCTGAAGATGGGGCGCCGCTGCGTCTCCGAGGAGAACCTCGCCCGCCTGACGGAGCTGTCGCGCTCGGTGAGCGAGATCGCCAACGTTCGACCGCGGACGCACGCGCCGTACGTCGGCCACTCCGCGTTCGCCCACAAGGGCGGCATGCACGTGGCCGCGGTGGAGAAGGAGCCGGCCAGCTACGAGCACATCGTCCCCGAGCGCGTCGGCAACCGCCGCCACATCGTCGTCTCCGAGCTGTCCGGCCGGGGCAACGTCCGCATGCGCGCGAGCGAGCTCGGCATCGACATGCAGGGGAACGAGCGGCGCGTCCTCGAACACGTGAAGGAGCTGGAGAGCCAGGGGTATCAGTTCGAGGCCGCCGAGGGCTCGTTCGAGCTCTTGAGCCGGCGCAGCCATCCGGGGTACGTGCCGCCCTTCGAGGTCCTCGACGTGGTCGTGATCTCGGAGCGCCGCCGGGGCAATTCGATGTTCGCCGAGGCGACCGTGAAGCTGAAGGTCGGCGACGAGATCGTCCACGAGGTGGCGGAGGGGACGGGGCCGGTGCACGCGCTCGACGGCGCGTTTCACAAGGCCCTGAACCCGTATTTCCCCCTCGTGCGCGACGTTCACCTCGCCGACTACAAGGTCCGCATCCTCGATCCCGACGCGGCGACGGGCGCCAAGACCCGCGTGCTCATCGAGGCCGCGCGTGGCGAGGAGCGCTGGAGCACCATCGGCGTGTCCCAGAACATCATCGAGGCGAGCGCGACGGCGCTGGCCGACGCCCTGGAGCTGCCGCTGGCGCGCGCCGGGAAGGCCGAGGCCGTGGTGACTCTCACCGAGCGCCAGGTCGGCTGAGGAGCGGCCCGAGGTCGCGGCCCGCGGCCATCCGACCGAACGGCGGCGGGGTAAAGCGGTCATCGCGTGATATAAACGCTCCCCTCGATGTGCGGAATCGTTGGTTACGTAGGTCCGAAGAGCGCCGTGCCGGTTCTCGTCGAAGGCCTGTCACGCCTCGAGTATCGCGGCTATGACAGCGCCGGGGTCGCCGTCATCGGCCCGCGCGGGCTGAACGTCGTTCGCCGGCCGGGGAAGCTATCGGTCCTCGCGGCCGCCCTGGCGAGCCATCCCGTCGAGGGCCACATCGGGATCGGCCACACGCGCTGGGCGACCCACGGCCGGCCGTCCGAGGAGAACGCGCACCCGCACACCGCCGGCGCCGTGACCGTGGTCCACAACGGGATCATCGAGAACCACGTGGCGCTGCGGGCGCAGATGGAGGCCCTCGGGCGGCAGTTCTCGTCCGAAACCGACACGGAGGTGTTCGCGCACCTCATCGATCAGGCGATCGTCACGGGCGCGACCTCGCTGGGCGCGGCGGTTCGCGCCGCCATCCGCCAGGTCGAGGGGACCTACGCCATCGTCGTGCTGTCGGATAAGTTCCCCGACACCATCGTGGCGACCCGAAACGCCTCGCCGCTGGTGCTCGGCATGGGCGACGGTGAATCCTTCGTGGCCTCGGACGTGCCGGCGATCCTCGAGCACACCCGCAAGATCGTCTTCCTCGACGAGGGAGACGTCGCCGAGGTCCGGGCGCCCGGCTTCTCGATCACCGATCGCAACGGCGCCGTGGTCACGCGGCCCATCGAGTCCATCACCTGGAGCGCCGCGCAGGCCGAAAAGGACGGTTACCCGCACTTCATGCTGAAGGAGATCTTCGAGCAGCCGCGCGCCGTCGCGGACACGATGCGGGGACGGCTACGGCCGGAGCACGGCGACGCCGTGCTCGACGCGGTCGAGTTGCCGCTGGCCCGGCTGGGGCGCGTGGTGCTGCTGGCGTGTGGCACCTCGTACTACGCGGGGCTCGTCGGCAAGTTCTTGATCGAAGGGCTGTCGCGGGTGCCGTGCGAGGTGGACCTGGCCAGCGAGTTTCGCTATCGCGATCCGGTCATCGGCCCGGGCGACGTGGTCGTGGCCATCTCCCAGAGCGGCGAGACCGCGGACACCCTCGGCGCCGTGCGCGAGGCGCGCGCGCGCGGGGCGTGGGTGCTCGCCATCGCGAACGTCGTGGGGTCCGCCATCCCCCGGGCCTCGCACGCGACGTTCTACACCCACGCCGGTCCCGAGATCGGCGTCGCGTCGACGAAGTGCTTCACCGCGCAGTTGACGGCCCTGGCCCTGTTCGCGCTGCACCTCGGACGGCGGCGCGGAACCCTGTCCGAGGCCGACGGTCGCGCCATCGCCGCCGCCATGGCGGCGATCCCCGAGAAGATGACCCGCTGCCTGCAAGCGCTGGCGCCGTCTCCGAAGGTCGACACGCCGTTTCCGGCGCTGGCCGCGCGCTTCAAGACGGCGCGCGATTTCCTGTTCCTCGGACGTGGCGCCAACTATCCCATTGCCCTCGAGGGCGCCCTGAAGCTGAAGGAGATCTCGTACATTCACGCGGAGGGGTACGCGGCGGGGGAGATGAAGCACGGCCCCATCGCCCTCATCGACGACGGCGTTCCCGTGGTCGTCATCGCCCCACGCGGGCCCGGCTACGAGAAGGTGCTGTCGAACCTGGCCGAGGTCCAGGCCCGCAAGGGCACCGTCCTGGCGATCGCGACCGAAGGCGACGACGCCATCGCGCGGCAAGCGAAGGACGTCCTCTACGTCCCCGAGACCGATCCTCGCCTTCAGCCCTTCGTGACCGTCCTGCCGCTGCAGTTGCTCGCGTACGCGATCTCGGTCGCGCGGGGGAACGACGTCGACCAGCCCCGGAACCTCGCCAAGAGCGTCACGGTCGAGTAGGCGCCGGGGCGGCGGCCCCGATCCATCTCGACGCGGTTCGGATATAACCTGGCTCGTGGTCCACGATCTGGCGTCGCAGGGCCTGCCGGTGCGGCAGGGGGAGCTCCTGCTTGGCAAGTACCTGATCGGGGAGACGCTGGGTGCGGGCGGGATGGGAGTCGTGGTGGTGGCCGAGCACGTGCAACTCGGCCA
>Ga0265328_10001535_pt1 | contig 10649 bp, 8 predicted proteins | sample 41624metaG_FD_202086 | JGI IMG/M metagenome (GOLD analysis project Ga0265328, IMG submission 202086) | Rhizosphere microbial communities from Carex aquatilis grown in University of Washington, Seatle, WA, United States - 4-16-24 metaG | ecosystem: Host-associated > Plants > Roots > Rhizosphere >...
TCATTGACGAGCCATTCATCGACCGCTGTCATGTCGTAGAGCATACGATTGGCGGAACATGTTTCATCCGACACCACGACGCCGCCTGCACGTTCGATCAGCAGAGGCAATTTGAGGTTCGGAAATATGGGCGGCGATCCCGTAAAGACGATGCGCGGGGCCTTTTTTTGGGCCGCGCGAACGGCGTCGTCGAAGCGCTGCCGTAACTCGGCGTTCAGCGATTCGACGGCTTCGCACCAGCGATCGAGATCGTCGAAGAAATAGGCGTTGACGACGAGAAAGGCGTCCTTGCCCAAAAACACCGACGGCGACGCGCGCCGAAAGCCGTCCATGACGCGAAACGCCTTTTCCGCGCGCCGGGTGCGCGAAAGCGCGGCTGTCAGGCCTTTCCGCGTGAGTTTTTTGCCGGTGACGCGGCTCAGCGTTTCCGCGAATTCTCGCACCGACCGCCGCCAATAAACGCGCGAGGCTTCGCTTTCCTTCACATTCGGAAGTTCGAGATCAAAGACCTCATGCCCCATTTCCTGCATGAGCGCGCTGGCTTTCTTTTTCTGGTCGCAGGTCGTCGGATTAACGATGAGATCCGGCTTGCCGACACGCGGAACAGGATTTTCGGAGGTGAGCATCCCGAGCGTCGCCTTCACGAGCGAGCAGGATTTCGCGGGCATAAATTCTGCGCCGATCTGATCATAGTGATAGGAACCGTTGCACAGGCGCACCGGCGTCCCGCCGAGTGCGTAGATCAGCTCCTCCGGCGCCTGAATGCAGGTCGTTGCGATCAACGGGCCGTTGCGCTCGATCGTTTCGCCGCGGCAATAGACGCTGCGGAACAGATCGTAGAAATATTTCATCGTTTTCGGATTTTCGTCGAAGTCGTCGACGATATGATTCAGCGCCTTTTCGGCTTCGCGCGCCTGCTTTGTCTTGCCAAAGGGCGTCGGTTCGTCGCTTCGCGCGACGACTGCGGAGGCCGGAGGCGGCGCCGAGGTCGCAATCAGCGGCTTGGTGGATTTGAACGGCCCGTTCATGACGCAGCGCCTTTCTCCATACGCTTGATGAAGCCGGTCTCTGTCGATTCAAACACCGTCAGTCCGGCGAATGTGGCCTTGAGCGCGCCGTCTTCCGGGCAGGCGGCCACGCATTTCAGACAGACGATGCAATCGTCCATCATGATCTCGGGGGTGAGAACGTCGTCGGCGATCGCTTTGATCTGGAGGTCGCACACGGCGTAGCAGTCGCCGCATCGCGTGCACTTTCCGCCGTCCTTGATGAGCCTGAAGGCGGCAGGCTTCGACATCAAATAGTGGAAGGCGCTCATCGGACAAAAGAAGCACCAGAATCGTTTCTTCACAAAAGAGCCGATGAAAAACATTCCCGTCGTCATGGCCCCGAGCGCCGTGAGCGCGAGCTTCGAGGGAGATGAGAAGTCCACCACCCATTGACGGAAATCGCCCGCGAAGGTCGGCACGATAAGCCGCGCGGGACAAATCATGCAGTAAGGCGCCGACATCTCATGGGACACATAGCCGGCTCCGATGCCAAGCGGGATCAGAAGCATCAAAGCGAGCAGCACATATTTGATCCAGCTAAGCCGTTCGAAGGTCGTTTCGGAATAGCGGGAGAACCGCAGACCGAGCCGCCGACGCAGCGCGGTGATCCAATCCTGGATTGTGCCGAGCGGGCAGACGAAGCCGCACCAGCCCTTGTTGAGCACGACGAACCAGAGGAAAAACGCGCCGAGGCCCGTGAGAACGGCGAGGCCGGCCTCGCCGAACAAACGCGGCAAGGGCATGGCCAGCTGATGTTGCAGCGGCGCGAGATAGCACATGCCCGGGCGCCCTTCGCCGTTGTAGACGCAGGAGAAGGTCGGAAGCCGGCCGCCAAGGTCGATCCCGGCGAAACCGCCGTAGACCATGAGCATAAAAAAAGCCGTCTGCAGCCAAAAACGGAAGCGGTTGAAATCCGCGCCGTTGACGGCGTCGCGAATACGTTGAGAGAAAGAACCGCGCGCCGAAGGCGCGCGGATGAAATCAAACGAGCCGCTCATCGAACACGACCTCCCTGAAGGGGCGCGCACGGCGTTGGCGATGAATCCACACGGCGAGACCGCCGAAGCCGAATACGGCTACGACAATGCCCAGGCCGTATCCGTATGACTGATAATCATAGGTCGCGGGGTAGTAGCGGCCCGCCATGCTCGCGCGATAACGCGTGGAGGCGTATGAGGCGCCGTCCAGCGCGCCGGACTCCGGACGTTCGAATTCGGCGAGCACAAGGAAGGTCCCGGATTTGCGCCGATTGAAGTCGTTCCAGTCGGGAAAATAATCGCGCGCGATCGTGAATTCGACGCGCCCTTGCGCGTCGGTGAACGCGCGCTTGCGCCAACCCTCCTGCGTCTGAATCGTAACCCTCGCCCCTTCCACGGGCTTGCCATAGCTGCGCAGCAAATAGACCGCTTTGTCGCCCGATTGAATTCGAGTCATCGCCTTTTCGTCGGCTTTATGTTCTCGAATCAGCTCGATCGGGGAAGCCTCGTCGACGGCGGGCTTGTAGAGATCGAAATCGCGCTTGCTGCAACAATTGGCTTTCAGAAGTTCGGCCTTCGCGACCTCCACGTCGCGCACGCCGCCCCGCACGGATTGGCGCTGCACATAGGCGCTGAAAAAGCCCATCTGAGGCAGGTCGATCTTCGCCTGCATTCCGCCCTTGCCGACGTCGGCGAATTCCGAGTCCCAACTCGATCCATTCGTGCCCAAAACACGCAAACTGACGCGTTGGCCGCGCGCCTTCACCATCGGCGCAGTCGCAGGATCGTCTCCCTGGCGCAACCATAAGGTTTTCGCGCCGCTATGGCTCGACATATCGACCATGGCTTCTGCGGCCGCTTCGCTGTTGCGCGCTTCGGACATCGCGGTTTGCGACGCCTTTGTCGCGGCGCCCGTCGCCGCGTGATCGTGCTCGCCGTCGCTCCCGGTCTTGTCGCGTTCCGTGGCTCCAATGCGCCGCGCTTCCCACGGCGCCGCTTCCGAAATCCAGATGGGTTCGCTTGCGACGTAAGGTGCAGGGCCGAAAGATACGGAAGGCGTGCGGAGGTCGCTCGCCGGCGCCGAATCTTGCGCCGGCGTCGCCGCAGGCGCGATTGCGTCCGCGACGCGTGACGCTGATCGCGCCGACGCCATCGCCGGGATGAAGCAGAGAGCGAGTATGGAAACGCAGGCGATAGAATTCATCGCCGCGCAAGTCGCGCGGTATGTCATGGCTTTTCTCCTGAAAACGAGGGTTAGCGGACGCCTTGCGGGCCGTGCGCGAGGCGTGATCAATCGATTCCGCGCGACAGCGATCGCGCAGCGAATAGAGATGGATTATGGCGACGGAAAACGCTGGCGTCGGCGCGTGCGGCTCGTCATGTCAGATGTCGAGCGGCGGGGCTCGCGATCGCAGATTGGCCGGACGGTCGTCGAGGTCGCGACCAAGGCGCAGAATGAAGTCGAAGCGTGCGGCGACTTCCAGAACGTAAATCAATTGCGCGCGCGGCGGGTCGCCGATCCATTGCGCGGCGGCAAGAGCGCAATCCGGACAGGCGGCAAAATCGTGCCGCTGTTTCGAAGGGGTGTCGTCCGGCAGGACAATGACGCAGCGTTCGGAGGCGACGGCGGCATTGAGCCCTGCCTGCATATTCTGCCGATCGCATCGCGCCGCGCTTCCTCCGGCGATCATCGACAGCGCGTAAAGCGCGACGATGATACGAAGAAAAATGCGGGAAGCGCGCGTCTCTTTCATGAAGGTAACACTCTCATAACCTCATACTCTTGGTCAAGATGCAGATTACTTCAGATTTCCGGCATAAATAACGCGATATTATGCGACGCGCCGGGGATCTCCGGGCGGTCTCATCGTCCCGTCCCGGGCTTGGGGAAGAGTTGGCCCTCGCGCGAGACCGTCGAGGGCCCCGGAATCTGCGCCGGAGAAAAGACGACGATCGGTTTTCTTGGCGGCAATGTGATTGTCGCCGTCGTGAAGCGCATGTCTGGTTTATTCAACGGCAAATGCGCGCGGAAGCATATTGCTCGAACGCCTCCTGTCCCAACGTCGGGGCGCATTTGCGGGGAACAGGCGGGAAACGCTTTCGCATGGAACAAAACCGAAGCCTTTGCGCGGCGAGCCCGCGGCGTCATTTGCGGGGAGCGGGGATGTGTTTTATTTCTCGGGCAGGCGCTCCGAATTTTAGTCGCTGAAGCCCGCAATCGCGCAACGGCGGGGAGGGGCGTCCTGCGGCGCAGGCCCGATTACGCGCGGGCGTCGACTCTCGCGCCGTCGCCTCTCGGCGCCAATATGTGATGCAACTACAGCTCGTTTTTTATACATTTCGGGAGTTGACACGCTTTTTTTATCAGATGTATCAATTACGTTATGTATACGAAACATATATCACCTCTCGGCGCTGCGTTCGGGCCTCGCTTATCACGGCGGACGCTGCTCGCCGGCGCGCCCGCCGCGGCGGCTGGCTTTTTCGTCGCGAATGCGCGGGCGGAAGACGCGCGCATTGTCATTATCACCAGCTTTCCCGAGGAGTTGACGACGCGTTACGAACGCGAATTCGAGCGTCTGCATCCCGAATATCACGTGCAATTCGTCTGGAAGCAGTCGCGCGACGCGTTTGCTGAGTTGAGCAAGCCGGAGCAGGGCGGAGCCGATGTCTATTGGGCGCCGGCGCTCGGTAATTTTCCTGCTTTACGCGAGATTGGCGCCTTCCGGCCTCTGCCCCCGGCGGATCGTGCGGCGCTTCCCGGAAAACCGGGGGCGCAGCAGCTGTCCGACCCCGCAGGCTTCTACGAAACCTATGACGTTGCCGGCTATGGCGTTGTCGCCAATACGGATCTGCTCAAGGTCCGGGGGCTGGCCGAGCCCAAAAGCTGGCGCGATCTCGCCTTGCCCGCCTATTCCGCCGAACTGGTCATGCCCGCACCGGCTAAAGTGGGTTTTGCGCCGGCGCTTTACGACATTATTTTGCAAGGGGAAGGTTGGGAGGCCGGTTGGGCGCTGCTGTCGGAGATGGCGGTCGGCGCGCAGCTGCTTGCGCAAGGCGCCTTGCCGACCGGCCTCGTGCGCGAAGGCAAGGCGACGCTCGCCCTCACCATTGATTTCTTCGCGGTGAGCGCCCGGGCCAATGGCGCGCCCGTGACAATGATCTATCCGCAGCGCACCGCGTTTCTGCCCGCCCATATCGCCATCACCGCCGGCACAAAGCGCTTCGAGGCGGCGAAGGCCTTTGTCGATTACGCGCTCTCGCGCGACGGACAGAAGCTGATGATGGAGCGCGACAGCGGCCGGCATCCCGCGCGTCCCGACGTTTACGCGGATGCGCCGCCGGCGCTCGTCGACCCGTTCAAGCTCTCCCCCGAAATCTCCTTCGCCTATGATCAGGAGGTCGGACGGCGCCGTCCCGGACTTGTCGTCCTGCTCTTTGATCTTCTCATCGTCGAAAAGCGCGACGACGCGGTGGCGCTGTGGCGTTCGTTACGCGCCGCCGAAGCGCGCGCGGTAAATGACAAGTCCAAAGCCGCGCTGGCCAGGGCGCGGCGCCTCGCGGGCTTCACGCCGGTGTCGGCGACGGACTCGGTCGATCCCGGCTTCCTCGATCGTTTCACGGATCGCGATGCGCGCGACGCATCGCTTCTTGAACACTGGCGCGTGCAGATCGCAGCGGCGCGCGCGGAAGCGCTTGCTATCGTCAAGAGCCTCTGGTGAAACGGCTCGCCATTGCCGCCGCCGCACTGGCTGTCGCGGGCGCTGCGCAGGCCGCGTCGCTGACGGAAGCCTTCACGCAGCCGTTCGACGCTCTCGCGCCGCGCTACGCCGAAGCGTTTCGCCGCGGCGGCGGGCTGTTTCGTCAGGCCTGGGTGATTGGCCCCTCTGTCGATCATCCCGATGAGACCGGCCTGGGGCCGCTCTATAATCGTCTTTCCTGCATCGCCTGCCATGTGAAGAACGGCCGCGGCGCGGCGCCCGACAGCGAAAACGGCGTTCCCCGCGACATGGTCGTGCGGCTGTCTGTGCCCGGACGCGACGCGCATGGCGGGCCGCCGCCGCATCCCGCCTATGGCGGGCAATTCAACAGCGAAGGCGTTCCCGGCGTCGACGGCGAGGGGCGCGTGACGATCGGGTACGATTCTGTCGAGGTGGAATTATCCGGCGGCGAACGCATCGAACTGCGCAGGCCGCATCTGTCCTTCCGCCATCTCGCTTATGGCCCGCTCGGTGAGGAAACGAAAACCTCGTTGCGCAATGCGCCGCCGGTCTTCGGTCTCGGCCTGCTCGACGCCGTTTCCGAAAGCGAGATTTTGTCTGGCGTCGCCGACGGACGCGGTCGCGCCAATTATGTGTGGGACGTGGAGAGCGGCAAATCGGTTCTCGGCCGTTTCGGGCTTAAGGCCAATCAGCCGTCGCTGCGTCAGCAGGTCGCCGGCGCCTTTGTCGAAGACATCGGCATCACTTCGGATCTCTTTCCGCACGAAAGCTGCACGGCGACGCAGTCGGCCTGTCTCGCTTCCGCCGGTCATGAGAACAAGCCGGAATTGACGCATGCGCAACTCGACGCCGTCGTCGATTATATCCGCGCTCTGTCCCCGCCGCCGCGACGAGACACAGACAATCCGGGCATCAAGCAAGGCGAAGCCTTGTTCGCGCAGCTCGCCTGCGACGCCTGCCATCGCCCGACATTGCGCATTGGCCGCTTCGACCCGGCGTCGGCGCTGAGCGGCGCCGAGATTCACCCCTACACCGATCTTCTGCTGCACGACATGGGCGAAGGTCTCGCCGACGGGCGCGACGACTTTGACGCCGGACCGCGCGACTGGCGCACGGCGCCGCTGTGGGGCCTTGGTCTCGCCGGCAAAGGCGGCGACGGCGCCAATTTCCTCCACGACGGCAGGGCGCGGACGCTCGCGGAAGCCATCCTGTGGCACGGCGGCGACGCGCGCGCCGCAGCGGACGCCTTTCGCGCATTGGCGAAGGACGAACGCAATGCGCTGCTCGCCTTTCTGCAGTCCCTCTGAGCGGCGATTCAAACAAGGAGAAGAAAATGAAAAAATCGTCTGCGTCGACGACGCTGGTCAGCACGCTCGCGCTGCTCGCCGCGTCGCAGGGCGCTCATGCGCAAGAAGCGCTGCCGGCCATCGATATCGGCGCGCCAAAGCCCTTCGAGCTTGGCCAGATCAAAGTCGGCGACAAAACGCGTGGACTTCCCACGGCCGTCGCCGCGCCCGAAAAAGACAAGGACAATGGTTCGGCGCCGCGTCAACACACCGATTCTTTCGGCGCGACGACGCTGAGCAATCGCCAGCTTGAAACCTTCGCCAGGGACTCGCTCGACCGCGCGGTGAATCTTGCGCCGGGCGTCAACGCTGAGACGACGGGCGGCCCGCGCAACGAGCAGAATATCTATGTGCGTGGCTTCGACCGCTGGCAGGTTCCGCTCACCATCGACGGCGTACGCGTGTTTCTGCCCGCGGATAATCGCCTCGATTTCGCGCGCTTCATGACGCCCGACATCGCCGAAGCGCAGATCGCCAAGGGCTATGTCTCCGTGCTCGACGGGCCCGGCGGCATGGGCGGCGCGATCAATCTCGTCTCGCGCAAGCCGACGCGCGAACTCGAAAGCGAATTGCGCACCGGCCTCGAATTCGGCCGCGACGGAAGCTATGAGGGCGTGAAGACCTATGGCCTCGTCGGAACGAAGCGTGATCTTTATTACGCGCAGGTCTCCGGCTCCTGGCGCGATCTGCGCGGCTGGATGCTGCCCGAAAGCTATACGCCGACCAATAATCAAAGCGCGGGCTTGCGCAATAATTCGCAAACCTACGACTGGAGCGCCAACGCCAAGGTCGGCTTCACTCCCAATGCGACCGACGAATATTCTCTCAGCTTCATCCATCAGGACGGCAAAAAGGGCGTCCCCTATCACATCACCGATGCGCTCGCGACGCAGCGCTATTGGACCTGGCCCTACTGGCGTGTGCAGAACCTTTATTTTCTGTCGAAAACAAAGATCGGCGATTCGTCCTACATCAAGACGAAAGCCTATTGGAACAAGTTCGAAAATTCGATTCTTTCCTATGACGATCCCTATTACGTGCTGCAAAAGAGCCCGAAATCCTTCAATAGCCGCTACACCGACTATGCGCTGGGCGCGAGCGTGGAGGCAGGAACAGAGATCGCCGGCGTCGACACGTTGAAAGCGCTGTTCGACTATCGTTTCGATAATCACGGCTCCTGGCAGGAGGATTTCGGCGTTAACGCGTCAGGCGGATCGGCGGGCTGTCAGGCCTATGTCGCCTGCTATACGCAGCCGCTCGTGCATGTGCGCGAAGACACCTATTCCGCAGCGTTGGAGAACACTTTTCATCCGACGAAGGACATCGATCTCGTCGGCGGTTTCAGCTATGATTGGCGGCATCTGCGCATGGCGCAGGACTTTAATTCATCGGCGTCGCCGACATCGCCGTTCGGCGTCGTGAATTATCGGCTGCAGGACGCCGGCGCGCCCAATTATCAGGGCGCGGCCGTGTGGCGCTACAATGCGCAGAATGAAGCGCATTTCAACGTGTCGGATCGCATTCGCTTCCCCACAGTGTTCGAACGCTTCAGCACGCGCTTTGGCGGCGCGACCTCCAATCCCGATCTTGCGCCCGAGCGGGCGATCAATTTCGATCTCGGCTGGTCGAGCAATTTCGCGCCGAACAGCAAAGTCTCGGTGGATGTATTCCATTCCATCGTGAGCAATCTGATTCAAAGCGTGCCCACGTCGCAGTTCGGCGTCGGCGTGACGCAAAGCCAGAATGTCGGCTCCGGCAATTTCTGGGGCGCGGAAGTGTCCGTCGATTACGCCGTGATCGACGACTTATCGCTTGGCGGCAATGTCACGCTCATGCGTCGCGGCGTCGTCGCGCCTTATATATCGAACTTCCAGCCCACCGGCGTGCCCGATTTCAAAATGAACCTCTACGCCGGCTATCGCCCGCTGCCCGGTCTGACGCTGACGCCGAGCATTGAGACCGCCGGCACGCGCTGGACGTCGACGACGAGCGGTTCTCTCTATTACCGCACGGGCGCCTATTTCCTCGTGAATTTCGCGACCGAATATGAGGCGACGAAAAACATCAAGCTGAGCGGCGGCGTGCGCAATCTATTCGATCAGGCTTATACGTTGACGGATGGCTTCCCGGAACCCGGCCGCAGCTTCTATCTCGCCGCGAAATACCAATTCTGACGACGTTGGCGCGCAGACATGAATTCGGAGAGGGAGGGCGGCCGCCGCCATCCCTCATCCGACGGCGCGTCCGGCAGCAAAGGCGTCGCGACGCCGAGAGCGCCGATTTGCGTGCCGCTCCTCGAATTCACTTTGAGGCATTGGCGCGTCGCGACAGCGGATAATCGACGTTTTCGTATAAGTTGCGGATCTCCAGGCCGGCATAAACCGTGTCGCCGACCTCAAGAGAGCAGCCGCGCAACATATCGGCCGAAATATCTTCCATCGCAAACCGGATGGCGTCCGCAGCGCGGGCGAATCTCTTGTATCCGAGGCTTTTCGGGCGAAATTTCGGACCTTTGCAGGAAAACAATCCCGCTTCCATGCCGTAATCGAATGCGTTCATCGCTCGCTCCCCAGGTTCGGCTTGCCGGTGACGTCGCGCAGCCGCCTCCGTCGTCGGTCAGCGACCACAACAACAAGACAGCGGATCGCAAATGTCGGCGCGCAATGGACTGAACAAAATGCCGCAGGCGTCAGCCGCCAGGTTCAAGTGACGATTCGGTCACCACGCGCTCAAGACCGTCACGCTCGCCTTTAATCCGATATTGAAGTCCGGCGCCGCCATCCGGCAGTTGACGCGTGACGCGGAACGACGCGTTTTCGGATCGCACGCCCGTCCTGTGAAGAACATGCGCGCCGACGCGAAACTTATGCGTCGGCGTCGCCGTGGCGCGAAGGCGGAGACTACGGGGATTTTCGTCGGCGTTCGCGCCCACATTCGGCCCTTTCCTCTTGGCGGTGAAATTGGCGATCGGCGCGACGAAACAGCTTGATTCGCCGCGCTGACGCCAGTGCGGTCAGAACCGCTTCAGCCGTCCACTGTGAGCTGATCGGCGGAAGACTTCCCGCTGCGCGAATCGACGACGATCTCGTAGGAGACCTTTTGGCCTTCCGCGAGACCACGCAAGCCGGCGCGTTCGACAGCGCTAATGTGAACGAAGACATCTGCCCCGCCCGCCTCGGGTTGAATGAATCCGAAACCTTTTTGGGCGTTGAACCATTTTACGACGCCAGTTTGCATGACATGTCCTTTCGAAGAACGAGCAATCAGGCTTCGCAGATTGCGAAGCCGGGTTCTATCGATGTTCTGGAGAGGAGGTCATGTGCTTGGCGCGCCAACACGCGGCGCAGAGGCAAGGTCGTCCAGCCGAAACTCGATAGTTATCATATGGCGTGTCAACGCCGTTAATCAAGCAGCAGTTCTGCGTTCTTCGATTTGCGAATCCGGCCTCGCACGCATTTGATGAGGATTGGAGCGGCGATGGCCGAGCCATGGCGTTGCCTGTCGTAAAGAGCGATCTGCTGCAGCCGAGAACAATGACGCGATTTCAAAACCGCT
>Ga0265328_10001542_pt1 | contig 10629 bp, 9 predicted proteins | sample 41624metaG_FD_202086 | JGI IMG/M metagenome (GOLD analysis project Ga0265328, IMG submission 202086) | Rhizosphere microbial communities from Carex aquatilis grown in University of Washington, Seatle, WA, United States - 4-16-24 metaG | ecosystem: Host-associated > Plants > Roots > Rhizosphere >...
GGCGTCGAGCATTTGCGAGAAGGCGACGATCTTGCGCAGCGGCTCCTGCAGATCATGCGAGGCGACATAGGCGAAGCGGGCGAGCCGCTCATTGACGCGCTCGAGCTCGACGATGCGCTGCTCCAGCGCGCCTTCCGCCTCGAGGCGCGCCGCCTCCTCGCGCTTGCGTTCGGTCACATCCTGCGCATAGCCGTGCCAAACGACGGAGCCGTCCGCCTGACGCACCGGCTGCGCTTGCGTCTCCAGCCAGATCGCGCCCTTGGACGGATGATTATAGCGGAACTCCTCGCGCAGAAGCGTCATCTGCGCCGCCGATCGGGCGAAGCTCGCGCGCATGCGCTCGCTGTCGGCGGAGTCGATGCGGCGGAGCAGGGGCGAGGCGTTGGCGGCGATTTCCTCCGGCGCGACGCCGAAGACCGTGCGCACATTCTCGGCGAGATAGGGGCAGGAGCCGAAGCCGCCGGTGTCGAGCCGGAAGGAGAAGACGACGCCCGGCGCCGCGAGCGCGACATTGCCGAAACGCTCGACGAGCCGCGCATTCTGCGCCGCGAGCCGCTCCATCGCATGGCGCGTCTCCAGATTGTCGATATGGGTCAGCGTGCGCTGGAAGGCTTCGCCGACGACGACGATGACGCCGTTGGTCGTCAGAAAGGTGGCGAAGGCGAGCGCATCCTCGAGGCCTTCGATCGGCGCGAGCCAGAGTTGGGCGACCGCAGCGCTGATGAGCAGCGTCAGCGCGCCGGAGACTGCGCCGCCGGTGAAGGAGGCGACGAGGACCGGGAGATAGAAGGTGACATAGGTGTGGCCGCCGCTCTCGCCGGCGATGAGCAGGCGCCAGACGACGCCCGAGGCCGCGGCGAGGAGTCCGATGGCGATGCGCCAGGAGAGCGACGAGCGATACCAGCGCGCGAGCTGCGGCGCGAGCGCGGCGAAGATCGCGCGGACGCGGCCATGGTCGGTGTGCGGCAGATCGGAACTCGCCGCAGGCGTAGGCGGCCCTTTGACGCTCGACATGATTCGGCTCGCTCGTATCCGCCGACGTTGAAGCGTCGAGTCGCCAAGCGACGCGCTCTTCATGAGGAGAGGAGCGGATACGCCAAGAGGGACTTATCGGGAATTGTCGATTCCCGATATAGGAGCGGCGCGGCGGCCGCCTGCCTGTGCGCCCTATGCGCCCGCTCCTCGGCTCATTTATGACCGAAAGCGGCGCACAAAAGATCCTGCGACGATAAGCCCGTCACACCGCCCGGTTTCCCGGAGTCTGGCCCTGCTCGTAATTAGTGCCGAACACATAGTCCCACCAGATCGCATGAACGCCGAATCCACGCTCCGGATCGCGGAAATGATGCAGCATGTGCAGGCGGCGCACCAAATGGCCGAGCTTCGACTTGGGCTGGCCGTGATGCGTCCAATAATGCACGCAGTCATAGAGCACATAGCCGGCGATGAAGCCCGCGAGCATCGGCCAAGCGAAGTCTCCGCCGACGACGAGGCGAATGAGCGTCAGCGCGATCAGCATGATCGGCGCCGAGAGCAGCGGCGGCATGACCAGCCGCAGCGGATCGCTCGGATAGATGTGATGCACGCCATGGATGAGGAATTGAAAGCGCGGCCCGAGCCCGAAGGGCAGCGAAAACACCGTATGGAACAGGAAGCGGTGGCCGAAATATTCGGTGAGCGTCCAGGCCACATAGCCGGCGAGAAAGGCGAAGAAAATATAGCCTGCGCTCGCATAGCCGCTCGCATAGGCGAGCAGCCAGAGAATGATCGGGCCGTAGACGAGCGGCGGGGTCAGATGATGGACGCGCGAATATTTGTCGAGAATGTCGCTCTCGAACAGGCGCGGCGACGCGTCGAGCGCGTCGTTTTCGGTCGCAGTCATGGGAACTCTACTCCGCCGGGACGGGAAGGGGCTGCGCGGCGGCGCTGGCGAGCTCCACATTGGCGGAGCGCGTCTGCAGCGAATAGCGCGGGTCGAAGATGAAGGTGACGAGCAACGCCAGCCAGGAATAATGGCTGCCGAGCGGCTTGTAGAACTCGGGCGCCATTTCGGTGAGCTCCGGCAGGCGCCGCCACGGGATCTCGTGAAAGTCGTGATGCTCGTTGTGATAGCCGATGTTGAGCGCGACTTTGTTGAGCGGTCCGTAATAGTCGAAAGTGCCCTGATTGGGGCCGAAGGCGAAATGCTCCTGCACCCAGCGCGCGCTCAGAGGATGCAGCCCGCCGACCGAGAACCAGAAGGAGAGGATGAGATAGAGCAGCGCATTGGGGCCGAAAGCCCAGAGCACGAAGAGATCGAAGAGCGCGATGACGGCCGTGTTGACATAGGTCCAAAAGCCCATGAACGGCACCGTGCCCTTGAGGCGCGACAGGCGCGCGAGCTGGATCGCCGGGAAGAAGAACAGCCACAGCGCTTTGCGCCATGTGCTGGCGCCGACCCACTCCACTTCCCAGCGGCTCGGAATATCGGCGTCGTAATCATAGGCCGAGAGATGCGAATGATGCTTGATGTGATAGCAGCGAAAGCCCATCGCCGTCGGGAAGGCGTTGGGCAGATCGGCGAGCAGGGCGGTGAGCTTGTTGTAGAGCGGATTGTCGAACACGCAATTGTGGATCGCGTCGTGGATGGCGACGAAAGCGGCGTGATTGGCGAAGGCGCCGACGCAAATCGCCAGCAGCAGAGTGAGCGGCCAATAGGAGAGGCCGAGCCAGCCGAGAACGGCGGCGATCAGCAGCTGCCCGGCGAAAATTCCCGCAGCGATCTTGAAAGTGACGTCGTCCTTGCCGAACAGCGTCTTCACTTCCGGATGCGCCTCGAGAATGAGGCGACGGCGCTCGACATGCGAGCGATCGGCGGAGGACGTCGAAGAAATCGAGATGACATTCATGGAGTCGCCCCTTCTCTCACAGCCTCGGATGAAACAGGCGGCGCGCCGGTGACGCGCTTTTCGTATATGCGGTGAATCTTGTCGATCTTGCCGCCGAACATTTCGATCGGCTTGCGCATTCCCATATTGTCCTCGAGCACCCAGCCGGCCTCGAGGGCGACGATATTGGCGTCGACGCAGCTACGCCGCCGCATGTCCTCGATCATCGACAGCAGGATCGCGCCGCCGGTGGCGCTGTTCTGCAGCGCCTTGCGCGTGCCGAGCAGCAGCAGACGCGCGGTCGAGAATTTGTGCTTGCGGATGCGCGAGATCAGCTTGATCAGATTGAAGGGCAGAAGCTTGCCGTCGAAATCGGCGGTGATCTCGTGCAGATTGGGCAGCGCGACCGCGAAGGAGACGGGCGCGCCATCGAATTCGAGCACGATGCCGAATTCCGGCGGCATCACATATTTCATGAGATCGGCAAAGCCATCGAGCTCGTCCTTACCGAGCGGCACGAAGCCCCAATTGCCGCGCCAAGCGTCGTTGAACAGCTCGGACATCAGCGCGGTTTCGCCTTGCTTCAGGTGATCGCGGTCGAGCTGGCGGATCTTCAACCGGCCGCGCCATTCGGGGCGATCCGCGATGCGGCGTTCCTTGCCGAGATCCTGGTCTGCGGCGAGATGCCGATAGGAAATGAGATCCTTCGCCTTCTCATAGCCCAGCGCCTCGATGAGCCGCGACAGATAGGGAGGATGCCAGGGCATCAGAAACATGGGCGTCGCTTCGAAGCCCTCGATCAGCACTCCGCTTTCGCCATTGATGTCCGGGGAGAAGGGGCCGACGATGCTCTCGGCGCCGCGCGCGCGCAGCCAGTCTTCGGCGGCCCGCGTCAGCGCGCGCACGACCTCTATGTCGTCGATCGCGTCGAGTGAGCCGAATTGCCAGCGCGAAGCGGAGACGGGTTGGATCTCGGGCTTATAGACCTGCGCGCCGATGCGGCCGACCCATTTGCCATCCTTGCGCGCCAGAAACTCCTGCGCCTCGACATGCTTGAAGTGTGGATTGAGCTTGTGGCTATAGAGGTTCCAGCGCTCGACGTCGAGCGAGGGGGCGAAGCCTCTGGCGCCTTTGTAGATGAGACGCGGCAGCTTGCAAAAGGTCAGGAATCTCGAAAGATTATCGACGGGAATAATCTCGATGCCGGCCATAGCGCACACCTATCGTTCTTATGCTTGGACCGAAAGCGGTCATATCGACGCGGACTGCATGAGAGCGGGGAGAGAGCGGCCGGCGATTGCGCGCGACCGGCTCCTCGCCGGCCACTCACCCGCCGACGCCGGCCATCGCCTTGCGCACCAATTCATGCGCCTCGGCGGCCACGGGCGGCAGATCGCGCAGCGCCTCGATCACGGCTTTGATCTCCGCCTCCGAATGATTGGCCGAGAGGAAGAAACGCAGCCGCGGTTGGTCCTTGGGCACGCCGATCTGCACGATGGGCGGCACATAGAAGCCCAGGCCGAGCAGATGTTGCGAGGCCCACATCGTCTCGACGCTGTCCTGGAACAGAATCGGCACCACGCCGCGCCCGATCGCCGGGCCGGTGCTCAGTCCATTGGCGTGCGCATAATCGCGGAACAGCTCGGCGTTGCGCGCGAGCTTGCCGACGCGCCAGCTCTCCTCCTGCATCAGCCGCAGCGCCGTGCGCGCCGCGGCGAGGATCACCGGCGACAGGCCGACGCTGTAGACGAAGCCCGGCAGAGTATAGCGGAACCAGTCGATGACCGGCTTCTTCGCGCAGACGAAGCCGCCGCAGGAGGCGAGCGTCTTGGACATCGTGCCGACGACGAGATCGAGGCGGCCGGGGTCGACGCCCTGCAGCTCCGCGAGGCCGCGGCCGGTCTCGCCCAGCACGCCCAGCGAATGCGCTTCATCGACCATCAGCCAGGCGTCGTGACGCTCTTTCAGCTCCACGAGGCGCGGCAGATCGGCGGTGTCGCCGTCCATGCTGTAGATGCCCTCGACGACGATGAGCACATGGCGGAAGTCTTCGCGCTTCTTGGCCAGCAGATGGTCGAGATGCTCGAAGTCGTTGTGGCGGAATTTGATCACCTCGGCCGAGGAGGCTTCGCAGCCGGCGACGATGCTGTTGTGCGCGAGCTCGTCGATGAACAGCGCGTCGCGCTTGCCGAGCAGCCAGGAGATGGTCGTCACATTGGCGAGATAGCCGGAGACGAGCGTCAGCGCCGCTTCCATGCCGAGAAATTCGGCGATCTCCGCCTCGAAGGGCTTGTGCGTCGAGCGCTCGCCGCCGACGAGGCGCGAGGCCAGCGCGCCGACGCCGAGCCGATGCAGCTCGTGTTCGGCCTCCTCGACGATCTTGGGATGATTGGCGAGGCCGAGATAATCGTAATTGGCGAAGCTGACGAAATGCGTTCCCTTCGCCTCGAATTCGCTGCGCAGCCGGTCGATCTGCGCGAAGAAAGGATCGTGATATTGGAGGAGCGCATTTCCGGCGAAACGAAATCGTCTCGATGCGTAGTCCGAAAGGCTGTTATGCTTCGCCACTTAATGCGTCATCCCGAGTCTCGGGCCGCGCGCTCTTCTCGTGGCGCGGCGCCTCATTGGAAGCCGGCGCCCGATTCCTCGCGACGCCCGCGGTCGGCCCGCAGGCTTAGCATCCTTCGGCGCCGGAGCGCCAGCGAAAGCATCGTGTCGCAATCGTGTCGCAATTGTTTCGCACGGCGCGGGGATTTCCCCTGCGGCGGAAGTTGCTCTATTGGCTCTGGCGATGACAGACGCTCCGCATCATCATTCCCGGCCCCACGCCGAACGGGCCTCCGCTCTGCGGCTGCGGGTGGAGCAGCTCGCGGTCGCCCGCGGCGGGCGGCGCGTGCTCTTTGGCGTCGGCTTCTCCCTTTCCGCCGGCGAGGCGCTGATCGTCACCGGCCGCAATGGGGCCGGCAAATCGACGCTTTTGCGCGCTCTGGCCGGCCTTTTGCCGCGCCTGTCCGGCCGCGTCGAGATCGAGGGCGCCGAGGAGGGGGAGGAGGCCCCGGCGCTGCTTCATTATCTCGCCCATGCGGATGGGCTGAAGGCGCCGCTCACCGCGCGCGAAAATCTGGAATTCTGGGCGCAGTTTCTGGGCGGTGAGCCGGATCGGCGCAGCCTCGAGCCGGCGCAGGCGCTGGAGCGGGTCGGGCTCGCGCATCTTTCGGAGACGCCCATCGCCTTTCTGTCCGCCGGGCAGAAGCGCCGCATTGCGTTGGCGCGCCTGCTGGTCGTCTTCCGGCCGCTCTGGCTGCTCGACGAGCCGACCAGCGCCCTCGACGCCGCCTCGCGGGCGCGGCTCGCCCGGCTGATGACCGAGCATCGGGCGCTGGGCGGCATGATCATCGCCGCCACTCACGAGCCGCTCGGCCTCGAGGACGCGCGCGAGCTGGCCCTGGGGGCGAATTCGTGAACTCGCCGCTTCTCGCTTTATTCTTGCGCGATCTGCGCGTCGCCCGCCGCATCGGCGGCTCGGCGACGATGGGCGTCGTGTTTTTCCTGGTGATGGTGTCGATCGCGCCCTTCGCCATCGGCCCGGACCCCGATCTCCTCGCCCGCATCGGCCCGGCGATATTGTGGATCGCGGCGCTGCTGGCGAGCCTCCTTTGCCTCGATCGTCTGTTCCAGGCCGATCTCGAGGACGGCTCGCTCGATCTCTTCCACCTCGGCCGCTCGCCGCTCGAACTCGCGGTGCTGGTCAAATGCGCGGCGCATTGGGTCACGACCGGTCTGCCGCTGACCTTGGCCGCGCCCTTTCTCGGCCTGATGCTGCAGCAGGAGGAGACGGCGCTCGTCGCCGTGACGGCGACGCTGCTGGCCGGCACGCCGGCCCTGACGTTGATCGGCGCGATCGGCGCGGCGGCGACCGTCACGTTGCGCCGCGGCGGCCTGCTGATGGCGCTGCTGGTGCTGCCGCTGACGATTCCGGTGCTGATTTTCGGCGTCTCGGCGGCGGAGGCCGCGACCGGCGGGACAGTATCCTTCGCCGCGCCTTTCGCTATTCTCTGCGCGATCAGCCTCGGCTCGCTGGCGCTCTGCCCCTTCGCCGCGGCGGCGGCGCTGCGGAGCGCGGGGGAGTGAAGCGGGCGCCGTTTCGATCAGGCGGCTCCATGTTATCTTTCGAGCAAGACGAGGCGTGATCAGACGACCAGACGCCACTCGCGCCTTTGTCCGCGGCGGGAGCCGGTGAGCATCTTTTGGCGACCGGCAAGCTGGGAGGTAATTGATGCGCGATGCGGCTTCCGAATACCTCGCTCTATTCGAGAAATTTCTTAACAGATCGATGACAGTCGAGGAGTTTCGAGAGACATATCTTGCTCAATTCAAGAACGAAGAACGATTGGAGGAGCCGCTTTTCGAGATTCTCGACCAGATCTTTGGCGATGTCGATCTATTTACGACCGATCGAGAGCTGTGTGCCGAGAAGCCAGAATTCTACCTCGACCAAGCCTCGCTTCGAGAAAAGGTGCGGATAGCAGCGATGCGCCTATTGGCGTTATGTCCGCCGAAAGCGAGGTTACGGTGATATGATACGAATTGAACAAATTCTGGCGGCGTGAAAGGCGGCGTAATAAGCGCATCGAGCGGCGACTTTGGCGAGCCCGATCGCGGCGATCTTGTGGGCGTCGCTCAGATCTTCGCGAGCCTTTTCGAGAAAGTCGGCGGCCTCCGCCTTCACAGCTCCACGCCTTCGCGACGCAACGCCCCCATCAGCCCGGTCGGCTCGCGATAGGCCTCGGCCAGGAAGGGCAGCGCATTGATGACGGCGCCTGTGTCGTAGAGGATGTCGGTCTCGATCTCGGCGATCGTTTCCGCCTCGCGCCCGATGCTCTCGATATTTCTCAGGAACACGGCCACATCATAGTCGGAGTCCGGACGCGCATCGCCGCGCGCTCGCGAGCCGAATAGGACGACTCTCTCGAGCCGTGGCCCATAGGCGTCGTCGAGCGCGGCGCGGAAACGGTTCATGATGGGGTCGATCGCTGTCGTCATAGGCCGAACATCGCTCCCGCCCCGCTCAGTACAACCCGCCCGTCCCGCTGCCGACCTGCTTGTCCACATCCTGGGCGCCGCCGGACTGAAGCCCGCCGTCGCTGCCGGCCGCGGAATAGGAATCGGGCGGCGCAGTGCCGGGCTTGAAGGCCTCGAGGATCGAGCCCGAGCCTTTCGAGCGCAGGCCCGAATGCGGATCGACCGAGATCAGCTTTATGCCCGGGGGAACGCGGAAGGGCACGTCCGGCTTGTCCTTCAGCGCGACCATCATGAAGTCGCGGAAGATCGGCGCGGCGTAGGTCGCCGCCTGCGCGCTCTTGCCCTCGCCCACGGGGCGCGGCCGGTCGTAGCCGATATAGACGCCGACGGCGAGGTCGGGCGAGAAGCCCACGAACCACAGATCCTTGGCCTCGTTGGTCGTGCCCGTCTTGCCGGCGAGATGCTTGCCCACGGCCTTGATCGACTGGCCGGTGCCGCGCTCGATGACGCCCTCCATGATCGAGGTGATCTGATAGGCGGTCAGCGGATCGAGCACCTGCTCGCGCTTGTCGATGAGCTTGGGCTCGTTCTGGCTCTCCCATTTGGGGGCGTCGCAGCCCAGGCACTGGCGCTCGTCATGGCGGTAGATCGTCTTGCCCCAGCGGTCCTGGATGCGGTCGATCAGCGTCGCCTTCACGCGCTTGCCGCCGTTGCAGAGCATGGAATAGGCGGTCACCATGCGCATCACCGTCGTCTCGCCGGCGCCGAGCGCCATGGGCAGATAGAGCGGCATGTCGTCATAAATGCCGAAGCGCTTGGCGTATTCGGCGATGAGCGGCATGCCGACGTCCTTGGCGAGGCGCACCGTCATCATATTCTTGGAATGCTCGACGCCATAGCGCAGCGGATGCGCGCCAGTGCCGTGAGCGCCCTCGAAATTCTCCGGCGTCCAGCTCTCGCCATTGGCCTGCACGATGGTGATCGGCTCGTCGAGAATCGATGAGGAGGGCGTATAGCCATTGTCGAGCGCCGTGGCGTAGACGAAGGGCTTGAAGGAGGAGCCCGGCTGGCGCAGCGCCTGCGTCGCGCGGTTGAACTCCGATTGGTCGTAGGAGAAGCCGCCGACCATGGCGAAGACGCGGCCCGTATGCGGGTCCATCGCCACCATGGCGCCGGAGATTTCCGGAATCTGCCGCAGCCGGAACTGGCCGGGCCGGCCGGAGAGCGGCTCGACATAGATGACGTCGCCCGGCGTCAGCGCGGCGCGCAGGCTGCGGCCGGCCCAGCGCATGCCCTCTTGCGTCAGTTGGCCGGTCTCGCGCTCGCGCGCCACCTCGCCGGATTTCTCGCGCGCCGGCTGCAGGCCGATGCGCGCGACGCTGTCGTTCGCGTCCAGCACCACGGCGAGGCGCCAGGGCTTCACATCGCCGAGCGCCGGAATATCGGCGAGCGGCAGGCCCCAGTCATAGGAGATGTCGATATGGCGCATCGGGCCGCGGAAGCCATGCGCCTCGTCGAAGCGCACGAGACCGTCGGCGAGCGCCTTGCGCGTGATGGCCTGCATCCTCGGGTCGAGCGTGGAGCGCACCGAGAGGCCGCCCTCATAGAGCTTCTTGTCCCCATATTTGTCGAGCAGCTCGCGGCGCACTTCCTCGGCGAAATAGCCGGCGACATAGGTGTTCGGCGAGGTCACGCGCGGATTGACGCCGAGCGGCTCGGTCTTGGCCTTGTCGCCGTCCTTCTGCGACACGAAGCCGTCGGCGACCATGCGGTCAATGACGTAATTGCGGCGCTCGACCGCGCGGTCGCGATGCTGGAAGGGGTGGTAATTGTTCGGCGCCTTGGGCAGAGCGGCGAGATAGGCGGACTCGGCGATGGTCAGCTCATAGACGGATTTATTGAAGTAATTCAGCGCTGCGGCGGCGACGCCGTAATTGCCGAGGCCGAGATAGATCTCGTTGAGATAGAGCTCGAGGATGCGGTCCTTGGGATAGGCCGCCTCGATGCGGAAGGAGATCAGCGCCTCGCGGACCTTGCGCTCGAAGGAGCGTTCGTTGCCGACGAGGAAGTTCTTGGCCACCTGTTGGGTGATCGTCGAGGCGCCCTGCATATGGCGCCCGCCCTGGGCGAGAATCGACACGGCGCGGGCGATGCCCTCGAAGTCGACGCCATTGTGCGTGTAGAAATTCTTGTCCTCGGCCGAGATGAAGGCCTGTTTGACGAGCGGCGGAACGGCCGAGCTCGGCAGGAACAGCCGGCGCTCGCGCGAATATTCGGCGAGGATGGAGCCGTCATTGGCGTGGATTCGCGTCGTGACCGGCGGCTCGTAATTGCGCAGTTGCGCCGTGTCCGGCAGATCCTTCGAGAACACGTAGACGATGCCGGCCGCGGCCGTCACGCCGATCAGGAAGACGATGGCGCCGGTCGCGAAGAGGAAGCCGAAGAACCGGACGAGCAGACGCATGAAGGATGATCCTCGAAGAGACGCGTTGCCTCAAATCTGGCGCGCGCCGCGCCGTCGGCGTCCCGTTTAGAGATATTTTATCGAGACGGAAACCCGAATCGGCCTCTCGCCGCGTCCATCCTTATCCCCGTTTTTATGTTTTATTGTGGGCGCGCGGTCGCGGCCACGGCCTGTGAGGGCGCGCCGGCCTGCGCTTGCTCCTGCGCCTGCTCCTGGCGTTCCGAGAAATAGCGCTCGAGCGCCTGCGCCGTGGCCTCGGCCGCGCGCTCGCGCCAT
>Ga0265328_10001557_pt1 | contig 10554 bp, 14 predicted proteins | sample 41624metaG_FD_202086 | JGI IMG/M metagenome (GOLD analysis project Ga0265328, IMG submission 202086) | Rhizosphere microbial communities from Carex aquatilis grown in University of Washington, Seatle, WA, United States - 4-16-24 metaG | ecosystem: Host-associated > Plants > Roots > Rhizosphere...
CCATCAATGATGCATCAGCCCAACTTGCGGCTACCGTTACTACTTTCCAGCCACTTGCGTATGCGCTGGGCATCACCGATACGCGTAAATTTCCCCCACGAATCCAGCAGCACGATGATCAGCGGTTGCTCGGCGATCTGCGCCTGCATCACCAGACAACGTCCGGCTTCGCTGATATAGCCGGTCTTGGACAAGCCGATTTGCCAATCGCTATTACGCACCAGCACGTTGGTGTTGTGGAACTCAACCGGACGGCGCATGCCGCGAACTGCCACTTCGGCAGAAGCCGTCGTCGTCACCTGACGAATCTCGGGATATTGATATGCCGCCTTAACCATCTTGGCCAGATCTTCAGCCGTCGACACATTCTCGCTGTTGAGGCCGGTCCCATCAACGAAGTGCGAGCGGGTCATGCCGAGCAATGCCGCCTTGGCATTCATGGCAGCCACAAAAGGAACAAATCCGCCGGGATAAGCATTGCCCAAAGCCGCAGCGGCACGATTTTCAGAAGACATCAGAGCCAGTTGCAACAACTCGGCGCGGGTCAGGGTGGTGCCCACCCGAAGACGGGAACTGGTGCCCTTGAGGGTATCAACTTCGGCCTCACTCACCGTCAGCAATTCATCCGGTGACTGGTGCGCGTCAAGCACGACCATGGCTGTCATCAGTTTGGTTACGGAAGCGATCGGCGTTGGCTGATCAGTACTCTTGGCATAAAGCACTTCACCAGTATTCTGGTTGATGATCAGGGCCTTGGTAGAAGCGAGACGCAAATCCCCGCCAGTGGCGCCATCTTCTTTAAACACACCGTGTTCACGGCTGAAGCTGACGGCTTGCATGCGGTACTTGCCATCGGCGCGCAAGGTGCTGATGATCTTGCTGCTGGTAGCCGCATGAGTGGCGTGTTTGGACGGCTTGGCTTTATGGTGCTTTGCTACAGGCTTGCGGTGCGCATGCTCTGCAGAATAAGAAATGGAAGGCAGGATCAACGCCATCACGCAGCCAAACACCAAAAATTTGCGCACCATGAACTCCCGCAATCAAGTAATTCGATCCATATTAGCCAAATTGTCACGACTTGTCATCAAGATAGACGTGAAAGCTTAGAAGTTTCCTCAGCTTTTGACCCCGCGTTAATTTTCACTTTATGCGAGAATATCGGCAGAATAGATTTTTTATTGAGCCGATGCTTTTAATGAGGGCGCGATCGCACCAACATGAACATTCCTGAACATCTTCGTTACACGCCGGAACACCTGTGGATTGAGTCGCAAGCAGACGGCACGCTACGTGCCGGCATTACTGACCATGCGCAGGAAACGCTGGGCGATATTGTCTTTGTCGAAGCCCCTGCTATCGATAGCACCTTAGAGGCCGGCCACCCATGCGGCCTGATCGAATCGGTCAAAACCGCCTCCGATCTTCATGCCCCGCTTTCGGGCAAGGTTATCGCGATCAATGCATCACTACAAACATCGCCGGAAGCCATCAACGAAGACCCCTATGCCGCCTGGATATTCAGCATTCAGCCGGACCCGGCAGAGGCCCCCGGCCAACTCCTCGATGCAGAAGGCTATCGCCGCCTGCTGGATCAATAGCCGGTTGCATCCTGTAAAACGGCAGGGCATACTTGCTTAATCAAAAATCAGCAACATGTACTGAGGAGATCCTTTCGTGGCAACCGTGACTTTCAAAGGCGAATCACTTAATGTCGGCGGCACTTTCCCGCGCATTGGCGAATCTGCACGCAGTTTCATGCTGGTAGACAAGAATCTGAATGATGTATCGCTCAGCCAGTTCTCCGGTCGCCGCAAGATCCTCAATATCGTGCCCAGTCTGGACACCGGCGTCTGCGCTACCTCGGCCCGCAAGTTCAATGAAGCTGCCAGCGCACTGCCGAATACCGTCGTCATCGTCATTTCCGCCGACTTGCCGTTCGCGCAAAGTCGTTTCTGTGCGGTGGAAAACCTGCAAAACGTGGTCACGCTCTCCACCATGCGTGGCCGTGATTTTCACAAGGATTTCGGTGTGATGATCACCGATTATCCGCTGGCTGGCCTGACGGCCCGCGCGGTGATCGTACTGGATGAGAATGACAAGGTGCTGCACTCCGAACTGGTGCAGGACATCGGCAAGGAGCCGGATTACGATGCGGCGCTGACAGCCGCACGCTTTATTTCGGTTTAGGTTTAGCCTCGTGCAACAAACGGAGGCGTAGCATCTGCTCCGCCTCCTGTCCGACCCGCAGCATCAAGTTCTGCTGCGCGTAAAAGAATTCCTCCTGCGCGACGCGTGCAATCATTTCACGCAACATCGGCGTCAACTCGGTCACCAGTGCATCAACTTCCTGCACACTCAATGGTGGTGGCAACATCACTGAAACCTCATCCGGCTCAACCACCGCCTCTGCCGTTGGCGACTCCTCAGGGGCTTCCTCGACCACCTCATCTTCAACCAAAGGGGGGGCGACAAACTCGGTTAACACGGGCGGCGCTTCCTGTTCGACAACGGCGATCGGTGTCAACACACCTCCCACAAACACCTCAGTCAGCACCGGGACAGCGGCTGGAGGCTCGGGAACATCTTGGCCCTGACTGCGCTTCATCAGCGCATCCAGTCGGCTCAACACCTGCTCGAACTGGCCATTCTCTTCAGCAATATCTTCTTGAGCCAAACTCAATCTCCAGCGGAGTCGTGGGAGTGAATCTCATACCCGCGATCGCGGTAAAAACGGTAGCGGCCCCGCGCTTCGTCGCGGTCAACTTCATCCTTGCTGACGATTTCGATCAGCCGTTTAAAGCGGCTGAAAAATGGCGGATATTCGGCCCGTAAATTGACCAATACGTCATCGTGCAACAGGTGTTCACCCTGCCAGTCAATCAGGATCGGCGTTTCATCGGCCAACGCATGATCGACACGGCAATGCGGCAGAAAAGCCGTCGGTACATGACTCGACAAAGCATGTTCTGTTTGTGCTGCAACACCAGCATCCGGCACAAACACGAACATGCGCCGTTGCCGTGACAAGGCCGTGCCCGCAAGCTCGGCAAGATAACCGAACTTGTTTTCGACATTGAAATAGAAGTCGATGCGGGTCATGCCGGCATTATTTTTCGCTGCGCTGGATCAGGAACTGCGTCAGCAATGGCACCGGACGGCCAGTTGCGCCCTTCTCCTTGCCGGAAACCCAGGCGGTGCCCGCGATATCCAGATGCGCCCAGTCGAATTTCTTGGCGAATCGCGACAGGAAACAGGCCGCTGTCACACTGCCCGCAGCACGACCGCCGATGTTGGCAATGTCGGCGAAATTGCTCTTGAGTTGTTCCTGATAGTCATCCCACAGCGGCATCGGCCAGGCGCGATCGAAAGATTCTTCACCGGCGCTGGCCAATTCCTTCACAAGACTATCGGAATTGCCAAACAGGCCCGTGGCGTGATGGCCCAGCGCAATGACGCAGGCGCCAGTCAGGGTGGCAATATCTACCACAGCTGCGGGCTCGAAACGTTCGGCATAGGTCATGGCATCACACAGCACCAGCCGGCCCTCGGCATCAGTATTCAGTACTTCAATGGTCTGGCCGGACATACTGGTCACGATATCGCCCGGCTTGCTTGCATCGCCATCTGGCAGGTTTTCACTTGCCGCGATCACGACCACCAGATTGATGGCAAGATCCATCTCGGCCACGGCCTTGAGCGTGCCCAGCGCACTCGCGGCACCGCACATGTCGTACTTCATTTCGTCCATCTCGGCGGCCGGCTTGATTGAGATGCCGCCAGCATCGAAGGTGATGCCTTTGCCAATCAGGGCGACCGGCTTCTGCCCGGACTTGCCCTTGTTGTATTGCAACACGATCAGCTTGGGTGGCTGGCGGCTACCGCGCGCCACGCTGAGCAGTGAACCCATGCCCAGTTTTTCCATGTCGGCGCGTTCTAGAATCTCGACCTTGATGCCATAGCTTTTCGCCAACTCAACGGCCTGCTCGGCCAAGTAAGTCGGGGTGCAGATGTTACCCGGCAAGTTGCCAAGATCGCGCGCCAATCGCACGCCTTCAGCCACTGCCAGACCGCGCTTGAGAGCAGCGTCACCCAGCTTGAGATCATTGCGTTGCGGCACGTTGATCACCAGCTTGTATACGCCGCGTCGCTCTTCAACTTTCTTGCATTGCGGATGGGAAAAGCGATAGACCGACGACACTGTCAGCTCGACCAACTGTTCGATACGCCAAGCCAGATCGCGCTTCTTGACCGGCAACTCGGCGAGAAAACTCGCCACATCATTGGCGCCGCGGCCATCCAATGCCTTGATGGATGCCTGCACTGCCTGACGATACTCACGCTCGCGGAAATCACGCTCTTTGCCCAGCCCGACCAGCAACACGCGATCACTCAGCGTGCCCGGCACGTTATGCAGCAACAGCGTGCTACCGAGCTTGCCTTCAAGATCACCACGACGCAGGATGCTGCTCAGGTAGCCATCCGAGGCACGATCCAAAGCGGACGCAGCAGCAGAAAGTTTTCGCGATTCAAACACGCCGACAATCACACAGGCATTGCGCTGTTTTTCCGGGTTACCGTTTTTTATGCTAAATTCCATGGGTACAGCCCTTTCCATAAAGTAATCCGATTATCCAACGTTTCCGCCAGAATTCAAACCAGCAATGATATTCAAACGATCCCTGTTACAAGAGCTGTTCACTACGGCCATCGCCACGCTGCTGGTTCTGGTCGGGATCGTCCTCGCCCAGCGCATTGCGTATTACCTCGGATTTGCTGCACGCGGCAGCCTTGCCACCGATGCCATCGGCGCGCTGCTCGGATTCAGCATGCTGAAGTTTCTTCCCATGCTGCTGTCTCTGACCACTTTTCTAACCGTTTTGCTCACGCTGACGCGCTGGCACCGCGATAGCGAAATGGTGGTGTGGTTCAGCTCAGGTCTTGGTCTGGCCGCTTGGGTACGTCCGGTGCTGGGGTTCGCGTTACCTATCGTTGCTGTCATTGCATTTCTGAGCTTGCTGGTTGCCCCTTGGGCCACAGAAAAAGGGGCGGAGTTCCGCGATCAACTGGCCAGCCGCGATGAACTCGCTTCGATCTCGCCGGGAGTCTTCAAGGAATCGACCCATGCAGACCGCGTCTATTTCGTGGATAGCTTCAATGAGATGGGCAGCAAGGTCAAACGCATTTTTGTTCAATCCTTCCAGCATCAGAAGCTGGGGGTCATGGTGGCACAATCGGGTTTTCGCACCACTGAAAACAATGGCGATACCTTCCTGATCATGGATAACGGACGCCGTTACGAAGGTACAAGAGATACGCCCGAGTTTTCAGTCACATCATTTGAACGCTATTCAATCCGCATCGAGCCGAACGAAGTCAAACACGACCCGCCAACGGCGAAATCCATCCCCACTGACCAATTGATCCAATCACGAGGTCGGGAAAACAATGCCGAATTGCAGGGGCGACTGGGCATGCCAATCTCAGCCTTCATTCTGGTACTGCTGGCCATCCCGCTGAGTTTCGTTGACCCGCGCGCCGGACGCTCGGCCAACCTGATCATGGCGCTGCTGATTTACATCGTTTACAACAACCTGCTCAGCATCATGCAGGCCTGGATAGCTCAGGGTAAAGTCAGTTCCATGATCGGTCTGTGGCCAATCCATGCGCTGGTATTGTCACTGGCGGTCTATCTGTTCTACCGACGGCTGTTCCTGTTACCGCTGTTGCCTAAATTCATTCGCCAATGAAAATCGTTACCCGCTATTTGCAGCAGGAAGTCATCAGCAACGTGCTGATCATCATGCTGGCACTGATCAGCATGTTCTCCTTCTTCGATTTGATCCAGGAAATGGACAACATCGGCAAAGGCAGCTACGGCATGGGTACGGCGCTGCTGTTTGTGCTGCTGAGCGGTCCAGGCCATGTTTACGAGGTAGTTCCCGTGGCAGTGCTGATCGGCACCCTGTATGCGCTGGCACAATTGGGCAGACATTCTGAACTGGTTGTCATGCGTGTCAGCGGAATCTCAGTGACAGCACTGGGACTTGTATTGCTGAGAGTCGGCGTGGTATTTGCGTTACTCACTTTTCTTGTGGGCGAACTGATCAGTCCGCTGAGCGAGAAAACAGCCCAGCAGTTACGCATCAAGGCCACCGATTCGGTCGTGGCGCAGGATTTCCGGTCCGGACTATGGGTCAAGGATGGCAACAGTTTCGTCAATGTGGAAGACGTCCTGCCGGATGCCGGCCTCATCAATATCCACATCTATGAATTCGATCCGGAATTTCGTCTGCGCATGATCAGCAACGCCAAAAGCGGAACGTTTGAAGGTGATCGCTGGAACCTTCACAATGTCACCCAGACCAGTTTCAGCGATGAGAAAATCCATTCACAGATTTTTTCCGAGGCGAGTTGGCAGTCGGTGATACGTCCGGAGTTGCTGAATGTGCTGTTGGTGGTGCCAGAGAAAATGTCGGCCTGGAACCTGTACTTCTACATCCGCCACCTGAGTGAAAACCATCAGAAAACCACCCGACACGAGATCGCCCTGTGGTCGAAAATGGTCTATCCGCTAGCGTGTATTGTGATGGTTGTGCTGGCCTTACCGTTTGGATTTCTGCAACAGCGCGCGGGCGGTATCAGTGCGAAACTTTTTGCCGGCATCATGCTGGGAATCAGCTATCAGGTACTGAATCGCCTGTTCATCCACGTCGGTCTGCTCAGTGATTGGCCACCGCCAGTCAGCGCCACCCTGCCTACGCTACTGTATCTGGCGGCCGGGATGGGAATGTTGGCCTGGAAAGAAAGACGCTAGATCGTATTCAGGTCGCTGAAAACCAGTCAAACAGCAATCAAACGGGTTTTTGCCAGCCGGTCATGAAGAAACTGCTGATCTGTATCCAGTAACGCCCACCAGACACCGATGCCGCCTGCAGTAATACAGGCCATCGCCAGCACATAACGCAAGCAAGCCCCCAGCAAGGTCACTGGCTGGCCGTTGGCGTACACTACCCTGATACGCCAGGCCCGCATCGCAAGCGTCTGACCGCCATGAGTCCAGCACCAGATGAAGTACCCTGAAATCAGCACCAGGGAAATGGCCTGCAATAAAAGCCGCGATTGTTCCTGATCAGCAGCGCCATACAGGCTGGTGAAGATAGCCGAGGCCAGCAGCCAGAGCGCCACCAGCGTCAAACCGTCATACAGCAAACCGCCCAGGCGGCGAGGCAGCCCTGGCGTGCTCAATTGCCTAACGCGTCTTCTGGCGTTGGATCAGGCCGATTAACGCGCAACTTTTCTCGCTCAGGTTCCGACAAGCGCTGATATTCACGCCATTTCGCACGCAATTCTTCTTGCTTGGCCGTCGGCAATGCATTGAACTGTTGATACTTCTTCCGCGCATTTTCACGCTCATAAGGGGTCAGTCGACTCCAGTCATTGAGTCGCTGTCGAACTCTGTCCTGCTGTTGCTGATTCATACGGGGATAATCTCGGGCAATGTCGAGCATGGTCTCACGCTGCCATGGGCGCAGGGTATCCCATTCAGTCGCCAAAGGTGCCAGCACCTGCTTCTGCGCCGCGTTCAACTGCGCCCAGGTCAAACCGGCCGGATCCTCGGCATAGGCGAGGCCGGCCATCAGCAGCATCAGGGCTGTGAGGAATTTTCTAACCATGCGTCAAACCCTTTATCAACATAGGCTTCAGGTGGCAAATCAGAAGCCAGAAGCAAGGCATCGGCGGCAACCGGTTGCCGGGAAAAGTTTTGCTGAACGAAACTGCCCAACAACAGAAGAATGACCAAGGCCGCCAGCCCGGTCAACCACAGATGCCGTCCATGCAGGAACGAAGTCATGGAGTATTCATGACCCGCGTGAGCCAACTCAGCATTGGCAACGCGCGTCCTGCCCGACATCGCAGCAACAGCCTGCCCGCGTGCAGCGGCCAGTTGGGCGAGCGTCGCCTGATCCAGATCAGCAGCACCCTCTTCTAGCAACGCAACGATTTTCTTTGCGGTTTCACGTTCTTGTGTCATAGCCCAACCCCCTTCTTACCCAGCAGTGCCGCCAGCGTATGCACGGCCCGCGAACAGTGCGTTTTCACGCTACCTTCCGAGCACCCCATCACCGCAGCCGTTTCCGCCACATCCATATCCTCCCAGTAACGCAGCACAAACGCTTCTCGTTGACGTTGCGGCAACTTTTGCAAAGCCGCCTCGATCAATTTCAGCGTCTGCCCGCGCGCGACCTCGTCGCTGGGGTCGTTGCGCCCCTCATCCCCATGTGGCTGAAGGGTTTCCAGCACGTCATGATCATCGTCTTCATCCACCGAAGAAAAGGAGGAAAACAACGTCGTCCACAGGTTACGAACCTTCTGCCGGCGGAAAAAATCACGTATCGCATTTTGCAGAATACGTTGAAACAGCATGGGAAATTCTTCCACAGGACGAGCACTGTAGTTCTCGGCCAGTTTCATCATGGCATCCTGTACGATATCAAGCGCGGCATGATCATCGCGAACGGCGTAGGCCGCCTGCTTGAAGGCGCGACGCTCAACCTGTGCGAGAAAGTCAGAGAGTTCCTGAGGATTTGCCATGATATTGCCGATTGCCGATTCTGCCTGAGTGCTTTTTTTGCGAGTATATCAGGTGATTTTTGTTACTGAACGGGCTTTTCGTTACAATCGACGCCTTAATAAGGAGTGGACAACATGTTGGGAAAGATCCTGCTGCTCGGCCTTGGAGTCTGGCTGATTCTCAATTTGCTCAAGCAATACCGGCGCAGCATCGACGAACCTGCTCCAGCCAAACCTGAAAGCCAGGACATGGTGAAGTGCCCGATCTGCGGCGTTCATCTGCCAAAATCCGAGAGCATCGAAGTGAATGGTGCACATTTCTGTTGCAAAGAGCATAGCCAGCAAAGCGAATGAACCCAGGCACTTTTTTTGCGGGGCGCACCTTGCAGCCCACCGATGCCTACTGGCGTTCAATGCGTTTTTTCAACGTCTATCGATTCGCCATTGCCTGCCTGCTGGTGTATGCGAAATTCCTGGTCATCGAATCCGACTGGTGGCAACTTTACGACGGTGTACCCTATTACCAAGCCGCACTGGCCTATGTGATGTTTGCGCTTGGCATGGTAACCCTGACCGAGATTCGTTACCCAAAATTTGAACGGCAGGTGACCCTGCAAGCTCTGGGCGACATCGGCTTCATCGTCATGTTGATGCACGCTGCCGGCGGCGTCAAAAGCGGGCTGGGACTATTGCTGGTGATCGCCATTGTCGGTGCCGCACTAGTCAGTCAGGGCCGGCTGGCACTGTTCTATGCGGCGGTAGCCAGCATTGCGTTGCTGCTGGAGCAATCCTCGCAATTACTGGAGGGTAGCGAGCGCTATAACGATTACTCGCAATCGGCCATGCTCAGCCTCAGTTGTTTTGCCACCGCCTGGCTGGCCTACACCCTGGCCAAACGCATGCGCCAGAGCGAGGCGCTGGCCTCCCAGCGCGGCATCGATCTGGAGAACCTGAGTCAGGTGAACCAGTTGATCATTCAGGACATGCAGGACGGCATGCTGGTCGTCGACGGAGATTTCCAGCTACGTCACCACAATACACGCGCAGAAGTACTGCTGGGTGTGGCACCGGGTGGCACCTCCCCTTCGCTGCTGGTGTGCGCGCCCGAAGTCGCTGCCCCCTTGCGCACTTGGATCGAGTCATCCGAAGAGGGTCGCGCAGGGATGGCCCGGCTGGTTTCGCATGGCAGGGAACTGCGGTTGCGCTTTCAACCTGTCAGCAATGATCGAAGGCAGGGCGCGGTGATATTCATCGAAGACTGGAGCCGGGTACAGGCACAGGCCCGGCAAATGAAACTGGCGGCGCTGGGTGGCCTTACCGCCAACATCGCCCACGAGATCCGCAATCCGCTCAGCGCCATCAGCCACGCCAACCAGTTATTGCAGGAAGAAGAAGACCTCGACCCCACCTTTAATCGCTTGCTACGCATCATCGACGACAACACGCACCGGCTGGACAAGATCGTGCAGGACGTGATGCAACTCAATCAGCGCGACCGCATACAACTGGAGAACATTCTCCTGGCTGAATTTGTGCAGACATTCTGCGATCAGTTCTGCCAGTCCGAAGACATCCCGCCAACAGGAATCCGTCTCGAGATTTCAGAGCCTGCGGCAGAATCCATGTTCGACCGCAGCCAGTTGCATCAGGTGCTGTGGAATCTATGCCGCAATGGCTGGCGCCATAGCCAGCAGCATGAGGGAAGTCTGACCTTGCGTCTGGACAAGGCTGTGCGCAAGGGCGAAGTCATGCTTGAAATCTCCGATGATGGCAAAGGCATTCCGCCAGAAGTCGTGCCACGTCTGTTCGAACCTTTTTTTACTACAGAAAAATCCGGCACCGGTCTCGGGCTCTATATCGCCCGCGAACTCTGCGAAGCCAACGGCGCCGGGTTGCGCCATGTAGAATCTGAAACCGGCGCAACATTCAGAATCTACTTGAAGAACCATCATGCCTAAACAAGCCCTGACACCTTCATGCCTG
>Ga0265328_10001559_pt1 | contig 10549 bp, 11 predicted proteins | sample 41624metaG_FD_202086 | JGI IMG/M metagenome (GOLD analysis project Ga0265328, IMG submission 202086) | Rhizosphere microbial communities from Carex aquatilis grown in University of Washington, Seatle, WA, United States - 4-16-24 metaG | ecosystem: Host-associated > Plants > Roots > Rhizosphere...
CTGGGTCGCGCCGAATTTATCAATGTCCCGGCAATGCCCAGACAGCGTGGAAATTCCCATCGACCTCTGGAATAGACTCACCGAAACCCTCTGCTTCGCCGCTTAAAATGCGCAAAGTCGAGCTGAGCGACGCTGTCGTTTGATGCGAATGAGCCATGGGGGCGGCAGCTCCAGGGGGAGTTCCCTGACTATCATGCCCTGCGGTTTCGGTCTTGCGGTTGGCTTCAAGTCGTTGTCGGAAACTCAACCCGATCCACTCAACATCCCGCCGCACGCGCCCTTCCGACTTCATGGCCGCGATATTGCACGACCCGTCATGGCGCCGCCTCTGGCGCGCGCTATATGATCAAGCGACTCGACAGGAGGCCCTCGTGCACAGCGCGGATGTCGCAATTCTCGGCGCCGGCATGGTCGGCGTTTCGGCCGCCTTGCATCTACAGGCGCGCGGGCGGGAGGTCGTGCTGATCGACAAGCATGGCGCGGCGGGGCTGGAGACCAGCTTCGGCAACGCCGGGCTGATCGAGCGCTCCTCGCTCTATCCGCACTTCTTTCCGCGCCACCTCAAGAAACTCGCGCTCTACGCCTTCAACGCGCTGCCCGAGGCGCATTATCATGCGGCGGCGCTGCCCGATATCGCGCCATGGCTGCTGCGCTATTTCGAGGAGAGCGCGCCAAGGCGCGTCGAGGAGATCGGCGCGGCGCATCGCGCGCTGATCGAGCGCTGCCTCGTCGAGCACGAAGCCCTGATGGCGCCGGCCGGCGCCCTGGGGCTGTTGCGTCGAAAAGGCTGGATCAAGCTCTATCGTTTCGAGGAGACCATGGCCGCCGCCGCCGCGGAGGCCGAAAAACTGCGCGGCTTCGGCCTCGCCATCGACACGCTGGACGAGGCCGGCCTCGCGGCGCTGGAGCCGCATCTTTGCGGCGCGGTCGGCGCCGTGCATTTCCTCGACACGGCTTCTGTCGACGATCCGAGCCGGCTGGCGCAGGCCTATGCCGATCTCTTCAAACAGCGCGGCGGCCGCTTCTTTACGGGCGACGCGCGCTCGTTGCAGGAGGCGGAGGACGGGCGCTGGAGCGTCAAGACGCAAGAGGGCGACGTGCACGCCCGCGATCTCGTCGTCGCGCTCGGACCCTGGTCCGACCTCGTCTACCGCGAATTCGGCTATGATTTTCCGCTGGCGGTGAAGCGCGGTTATCACATGCATTTCGCGCCGCGCGAGGGGACCGAGCTTTCGCATCCCGTGCTCGACGCCGACATGGGCTATGTGCTCGCGCCGATGTCGCGCGGCGTGCGCCTCACCACCGGCGCCGAATTCGCCCGTCGCGACGCCGAGCCGACGCCGGTGCAGATCGAGCAGACCGAGCCCATCGCCCACAAGCTGTTCCCGCTCGGCGAAAGGCTCGACGCCAAACCCTGGATGGGCTGCCGCCCGTGCCTGCCCGACATGCTGCCGATCGTCGGCCCGGCCCCGCGCCACAAGGGGCTGTGGTTCGACTTCGGCCATCAGCACCACGGCCTGACTCTCGGCCCGGCCTGCGGGCGCCTGCTGGCCGAAATGATGACGGGCGAGGCGCCATTTACGGACCCGGCGCCCTATCGCGCGGAGCGGTTTTAGTCTTCCCGCTTGCGCCGGCGCGAGCTTGCCAAGACAGCGCGAATCGTCGCATCTAATCTGGCGTAAGCCTCCCGAAGGGCGACGGCGGGCCGGCGGCGCGCCGTTTTTCGGCATCGGCTCCATCCCGCCCCGGCCGGGCGGACTTTGGATGGTCCACCCTATCTTCAGGAGCTGTCCCTTGGTCGAGGCGCCCTCTTCCCCCGACGTGTCGCTGATCGTCCCCGACTCGGTTCGGGCCGCGGCGGAGCAGTCCTACGGCGGCTATTTTCAGGGCATCGCCAAGGCGTCGTCGGAACTTTGCGCCGAGGATCATCTCGATCTGCAAAAATCCTTCAAGCGCGCGGAATTGCTGCAACGCTACACGCCGATGCGCGGCAAGAAGCTGCTCGAGATCGGCTCCGGCTTCGGCAATAATCTGGCGATGTGGATCAAGCATTACGAAGTCGACGGTTACGGCATGGAGCCGGACTCGGCGGGGTTCGGCGCCTCCTTCGCCTCCTCGCGCGAGTTGTTTTCGGCCAACGGTCTCGATCCCGAACGCATAATTCCCGCGAAGGGCGAGATTCTTCCCTTCGCGGACGCCTGCTTCGACATCGTCTATTCCGCCAACGTGCTGGAGCACACCGACGATCCCCGCAAGGTGCTGGAAGAGGCCGTGCGCGTGCTGCGGCCGGGCGGCGTGCTGCATTTCGAAATGCCGAATTTCCTGTCTTATTTCGAGGGGCACTACAACGTCGTGCAGCCGCCGATCCTTTGGCGCTGGGTGCTGCCGCAATGGGTGCGGCTGCTGGGACGCGATCCGGCCTTCGCCAAAACCCTTCGGACCGAAATCAATCCCCCGTGGTGCCGGCGCGCCGTGCGGGAGATAAGCGCGAAATACCCCGTAAGATTGATCTCGCTCGGCGACGACATCTTCCTCGATCGACTGGAGCAGCCTTTCCAGTTCGAGACCCAGCGCACGGCGGGCGCGCTCGGACGACTCGTCGGGAGCGTGCAGCGCCTCAACGTCGGCAATTGGATCGGGCGTCTGATCGTCGCCGCGCAAGGCCATTATCCGATCTATCTGACGCTCGAGGCCGCGCCGCGGACTCCCTGACCGGTCGGACGATCCGCCGCGCTCACACGGGGGCGTCCTTGAAAAACCGCCAAATTTCCTCCGGCGCGCTGTCCCAGCACCAAAATCCATAGGCCTTGGCGCCGGCCTGGCCGGCGAGATCCATGAAGCTCCGGGCGCCCGCCAGACAGGCCTCGGCGCTGGGCAAGGCCACGTCGTGGCCGACGGTGATGTTGCCCGTCGGCTTGAAGCGCGCGGCGAACTCCGCCTCCGGCAGCAGCGCGCGATAGTCGCGCAAACATTTGGCGAAGCGCGTTCCGGCGTCGGCGCCGCGATAATAGACTTGCGGCGAAACGTCGTGGACGTGCGCGAGCAGCGCGTCGTAGGGCACGTCGCGGTGCAGCGCGGGCTGGTCGTGCGAGGACAGCGCGACGCCGCGACCTTTCGCCGCGAGGCCTTCGGCGATGCGCCCGGCGTAAATCCCCGCCTCGCGCGCGCCGCCGCGAAAGCGCGGGTTTTCCGGGGTTTTCTCCACGTCGAGCGCCACGCCGGCGAGGCCGTGGCGCTCGGCCAGCTCCAGCACGAAAGCCGCCTCCCGCTTCGCCGCTTCGACGCTCGCGCAAAAGGCGACGTGCCAGCCCCAAAGCTCGACCCCGGCCTCGGCGAGCGACTCGCGCAGCGCGGGCAACTGGTCGAGCCTCATGTTGCGATCCAAGCCCTCGCCGCGGCCGATGCGGATCCACACCGCGTTGAAACGTCCCTCCACGGCGCGCTGCAGGAAGACCGCGGGGCCGATGGGACGCAGAATCGCCGCGAGGTCGACGAGGAAAATATTGCGGCCTTGCATCGCGGTCATTCTCGCTCACGACTCCCCTGCGCGGGACGTTCTTCCCGATTGCCGGACAGCGCTCAGCCCCACAAGCAGGACAAGGGCGCCGCGGCCAATCTGTCGCCGAAGGGCACGACATCCGCGCCGTCATGAAGCACGACGCCGTAAGCGAACCGTTCCCGGCACGCCTCGGCCAGGGTCCGCAACCCGCCGAAGTCGCTGGACTTCACGGTCGCGGAGGCCTTGATCTCGATCCCTGCGATGACGCCGTCGTCGCGTTCTAGCACGATGTCCGCCTCGCGCATCTGCTGGTCGCGAAAATGGTAGGGCGTCAGCCGCAGTTCCGAAGCCGTCATGAGCTTCAGAACTTCGGAAAACACGAAGCTTTCCAAGAGCGAGCCGAACAGGTCGCGCTTCGCTTTCAGGCGCTCGAAGCTCAGGCCGCGCGCCGTGGCGAGCAGTCCCGAGTCGAGAAAGTGCAATTTCGGCGTCTTGACGATTCGCTTCAGCCCATTCGTGTGCCAAGGCGGCAATGTCGCGACGAGGAAAACCTGCTCGAGCAGCGCCACATAACGCTGGCCCGTCTTGTAGCTGACGTCGATGCTGGCGCCGAGCTGGGAGTAGTTGACCAACTGCCCGGAATGCTCCGCCAGCAGCCGGACGAATTTCGGTAAGTCGGTCAGCTTCTCGATCTCGGCAATGTCTCTGAGATCGCGGGTGAGGACGGACGTCAAATAGGACCGCGCCCAATCCTGCCGTCGGCGCTCGCTCTCGCGGCCGATCGCCTCGGGAAATCCGCCCAGCAGCGCAAGTCGAATGAGGTCGTCGCCAACGACCGCTGGATTGTCACCCTTAAGCTTCCCCTCGAACAGGCGTTCCAGGAAGGTCGGCGGAGCGCCCGATATTTCCGCTCGAGAGAGCGGCAAAATTCGCAACGTCTCCATTCGCCCCGCCAAGCTGTCGGCGACGCGCGGCAGGGTGAGCACATTGGCGGAGCCCGTAAGAAGAAAGCGGCCGGGGCGGTAATCCTCGTCCACGGACTTCTTGATCGCCAGGAGGAGGTCGGGCGCGCGCTGAATCTCGTCGATGACGGCTCGATCCAGGCCGCGGATGAAGCCGCTCGGATCGGACCGGGCCGCTTCGAGCACTGTCCGGTCGTCGAGGGTCATGTAAGTTCGGCCCGCCTCGCCCATCTTCCGGACCAGCGTGGTCTTGCCGGCGCGGCGCGGCCCTACGATCAGCACCACTGGGGTGTCCGATAGGGCTTCCCGCGCGCGATGCTCCAAAAACCTTTCGTACATGCCGGCTCCGGACGAATCGAACCAACTATCATGATAATTAGAAGTTCACTGGCTGACGATTAGAATTCTGTGTCCCGCCATCCAGAACCCGAACCTTGGGGAGAACCCCTGCAAAACTTGAAGATTTCCGGCGCCGTCGGGCCAATAGGAGACCGGCGTGATCGCCGCCACCGCGCGCTCGCCTCCCATGCGGCCCTTCTCCGCGGCGCGCTCAAATAACATCTATCGCGCCGAGGCTTTTTGCGGGCATAAGGGCCCCGTCACCTCCCTGGCGAGCAAGCGAGGCCCATGTCCACTTCCGCGCAAACCGCCGTCATCGGCGTCGTCACGGCTTCCGACCGCGCCAGCGCCGGCGTCTATGCGGACGAGAGCGGCCCGGCGATCGAGGCTTATTTCCGAAAAATCCTGACCACGCCGTTCCGCATCGAGCGGCGCGTCATTCCCGACGGCTTCGAGAGCGTGCGCGACACGCTGATCGACCTCGCCGACGCCGTCGGCTGCGACCTGATCGTCACCACCGGCGGCACCGGCCCCGCCCCGCGCGATCTGACGCCGGAGGCGACCCTCGCCGCCGCGCCGCGCGAATTGCCCGGTTTCGGCGAATTGATGCGCAAGGTCTCGCTGGCGCAAGTTCCGACCGCGATCCTCTCGCGCCAACTCGCGGCGCATCGCGGCAAATGCCTCGTGATCAATTTGCCGGGAAAGCCCGCGGCGATCGAACTCTGCCTCGACGCGGTGATGCCAGCCGTGCCTTACTGTCTCGACCTCATCGGCGCGGCCCGCATCGACACCGACCCCGCCCACGTCACGGCCTTCCGGCCCAAGGGGAAGTAGCGGCTCCTCCAACCCGAACGGGTAGTGTCTCCGCGGTTTGGGCGCGACCTTCGGCGCTCTTCTCACGGGGCTTCGTCGCCTGTATAGAGTGCGGCGTCGAGCGCGACGCAGCCTCGCCGATCGGGGGTTTTCGTCCCGGGCGCGAAGCGAAAGGGACGGATGGAATGAGCGATTTGCGGTTGGTCGTGATGGGCGCCGCCGGACGAATGGGCCGGATGCTGGTGCAAACCATCCCCGACACTTTGGGGGTGCGCTTGACCGGGGCGCTGGACCATCCGGCCTCGCCGATGCTGGGGGCGGATTCGGGACAGATGGTCGGCTCCGGCCCCAATGGCGTTCCGATCTCCGCCGATCCCGCCGCCGCGCTGGAGGATTGCGACGTCGTCGTCGACTTTTCCGCGCCCGCCTCGACCGTCGCCATGAGCGCGCTGACCGGCGAACGCGGCCTGGCGCATGTGATCGGCACGACCGGACTCTCGGAGGAAGACCTCGCGGCGATCGCCGCGGCGGCGGAAAAGACCGTCGTCGTGCGCTCGGGCAACATGAGTCTCGGCGTCAATCTTCTGGCGGCGCTGGTCGAGCGGGCCGCGCGGGCGCTGGGTCCCGCCTGGGACGCCGAGATCGTCGAAATGCATCATCGGCTCAAGGTGGACGCGCCCTCCGGCACGGCGCTGCTGCTCGGCGAAGCGGCGGCGCGCGGACGCGGCGTGAGCCTTGCGGAAAACAGCGCGCGCGGCCGCGACGGGCTGACCGGGCCGCGCAAGGCCGGCGAAATCGGCTTCGCCAGCCTGCGCGGCGGCACGGTGATCGGCGATCACACGGTGATTTTCGCCGGCATGGGCGAGCGCATCGAATTCTCGCACCGCGCCGAGGAGCGCGGCATTTTCGCGCGCGGCGCGCTGGCGGCGGCGCTGTGGACGCGCGGCAGGCCGGCGGGGCTTTATTCCATGGCCGACGTGCTCGGCATTTCCGGCGAATGACGGCGCAAGGAGCCTCGCGAAGATGAACCGCACCCTCGTGCTCGTGCGCCATGGCGAAAGCGAATGGAACGCCAAGAACCTGTTTACGGGATGGAAAAACCCGGATCTGACGCCCAAGGGCGTCGCCGAGGCGCGCCGCGCCGGCCGGCAGCTGCGCGAGCGCGATCTGCTCTTCAGCATCGGCTTCACTTCGGCCTTGCTGCGCGCGCAGCGCACGCTCGATCTCATCTTCGAGGAGCTGGGACAGTCGAACGTCTGGAAGGTGCGCGACCGCGCGCTGAACGAGCGGCACTACGGCGATCTCTCCGGCCTCAACAAGGACGAAGCCCGCGAGAAATGGGGCGAGGAGCAGGTGCGGTTGTGGCGGCGTTCCTACGACATCCCGCCGCCCGGCGGCGAGAGCCTCAAGGACACGGTGGCGCGCGTGGTGCCTTATTACTGCCAGCACATTCTGCCGCCGGTGCTGCGCGGCGAGCGCGTGCTGGTGGCCGCCCACGGCAATTCGCTGCGCGCGCTGGCGATGGTGCTCGACCAGCTGACGCCCGAGAGCATCCCGACCCTGGAGCTCGCGACCGGCGTGCCGGTGATCTACCAGCTGAATTCGGATTCGACCGTGGCGTCGAAGGAAGTGCTGACGCCTTGACCCTCCGGCGTCGGGAGACGGGTTCGAACCGCTTTCCTTAGTGAATTCTTCGTGTCCTTCGTGGTTAAGACTCACCGCGAAGGCGCGAAGGTCTTCGCGAAGAGACCCGCTTCACACCGAGCGAGAAGCCGCATGACCACGAGTTTCGGCGCGGACGCCGCGCATAAGGAAAAACTGGCGCCGCTGGCGCTCGGCGCGCTCGGCGTCGTCTATGGCGACATCGGCACGAGCCCGCTCTACACGATCAAGACGGTCGTCGATTGGGCCGGCGGCGCGATCGGCCCCGACGAGGCGCTCGGCGTGCTGTCGCTGATCGTCTGGACGCTGATCGTCGTCACCTCGATCAAATATGTCGCCGTCATCATGCGCGCCGACAACGACGGCGAGGGCGGCATCCTCGCGCTGATGTCGCTGCTCGGCGTCAAGCATGGCCGCCGCCCGATCATCATCGCCATCGGCATGCTCGGCGCGGCGCTGCTCTTTGGCGACGGCGCGATCACGCCGGCGATTTCGGTGCTCAGCGCGCTGGAGGGCTTGAAGAAGCCCGCGCCGCAGATCGCGCCCTACGTCGTCGAGCTCTCCGTCGTCGTGCTGATCGGCCTCTTCGCCCTGCAATCGCAAGGCACGGCGCGCATCTCGAAGCTCTTCGGTCCGGTGATGACGCTGTGGTTCGTCACGATCGGCCTGCTCGGTCTCGTCAGCGTCGTCAAACATCCGGACGTGCTCTGGGCCTTCAATCCGCTGGTCGGCCTCGCCTATCTGACGGAGCACGGGCGCGCCGGCTTTCTCGTGCTCGGCGGGGTGTTCCTCTGCGCCACGGGCGCCGAGGCGCTCTACGCCGACATGGGCCATTTCGGCCGCCAGCCGATCCGCCTCGCCTGGTATGCCCTGGTGCTGCCGGCGCTGCTGCTGAACTACGCCGGCCAGACCGCGCTGCTCGTCGACGCGCCCTTCAAGGAGGGCGACAATCCCTTCTTCGATCTCTGCCCCGACGCGCTGCAACTGCCGCTCGTCGCTCTGGCGACGGTGGCGACGGTGATCGCCAGCCAGGCGATCGTCACCGGCGCCTTTTCGATGACGCGGCAGGCCATACAGCTCGGCCTCCTGCCGCGCCTGCACGTTCAGCAGACCTCCGAGGACAGCTACGGGCAAATCTACGTCGGCTTCGTCAACTGGGCCTTGATGGCCTTGACCTTGCTGCTGACCGTGGTCTTCCGCTCCTCCGACGCGCTCGCCGCGGCCTTCGGCATCGCAGTCTCCTTGACGATGCTGCTGACGACGTTCCTGATGTTCGTTGCGATGCGCGAGGTCTGGCGCTGGAGCCTTCCCCTCAGCCTCGCCGTGGCCGGTCTCTTCGTCGTCGTCGACGGTTCCTTCGTCGCCGCCAACATGGTGAAATTCTTCGAAGGCGGCTGGATTCCGCTGGCGACGGCGTCGATCCTATTCTTCCTGATGAACGCCTGGGCCGAAGGCTATCGGGAGATGCGCGCGGCGCTGGAGCGCGACACTTTTCCGCTGGCCGGATTCATCGCCAAACGCCACGCCCAGCTGCGCGTCAAGGGAACGGCGGTCTATTTGACCGGCCGCGACGACGTGGTTCCGGTGCCGCTGCTGCACAATCTCAAACACAACAAGGTGCTGCACGAGCGCATCGTGCTGCTGCACGTCGTCACCGAACATGCGCCGCGCGTCGATCCCGCCGAGCGCAGCCGCTCCGCCACGCTCGAGGACGGCTTCCACGCGATGACGGTCCGCTACGGCTTCATGGAGCAACCCGACCTCCCGCGCGCCCTGCTGCTCGAATCCCTCGATTTCCCCTACAGCTTCGACATGATGGACACATCCTTCTTCGTCGGCCGGCTGACGATCGTCCCCGCCTGCCTCTCGCGCTGGCGGCGCTTCCGGCTGACCCTGTTCCAGATCATGCACCGCAACGCCCAGCCGGCGACGGAGTTCTTTCGCATTCCGCCGGGAAGGGTGGTGGAATTGGGCGCGCAGGTGGAGGTGTAGGGCCTCGTCGCCAAAGGGGCGACGTGATCGCCTTCGTGAATTCCTCGTGGCCTTCGTGTCTTTGTGGCGAATTTCAACCACGACGGACACGAAGGATTCGCAATTCTTTCTCTCGCTCAAGCGACCCGGATTTCGTTCAGCAGTTCGGGATGCCGGTCGAGCACCTTCAGCAGTTGCACGAGCGCCAGCGGCGGCTTGGTCTTGCCGTTTTCGTAGCGCGAAAAGGCGTTGACGCCGCCGCCGAAAATTTACGCCGCTTGCCTTTGGTCGAGCGCGAGCTTTTTGCGAATTTGAGCGATATAGGCGGGGTCGACGAAGGCGGCGTTGATATCTTTCTGGAACTGGCCGATCAACGCGCTGTAGCGGTCGCCCTGTTCGCGGTCGAGAACGATCTCGCCGCAGGCGGGACAATAGTCGCCGGCCACACCGGGAATCGTCGTGGTCTCGCCCTTGTATGTGTATGGCGCGTCTCGGACGTCATGGATCAGTTCCGCCGCGCCGCAGCATGGGCGTTTCATGGCTGTCAAAGCTCCTTGAACGAGACGATCAGCACGCCGTCGACGACCGTCAGCTTCAAAAGGACGTCTCCGCCGTCCGCCGTCGTGTGGTCAACGTCCTGCCAAACTCGATGATCGGCATGGCTCGTCATGCTCTTGTAAAAGCAGGCAGGCATGAGCGCGCAAACGACGGCGCAGATCCCGTCGAGGTCGTTGACGCCGAACACCCGCGCGCCCTTGATAGGCGCTGGCCGTGGCGCGCACCTTTCCTTTTTCGATCAAGCTCTTGACGGAGCCAAGCTCTTAACGAGGTTTTCGTTTCTCCATAGCTGACCTAATTGGTTGTTTTTAGCAAGCGGATCGGCCCTCTCTCAGCGATTCTCAATGGTCGAGTTTCAGCTTGAATTTTTTGCTGGAGGGCGTTTTGCAACCTCCCCGCCGGTTTGCGCGCTTGAAACTGGAATCGAAGCGTGAACGGACCCGAATCGGACCGTGAACTTTGTTCGACATTGCAAAAGGCTCTGGCGCTCGGCCTTGTTCCGTGATTCTCACAGTCGAAATGCTCGTTCTCTCGAAGCTTCTCGACGGCCTCGAGGCCATCTTCGCCAGCTTTCCCGACAAGCGCAAGGGGGTGGATGTGGTCTATTCGATGAGCGACATGGCAATGGCGGCGTTTTCGCTGTTTTTCACGCAGTCGGAATCGTTTCTTTCGCATCAGCGTTCGCTGGAGGAGGGCGAAAAGATTTCGAATTGTCAGACTCTGTTCGGCATGGGGAAGATACCGA
>Ga0265328_10001561_pt1 | contig 10544 bp, 15 predicted proteins | sample 41624metaG_FD_202086 | JGI IMG/M metagenome (GOLD analysis project Ga0265328, IMG submission 202086) | Rhizosphere microbial communities from Carex aquatilis grown in University of Washington, Seatle, WA, United States - 4-16-24 metaG | ecosystem: Host-associated > Plants > Roots > Rhizosphere...
CGCCGGCACCAATGGCCTGCATATTCAGACTGCGGCCTTCGATCCGCGCGCGTCCTCGCCCAAGGAGGGGACGAATTGGGAGACGAGTCTGTCGGGCAATTCGGTCAGTCTCGAGCAGGAGATGATGAAGGGCGGCGAAATTCGCGGCGCCTTCTCGCTCAGCACCAGCATCATGAAATCGTTCCACGGAATGTGGATGGCGACGTTGAAGGGGTAATGCGAAAGATGGACGCTCTCGAAGCCTCCATGAAGATTTCCGGTTCGGGCCTCGAGGCGCAATCCTCGCGTCTGCGGGTCGTCGCCGAGAATATGGCCAACGCCCGTTCGACGGGGCCGACGGCGGGCGCCGCGCCTTATGCGCGCAAGACCGTCACCTTCGCCAATGAGCTCGATCACGCGTCCGGTGCGGAGCTCGTGCATGTCAGCGCGGTGGGGATCGATCGTTCGCCGTTCCGCGTCGAGCACGATCCCGGCAATCCGGCCGCGGACACGAATGGAAATGTCAAATTTCCGAATGTGAACATTCTCACCGAAGTCGCCGATATGCGCGAGGCCAATCGCGCCTATGAGGCGAATCTCCAGGTCATGAAGCAGACGCGTGATCTGCTCTCCATGACGATCGATCTTCTGAAGGGAAGCCAATGATCGGACTCGTCCCCGGAATCGTCTCCTCCGTCGCCTCCAATGCCGGCGTATCGGCCCTGAGCGGCGCGACCAAAAGCCTAGCCGCTCCGTCTGTCGACGGAACGTCATTCTCCGAAGTGCTCGGTCAGCTCACGACGGGCGTCGTCGACAAGATGAAGTCGAGTGAAGCGGCCTCCATCGCCGGCGTGCAGGGCAAGGCTTCGGTGCAGCAGGTGGTGGACGAGATCATGTCCGCCGAGCGCGCATTGCAGACCGCCATCGCCGTGCGCGACAAGGCGGTCGGCGCCTATCAGGAAGTCAGCCGTATGGCGATTTGAAGAAGGATTTGTAAAGCCATGCGAGCGCTCGCCATCGCGGCCACGGGCATGAACGCCCAGCAGCAGAATATCGAAGTTCTCTCCAACAATATCGCCAATATCAACACGACGGCGTTCAAGCGCTCGCGCGCGGAGTTCACCGATCTGCTCTATCAGGCGGACCGCCTGCAGGGCGTTTCCAATCGCGGCCGCGACGCGACGATTCCGGAAGGATCGCAGACCGGTCTCGGCGTGCGCCTCGCGGCGATCCGCAGCCTGCAGACGCAAGGCTCGCTCACGCAGACGGGCAATCAGCTCGATCTCGCGCTGCAAGGCCGTGGCTGGTTCCAGATCGTCGGCCCGGACAGCGAGACGGTCTATACGCGCGCCGGCTCCTTCAGCACCAACGCCAATGGGCAATTGGTGACGGGCGACGGCTATCTGGTGACGCCGACCATTGTCGTTCCCAACAACGCCACGGCGATCACCGTCAATCAGTCGGGCATCGTCTCGGCGACGATCGGCGGCCAGACGACGCCGCAGCAGCTCGGGCAATTGACCATCGCCAATTTCGCCAATGAGTCGGGCCTCGAGGCCTTGGGCGGCAATCTCTTCCGCCAGACGGTCGCCTCCGGCGCGCCTGTCGTCGGCGTGCCGGGCGATCCGGGCTTCGGCACGATCAGCCAATATTATCTCGAGAGCTCAAACGTCGATCCTGTCAAGGAGCTCGTCAATCTCATCTCCGCGCAGCGCGCCTTCGAGCTCAGCTCCAAGGTGATCCAGGCGGTGGACGAGATGGAGGGCACCGTCTCCAAGGGAATCAGATGATGCGCCTTCCGCGGCTCGTCGCTTTCGTGCTGGCCGCGGTTGTCTGCGGCCTCTCGCCGCTCGGTGCGGAGGAGCGCACGCTCCCCGTGCCGCTCGTCGTCATCTATCCGGGCGACGTCATTCGCGACGCCATGCTCGGCGAGCGCGCTTTCGGCTTCGGCGCGGGCGCGGACGGCTCCATGGCGGAGACGAAAGGCGCGCTCGTCGGCAAGGTCGCGCGGCGCACGCTCTTGCCGGACCGGCCGATTCCCGTCATCGCCGTCGATGCGCCGAAGGTCGTCGCCATCAATGCGGCGGTCAAGATCGTCTTCGACGAGGGCGGCATGGTTATCATCGCCTATGGCTCGGCGCTTCAGGCGGGCTCGGTCGGCGATCTCATCCGCGTGCGCAATCAGGACAGCGGGCTCGTCGTCAACGGCCGCGTGCAGGCGGACGGCTCCATTCGCGTGAGCGAGGGCTGATGCGCAGATTGATCGCGGTCGCTCTGCTCGTGCTGATGAGCGCGCCGGCGCTCGCCTCGGTGCGCATCAAGGACATCACGTTTCCGCGCGGCGTGCGGGAATATCAGCTGCTCGGCTATGGCCTCGTCGTCGGTCTGCAGGGCACGGGCGACACGCTGCGCAATGCGCCGTTCACCGAGCAATCTGTGTCCTCCATGCTGGATCGGCTCGGCGTCAATGTGCGCAACAGCGCGCTGCGCACGCGCAATCTCGCCGCGGTGATGGTGACGGCGGCGCTGCCGCCGTTCGTCGGCTGGGGCTCGACGATCGACGTGACCGTTTCGGCGATGGGCGACGCCACATCGCTGATGGGCGGAACGCTGCTCCTCACTTCGCTCACCGGCATAGACGGCAATGTCTATGCGATTTCGCAAGGGCCGATCGCGGTCTCGGGCTTCGCCGTCGGCGGCCAGAACGAAACGCTGACCCATGGCGTCGCGACGGTCGGGCGCGTGCCCAATGGCGCGACAGTCGAGCGCGAGGCGCCGCGGCCCTCCGGCGAGAATGGCGCGCTGGTGCTCGAGCTGCGCAATCCGGATTTCGAGACGTCGGTGCGCATCGCCGACGCCATCAATCGTTACACACAGGAAAAATATCATCAGCGGCTCGCGCGCGAGCGCGACGCGCGCAGCGTCGCGCTGACGGCCAATCGCGGCGGCGCCACGAGGCTGCTCGCCGAGATCGGCGAATTGCGCGTCGAGCCGAGCACGCCCGCGCGCGTCGTCATCGACGAACGCACGGGCACGGTCGTGATCGGCCAGGATGTGAAGATTTCGCCGGTCGCATTGACGCATGGCGGCCTCACCGTGCGCATCAACGAGACGCCGGAAGTCTCGCAGCCCGCGCCATTCTCCAATGGCAAGACGACCGTCACCAGCCAGACGCGCATCACCGCGACGGAGGAGGTCGGCGGGGTTGCGACGCTCGAGGGGCCGACGCTGCGCACTCTGGTGCGCGGGCTCAATCAGATCGGTCTCAAGCCGACCGGGATCATCTCGATCCTGCAGGCGATCAAGTCGGCGGGAGCTCTGCAGGCCGATCTCATCATTCAATGACGCCGGCTCAATGCGGCCGGCTCGTTCTCAGTGCGCTCTCCAGCGCCATAATGACCGGGATGATGGCCGCCTTCTCGCGTTGCGCGGTGGCAAAGAGCTCGACGCCGGCTTCTTTTTCGATCCTCTGCAAAGCCTCGAGCTGACGCTCGAGGCAGTCGAGCAGCGTCGCAGCGTCGACTCGCTCGAGCGTGAGCGAAAGCGCGATCTGATCGCCCATATCCACCTCCGGAATGCTCTACGTCCTCTTCGCGTAATTGGAGAGGCGGGCGTCCGGCGGTAGGGGCGTCAATGCGTGTGATCGTGGCCGGCGTGGTCCAGCTCGCGTCCCGGCCGGGAGGGGCTGTGGCCACGATGAGCGCGATGGCCATGTCCATGATGACGGCCCGCGCTCTGCGCATGGTCGTGAGCATGGCCATGCGCGTGGGCGCTATGGTCGTGTCCGGCGCCGTGATCGTGGTCGTCATGATCGTGACCGTCGCCATGATCATGGTCATGATCGCCGTGGTCGTGCTCTTCTTCTTCCTCGCCCGCCATTTGGATGAGCGGCTTGCCGAGAGTGTCGGGAAGCAGGCGGTGGAGGTAGAAATCGATCGAGGCCATCCAGCCGACGCCTCGTCCGCTCTGCCTGTTGACCGGAATGATCGCCTCGGCGCCGATCTGAATAGCGTCCCCCATCCATATGAGGCCCGGATTGATCGTTCCGACCGTCGAAGCGGACGTCGGCGAGGTCGCGAAAGTCCTTTGGTTCGGGCTGATTTCCAAGCCGTAATAGACGGGAATGCTGCTCGTGCGGACGCCCGAGAGCGGCGTGCGGAACTGCACCTCGACGATCGGATTGAGCTCATAGACGAAATCGGGGACGCCGAGATCGACTTTCAGTTTCTTTTTCAGATAGGAGAAGCTGTATTGCAGGCTCGCGCCATAGGCGAAGGTGGGCGAGTGGCGGCACTCGTCTATGCTCGGCATCGCCATGTCGAAGGTGAGCGGCGCCGGCATGGTCATGCAGGACATGTCCATCACCGAATTGAGCATGCCGGACATGTCGGCGCCCGCGGGGCTCATACCGCTCAGCGAATAGGCGAGGGTGCGCCGCCATGTCGGGATACGCAGGCCGAATTGTCCGGTGGCGGCGAGGGCGCGCGCCCATCCGAATTCTTCCGGCAGATCGCCGAAGCCCTTGCCGAACCAGATCGTCGGAGCGAGCGTCGTGAAGCTCGGCGCGCCCGCCGAGCGATTGCCGACGCCGCCCCAGTCCACGAACAGGCCGGCCGACAGGACGAACTCGCTCTTCTTGTCGGTGAGGAACTGATATTTGAACGTCGTCTGCAGGTTCTGCCAGCCGCTCATATTCATGCCCGGCATATACATGCCCATGGGCATCAGCATCGGCATCATCATGCCCATCATCGGCATGTCCATGATCATGGCCATGTACGACTGATTTTCCGGCATCCACATGCGCGACCAGGTTCCGGCGAGGGTGACGCCAAAATCCTTGGTGATGCGTTTCGAAAACATCAGCGGGACGTCGAGTTCGCGGGTGTGATCGCCATTTCTCGTGCCCGTCGCCATCGGCATGAAATCATCCATGACGCAGGGCGTGTCGATCGTGATCGTCATCGGGATCATGCGAGGCCCGATCATGCAATGGGCGGCCGCGCCTCGCGTCGCCAATAAGGCCGCGAGCCCGGCCGCGGCGGCGACGCCGCAGCGAGCGATTGTCATCGAGAGTCCTGGTCGGGGGTCAACGAAAACGCGGTATGCGTGACGCGACGCGTTGAATCGTCGAAAGCGAATTTATCGATGCGCCGTCTTCCCGCTATTGGGGGATATTCGCAGTGCAATGCGTCGTTCATCGAATGAATTCAGTCTTATGTACGAAATTCATACGACATGGACGCGGGATCGGCGCGACGGGCCGAAGGGAGGTCGCAGCCCGATTGCGGATCGGCGAAGTTTCTAAGATAATCGCCGTGGCGCTCGAGCGTGGGCGTTCCGACAAAACCGAGGGCCTCGGACATAGGCCCGACCGGCGAATCTGATTGAGGAACCCCCTCGAGGGAATTCGAGCGCTCTTCCCGCTCCCGCTCTCAGGCTCGCCCAAGCGAGTGAGAGAGCAAAATGGCTAAGAATTCCCTGATCGCCTTTCTGCAAGAGAAGCTCGACGCCGCACGCCGCGAATTGCGGTCGGCGGCCGTCGATTTCGAGATTTCCGACGAACAGCTCCTTGCATTGCGGGCGAGTGCGCGGCAGATCTTCGAGGAGCTCAAGGAGCAGGATCGGCAGGCCGCGCAAAAAGGCCTGCTCGCCGCGTTGAAATTCTGGTGAGTCGGGGCGGGCGCGGCTGAAAATCCGACTCATGGGCTAGTAAGCCGCCCCGACTTGCATTTAAATGCAGGACACGATCATCGGCGGCCGCGATAACTCGACACGTTCAGTGCGATGTGCTGGGCGCCGGATCATGAGGAAACGACCATGAAGTTCAAAACCGCCGCTCTCACGCTCGCTTTCGGCGGCGCGCTTTTCGCCTCCACACTGGCCCGCGCCGACGATCGGCTCGATCAGGCCCTCCGCCATATCGAGGAGGCGATCACCCAGATCAAGCTGAAAGACACCGGGCTGCTCGCCTATCACGCCGATCTCTCGCTGGAAAAGGCGGAGTCTCTGCAGAAGTTCAAGCCCGACGCGCATCTCGCCGCCGCGATCGACCATTTGAAGGCCGCGATCGACGAGGCCCACCAGAACCATCTCGCGCCGGCCGCCGAACATGCGAAGGCCGCCGACGCCGAGCTCAAGCAGGTCGCGCAATAATCTTCGCCCGGTCGGGCGCGCCCCTCGTCGGGGCGCGCTCTGTCCGTCAGACTTTTCCGCCTCGATAGAGAACGAGCTCCGGGCGTCCCGCCGCGGCGGGCCGCACCACTCGCCGGCCGGCCGGCTCCGGCAGGCGGTATCGCGCCTCGCTCGGCGCGATGACGCGAAAGGATTTCAGCCGCAGCGGGCTGGCCGGCGCGACGCCGAGCCAGCGCGGACGGTGCGCGGGCGCGAGCGCGCCGAGAACGCGGGAATGCGTCTTGCCGAAATGACGCAACGGCAGCAGGAGCAGTTCGAGCTCCAATAGATCGCCTTCGTCGCCTGCGCGTCCCTCGACCCCGGCCACGACGGGCGCCACCCCGTCGATGACCGTCAGCATGACGGAGGCGAGCGTGCGGCGATCGTCGGCGGACCACAGATCGAGAAAGGACTTCCCTTTCTGCTCGTCGAGCCAGAGCGCGTTCAGCCGCGTGCCGCACAGGCGGATCGGGAATCGGCCTCCCTCGTCGATTTCGATGATGAAGGAATCGGGCAGCGCCTCGCGAATTTCCGCCGGGTCGATTTCGGACCGCTCGGGCGCCGACCGCGCCCCTTTCAAGCGGCTCCAATAGGCGTAGAGTTGCTGGTTGACCTTGTGTCTCATTTTGTTTCCAAAACGGCGTATCGTTGAGGACTTTGCGTCGAATCGGCGCGCCCTGCCGCCCGCCCCCGAGCGGCGAGAGCTGAAGAGCAGGCTGCATGCCAGCGGCAAGGAATCGGTAACCACGCGAAGGCGGGCGGCTTTTGCGAGCGGAGTCTGGCGAGAGATGAACGAGCGGTCCGACGCGCGTCCCGGCAGGGAGAAAATCTTCAATCTGCCCCGTGAGATAACAGCGCTGCTGGCGGCGCTGGCGGCGATTCAATTCGCGGTCGGCGTGCTGCCGGGGGCGACCGTCGCCGAGGTCTTCTCGGCGCTGGCCTTCATTCCGGGACGGATTTCCTTCGTCCTCGCGCCGGACGCCTTCATGAGCTCGATCGCCGGTCAGCTGGAGCCGGGAGTGGGGGCGAGCGACGTCGCGGCGGCGATCGGCGCCGAGCGCATGCCCTGGTGGACCTTCGTGACCTATGCGCTGCTGCACGCCAATTGGACGCATCTCGCGGTCAATGGCGTGACGCTGGCGGCCTTCGGCTCGCCCTTGGCGCGTCGTTTCGGCGCAACTCGCTTTCTGGCCTTCATGGCGCTGACGGCGGCCGCCGGAGCGGCGGCCCATCTCGCCATCCATCCTTTCGATCTCGGTCCTGTCGTCGGCGCCTCGGCGGCGATCTCGGGAACCATGGCGGCGAGCGCGCGTTTCGCTTTCGCCCAGGATGCGCAGTTCGGCGCGCCGCAGGCGTCGCGTCGCGCGTCGAGCCTCGCCGAGCTCTGGTCCAACCGGCGCGCGCTCGCCTTTGTCGGGATCTGGTTCGCCGTCAATCTGATCTTCGGCCTGTTCCCCGGGGCGGCGGGGTCGACCGAGCAGATCGCCTGGGAGGCGCATGTCGGGGGTTTTGCGGCCGGCCTGCTGCTGTTCGGCGCATTCGACCGCCGGCGTGAAGGAGGCCATGAAGTCGATCGATAATAGCGAGAGGGGAGGGATTTCGAATGAACGTCGCCCGCATACTCGCCCATAAGGGGGCGGAGGTCGTCACCATCGCCCCCGGACGGACATTGCTGCAAGTGGCGGAGGAATTGACCCGCCGCGGCATAGGCGCGCTCGTCGTCGTCGACGCCGATGACGAAGTCGTCGGCCTCATCACCGAGCGCGACATCGTCGGCGCCATCGCCCGTTGCGGCGTCGAAGCGCTCTGCGACGAGGTCGCGCGCTTCATGACCGCCGATCCCATGTCGATCGCCGAAGAGGATACGCTCGAGACGACGATGGCGGCGATGACGGTGGAGCGCCGCCGTCATCTGCCGGTGCTTCGCGGCAGGCGTCTCGCCGGCCTCGTCTCGATCGGCGACGTGGTCAAATGCCGGATCGACGAGATCGAGGCCGAGCGCCAGGAATTGCGCGCCTATATCGCGACCGCCTGACGCTGCGAGCCGTCAGAACTCGAAACGCGCGGCGTCGGCGCTCACGGCGTCGCGCCGACGAGCGGGATGTGCGCGAAAATATTGGGCAGCGAGCGTTTCGTCGCTTCGTGGCCGAGTTCGATCAATTCCTTGGCGCGGTGGAAGTCGAACATGCCGACCTCCTCATGGCGCGCATGAATCGTGGCGTCGGGCGGATCGCCGGCCATGCGCGAGCGCAGAATGCGGTCCTGAATAATGTTGAAGGCGTCGATCATCGAGGCCGCGACATTGGGCGCGGCGCTGGGACGACGCTGGAAATAGCGCGGCAGCAGATGCGCCGCGAGGCCCGGCTCGGAGGCGGCGCCGAAGGGCGCGCTCGCTTCCGCCGGGGCGCCGCCGTCGGCGTGGGCGTGGGCGTGATGATCGTGGATCACATGGGAGCGATACATCGTGTCGGCGGTGACGTTCACCGCGATCACGAAATCGGCGCCCAGCGCCCGGCAGACGGTGATCGGGATCGGATTGACGAGAGCGCCGTCGAACAGCCAGCGGTCGCCGATGCGCACGGGCTCGAAAATGCCGGGCAGAGCGTAGGAGGCGCGCACCGCCGGCGCCAATGCGCCCCGTTTCAGCCAGACCTCGTGGCCGGTGCCGACCTCGGTCGCGACCGCGGCGAAGGCGATCGGCAGGTCTTCGATCATGAAATTGGCGAGCTCCTTCTCGAGCGCGGCCCTCAGGCGCTCGCCGCCGATGAGGCTCATGCCAGAGAAGGAGAGGTCCATGAAGGTGAATACGCGGCGCTTGGTCATCGAGCGCGCGAAGGCCTCGATCGCATCCAGTTTGCCGGCCGCATAGCAGGCGCCCACGACGGCGCCGATCGAGGTGCCCGCGACGACGTCCGGAACGATGCCATGCGCCGCGAGCTCGCGCAGCACGCCGATATGCGACCAGCCGCGCGCCGCGCCCGCGCCGAGCGCCAGGCCGATCTTCGGCCGCGTCTCGGGGCTGTCCCGTTCCTCCGTCACTGTCGGCGGGTCGTCGACCGGCGGCGCGATCGCTCCGCCGTCTCCTGACCATCTCTCGAACGGATTGCGAAAAAAGGCCGTCATCGAGGCGCTCCTGATGTTCCTCCCGAAGGCGATTTTTCTTATATTGGGAGGAAGGCTGCGCGCAGAAAGTAGCCGCCGGGTTAACGGCGCAGGATACGCAGGCGAGCGCGCCGCGGCCTGCTCAGTCGGCGAAGACGAGACGGCCGGAGCCAGGGTCCAAGCGGCGATAGAAGCAGGATTTTCGTCCCGTGTGGCAGGCTTTGCCGTCGCCGCCGGGCTCGACCGTCAGCAGCAGCGCGTCCTGGTCGCAATCGACCTCCAGCGACACCACTTTCTGCACCTGGCCGGAGGTGTCGCCCTTGCGCCACAGGCTCTGCCGGGAGCGCGACCAATAATGCGCGACCCCGGTCTCGATCGTCTTGCCCAGCGCGAGCTCGTTCATATAGGCGACCATGAGCACGTTTTTGGTCGCCGCCTCGACAGTGATGCAGACGATGAGACCCTGCGCGTCATAGCGCGGCGCGAAGGCGAGGCCCTCTTCGAGCTCGTGGGCCTCGGCCGGCGGCAAGGCGGACATAGCGCTTCTCCGGAACCGTTCGTCGTTCGGCGTGGCGTTGGGTATGAGCGGTTCAGCGGGCGCCGCGCAGCAGCGTGTAGAAATGCACCTGCTCGGCGGGATCGTCGCGGAACACGCCGGAGAACTGCACCGTCACAGTCGACGAGCCCTGCTTCATCACGCCGCGCATGGACATGCACATATGCTCCGCCTCCACCAGCACGGCGACCCCGCGCGGGGTCAGATGCTGATTGATGGCGGTGGCGATCTGCGCCGTCATCGCCTCCTGCGTCTGCAGCCGGCGGGCGTAGACGTCGACGAGGCGCGCGAGCTTCGACAGGCCGACGACGCCTCCGGTCGGATAATAGGCGATATGCGCTTTTCCGACAAAAGGAACGACGTGATGCTCGCAGTGCGAAAAGAAAGGGATGTCGCGCACGAGCACGAGGTCGTCATAGCCTTCGACTTCCTCGAAGACGCGCGACAGCTCCTCGCCGGGGTCTTCCTGATAGCCGCGGAAGAACTCCTCATAGGCCTTCACGACGCGGCGTGGGGTCTCCTTGAGACCTTCGCGGTCGGGATTGTCGCCAGCCCAGCGCAACAGCACGCGCACTGCCGCTTCCGCTTCCTCGCGGCTCGGACGTTGGACGGGCGTCTCGGCCGTCTCGGGACGGTCGAGCAAGGACTTAACCACGGCATCCATGTGGCGCCTCCAGATTGACTACGGGCCCGACCACTTCGGGGAAGACGGCCGCTTTTAACGCGGCCTGCG
>Ga0265328_10001562_pt1 | contig 10539 bp, 9 predicted proteins | sample 41624metaG_FD_202086 | JGI IMG/M metagenome (GOLD analysis project Ga0265328, IMG submission 202086) | Rhizosphere microbial communities from Carex aquatilis grown in University of Washington, Seatle, WA, United States - 4-16-24 metaG | ecosystem: Host-associated > Plants > Roots > Rhizosphere >...
CTCAAGGCCGCGCCCAACGGCTTCGAGCCGACGAGCGAAGCCGCCCGGGCGGCGCTGGCCAGTCTCGTGTCCGACTCCTTCGCCTGGTTCAAGGATCTCGTGAAGACCCGCCGCAGCCTCGATGATGCGGAGCTGGCGAAAGTCGCGGACGGGCGCGTGTTTACCGGGCGCCAGGGCCTTCCGCTCAAGCTTGCCGATCAGCTTGGCGGCGAGCGGGAGGCGGTCGCCTGGCTGGAGACGACAAAAGGCGTCGCCAAAAATTTGCCGATTCGCGATTGGAAAAAGAAAGCCAAAATCGACGGGTTGAGCATGTTCGAAACCTCGGCGCGGCTGCTGCGCTTCGTCGGCTTCGACGCGCTCGGCGACGTGGTCTCTGCGCTCGCGGTGCGAGAACAAGAGTCGCGTCTTGACGGGTTGCTGGCGATTTGGCAGGGTTCTTCCGCGCATTGACCTTGGCGCCTGGCGCAGGCTTTACTCATCCGATTGCATCGCTCACGCGGAAATCAAACGCCATGATCAAATCCGAACTCATTCAACGCATCGCCAATCGCAACGGCCATCTTTATCAGCGCGACGTGGAGACCATCGTCGGCACCATCCTTGACGAAATCACCGCGGCTCTGGCGCGCGGCGATCGGGTCGAACTGCGCGGGTTTGGCGCTTTTTCCGTCAAGAAGCGCGGCGCCCGCACCGGCCGCAATCCGCGCACCGGCGCGCAGGTCTCCGTGCAGGAGAAGAGCGTGCCTTTCTTCAAGACCGGCAAGGAAATGCGCGAGCGTCTGAACGAGGGTTACACGGGCTGAGGCCGCGACAGGCGTCGCCCGATTGATCGGCCGGGGAGCATCATGAAAGCGGCGCTGCGCATACTCTTCTATGTTCCGCTCGGAGCGGTGATCCTCTTTTTCTCTTTCGCGAACCGGGGGCCGGTGACGGTGTCGCTGGACCCGTTTCCGAATGATCAATTCGCGCTCGGCTCGTTTGAGGCGCCGCTGTTTCTGGTCGTGCTCGCCGCCATGGCGGTGGGCGTGATCGCGGGCGGCTTTTCGTCCTGGGTGTCGCATCTCTCCGTGCGCCGCGCCGCCAAAGAGGCGCGCGCGGAGGCCCAGCGCGTCCGCGGCGAGGTCGAGCAACTCCGCCAGCAGGCGCTGGCGAGCCTTCCGCAGTCCGATGCGCCGGCGAGCGGCGTTCACAGCCTTTTGCGCAAATGAGTTGCGGGCCGCTTTATTGCGTGTATCCGCGCCAGTCCCGCAAGGCGGGAGTCCGGCGCGCCGCGTTTGTCTTCAATAGGGCAGGTTGAACACGCGCGACGGCTCCAGCGCGCCCTCGACCACTTCCCCGAAAGCCACAGGCACGCCGCCGCAGGCCGCATAAACAATGCCGCCCGCCGGTGCGTCGCGCCCGCGCAGGATCAGGGAGCCGCCGCGACGCAGCCGCGCCGCGGCGTCGCGGTCGACGACGACGCAGGGAAGCTCCGTCAAGCCGGCTTCGACGGAGAGCAGCGCTTCCGCCGCGCCGCCTTCCGCCTCAATCTCCGTCAAAGTGAAGCTGTCTTCCTCGACAAAAGGGCCGACGCGGGTGCGGCGCAACGCTGTCACATGGCCGTAACAGCCGAGCAGGCGGCCGAGATCGCGGGCGATGGCGCGCACATAAGCGCCCTTGCCGCATTCCATGACAAGCCTGGTTTCGGCGTCGGCCGATTCGAGAATTTCGAGCCGATGAATGGTGACGGGGCGCGGCTTCAGCTCCACCTGCTCGCCCTCTCTGGCAAGATCATAGGCGCGCTCGCCGGCGATTTTGATCGCCGAATATTGCGGCGGCGTCTGTAAAATTTCGCCCGTGAAGCGCGGCAGCAGCGCTTCGATGTCGCTTAGTGTCGGCCTCGCGTCGCTGGTGCGCGTCGCGGCGCCGTCGGAATCGTCCGTATCGGTTTCGACGCCCCAGCGCACGGTGAACAGATAGGCTTTTTCGCCGTCCTGCACGAAAGGCACGGTTTTCGTCGCCTCGCCGAAAGCGACAGGCAGAATGCCGGAGGCAAGCGGATCGAGCGTGCCGGCGTGACCGGCCTTCTTGCCGTTATAGATGCGCTTCAAGCGCGAAACGGCTTGGGTCGACGTCATGCCGACCGGCTTGTCGAGCACGATCCAGCCGTCGACAATGGCTCTGTTGGATTTCTTCTGGTTCATCAGGCGGCGCCGGTCCGTCGTTTGCTCTTTTAAAGCGCTGTCTTGTTCAAAAGCGCGGGGCTTTTTCAAGACCGCGCGTCGGTCTCGTCGTCGGAGTCGTCCTGCGCGGCGTCGAGGTCGCGCCGCACGCGGTCGCTGTTCAACAGCGCGTCGATGCGCGAGACATTGTCGAAGGTGTCGTCGATGCGGAACCGCACCTCGGGCGCGAATTTCAGATTGACGCGTTGCGCAATCTCGCTGCGCAGGAATTTTTTGTGACGATCAAGCGCCGTCAACACATCCGTCTCGTCCTTGCCGCCGAGCGGCATGACGTAAACGGTCGCGAGTTTGAGATCGGGGCTCATTTTCACCCGCGACACGGTGACGACATGCTGTTCGAGCACGGGATCGACAATCTCGCCGCGCGACAGCAATTGCGCCGCGGCGTGGCGAACAAGCTCGGCGACGCGCAGCATACGCTGCGACGGCGCGCTGCCCTGGGCGTGATGGGTTCTGGACATGGGGTTGCTTTTTAGTCCGTCTTTTTGCAAGGAGCGCAGCGCCAAATTCAGGGGCGTCGGAAGCGGTCTCTTCCTGCGCCAGGGGCGCAGCTTGCGATTTTTCCGCGGTCAAAACACGCGTGGGGCGTCCGCGTTAGTCGTTTCGGAGATTGTCGGCTTGCGCCGCAAATCTTCGATTCGCCCCGTGATCGAAAGCGGCAGCCCAATGCTTCGCTTTCGATCGCTTTATCGGGATGCCGCCACGCCCGCCTTATAGCGTGCGCTTGATCTCTTCGACGCGGTAGCATTCGATCACGTCGCCGGCGCGCATGTCCTGATAGTTCTCGAAAGCCATGCCGCATTCCTGGCCGACATCGACTTCCTTGACTTCGTCCTTGAAGCGCTTGAGCGTCGAGAGTTTGCCCTCATGCACGACGACATTGTCGCGGATGAGGCGGACATTGGCGCCGCGCTCCACATGACCGTCGGTGACGCGGCAGCCCGCGACCTTGCCGACCTTGGTGATGTCGAACACCTGCATGATTTCGGCGTTGCCGAGCATGGTCTCGCGCAGCGTCGGATCGAGCAAGCCCGACATGGCCGCTTTCACATCGTCGACGAGATTGTAGATGATGTTGTAATAGCGGATTTCAATGCCGGAGCGCTCGGAGGCCTCGCGGGCTTCCTTATGGGCGCGCACATTGAAGCCGATGACGGCGGCGTTGGACGCTTCGGCAAGCGAAATATCCGATTCCGAAACGCCGCCGACGCCCGCATGCACGACGCGCGCTGCGACTTCGTCCGTATTGAGCTTTTCAAGCGCGGCGACGATCGCCTCCACCGAGCCCTGCACGTCGCCCTTGACGACGAGCGGGAATTCCTTGCGGCCGGCGGTCTTGAGCTGGCTCATCATGTCGGTGAGCGAACCGCGCGCCGAGCCGCCGCGCACGGCGGCCTTGTCGCGCTTCTGGCGTTCGCGATATTCGGTGATTTCTCTGGCGCGGGCTTCGGTTTCCACCACGGCGACGCGGTCGCCGGCTTCCGGGGTGCCGCTGAAGCCGAGAATCTCCACCGGGAAGGACGGGCCGGCCTCCTGACAGTTGACGCCCTTGTCGTCGAGCAAAGCGCGAACACGGCCCCATTGCGCGCCGGCGACGATAATATCGCCGACACGCAGCGTGCCGCGCTGAACGAGCATTGTGGCGACCGGGCCGCGGCCCTTGTCGAGCCGCGCTTCGATCACGGTGCCCTCTGCGGGGCGCTCGGGGTTCGCTTTAAGGTCGAGCACTTCGGCCTGAAGCGAGATAAGTTCGAGCAGCTTGTCGAGGTTGAGCTTCTGCTTCGCCGAGACTTCGATTTCGAGCGTCTCGCCGCCGAGGCTTTCCACCTGCACCTCGTGCTGGAGCAGTTCCGTGCGCACGCGCTCCGGCCGCGCATCCGGCTTGTCGATCTTGTTGATCGCGACGATGAGCGGCACTTGCGCCGCTCTGGCGTGGTGAACCGCTTCCACCGTCTGCGGCATGACGCCGTCGTCTGCGGCGACGACGAGGATGACGATGTCCGTCACCTTGGCGCCGCGCGCGCGCATGGCGGTGAAGGCGGCGTGGCCGGGCGTGTCGATGAAGGTCACCGCGCCGCCGCCGGGCGCCGCCACCTGATAGGCGCCGATATGTTGGGTGATGCCGCCGGCTTCGCCCGAGACCACATTGGCGTGGCGAATGGCGTCGAGCAGCGAGGTCTTGCCGTGGTCGACATGGCCCATAATGGTGACGACCGGCGGACGCGCCACCAGCGTTTCTTCTGCGTCCGGCGTGTCGAACAGGCCTTCTTCGACATCCGATTCCGCCACGCGCTTGACCGAATGGCCCATTTCCTCGGCGAGGATCTGCGCTGTGTCGGCGTCGATCACATCGGTGATCTTGTGCATTGCGCCCTGCTTCATCAGCAGGCGGATCACGTCGACGCCGCGTTCCGACATGCGGTTCGCGAGTTCCTGAATCGTGATCGTCTCCGGCAGGATGACTTCACGCGCAATCTTTTCTTTCGGCTCATTGGCGCCGAAGCCCTTGAGGCGCTGCGTGCGTCGGCGGAAGGCCGAGAGCGAACGCGTGCGCTCTTCGTCGCTGTCGCCGGTCGCGCTGGTGACGGTGAGACGGCCGCGGTTTTTCTGCTCGGCGCCGCGGGTCGGCGTCGGACGCGGCGGCGTCGGCGCGGCGGCGGCCGGCCGGCGCGGCGCGGGGGTGAGCGTGCGCCGGGCGTCGCCGGAGTCCGTCGCGGCGGGGCGGGGCGCAAAGGAGGTGGCCGCCGGCGACGCCGGACGGGGGGCGGAAGCTGTCGTCGGCGCAGGCGCGGCGGCTCCTCCCGGAGCTTCGCCCGGCGGCAGGCGGCGGCGCGCTTCCTCTTCGGATTTGCGCTTGGCTTCGGCCTCGCGGGTGAGGCGGGTTTCTTCGTCGCGTTTGCGCGTTTCGGCGGCGGCGCGTTCTGCCCGCTCGCGTTCGTCGCGTTCGGCTCTGACGCGGGCTTCCACCTCGGCGCGGCGACGTTCCTCCTCCTCGCGGGATTTGGCGTCGACGAGAGCCCGGGCGCGGGCTTCGCGCTCGTCATCCGTCAAGGCGCGCAGCACGACGCCGGCGCTGGAGCGCGGGGCCTGCTGGCGTTGTTGTTCGCGCCGCGTCGGCGCTGGCGGCGGCGGGGCCGGAGGCGCAGCGGCGGGAGCGGGCGGCGCAGCCGCCGGACCCGCGGCCGCCGGGGCCGGAGCCGCGGGCTTGGTCTCTCCGGGTCCGGGCGCGCGTCTCTTCACTCTCTCCACCACGACCGCTTTGCTGCGGCCGTGGGAGAAGCTTTGACGCACCAGGCCCGGCTCCGTCGGGCGCGGCTTGAGGTGCAGCGTCTTCGAAGGGGCCGTGGTCAGGGTCTTGTCGCCGGAGTTCTCGCTATCACTCATCCAATATCCGATCCCGGGGCGCCCGCCCCATTCGTCTTTACCGTCGTCGCCGCGTCTTCGGCCGCGGCAGGCCCGTTCTCACCAGCAACCGCCGCGCCCAAACCGTCTCCGGAGTCCCGATAGGAGGCGAGACGCCGGCAGCGCGCCAGAAACGCAGATGCGGGTCCGCCCGCTGCAACGGCTGCATGTATCACATTTGTGCGGCCCAACGCCAAACTCAATTGAGCCGATTCGAACAGATCGATGACAGGCGTGTCGCCATCGGCCCCGCGTCGCGCGGCCTGAAGGATTTTGCGCCGCCCGTCGGCGCCGCCGTCGCGCGCCGACAGCAGAACTGCGGCGCCGTTTTTTTCGAGCGCCGCCGCGACTTTGTTGAAGCCGCTGACGACGAGGCCCGCCTTATTCGCAAAGCCGAGCATTTGCAGGCAATCGGCCTCCAGCAGCGCGTCGACGTCGCCAGGCAGGCTGGCCGGCGCCGCGACTTTTTCCTTCAGCGAGCGGGCGAACAAATGTTTTTTCGCCGCTTCCGCGACGATATCCCGCCGCGCCGTCACCCAGACGCCCCGGCCCGGCAGCTTTGCACGAATATCCGGGGCGAGAACGCCGTCCGGCGCGCGCACGAAACGGATCATCGCCTCCGGCGCTTCGCGCCGGCGGGTGACGATGCAGGTCCGGTCCGTGTCGCTTTCCCTCGCCATCCATTTCCCGTTTTTTCAGGCTCCCCGCGGCGTGCGGGAAGCTTATTTGCGTTTTTGCAGCGCGCTTCCCCGTCTCTTGCGAGAGCCGGGGAGGGCGTCAGGATTGCGCGGCTTCGGCCGCGTCGTCTCCCTTGGTCTCGCTATCCTCGGCCGCGCCGTCCTCCGCCGCCGGCTCGGCGGCCTCGATCCAGCCGACGCGCACGCGCGCCGTCATGATCATCGCCTCGGCTTCTTCGCGGGAGAGATCAAGCCCGGTCAGGAAGCCGTCAATTTTTTTGGTCTCGCCGTCTTTCTTTTCGGTCCAGCCGACAAGATCGTCCGTAATGCAGCCGGCGAGGTCCTCGATCGACTTCACCTCGTTCTCGCCGAATTTGACCAGCATCGCCGTGGTGACGCCGTCGATTTCGCGCAATTCGTCGAGCACGCCAAGCTCCTGGCGGCGGCCTTCGTTCTCCGCCTCGACCTTGTCGAGATGATTGCGCGCTCTCGCCTGGATTTCGCCGGCGGTCTCTTCGTCGAAACCCTCGATCGTGGCGAGTTCGGCCAGCTCCACAAAGGCGAGTTCCTCCACCGAGCGGAAGCCTTCCGAGGCCAAAAGGCGGCCGACCACCTCGTCGACGTCGATGGCGTCCATGAAGACGCGCGTGCGCTCGTCGAACTCGCGCTGGCGGCGCTCCGACTCTTCGGCTTCCGTCAAAATATCGATATCCCAACCCGTGAGCTGCGAGGCGAGGCGCACATTCTGGCCTCTGCGGCCGATGGCGAGCGAGAGCTGATCGTCCGGCACGACGACTTCGATGCGCGCGGTGTCCTCGTCGAGCACCACTTTGACGACTTCCGCCGGCTGCAGCGCATTGACGATGAAGGTCGCCGCATCCGCCGACCAGGGAATGATGTCGATGCGTTCGCCCTGCAATTCGCCGACGACCGCCTGCACGCGCGAGCCGCGCATACCGACGCAGGCGCCGACAGGGTCGATGGAGGAATCGCGCGACACGACCGCGATCTTGGCTCTGGAGCCCGGATCGCGCGCGACCGATTTCACCTCGATCACGCCGTCGTAAATTTCCGGCACTTCCTGCTTGAACAGTCTGGACATGAACTGCGGATGGGTGCGCGAGAGGAAAATCTGCGGCCCGCGCTGCTCCCGGCGCACGTCATAGACATAGGCGCGCACGCGATCGCCGGGGCGGAAGGTTTCGCGCGGGATCATTTCGTCCCGGCGGATGACGCCTTCGCCGCGGCCAAGATCGATGATGACATTGCCATATTCGACCCGCTTGACGACGCCGTTGACGATCTCGCCGATGCGGTCCTTGAATTCCTCATATTGCCGGTCGCGTTCGGCTTCGCGCACTTTCTGCACGATGATCTGCTTGGCCGATTGCGCGGCGATGCGGCCGAAATCGAAGGGCGGCAGCGTCTCGGAAATCCAGTCGCCGGCCTGCGCCGCCGGATTGCGTTTGCGCGCATCCTCAATGGCGATCTGCGTCGCGTCGTTCTCGACCCTGTCGACGACGAGCAACAGGCGTGAAAAACGCACTTCGCCGCTTTTGGGATTAATTTCGGCGCGGACTTCGGTCTCCTGCCCGTAGCGCGAGCGCGCAGCCTTTTGCAGCGCGTCCTCCATCGAGGCGATGACGATCGATCGGTCGATCGATTTCTCGCGTGCGACGGCGTCGGCGATTTGCAGGATTTCCAGTCTGTTGGCGCTGACGGCCATAGTCTCGTCTCCTTGGGCGACGGCGTCGCCGCTTTAGCTGCGCGGCTTGCCGGAGCCGTTTCCTTTCTTGAAATGCGTTTGCACGCCGGCCGGAACCAGCGGTTTCTGCTTTGCCGCCTTTGCTGTGAAGCGTCCCGGTCCGCGCCGCGGACGTTCATCATCCTGGGGCGGCGCGCTCTCCTTGTCGTCGTCCGGCGGGGCCTCTGCGCCCGCCTTGCCGGCGCGCAAAGACGCGCGGATCAAGGTCTCGGTGAGCATGAGCTTCGCTTCATTGAGGTCGCGCAACGGCAGCCGCACGATTTTTTCTTCCTCCTCGCCGGCTTCGGCCAGCTCCAGCGCTAAAATAGCGTTTAAACCCTCGCCGTCGATGGCGACGGGCTGTCCGCGAAAGCGTTTGCGGCCCGATTCCAGCGGATGCTGCAATTCGATGCGCATGTCATGGCCGATGGCGCGGTGAAAATCGGAGACGCGCACCAGCGGCCGATCAATGCCGGGCGAGGATATCTCCAGCCGATAGGCGTTCGAAATCACGTCCGCCACATCGAGTTCGGGCGACAGGGCCTGGCTCGCCGCCTCGCAATCGTCGATGGTCATGAAACCGTCCGGCCGCTCCGCCATGATCTGCAGGGTCGGATCGTTCTGCTGAAACAGCTTCACGCGCACCAGCCGATAACCCAGCTGCGCCAGAACCGGTTCCGCCACATGGGCGACGCGCGCCGCAAGACCCGTCTCTGCGACGAGACGCGGCTCGTCGAGCAAAGCGGGCGTTTCAGCCTGCGGGCCAGCGGCGGGAGTTTCTGTCAAGCGCGAGCGTTCCTGTAGAGCGGAGCCAAACAAAAAAGAGCGGGTCCGGCGGAGGGACCCACTCTCGATCGCGATCATCGAAAAATGATCGTTATGAGAAGGAATTTGTCGGAGTTCTACACCCTTCGCTCCAGCATGGCAAGCCTTTAACGCGCCGTTGCCTTACCGATTTCGCAAGGCGATTCTCCTGCGGGAGCCCCTCTTGACTCCGGGCGGCGAAGCTGGGAACAAATAGGAAACATTCTTCCTTTGTTCCTGACGCCCGGAGAGTTCAGCGTGCGGTCGTCCTCCGTTCTTCCATCGCTGCGCGAGCGGATTCGCCGACTGGAAAGCGGCGCGCCGCAGTCCGCGGCGGCGGCTTTGCCTTTCGGCCTGCCGGCTTTGGACACGCGTCTGCCGGGCGGCGGGCTGGCGCTCGGCGCGCTGCATGAGGTGGCGAGCGGCGGCGCCATTGTCGACGAGGCGGCGGCGGCGCTTTTCGCCGCCGGCGTCGCGGCGCGCGTGAAGGGGCGCATTCTCTGGTGTCTGACGCGGGCTGATCTTTTCGCGCCGGCTCTGGCGCAGGCGGGGCTGGGCGCCGACCGGGCGATCTATGTGGAGGCGGGCGATCCGCGCGCCGTTCTCGCCTGTTTCGAGGACGGGCTGCGTCATGGCGGACTTGGCGCCGTCGTCGCCGAGACGGCGCGCCTGTCGCTCAACGCCTCGCGCCGGCTCCAGCTCGCCGCGGAAGGAACGGGAACGCTCGGCCTCGCCCTGCGCCGCCGCCGCGCGAAAGACGCGGATTTCGGCCAGCCGACGGCGGCGCGCACGCGCTGGCGGATTTCCGTTCTGCCGTCGACGCCTCTGCCGGTCGAGGGCGTCGGCCGGGCGCGCTGGCGCGTGGAGCTGCTGCGCTGTCGCGGCGGCGAGGAAGGCGACTTTGAATTGGAGGGGTGCGATGGGGCGGGTCGTCTCTCTGTTCCTGCCGAATTGGCCGACGGACCGGTTCTCAAGAACCCTCGGCGACGCAGCGCCGCCGGATGAGACGCCGCTCGTCCTTGCGGCGCGCGACGGCGGCCGGCGTATCGTCTTCGCCGCCAACGTCGCCGCGCGCGCCGCCGGCCTGCGGGCGGGAACGCCCCTCGCGAAAGCGCAGGCGCTGGTTCCGCATCTGCGGGTCGAGCCGGCCGATCCCGCCGCCGACGCCAAAGCGCTGGAGAAGCTCGCCTTCTGGATGCTGCGCTATGCGCCCGTCGCCGCGCCCGATCCGCCGGACGGCATAGCGATCGAGACGAGCGGCGCCGATCATCTTCATGGCGGCGAGGCGGCCATGCTGGAGGATATGATCGCGCGGCTCGCCGCAAGCGGCGTTTTCGCCTGCGCAGCGCTGGCGGACAGCCTGGGCGCGGCCCATGCGCTGGCGCGCTTTTCCGCGCAGCGAGAGCTTGTCGTTCCGGCGGGAAAAGCCGCAGAGGCCATTGGCCGTCTGCCGGTCGCGGCCCTCCGTTTGTCTGAAGTTCTGGCGCAATCCCTGCGCGCGCTCGGCTTCGAGCGCATCGGCGATCTCGCCGCCGCGCCGCGCGCGCCGCTGGCGCTGCGGTTTGGCGGCGAGCTGATCCAAAGGCTCGACCAGGCCTTTGGTCGTCTCGCGGAGCCCATCGATCCCGTCCGGCCCAAGGAAATCGTCGAAGTGCGCCGCGTTTTCGCCGAGCCCATCAGCGCGGCGGAG
>Ga0265328_10001563_pt1 | contig 10536 bp, 14 predicted proteins | sample 41624metaG_FD_202086 | JGI IMG/M metagenome (GOLD analysis project Ga0265328, IMG submission 202086) | Rhizosphere microbial communities from Carex aquatilis grown in University of Washington, Seatle, WA, United States - 4-16-24 metaG | ecosystem: Host-associated > Plants > Roots > Rhizosphere...
CGCCCCTCCCTACGATCGGCGCTAGCGGACGGCCCCACCGGCCATCATAATTGTCGCTGGACCGGCCATCATAGTTGTCGCCGCGCACGCGATACGTTCCGCAAATCCAGCGTATTCACAAGACCGTATCGCGACGGAAATTGCGCACGGGTGGAAGACCGCGGATTTCGATCCGCCGAGCCATCCGACGCTCAAAGCCCTCGTTTCGATAATGGAAAAAGAGGGAGCAATCGCGCCACGAAAGCTCTGCTAGATAATGAACCCCGTTCGATCGACTAGACAAAGGCCTTTCGACCGGCCGAACGAAGCTGTTTCACAGCGATGACAGGAGCGGACAGGCGCATATTGATACGGATCGTCACGAACCGGAGGCGATTCAGTGAAACGAACCGAGACTGTCCGAACCGAAGAGAGGCTGGCGCTTCGCATCAACGAGGCCGCCGCGGTTTCCGGCTTGAGCCGCAGCACACTCTACAAGCTCTTGGGCGCGAAGAAACTCCGCGCCGTGAAAGTCGGCGGGCGCCGGCTGATCCTGCGCGAGAGCCTCGAGGCGCTGTTGCAGACGGGGGCGTGAATGGACCCCGTCATCATCGCAGAATGGCCGCGCAGCTCGCGCGAGGTTTTGCGCCTCAGTTTGTCCGAATTCAAGGGCGCGCCGACGGTGGACCTGCGCGTCTGGTACGACGACGGCGCGGGGCGGATGCAAGCGGGGCGATCGGGCTTGACGCTTTCAACAAAGCAGCTTCCCCGCCTCGCCGAGGCAATGGCCCGCGCGCTCGCCGAGGCCGAGGCGCGCGGCCTGGTGGCTCCCTCGCCGTGACGCGAGCGACCGGCACCCGAGCGCCCGCTCACGCCCGCATTCATTGCGCATGGCTCGAATTGCCGACATGGCGCGCGCTGTCCTTGGCGGCGCGCTGTCTCTTGGTCGATATCCTCGCCGAATATCGCCGCAGCAAGAACGGCTTCCTTGCTTGGCCCGTGCGGCGCGCGGCGCAGCGGCTCGGCACGTCCAAGGATACGGCGGCGCGCGCCCTAATCGAACTCGAGCGAAACGGATGGCTGAAAGTCTCGACCTCGGCGGCGTTCGGCGGACGCGCCAATGCGGCGACCTATGCCGTCACCATGTTTCCCGACGATCGAACCGGCGAGCCGGCGAGTTTCGCATTCGAGCATTTGCCCGGCGAGCTGGCGCATCGCGACCGAAAGCAAAAAGGCGCGGCAGTGTCTCAGGAGAAGGACAAGGCTGTCCCTCCCACGCGACCGAACGGTCGCACGGGGCGGACGAAGCAGTCGCACGGGAAGGACAAGACGAAGACGGTCGATCCTGCCGCCGCGGAATGCGCCGAGCGGCAAATATCGATGTTTTGAAGGCGCGCGCCGGCGCGAGTTTCAGCACCAAGTGCGCAGGCGCGCGCGCATGAGAGAGTTATAGATATAATTAGGGCGAGTTGCACTGCTCCACGGGCGTCGCCGCTCGGTCCCCAGGTAAAACCGGACAGGATTGGCATTACGACGGGAGCAATCGGATTTGCGGGCGAGGGAGATAAATTCCGCGGATCGGCCGGAGCGGCCAACCGGCTGAAGGCTCATGCGGAGATTTTTTCGCCCGTGTAAGAAATCAAAGCCATAAATCAGCAGTCGCACCAACTGGCGATTTACCAGGCGATTTCGATGCATGAGGATATGCCCATGCCTTGGCCCAATCCTTCGATGACGCGATGGCTCGCAAGCAGTCGTCGCACGACGACCGGGGATATGCGCAGCTTGCCCGTTCAACGCGTGGTTCGGCACGGCCTTTCAGCGCGGGGCGCGAGCTTCGTCTGGCAATGGACGTGCGACGGGGAGCCCACCGCCACGATAGGCGCCCGCGTGGTTCACGACGAGGCCGGTGCGGTTCTGATCCTCGAATACCGCTTGAACGGCGCGCCCATGGTGGACCGCGTCCGCTTGACGTCTTCGCCCTGCCGATTTGGCGGGGCGCGCTGGTTCGCCATTTGCCCGAAAACCGGGCGGCGCGTCTCGCGCCTCTATTTGGGACGCTCGGGCGCATTGTCGCGCCACGCCTATCGGCTTGCTTTCGACTCACAACGAGAGTCGCCGCTCGATCGTTCTTTCCGACGACGACAAAAGGTCTTGGACAAACTGAAAACCGATAGCCCGCTGGTCCTGGCTCGCCCGAAAGGAATGCATCGTCGAACCTATGGGCGATTGCTGGTCGAGGCGGAGCGCGAGGCGCGATTTTTCGCGGTGGCGGTTGGGGAGCGGTTCGGGAGCGGCTTCGATTTCGATATCTGAAATGTCGCGGCGCCGACGACTAAGCCGAGACGAATTGTAAGACCAATTGTAAGACGCGGAGCAGGCCAAGAATGCAAAATAAAGCAAAAACAAATCACTAAGCCATTGAACTGGCGGAAGGGGTGGGATTCGAACCCACGGTGAGGTTTCCCCCACGGCGGTTTTCAAGACCGCTGCCTTAAACCACTCGGCCACCCTTCCAAACCAGGGAACGGCTCGGCTCCGCTCCATCGCGCGCAGTGGCGCCGCGCGCGGGACAGCCTATCGCTTCTCTGTGACCGCTCGTCAACGGCCGTCGCGACGCCCCGGATCGCCGCGACCCGAGCGAACATGCGTCGGGCCGCCGGCGCGTGTCCGCTCGATATCTCTTGTTTTTGCGGGATTACCGTCGGGAAATCGGTTTCAACTTTTCCGAAAATCCGGCTCAGCGGAACCACACATAGACGATCGAAATCGCCAGAGCGAGGACGAGACCGATCACCGCATTGCGAAGAAAGCCGCCTTCGAACTCCTCCATTCTCATCCTCCCTCGAGCCGTCGCGTCGATTCGACGCATTTCTAAAACTGCATTCAACGCTGAGAATAGCCAGTGAGGGCGGTTAATTCCCAGGGGCCGTTCTCACTCTGGAGCCCGGCGAAGGCCGGGCTCTTTCCTTTTTGCGGGTCCGAACCGCCGGCCGCCGCCGCCGAGAGCATAGGAATTCATTTTCCGCCCGGCCCCGGCGCGCGGGTCTCGCGAGGCGGCGGCTCGCTCGCCGCGGCGCGATGCGCTAAGGTCCGCCCGCATCCAGGAAGACCTCATGCCGCTCTATTTCGCCTATGGCGCCAATATGGACGTCGCCGCAATGGCCGCGCGCTGCCCCAAGTCGCGGCCGCTCGGCCTCGGCCGCCTCGCACACTATCGATTCGCTATTCTGGAAACCGGCTTCGCCACCGTCGTCCCGGATGCGCGCGCGCAGGTCCATGGCCTGCTCTACGACCTCGCCATGGCGGATGTTCTGGCCCTCGACCGTTACGAGGAGGTGAGCCGCGGGCTCTACCGCAAGGTCGTGCAGCCGGTGCTGCGCGCCCCCGTGGGCTCGGCGCGGGCGCTCGTCTATCTCGGAACGACGGCGCGCGAGGGCGCCCCGGCGCCGGGCTATGTCGAGAGCGTCGTCGCCGCGGCGCAGGCGCTCGGCCTGCCTGCGGCCTATATCGCCTTTCTGGAGAGCCTCGCGCCCTCCGCGCAGCAGAGGATGAGCCGAAGATGAGCGCCTTCCCCGTTCCGACTGTCCACACGCTCGCCGAGCTGCGCGAGCGCGTCGCGCAATGGCGCGCGCGCGGCGAGCGCATCGGCTTCGTCCCCACCATGGGCGCGCTGCACGGCGGCCATCTCTCGCTGGTCGAGGAGGCGCGCCGGCGCGCCCGCCGCGTGCTGGTCTCGGTCTTCGTCAATCCCACGCAATTCGCCGCAGGCGAGGATTTCGACCGCTATCCGCGCACGCTCGAGGCCGATGTCGAGACGCTCGCGCGCGTCGACGCCGATCTCTGCTACGCGCCGGCGGCGCAGGAAATCTATCCGCCTGGCTTCGCCACTTCCGTCGCCGTGGGCGGCCCGGCGATCGCCGATCTCGAGGACCATTTCCGCCCGACGCTTTTCGCCGGCGTCGCGCTCGTCGTCGCCAAGCTGCTCAATCAGGCGGACTGCGACGTCGCCGTCTTCGGCGAGAAGGATTATCAGCAATTGCTGGTCATCCGCCGCCTCGCGCGCGATCTCGATTTGCGCGCCGAGATCGTCGGCGCGCCGACGCTGCGCGAGGACGACGGCCTCGCAATGTCCTCGCGCAACATCTATCTCTCGAAGGAGGAGCGGCGCGTCGCTCCCGCGCTGCATCGCGCGCTGACGGACGCGGCGCGGCTCGTCGCCGAGGGCGAGCCGATCGGCCATGTGATGGCGCAAGCGCGCGAGCAGATCGCGGCGAAAGGCTTCATCATCGATTATCTCGAGGCCCGCCACGCCGAGACTCTGGCGCGCGTCGCCCGCCGCCAGGACGGGCCGATCCGCCTGCTGGTCGCCGCAAAGCTCGGCGCGACTCGGCTCATCGACAATGTCGCCGTCGAGACTCCGTGATGAGCGAAGAACGCCTCGTTTTCCGCATCGCCGTCCGCGGCCGCGTGCAGGGCGTCGGCTTTCGCGCTTTTGTCGCGCGGGAGGCGGGCGCGCTCGCGCTCACTGGCTGGACGCGCAATTGCGACGATGGCGCGGTGGAAATCGTCGCCGCCGGCCCACGCAGCGCGCTCGACGCGCTGGTCGAAGCGGCGCGGCGTGGACCGGCCTTCGCCCGCGTCGATGATCTTCGCCGCGAAGAGACGAGCGAGGCCGCTCTCGTCGAGCGGCGCGGCGATGTGGAGTTCTGAACCTATGCCGCTCCGCAGCGACGAGGATTTCGACGCGCTCGCTGCGGCCTTCGCCGATCTGACGACGCGCGCCGGCGCGATCGCCATGGCGGTGCTGGCCTCCCCCACCATCGACGCGCGCGCCAAAAAGGATTCGAGCCCGGTCTGCGAGGCGGATGAGAAGATCGAGGCGTTTCTCACCCCGCGTCTCGCCGAGCTGCTGCCGGGCGTCCCCATCGTCGCGGAGGAGGCCGCCGCCGCGGGCGCCGATTTCGCCCGCGCCGAGACCTTCCTGCTGGTCGATCCGCTCGACGGCACGCGCGAGTTTCTGGCGCGCAGCGGCGAGTTCACCATCAATATCGGCCTCATCGTCGCGGGCGCGCCGCGCGCGGGCGCGGTATACGCCCCGGCGCTGGGCCAATTATGGTTCGCCGGCGCGCGCGCCTTCGCCGCCGATGCGGAGCCCGGCCAGCCGGCGCCGCCGCGCGAAGCCTGGCGCGCCTTGCGCGTGCGCGCCTGTCCCGCCGAAGGGCCGACGGCGCTGGTGAGCCGCTCACATCTCGACGAAGCGACGAAGGCCTTTCTGCAGACCCATCGCGTCGCCGCCACGCGCGACGTCGGCTCTTCCATCAAATTCTGCTGGCTGGCGGAGGGCGCGGCCGATCTCTATCCGCGCTTCGGCCCGACGATGGAGTGGGACACGGCCGCCGGCGACGCCGTGCTGCGCGCGGCGGGCGGCGGCGTGGTCGATCCGTCGGGCCGCCCGTTCGTCTATGGCAAGGCGGGCGAGGCCTATCGCAACGGACCTTTCATCGCATTCGGCGACGGCGCCGCCGCAAGACTTTATTAAGGACGCGGCGAGATTCTCTTTGCCGCGAAGAGACGCCGCGCAGGCGCCACAGGCGCGACACGATCGCAGCGAAACTTCAGCGAAGTGATTCGCATCCGCCGCAACGGAGACTATCGTCATGCGCGCAGCTCATTCGACCCGCAGAGAGATGCTCGCGACCCGCAGAGAGATGCTCGCGACCCGCAGAGAGATGCTCGCTCTCGCAGCCTCCGCCGCGCTGTCGCCGCTCGCGCCGGCGCGCGCCGCCGTTGGCGAGCGGCCGGAGCCCAGACCAGAGCCAATGTCCGGAGACGAAGTGGTGCGCAGCGGCCATCGCTTCTTCGGCGCCATCGCGCGCGATCTCGCGCAGGGCGTCGAGCAATTGGCGCGTCGCTGGGGCCGGCCCAACGCCTATGTGCTCGGCCAGGAGGGATCTGGCGCCTTCGTCGGCGGCCTGCGCTATGGCGAAGGGATCATGTATACGCGCAACGCGGGCCAGCGGCGCGTCTATTGGCAGGGGCCCTCGCTCGGCTTCGACGCCGGCGCCGACGGCGACCGCACGATGATGCTCATCTATAATCTGCCCGCCGTCGACGCCATCTACACGCGCTTCGGCGGCGTCGCCGGCTCGGCCTATCTCGTCGGCGGATTGGGCTTCACCGAGCTCTCGGCCGACGGCGTCGTCGTCGCGCCCATCCGCGCCGGCCTCGGCGCGCGCCTCGGCCTCAATCTCGGCTATCTGAAATTCACGCCCGAGGCGACTTGGAATCCGTTCTGACGGGAATCCGTTCTGAGCGATCACGACTTCAGCTGTAGAGCGGTATAGCTCGGCGTCAGCAGGCCCCCGAGCAGCGCCGTCATGGACTTCGGGAAAAAGGCGAGCGAATGCCCATAGCTCGCTGTCACCAGCACGGCCGACTGCCCATTGGAGAAGGTCGCCTTGATGAGATTGGTCTGCGCGGTCGAGAGGCTGGAGCCGGTCGGATAGGCGTAGACGATCGTCGGCGACGTCGCGCCCATGGTGATCTGAAACATCTGCAGAGTGAAGCTGGAGGCCTTGATCTGCGGCGCGACATTGCCGAGCGCATAAGACGGCGTGTAGAGCGACATTTCCGTCGAGCAGGTTCCAACCGGCGAATCCGAGCAATCGGCCCAGGAGATCGCATATTGCGTGGCGATCCGGTTGACCGTGTTATAGACGACGTATATTCGGCCGAATTCGGCTATGCCGGCGATGATCACTATGATGGTGGGCGCCAGCAGCGCGAATTCCACTGCCGCAAAGCCGCGCCGATCGAGAAATCGCGCCAGAAATCGCGCCAGAAATCGCGCAATGAACCGCCGCTCGCTCATTTGCTCTTCCGTCTGACGATGGCGCTCGAGCGCACATTGGCGAGCGAGCCGAATCCCGGCGCGAAGACGATCGCCGGCGCTTGCGCGCGCAAAACCAGCGGATCGCCGGCCGCGCCATAGTCCGGCGTCGTCTCGTCGGTGATCGCGACGGCGCCCGAGTCGAGCCGCCGCAATGGTTGGAGATCGACGAGCAGATTGGCGTTGTTCTTGACCAATCCGCCGCCGGCGGAGACGATCTTGGCCTTCAACGTGGCGGCGTCGAGATAGGTCGGCGTCGCCTTGGCGAAGCTCGAGCGCAGATAATCGGCCGCGCCATTGACCCCGGCGTCCAGCGACGTCTGGGTGATGTAGAAGATCGAGACCTGCGCGATCCACAAGACGAGGAATATGAAAGGCGTCGCGACAAAGGCGAACTCGACCGCCGTCGCGCCCCCGCGCGCGCCGAGGAAATGTCGCAGAGTCTTCGGGAGCGCGGACCGTCTCATTGCGTCGCCGCCGGCGCGGTGAGTGGATCATTCACGATCTCGAAGCCGGAAAATGTCGAGATCGACCCGGGCGCGACGCTGGGCGTCGGGAGCGTGACATAGGACGAGGGCGCCGCGCTCATATAGGGGCTGCCGAGCGCGGTGAGCTTCACATCGTCCAATGCGCCGCCGAATTTCTCCGTCGGCGTCCCCAGCGACGAAAATGTCAGCCAATAGAAGCCGGGCTTGGTGACGAGTATATTGGCGCTCCGCGACTGCCACGCCGCCGCGTAGCCGCAAATGTCGAGCAGTGGATTGACCTGCGTCGAATCGTAATTGCCGAGGCTGATCCCATCGGGCGCGACGGTCGGCGCCGTCGTCGTGGTTCCGTCGGGATTCTTGTAGGACGTCGTGGAACTGAGCGCGCCGCCGACGACGGGCGCGCTCGCCTTCTGCGCATGCGACATGAAGACGCCGATGATATTGCTCGTCAGAGAGACGCTGGCCGTGGCGCCCGTGGCGCGGGACGTCGCCGTCGCGCTTCCCGAGAGCGCCGTGACATTGGCCACGGAAGGCGTCGCGCCGCAATAGACGCTGGAGAGCGAAGAGAATTGCCCGTCGGAAATATAATTATAGGCGACCTTGTAATAGCCCGGATCGAGCAAGAAGCCGCGACTGATCAGCCTGCGCGTCGTCGTCCCGGAGCCGTCGAGCTCGACGGCCTGCGTTCCGACCGCGGCCGACTTCATCACATAATCGAGCTGATTGACCGGCGCGGCGCCCCAGCCGCTGGAGGCGAGATTGGGCCAGCCGCTGGAGGCACCGCTCGTGCCCGTGCTGCTCGTCATATTGCCTGTCGTGTTGATATAGGCGCTGGAGCCGCTGGTCGAATAGCTGTAGGTCGGGCTGTCGAATTTGTCCTCGAACAAGACTGTCGACGCCGTCCACGGAAAATTGTCCTGCACGGAGCCGGAGCAAGTGCCGGTGCAAAGGCGCACGTCGGCGATCGCGCCGCCATAGGAATCGCCGGCGCCGTCGGCGGCAAAGCTCAGCCAATAATTGCCAGGCGTGTTCACATAGATCCGCACGCTGCGCTCGACCCAGTCGAAATTGCCCGAATAGACGCAGACGTCGATGAGATTGGAGCCGCCGAGATTTTGCGTTCCGTCCAAGGTCTGATGCAGGGGCGGCGTTCCGCCCGCATTGGCGTCGAGATAGACGTTGATCTGATTGGTCCGCGACTTATTGGTCGATGTCGTCGTCGTCGAATTGCTGATATAGGTCGAATTCGTATTGGTCGCCCATGCCACGTCGCTCGCCGTCGATCCGCAGATATAGGTCGGATCATAGTCTGGATATTTCACGCGCGAATTGTAGAAATAGCGCAGCTCGTAATTTCCGCCCGTGAGATATTGCATCGTCGATATGGACGAATTGCCGGCGCTGCCCGATCCATTGTCGCAGTCGAGCTCGGCTGTGTTGAAGGCGCCGGCCGGAACGGCGTTGGTATAGACCTTGGAGTCGACCTCGAGGCAATAGCCGAGGATCACCCATTTGACGCCGGTCGAGCCGGTATAACCGACGGTCGAGGAGGACACGGTCGTCGCGGAGGAGAGCGTATAGCCCCAACTGCCGACCGCGACCTTCGTTCCGGGCGCGGCGTAGAGATAGCCGCAGGCGCTGCTGCCCGTGCAGCCGGTCACTGCGAATGTCTCATTGACGACGGTCGTCGAGGCGGTGCTGGACGGCGGCTGATCGATCGTGGCGATCGTGTCGAAGCAATGCGACGTCGCCGAGACGCTGAATTGAGCGACATTCAATATTTTCGAGAAAGCCGTCCTCACATTGGTCGACAGCGTCACATCCGACGCGCCGCTTCCCGAATAGTTGAAGGGCGTCGTATTGGTCAGCGAATAACCGAGCTTCTGCACGCCGATCGCATTGGCGATATAGGCGTTCACCTTGGTGTTGTACGCGGCGACGCCGCTCGCGCTCACCACCGAGACGACGCTCGGCCGCGTGGCGAATTGACAGGCCATGAGCGCTGTCTCGGATAATTTCTGCCGCGCCTGATAGAGACGCATGAGGTCGACGCCGCCCGCGACGCCGGTCAATATCGCGAAGCCGATGAGGCCGAACAAGATCGCCACCTGGCCGGCGTCGTCGCGCATGAACGCCCGCGCGACTGCGCTCCGCCGTTTCTTCGCCTCCATCCGCTTCCTCGACGCCACTCTACTCACCGCAAGGCGAGGAAACGTCCGAAACATTGAGGAAAGCTGAATCAGAGCCGTTTATTCGACGCGCTTCTCTCGAAAAAACCTAGGTTTTTTATGAATGTCGGGCGAAGACGATCTGCGTGTCGCCATAGCGGCGGCGCTCTTCCTCGACAATGCGCTCGGGCAGGGCGAGCGGCGCCTCCGCCGCCTCTTCGACGACGATCAGCGCGCCCTCGGCGAGCCAACCGCCTTCGACGAGCGAGCGAAGCGCACGAGAGGCGAGATCGCATCCATAGGGCGGATCGAGAAAAGCGAGCGTGAACAATTCGCCCGGCGGCGCGAGGCCGAGCTTGGTCGCGTCGCGGCGGAAGACGCGCGTCACGCCGCCGGCGCCCAGCGCCTCGACATTGGCGCGCAGCAGCGCGCGCGCCTCCGCGCCTTCGTCGACGAAGAGGATTTTCCCGGCGCCGCGCGAAAGCGCTTCGAGGCCGAGCGCCCCCGTGCCGGCGAAGAGATCGACGACGCGCGCGCCGGGAACCGGATCGTCATAGGCGTGGGCGAGAATGTCGAAGATAGACTCGCGCAGGCGATCCGAAGTGGGACGGATCGCCTGCGACTGCGGCGCCTTCAGCGCGCGGCCGCGAAAGGCGCCGGCGACGATGCGCATGGCTCAGCGCGGCTTGCGCGGCGCGCCGCCAGGCTTGCGCGGACCTTTGCCCGCGCCGCCGGCGCCGCCGCGAGGCGGCCCGCGCCGCGGCGCTTCGCCGGTCTTGCCGCCACGACGCGGCGGGCGAGCGTCCCCGTCTTTGCGCGGCGCGCGCCCCTCGGCCCCCTCGCGACGCGGCGGACGCCCTTCGCCCTCGCGGCGCGGCGCACGCTCGCGGCGCGGCCCTTCGCCGGCGCCGGAACTCGCCCCACGACGCTCGCCGCGATCGAAACGATCCTTGCCCGCGCCAGTGCGCGGACGCGAATCCGCCCCCTCGCGGCGCGGCGGACGCCCCTC
>Ga0265328_10001565_pt1 | contig 10528 bp, 6 predicted proteins | sample 41624metaG_FD_202086 | JGI IMG/M metagenome (GOLD analysis project Ga0265328, IMG submission 202086) | Rhizosphere microbial communities from Carex aquatilis grown in University of Washington, Seatle, WA, United States - 4-16-24 metaG | ecosystem: Host-associated > Plants > Roots > Rhizosphere >...
CGATACCTGGTGCTGGAAGCGCGGGTGCCTCTGTGCGGCAGACCGTGATTGGTTTCGATGCGGCCGGACCCCATCTGCTGGGCGCGGAAAGCTTTGCGGATTTGCGAGTCGACTTCGCCAGCAGTTCTGCCTTCAACGGCGCTCAGTCTGCATATCCTGAGTATTCTTCTTCGAATTCGACCTATCTACGTCTTCGCACTCTTCATGCAGGACTAGCCTGGACTCGGACTCAGGCACTGTTCGCACTGGACCGTCCGATTCTAAGTACCGACACTCCCACTTCACTTACCGCCGTTGCCGAACCAGCGCTTGCTTGGTCAGGAAATCTCTGGACCTGGAATCCGCAGGCAATCCTGACGCACAATTTTAGACGTCCTGGATATGCAAACCTTCAATTGCAAGCTGCATACATCGACCCTCAGGATGCGCCCATCACCGCTATAGCCTCAAGCCAGGCAACGATACAGCCGACAAGTACTGAGCAGACTTCTCTTCCGGGCGTTGAGGCTCGTGTTGCGTTGCTTGGATCTGGAAGAGATGAAGAGCGCAATCACATTGGCGTCGGTGGCTATTTCGTGCGCCATCACACATCTATCAATCGTTCTTTCGACTCTTGGGCCGCGACACTGGATGTTCGCATGCGCCTTTTCGGAGGGCTACAGCTCAGCGAGAACTTCTATCGCGGCCTCGGGCTTGGCGGCATGGGAGGAGGCGCTTACAAGGATTTTGTGTACAAGCCAAATCCCAATACGGGCGGCTACTTTTTCAAAGCACTTGACGATGTGGGTGGATGGGCGCAATTGAAAGAGCGAGTAAATGAGCGCCTTGAATTGAATGGCGCATACGGAATGGACAACGTATTCTCTGGACAAATGCGCCGCTATTACATTCCAGGTGGTACGATGTATCAAAATCTCACGATCAACCGCACGTTCACCGGGAATGTAATTTATACGCCAAGCGCGTACTTGCTGTTGTCGCTGGAGTACCGTCATCTTTTGAGTTCGCCGATTTCGGATTTTTCTGCGCAAAGCAACATCATAGGCATGAGTGCTGGATTTAAATTCTGATGGCGACTAGATCTCCACTTCTGGTAACTTGCGCCGTGCTCCTTGCAACCGGATTTATAAGCGCGCAAGATGCTTTACAAGCGGGGCCAACGGCCGAGTTACGCCTGCGAATAGTGCCGACGACTTCCTCAAGCCGACATGCGCCACCGGCAGTTGTCTGGCTCGATCCAATTCAGGGGACGCCTGCTCTGCCGTTTGCCCCGAATGGACGATACACACTCTTACAAAGGAACCGCACATTCGTTCCGCATCTGCAGGTGATTCCAGTCGGCAGTGTTGTTCAGTTTCCAAATGCAGACCCCTTTTTTCATAACGTCTTCTCTCTTTTTGAAGGTAAGCGGTTTGATCTTGGGCTCTATGAGGCAGGATCGAGCCGGTCTGTGACATTCCCGCGTGAAGGTGCTTCCTATATCTTTTGCAATATTCATCCTGACATGAGCGCCGTCGTCCTCGCGTTAGCCACGCCGCTCTACTCGATCGCTACTGCCGATGGATCGTTCGTCTTGCGCGGTATTCCTCCCGGTACCTACAAAATGCATCTCTGGATTGAAGGTGTCCCCCAACCAGTGCTCGACGGCCTTGGCCGTACCCTGCATTTCACTTCAGCGGACCTCGACCTTGGAAGGACTAAGGTGCCGATCGGCCGACCGGACAGCAATAGCCACCCCAACAAATTCGGCGGTACGTACGACGAACACACTCACTCAACATATTGAGCCGCCAGGCTCGACAATGAAGTGACATTCACCTTTCACTCGTATGACACGGGCAGACTGCACCCTCGCTGCCTATATCTCGCCGTCGACGAGTAAGCTTCGGAAGTTATTACATTGAGTTGACATTTCTACGACAACGACTTTCGGCGATCGCACTACGCTTCCAACTACTACCTAGATTTGCACGAGGCGCTCAATCCACCGGGTAGCGTTCTTTGAAGACGTTGCGCCTCAAGCTCTACGGGAGCCGAGGAGTCTCAACAATGCGGGTAACCGCAACCGCCAACAGGATCGAAAAGAAGAGCAATGAGGAGAGCGACGCAAGCGGTACTGCGTCTTTCGGGATACAGCTGAAATGTCCGCGTTGCGGGGGGGACGTTCCGGACCAGGTGTGCATCGGCTGCGATTTGCATATCCGAACGATTCAAGGAGTCGTACATGCTCTGCCTCCCGAACGCGTCGCCTATCATGCGCGTTTTGTTGAAGTATACGAACGCATGTGCTGCGAGCAATTCTCGGGGCGCCCAAGCGATGAATATTACCTCGGTCTGCCGTATGGCATTGCCTGTTCTCGAAGCTGCCCAGAATGGAGTTGGCGAGCTCGCAGTTTCGACTACCTGTTACGGCGTGTTCTGAATCCGGCTGTGCCCAGGAACGCGCGTATTCTCGACATTGGTGCCGGAAATTGCTGGTTGAGCTATCGTCTTGCCCTTGCCGCGTACAATCCGTGCGCCATCGATCTGATGACGAACGATCAGCATGGTCTGGGAGCCGCGGAACGTTACCGGAACTATGTGCCCGAGTTCTTTCCGCGCATTCGAGCGGAGATGGCAAACTTGCCATTCAGGGATGGTCAATTCCACGCGGCAATCTTCAATGCTTCGCTCCACCACGCTGAGAATGTTGAAGTAGCCCTGCGGGAAGCATTGCGCTGCTGCATGCCAAATGGCATCATCATCATTTCTGATACGCCAATTTATCGGTCTGCCGAAATTGGAGAACACACCGCGATCCAACCCCTCCCGCCTTTTCTGACCGGCGAAGCTATCAAATCGCTGGAATCTCGCCTGATGATTCGCTGGGCGGTCCACACGCCTCAACTTGGGTTGAAACGGACGTTGCGGCGTATGAATGCGTGGCTTTGGAACCACCCCCGGCCTCCACAATTCCCCATCTACGTAGCGCGCAAATTGCCGTGATGAGCACCGAAGACCGCGTCTGCAAAGGAATGACAATTCGCTGACGAACACATGACACGTGGCCAATGGCGCTCAACTAGCTTCAGATTCAAAGAGCAGAAAGCCCATGCGCCAATCGATCACATCGAGCCCCTATTCCAGAATGCTTCGCTGTCGTTCTCTCCGACTGACGGCTACGTCGGCTGTGCTCGGACTCCTGCTCTCGGGCGGAATGACCATAGCGATTAGTCAGTCCGTTTCTGCAGGGGATGCAGGTGCTCTGCAGCAAGTGGGCGCCAACAGATCGGGAGGAGACCTCTTCGACAGCGCAACGACCGATCAGTCAGCCGGAACGCGAGGCCTGGCACAACAGGGAGAAGCGCTTTCATCCGATCAGATCATCAACGTGCTACAGCAGGATCCTTCTCTGTTGCAGGAGCTGAAGGCGCAGCTTGCCGATCGCTTACAGCAGCAAGGTCTCCAAGTTGATCCGAACGACATTTCGGATCAGACACTGTTCAATCAGGTTTCTACAAACGCAAGACTCCGCGCCAGTATTTCGAGTGTGCTTCGTGCTCGCGGAATTGTATCCAGCGATGAACCCCAATCCCTGGATTCCGGCAGCGAAACAGATCAGATGCAGGGCTTATCACCCATGATGCAAGGCACGAACTCTTCTGACGATTCCAGTGGTCAATATGGCGCCGCGTCCCGACGTCGCATCAGCGAAGGAGTTCCTGGAGTCGATTTGAGCGGAGGTTCAGATGCGTTTGGCCCATCGCTCGGCCGCGAACAAAGGCAGCAGAGTTTCAGAGACCAGCCTCGCAGATTGGGAAAGGAGACTTCTTCAACAGACGTTCCTGAAGTGGTCCAGAAATCGACGCCGTTTGACTTACAGTCATTGCACGATCTGTATGTGCAAATTCCGAGTGACAACACGCACTTGAAGCGTTTCGGATCTGAGGTCTTTATTAATCGTGTTTCCTCCGCAGCCAGTCGAGGAATCGCTGGCCGCGACAGTCCTCTGGATGTGCCGCTTGGCCCAGATTACGTTGTGGGTGACGGGGACAAGTTGACGATCGATCTGTGGGGCGGAGTCAGCCAGACGATTACACGCACGGTCGATCGAGACGGCAGAATCCTCCTGCCGGAAGCCGGTGCAATACAGGTTGCGGGGCTCTCGCTGGGCAAGGTACAGAGTCTTATCGAGGCCACGCTACGACCGCAGTTCCGCAATGCACAAGTTGCAGTTACCGTATCTGGTCTGCGCTCAATCCGTGTGTATGTCGTGGGCGATGTTCAGAGTCCCGGTGGCTACGATATCAGTTCGCTCGCGACGCCGATGAGCGGGCTATATGCCGCGGGCGGTCCCACAGCTGTGGGATCGTTGCGAACCCTACGGCATTTACGCGGCAATCAGCTGGTTGAGAAAATCGATCTCTACGACTTTCTACTTCACGGTATTCGCAACGGAAGCGCTCCCTTTCAGAGCGGCGACACACTTTTGGTACCTCCTGCAGGTCCTCAAGTTGCGATTTCCGGGGCAGTCAAGCGCGCGGCCATTTATGAACTTTCGCTGGAAGATACGAATCTAGCTACTGTCCTCGATGATGCCGGCGGCCTTACGTCCGCAGCTTCACTGAATCACGTCAAGATCGAGCGAATCAATGCCAACCGAGAGCGCGCGACTCTGACACTGTCTAGTTCCGGCGATGAGCAGGGGAAATCAACCGGTGAAGCAATCGCCGGGTTTCAAGTAAGAGATGGCGACCGCATCACCATCGAACCCATTCTTCCCTACAGCCAGCGCGCCGTTTATCTCACCGGTCACGTGGCGCGGCCTGGGCGTGTTGCCTTCGTTGACGGCATGAAGATTGGGGATTTGCTGCGCACCTATCAGGACATGCTTCCGGAACCTGCCGCCCATGGTGAAGTCGTGCGGCTTGTTGCGCCAGACCTTCACGCGGAAACCATCGACTTCAACATTCCTGACGTCCTCGCCGGCAATGCAACATTCAGTCTTCGTCCGTTTGATACCATTCGCGTCTTCGGGCGATATGAAGTAGACGCGCCCATGGTGGCGATTACTGGCGAAGTGCTCCGGCCTGGTGATTACCCTATGTTTCACGGAATGACCGCTGCTCAGCTGGTGCGTATGGCCGGCGGATTCAAACGCGATGCCCTGACTGAAAACGCTGATCTCACGAGTTATGAAATCGAATCTGGACGTCAGATATCCGAACGACTGAGTACCGTGCATATTGGCGCGGCCGTATCTGGATCGGATGCCAACGCTGACATAGCACTGAAACCCGGCGACATTCTCGCGATCCATCAGATAACCAATTGGGCCGATATCGGTGAGTCCGCAACGATTCGCGGCCAAGTCAGGTATCCAGGTGCCTACGGCTTTCGAGATGGGGACCACCTGAGCTCGGTTCTGCGCAGAGCAGGAGGCTTTTTGCCAACGGCTTACCCGGCAGGCGCAGTGCTGATTCGCTCTCAGGTTAAGAGCTTGGAAGAAAGCAGCCGCGAAGCACTCGTACGTCAGATTCAGGCAAGTTCCGCCGCGGCAAGACTCTCGCCAGGTGCAACAGGATCAAACCCCGCTGCAGGGTTACAGCTGATCAAGGCGCAACAGGATCAAGTGATCGCCGATCTGGAGAGCCATCCCCCTACAGGCAGAATGGTGATTCACCTCAGCGCAGATATCGATAGCTGGGCAAACACACCCGCAGACTTTGAGTTGCGCCGCGGTGATGAGCTGACCGTTCCTAAAACTCCCGGGTTTGTACTTGTCACCGGCCAGGTGTACAACGCGACTGCGCTTACTTATACACCGGGCAAGACCGCGGGCTGGTATTTGAGCCATGCCGGCGGTGCCAATGCATCTGCGAATCGCAAAGAGATCTTTGTGATTCGCGCAAACGGATCCGTGGTGGGCCGCCGATCCGGAGGCTTCTTCGAAGGCGACGTGCTTTCAACCAAGCTCGACCCCGGCGATGTCGTTGTCGTTCCTCAAAAAATCTTGGGCGGAACTCTGTTTTGGAGAAACCTCCTTACTGCAGGACAACTGGTCGCTTCAACGGCTCTTACAGCGGGGGTTGCGGCAGCAACGCTTTAGACATCCAACATGACCACACATTTCCAACTCGCGCAGGTTCGCCCTTCAGGTGGCCCTAGTGGCAATCGCGATCAGCCTGCGCCGATGGAAGGCGAGCTGTGATGCTGGGCGAATCGATTGCGAGCATCGAACGCGAAGGGATAGTGCGCACAACTCGGCCGCCGCGCTGGGCTGTCCGCACGCGCCTGCTCTGGGAGCATCGGCACTTCCTCACGCGAGTCACTTGTATCTGCTGCTTGGTTAGCCTCGCAATTGCGTTCCTGATTCCGAAGCAATACAAATCGAAAACCACCATAATGCCGCCGGATCAGCAGGGCGCCGCTGCGATGATGCTTGCTGCACTTGCGCACTCGAGTAGCCTTGGTGCACTGGGCAGTCTTGCAGGCGGCTTGTCTGGCGGTCATGCGTCCACTGAGTTGTTCATGGACTTGCTGCATAGCGGAACCGTGAGCGATCACCTTATCGATCGATTCAACCTGCAGCATGCCTACCGCAAACGCTATCGTATGGATGCCGCCAAACACCTGGCGCGCATCACAACGATCACGGAAAACAAGAAGAGCGGCATCATCACCATTCAGGTTGAAGATACCAATCGTGATCGCGCTCGCGATTTAACCCAGGGCTATCTCGACGAATTGAACAAGCTGGTTATGAGCACCAGCACTTCTGCCGCCCATCGAGAGCGCGTGTTTATTGAGCAACGGCTTCACGCCGTTCAAGATGAACTCGAGAATGCAGAGCTGCAACTGAGTCGGTTTTCGAGCAAGAGCAGCGCATTCGATCTTCGCGAGCAGACGCGGGCCATGGTTGACGCAGGGGCCCGACTGCAAGCAGAACTCCTAGTTGAGCAATCGAGCCTGCAGTCGCTAAGACAGATTTACGGCGACAGCAATGTCCGTGTACATCAGGCACAGGCGCGCATCGCAACGCTGCAGCAGGAGCTTGGCAAATTGAAAGGTACGCCGGGTGCGCCCTCGACAAGCAGTGATGACGCTCCTGCGGATTCGGGCGCAGCTAGCGACAAAATGGAACTTTATCCTTCTCTTCTGCAATTACCAGGACTTGCAGTTTCATATACCGACCTCTATCGCAAGGTAAAAGTGCAGGAAACCGTCTACGAACTTCTTACGCAACAGTACGAAATTGCGCATATTGAAGAGGCTAAAGATATTCCACCAGTAAATGTCATCGATTCGCCGGGCCTTGCCGAAAAAAAGTCATTTCCTCCTCGCATTTTGCTCACGTTGATTCTTACGCTCTCTTCTTTTCTTGGCGCATCGCTGTTCGTCCTGGTACGCAGTTACTGGGCGACGTTGGCTGCCGATGATCATCGCAAAGAAATTGTCAGTGAAGTCCTTCCTGTTCTGCGACGCCGCATCTGTTCCATCCGCTTGCTCCGACGAGGTGTTGCGTGAGAAGACATCTTTCGAACGCCGGATTCGGCGTCTTAGACTATCTTTCCTACCCAATCGGGATGCTAATCGTGGCGCCCGTAATCCTTCATCGCATCGGTGCTGCCGAGTATGGCGTTTGGATGATTGCCAGTTCAATTATCAGCGCCGGAAGCATCATGGCCTCCGGATTTGGCGATGCCTGCATCCAGCGGGTTGCGCAAATGCGAGGAGGTGGCGAATATGCGAATATACCTCACACCGTTCAAAGCATGTTGGCAATCAACGGCATGCTTGGCACTTTGTTCGCACTAGGGTTGTGGTGCGCAGCACCCTACTTCGCTTCTCGCATCGCCGTTTCGCATACCGCACCTGTTTCCGAGTGTCTGATCGTTTTACGCATCGCAAGCATTCTCATTCTTGTTCGCGCTGTAGAAAGCGTCGCGGTTGGTGTCCAGCGCGCCTTTGAGCAATACCGGACTACTGTCCAGGTGAGCTCTGCCGCTAGACTCCTCATCCTCGGAACCGCCGCAGTCCTTGCATGGTACGGACAACGCACAGTGGGCATTCTTGTTGCCACCGCTTTGATCATGATCGTTGGAACCGCCATTCAACTTCATCAAGCACGGATGCTAATTGGTGCAGCGATCTGGCCGAAGTTTTGGCCTGGCGAGACGCGCATACTCTGCGGCCGCGGCGTTTTTGTTTGGCTCCAAACTCTGGGCGGCATCGTCTTTAGTCGATTGGACAGGATTCTGCTCGGTATCTACCTTGGCGCGCTGGCTGTCGCGCCCTATTCGCTTTGTATGCAGTTTGCACATCCTATTTATGGCCTGACTGGCGCAGCACTCAATTTTCTTTTTCCCTATCTCTCCGGCCGCTCGGCATCGCAATCGCCCGCAGAGTTTCGGCAAACATTGATAAAGGTATTCGTTTTAAATGTCATCCTGGTCGCATTTCCCACAGTGTTGCTCCTTATCTTTGGTGAACGCATTATCGGAATTTGGGCCGGAGCGTCTGTTGCCAAAAGTGCGGCGCCCATCCTGCCGCCGATTGTGCTCGGCGCTGCACTTATTGGTCTAAGTGTTACTGGGGTCTATGCCGTGCAGGCGCTGAAACTGTTCAGAGCCGTTGCCTACATCAACCTCACGGGCCGTGCCGTCATGCTTCTGCCAATGGTTTTACTGCTGCGCCACGAGGGCCTTGCAGGTTTGGCAGTATCACAGCTGCTCTACGGTTCAGTCTCTCTGCTGGTTTATGTGCCGCTATTCCAGCAGCTCAGCCTCAAAAATCAATCGCGCAACAGTCCGTCGTATTCGATGCTTCCCATTGAAGCTCAGGAGGGCTCAAAGCCGTGAAAATCCTGATCGCCGTTGCGTCCTTCGCTCAAAATCTCTCCGGACTGCAACGCCACGCATTCAACGTTGCGCGCTGTCTGCTCCTTCAGCCGGAGATTTCTGCGCTCCATCTTGTTCTCGCGCCTTGGCAGTTGAACCTGGTTTCCCAGGCTTCTCTTCCTAACGACGTCAGACTCTTCACGCATGTAGGGAACATGGCGCCAAATTCCTTCAGCCGGAATCTCTGGTACTTTCAGGAGCTTCCAAAGATTGCCGCACAGCTCGGCGTCGACGTTGTCCACTTTTCTTACCCAATGCCACTGAATGCAGGTGCGTTCCATTGCCCAACGGTAGTCTCACTTCACGATCTATATCCCTACGAAATTCCGATGAATTTCGGCTTTGGCAAGGTCATCTTCAATCGCCTCGTGCTGCAGCAATGCCTTCGCCAGGCTGATTCCATTGCGTGCGTATCGGAGGCAACCTACTCCGGATTGAGGCGGTATGTTCCTGATCATGTGTCGCGTAAATCGATACGAATCTACAACTGCGTCGAGCCCTCCCCAACCACCTCAACAGAGTCACCCATTCCGAGTTGGTGCAGAGAACCATTTTTGCTCTGTGTTGCGCAGCACAGGCGCAACAAAAATATCTGTCTCCTGGTCAAAGCGTTTAACTGGCTCCTGCGCAGCGGGCAAATTGAGGCCGCTACAAAACTCGTCGTTATCGGAATTCCCGGACCGGAGACTTCCGCAATCAAGCGCTTGATCTCCACGACCGGCCTCACAGGCAAAGTCTATCTACTTGAAGGCGTGTCAGAGCCGAATCTGCAATGGTGCTACTCGAACTGCGAGGCTCTTGTCGCGCCTTCCGTAATTGAAGGTTTTGGTTTGCCTGTGGCCGAAGGATTACTTGCCGGCTGTCGCGTTGTTTGTTCTGACATTCCGGCCCATCGTGAGATCGGCGATGGCAGATGTCACTTCGTCGTTTTGAACAAAGAAGCTGAAGTTGCTTTAGCCTATGCCATTTCAACTTCGCTTCGAGAGCCTAAGCCCTGGCCTGCGCCGCTTCCTCAGCTTTCAGCACAAGTCTTATCTAAGCAGCACCTCGCACTGTATCGGCGGCTGATTGTCTCCGCGTCTCGAATGCATGGCGGGTCCAGCATTAGCTCCTTTGATGGTGCTACTTCGGGCAACCCAATCGATGCTCCGGGCCCCAGTTTTGCCGCTCAATACAGGGAGAAATAGACGATGGCAGCACCCGACTTCGCCGCGCGGAACCTGTTCGCCGAAACAGCGGAACCTTTGCGCTATACACGTGCGGCACCATCCAGAGCTCGTCTTGCCGCGATTATCGCCATAGGCGAGACCGCGGCAGACCTGCTAACGGGCGTAGCTGGATTTGTTTCCGCTTACCTCTTGTACATCAGCTTGTCAGGTGCTCTACGCACTCAGCACTCGTTGATTCAGGTATTCGCAATTGGATCTTGCTTTGGAATTCTCTTCACGTTTCTTCGACATCGTGATGGCGCGTACCGTCAGGACGCGGGTGTTCTCCAGATTCGCGAGACTGAACGCAACATTCGCGTCGCGCTACAATCACTGACGCTGACACTTATCCTCAACCTTCTATTGCGCCTGCATGTTTCGGCTTTCGTGACTCTCATCGCTGCTATTTTCGTCCCCGCCCTGTTGATAGTTCAAAAACGC
>Ga0265328_10001566_pt1 | contig 10523 bp, 8 predicted proteins | sample 41624metaG_FD_202086 | JGI IMG/M metagenome (GOLD analysis project Ga0265328, IMG submission 202086) | Rhizosphere microbial communities from Carex aquatilis grown in University of Washington, Seatle, WA, United States - 4-16-24 metaG | ecosystem: Host-associated > Plants > Roots > Rhizosphere >...
GCGCAGCACGTCGAGGCCCAGAGCCGGCGCCATCTTGTCGGCTAGCTTGGATAGGACCGCCGTGGCCACGGCCGCGGTCGGATCGAAAGATTTCCCCGTCGAGGGCTGTCCGCCGGTCTGGCCGGTCAGGATCAGGCTGACTATTTGAGCCTGATCGTAGACAGCCGGATCGCTGGTCAATCGCAACTGCGGCTTCTTGGGCGTGCCGTGCAGCTCGATGATCACCAGCGCCTCTGGGTATTGGTGGGTCAGCTTCAGGTCCAGCTCGGGATCCAGCTCGTACGATCCGTTGAATGTCACGTTGCCGTGGTCGAAGTCGAATCGCTGGCCTTGAATGTTGATTCGCCCGCGGGGGATGTGGATTCCACCCGAAATGGTCGGCGCGCCGGCGTGAGGCCCGCTCGGCACCGTCCCGATCTGGACGTCGCTGCGGACCTCGATATCCAGATCCTTGCCACGGATGTAGACCGGCTTCGCGCTCGCGACCACGGCCAGCTTCAGCGCGGAGGCGGCGGCCTGTCGCCGCTTGTCACGATCGCGCTCGGCGGCCGCGAGAGCGGTCGGATCGACGAAGTGGACGTCCGCATGGGGGCCGATCCTCTGCAGAGCGCGGCCGCTACCGGTGGGTGGCCCCTTGGGCAGCCAGACGTTGGCGTCCGGGATCTCGACCTTGCCGGAGAGGACATCCTCTCGCAGGGCGGCGTTGACCGCGAGATCTCCGTCAATCCGGGCACCCGTGCTTCCCTCCGCCGCGACCAGGAAGCGATGGGCCCGCGCCGTGAACACGGCTGACCGCGGCGAAAGACCGCTCGGCCCGCCGAGCAGTGCCCAGCCCTTGCCATCGAACCGTCCGCCGCCCGATTGCATCTGCAGGTCATGTAGATCGACCCGTCCGGGCTCAAGTGTGGCGTTCACGCGGACGTCGTGGAAAGTGGGCTGTCCCGTGACGCCGATCCGCCCCTTGTCGAGCGTTAGCGAAGCGCGGACCTTCGGCGCCTGCAAGGTCCCCTCCGCCGAGGCAGAGAGTTGCGCCACGCCTCCCAGCTCGCGGACATTGGTCAAGAAGAGCCGCGCGAAGCCGACGTCGACGTTCTTGCCGGTCAGGAAGGCTCGCAGGCGATTGTTCTGGCTTCGTTCGAGAGTCAGAGCCCCGTCGATTCGACCTCCGACGACCTGCTGCGCGCTCAGGCTCGCGGCGAGCCGCCCCTGGTCGCCGTCGGCGTGCAGCTTCACCTGTTGGAAACGGACCGCGTCCACCTGGGCGCCGTCGATGGCCAAGTCGGCGTGTCCCGAGGGACGGCGCAGCGTCCCCGACAAGGCGAGCTGCCCATAGAGCTCGCCTTGCAGGCCTTTGAAGCCGTCGGAGAAGTCGGCCAGGGACGCCAGCCGAAAGCGCGGAATGTGCAACGAGGCGTGCATCGGCAAGCTGCCGAGGTCGGTCCCGGCGATGATCTGGCCGAGGTCGATAGACCACCTAACCTCCGCGTCTAGGATGCCCTTGGCCGAATCATCGCTCGATGACCCTTGATCGACATCGACCGAACTCGCTCCTGGGGGGATCGACTCCCGGCGCCTCCATCACGGGCAAGAGAGTCCTCGCGATGCTCCGAGTCGACGTAGCAAACCCGGTAGCACGGGCATGACGCGGGTCGCGAGTCCGTTTCTGCCAATCCGCCTGTTGAGTTCGGCCACCTAGCGTCCAAGGCGCCGATGCGCGCCACGTCGGGCTGTTCGCCGCTGCTGACCAAACGGATTTCCGAGTGCCGGCTAGGTTTCGGCTAGGCTCGCAGGTGATCGAGTGCCTGCATCCAGCCGGAGAGTGCGGCCTGTATGCGGCCGAACATCGCCGCCAGCTCCTCGCCCGGGCCCGGGTCTGGGTCGTGGTCGGGATCATCGAGGATGCGCGGTACATCGATGGCCTGCCAAGCGGCGATCTCGAGTCCCTCGAGCACCAGCTCGCCGCTTGGTCGGCAGAGCGCGTGGACACGGGGCTCGTCCTCCTGCCAAGCGCGGATAGCGAACTGGCCGCGGTCTCGCAGGTGATCCTCGGGAGTCGACGGCTCGACGAGCTCGAGCCGTATCGTGGCCTCGTGAAGCCATCGTCGCATCGCGCGCGGCGCCGGCATCGCCAGCGGCTTGCCGTAAGGCAGAGTCGCCTTGAGCGTGATGTCGACTCGAATCCAGGGTCTCTCTGTCGGGGCGCCCGCCAGATCGTTGTTGCCGAACATCTCGGTGACCACGTCCTCCTCGGTGGTGTTCGTGCGCGCGGTGTGAAGCGCGCTCCACCGCCACGACAACGACGCAGTGACCAGGAACGGCTCGGCGTCCTGTCCCCCAATCGGCTCGACCGTGATCCGGTGAATCCGATCCAGGTTGCCGAGATCGAGCAAGTCGTCCCCTCGAACGCCGAAGATCGCCAGACCGGAACCCCGAAGCGCGGTCTCGAACGCATTTCGAAACGAATGATGGTTCACAAAGACACATCTCCGCCCGGGGCCCGCATGCTCTCCTGCACCGTGCGCACGATGATCGCGGTCAACGTGAGATGGGTGTTGCCGCGCCAGTGCTCGACCGCTCGAATGAACCGGAAATTCAGTCCGGTCGCCAGGTGCTGGAAGTCTGGCGTCTCCTCCTCGGGCGCCAGCGGAAAGTCCTCGACCAATGGGACGTCCTGTCCGCTCTTCAGCCTGCGCTCGAGGCTCTCGCTGGCGACGCGCTCGGCGGCCGCCATGGACCGAACCCCTTTGAAGTCCTGCGCGCACTGCGCCTCCGCGCCGCGTGGATCGATGACGGTGACGTCCTGATCGAGAGCCTTCATCAAGTCGTCTGGCGCCCCCTCGTCGGCGGCAAAGCAACGGTTGATCACCCGACAGCGCATGGCCACCACACCCGGGCCCAGGAGGGCGGCAAAGAACCTCGCGCCCTGGACAGCGCGATCGATCGAGTTGGTCTCCAAGACCATGCCGCCGCTTTTGGGAAATCTGACGCGCCCGAGAACGATAGGCCGCTTCTCCACGGGCACGCCGTCGTACCGGGCGGCGAGCTCCAGCGCAGCTGCCTCGGCATGGAACAGCCATTGCCAGCAGCGGGCCTTCTCCTCCACCATGCAAGCAAGGCCGCGAAACTTCCGCGCGAGGGACGGAGGTGCCGGAGCGGAGTAGTAGAGCCGCACGGGTTGAAAGGGCTCCCTCGTCATCGTCGCGAGAAGCACTCGCTCGCGTCCCGTCGTTGCGTTCATGAGCTTCGGCGAGGGTCCATCTTGCAGATCGGCCACCTCGGTTGCCGCCGCATGCTGCCCGACCGCAGGCCGGCCGTCGACCTGTTTCCGCTTGAGCCGAAAGCGGCGATGAATAGTGACCCGCTGGGGTCGCAGGTTTCTGAATGATTCTGCCGAGCACCGCGGTCGCGCGAGACGCTGAAAGATCTATCGTCAACGATCGCGCGACGGCTCGCCCTCGGCGGGGCGCCAGCGTCAGCACGACCTCGGAGCTCTTCCCAACGGTGAGCTCCACATATTCGGTGGCTGACAGGTGAAGCTCGCTCGGCATCTCGGCCCGGACGTCTACCTTGCCGCGATTAACTGGCGACACAAAGCGGACGGATCCCTCCGAGGTGACTGCTATCTGATCTGAAGTTGACTAAGCGCCTCGGGCCGGCGACTGTTTTGCGCATGTTCAAAGTCGGCGGGGTGTCTTTGTGATGGGTAGTCGCTTCTTGATCGTGGTGGGTTTGGCTGGGCTGGTCGGCTGTGGCTCTGTGTCCTCGGGGAAAATGGGGACCGGGGGTTCGGGCGCGGGTGGCGCGAGCACTGGCGGTCTGGGCGCCGGCGGCGCCATCGGGACGGGAGGCGTCGTCGGCATCGGGGGCGCGGCCGGTTCAACCGTCGCGGTCGCCGACGCGGCGGCGGACAGCGTCGACGCCGCGTCCCCCCTGTCGTGCGCCGCCCCGATGGCGGAGTGGTTGTTCAACGAAGGCTTGGGGACCACGACCGCTGATCGCTCCGGTAACCAGCACACGCTCAACCTGTTCGCCACTACGTGGACCTTGGACACGCGCGACGGCACACCAGCGCTGACCTTCGACGGCTCCACGTCGTACGGACAGGCCCCGTACGATTTAGCGTTTCGCGCGACGCGCACGCTGTCGCTGACGGCCTGGATTCGACCGGCCTCGATCGCCGCCGCGTGCGGCGGATTGGTGGTCAAAGGCGACCGGGCCGGCCCGGTGCAAGACTGGGGCTTCTACACCTGCGGCGCCGAGATCGGGGCGCTGTTCAACTGGCCGACTGGCACCACGGCGATGAACAATCCCGGCGGCGACCCGGTGCTTTCGTCGGGTCTGGGTTTGGCCGCCGGGGTGTGGACGTTCATTGGGATCGTACTCGACGTCGACGCGGGGCACCTGTCCTTCTACAAGAACGGAACGTTCGTCTCGAGCGTATCCTGGACCGCCCCGCTGCTCCAGAACGACGCCACCATCACCGTCGGTACCGACGCCGGCACGCCCAACCCATGGGCCGGAAACATGGACGGGGTGGCCGTCTGGTCCTGCGCCCTGTCAGCCGGCGACATCACGTCGCTCTACAGCTCCGGCTACCCGTAGTCGGCCGCGCGAATTGCCGTCGCGCCGCCCCCCCCCGAGCACCGGCGTCACCGACGCGAGCCCCGACGATCTCTTGTGGGTGATGATCCCCGATCGCCCGGCGATGCGTTCGTTCTGGCATCCGGCGTCCACCCTTGTTCGTCGTGGCCAAGACTCTCGTCGGCGGCGTTCGGCGGCTGAGTGGCTACGGCTCGAAGCGCTCGGCGCGCGCGACGTGGATGTGCACCCACGGCGCTCGGGCACGCCGCCGCCTAGCGCAGGTTGCTGACCGGCTCCACGTTGGGCTGTTCGGCGACGGTTGGCGCTTGTTCTTTGAAGCCGACCGCGACGCTCTTCTCGAAGGGAACGTTGAATCCCTTCTTGTCCTTCACGACGAACGAAAGGTTCGTGGGGGAACCGCTCACGGAGTAGATTTCTTTCTCAGTGTTCAGGTTCAGTGAATAGCCGTGAAGATAGGTGAAAATTGCGCGGTCGCGACCCTGAAGCCGGACCCTGCAAGTGACGTGATGACGCCCGGAGGTCAAGCGCCCCGCATAGATCAGGTAGTCGCGACCGTGCTGCGCTCGGGTGACGACGGTCGGTAGGTCGGCATCATCCAAGGTGAAGCGCGCATCGACGATTTGGAACCTATTGCCGACATCGTTGCGAAAGAATAGCGTCGCCTTTCCCAGAATGGGAAGTGGGGGCGCCACATTCACCGGCCCCTCGCCCGCCGCTGATCGGGGCGCCGCCGCAGTGGAATCAGGCATGGCCACCGTCGAATCAGGGCCCTCCGTCGAATCAGGCACCGCCACCGTCGAATCAGATGCCGCCGTCGAATCAGGCGCCGCCATCGCGAGCCGCCCATAGGCCAGCATCCCCGAAATGGCAATTCCAATACCGCACAATTTCTGCCGCATGATGTCCCTCCTTCCAAACCCCCCGGGGTAAACTAACTACGGTCTGCCATATCAACAGGCCTGGCCTGGATCTGATAGCTGATCCACCCCGCGGCGACCCACCGGGCGGGCCGACAAAACGCGCAAGCCGCGACAGGGTGACGCAGCTACCACCCGCGCTGCGCCGGCTCCGACGTCGACCTCCGCGGGCGCGGCCCGACACGTCGCTATTCCGCGGGCGCCGAGACGAGCGGAAAGGCCTCATCGTTCGGCAGCTGCTTCGCGATGTCGACCAGCGCGGTGCGCAGGCCTTCCTCGACGGTGGGGTGATAAAAGGGGGCGCGCAAAAGGTCGAAGACCGTGCTGCGCCGATGGATCGCCAGGGCCAGCCAGTGGGCGAGGTGCTCGCCTTGGGGGGCGAAGAGCTCGGCCCCCACGAGCGCCCCATCCTCCCGATTGGCACAGATCCGCAACAGGCCCGCGTTGCGCAACATCATCCGCGCGCGCCCCTGGTCGGCGAAGCGGGCTTCACCCAACACGACCCGGTCGTGATCGAGCGCGTCGAAGCGCTGCCCCACCAGCGCCAGGGTGGGATCGCTGAAGACAATCGACAGGGGCGTTCGTCGTACGAATCGTCTGACGGAAGAGCAGACGGCGTTGAGACCGGCGATGTGGCCGTCGTCGGCGGCTTCGTGTTGCAAGGGGACCTCGGCGTTGGCGTCGCCGGCCAGGAATATCGGCAGGCCGGCCACCTGGAGCGTCGCGCGGTCCACCTTGGGCAGGCCCTTTTCGTCGAGGGGAACGCCCAGGTTTTCGAGGCCGAGCCCCTGAACGCAGGGCGTGCGGCCCATGGCGACGAGCACGCGGTCGACCACCACGCCGGCGGAACCCGCCGTCACGCACAGACCCTCCCCTTCGGCCGTCAACCGAGCTTCGTGCCCGAGGTGCACATTCAGCTCGTGGCGAAGAGTGTCGAGCGCCGTGTCGTTGACGGGCCCCTGACTCAACCCGGCGATCGTCCGCCCGGCGTGGAAGCCGGTGACCTGCACGCCGAGCCGAGCGAGCGCCTGCGCCATCTCGAGACCGACCGGACCAAGGCCGACGACCGCCAGCCGCGACGGCAGCGTGCGCTGCTCGAAGAGAGAGTCGGTGGTGAGCAGCCGGTCGGCCAAAGTCTGCCAATCCTCCGGGACGGACGGCCGGGAGCCGGGCGCCAGAACGATGCTCCGCGTTTCGAAGACGCGCCCGTCGATCTCCACCTCGTGCGTCCCCCGCAGGCGGGCGCGCCCCGAGATCGCCCGGTCGCCGAGATCATCCGTGAGCTCTCGGGTTTCGCTCACGAAGCCGTCGCGCACTCTGCGAACGCGCGCCAGCACCGCGCCAACGTCGACGCGCAGGCGGTCGCCTCCTGAAAGACCCAGCTCGGAGAAGACCAGGCGGCGGTGAAATTCCCCCGCGGCTTCGATCAAGGCCTTGGAGGGCATGCACCCGACGCGGGCGCACATGGTACCCCAGGGACCGTGGTTGACGATGATGAAGCTCTCGGTGCGCTTTCGCACCTCGCGCAGCGCACCCAGGCCGGCAGTCCCCGCGCCCACGATGATCACATCGACGCTGCCCATGGAGGTCGCTCTCCCTCAAAGATGTCCGGCGGCGCGCCGTAGGGACGCGCGAGGGTCCTCGGTGACGGGACTGCCGTGCCCCACCAGAACCATGCGGAGATCGGGGCGCTCCGCGAGCGATCTCAACCAGGCTTGGACACGATTGCGATCGGAGACCTCGCGCCATCTCACCACGCGCGCCACCCCGAGCCCGCCGCCGGGAGGTCCGAGCACGCGCACCAGCAGACCCATCAAGCCGGGAAGGCCAGAGAGGTTTCCCAGCAGCTCGGTCGTACAGAGGGCCATGCCGGCCATGTCACCTTCGACGGGGAGCTCCAGAACGACCTCGCGATACGTCGTCCCGGGCAGAACGTAGGCGTTGATTCCCAGCTCTCCGAGCTCGCTGATGTCACCGTCGATCGGGACTTTGCGGGCGTGCCCGGGCTCGGGCGCGAGGATCCGAAGGTCCGGGTAGCGGTGCTTGTAAAACGGCGCGTCCATCCCGTGACGATCGTGAGGCATCACCATGATGGCCGGGCGGCCCAGCCTTTCGAGCGCCTCCATGTCCGCCGCGTGCATCGCCACCACGCTGTAGAGCAAGAGCCGCCCATCCGGCAGGCGGTAGACCGTCATGTTGCGCGGAAGGCCATTGACCAGCGTCCCCTCGACCTGCCATAGGTTGGCGGCCAGCGATTTGAGGGGGTGATACGGGTAGATCGGGATCGTCATCGACGCAGCAGGGACGCCTGGCAGACTGTACCAAAAACTGGCGGTCTCGACGGAGTTGGCGCATCGCGCGGTCCGTCGGGTGGCGCATCGGCATTCGCTTTCGGCCATCACCGCCGGACGTTCCGAGCTCACGCCGCCCGCAAGGCCACGACACTCAAGGGGATCTCCAGTCTCAAATTGGAAGTGACCCGCTGGGGTCGCAGGATTTCTGAATGATTCTGCCGACGCGCTCGCGCGGTCAAATGCTCGCGCGATCACCAGCCCTTTAGGCGGGCTCGCTGCGTTCCATCCCGGCGGGAACAGGGAAATAGTCACCCTTCAGTCCGATGGCGTGGCCGGCAGGGATGGGGATCCCCAGCTCGTCGATGCTGAAGGAGGTGGGCGGCAACCGCAGCGATTCGCGCAGCCGGTCCATGGTCCCGGGCACGAAGGGGTAAAGCATGATCATCAGATTCTTCAGCACGTAAAACGCGCTGAAGAGGGCGTTGCGCCGCCCTTCTTCCGGGTGTCGATCATCGTGCGGTTTGTACTGCGCGAACAGGCTGTTGATGATGCGCGCGTAGTTCTCCACCTCGAAGAGCATGTTGGGGTAGTCGGCGCGGTCCATCGACCTCACATAGCGCTGGACCATTCGCACGGTGTCGCTGAGCACACTGCCCACCAGCACACCGTCGGGGACCCGCCCGTCGAACTTCGAGTGTGCCGCCGAGATTGGGCGTTCGAAGGCGGCGTTGAGCGGACCGGCCAGGAAACGGTTGCGCTCGTCCAGCTTGCCGAAATCAAAGTCCGACGACTTCTCCGATAGCCCCAGCAGCGCCAGGTAGTAACGAATCTGGTCCGCCGCGTAGCCTTTCTCGTCCAGCAGCTGATCGCCGCCATAGAAGTTGCCGCGGCTCTTGCTCATCTTTTCCCCTGACACCAGGAGGTGGAAGGCGCTGACGATGTCGGTCAGCTGCAGCTCGCCGGGCAGCGGCATGCGCTGCGGATCATCCTGCGTCCCCAGCCACATCGCCCCCTGCATGAGCACGTAGAAGAAGACGTTGTCCTGGCCCAGAAACTGCGTGACCCGCGCTTCGGGATCGCGCCAGTACTGGGCGTAGGTCTCCGGGTCCAGGCCCTTCTTCGCCAGCGCCACCTTGGAGAACGCGATGGGGGCAATCAGCGAGTCGGGCCAGACGTACAGGGTCTTGCCCGCCAGGTCCGGCTCGATGGCCGGCACCGGCACGCCCCAGTCGATGTCGCGGGTGATCGATCGGTGCGCCCACTCGTCGGCGATGGTCGACGGGATCCCGGCCGCCGCCAGCGCCGCGCGCCCTTTTTCCAGCGCCGCCTTGTCGCCAAACTGCAGCACCAGCTTCTTGCCCGGGGCGTACTTGCTCTTGTGCGGGGGAAGCGTGGCTTTGAGAGCCTTGTATGACTCCTCGTGCTCGCCGTCGAAGCGCAGCGACGGCAGCACCTTCTCCAGCGTGTCGGCGATGACCGAGGGGCGCCACGCCTTCTTCTTGGCCTTGCCTTCAATCCAGGTGCGCAACACCTCCGACACCTTCCACATGTCCAGGAACCAGTGCACGGTGTCGCGCATCTCGGGCGTGGCGTTGGACAGCACGCTCTTCGGGTTGATGAGCGCGGTCGGCTCGTGCTGGTGCCCGCAGCGATCGCACTCGTCGCTGTAAGCGTTGTCGTAGTTGCACTTGGGGTTGGGGCAGGTCCCGCGCACCAGGCGGTCGGGCAGGAAGCGACCGAGCTGGGGGTCGTACCACTGCCGGCTGGTGCGCTTTTCCAGCATGCCGTTTCCGTGCAGGCGGGTCAGGAAGAAGTCGCACAGCTGCTTCTGGATCGGAAACGTCTCCGGCTGTGAGGTGCCGGTGTAGACGTCGACGCCGATGGCGTAACGCGCGAGCGTCACCTGCTGCCGGGCGTGGATGCCGTCGATGAACTCGCGAATCGGGACACCGGCCGCCGCGGCCGACACCTCGCTGGTCGAGCCATGATCGTCGGTGCCGTTGACGAACAGGACGTTCTCTCGGCCGATGAGCATGCCCATCCAGCGACTGTAGATGTCGGCCGGCAGATGCGCCCCGGCCAGGTGGCCCAGGTGAAGCGGCCCGTTGGCGTAAGGCATCCCCGCGGTGACGAGAGCACGCCGCGGACGCTGGACGGTCTTCAAAACCGAAGGCACGTCGACGGGGACATGCGGGTTCTTGCCGGCAATATCGGGTGTTTTGGGCGGGTTTTTGTCTGCCACGGAACCGAGGAGCTTGCCTTGAGAATTACGGTCGTACAAGGTCATCCGAAGCCCCGCGTCCACACGTAACACCGTGGCGGCGGCGCTCCTTTGGAGTTCACAGGGTCCCGGCCGTCGGCTAGTATCCACTCCGACATGGAGCGGGAGAGAGTCGCGAACCCGGGCCGTGCTGGCGAGCGACACCGCGTCGCCTTCGCGATCGTCGAGGGTCGTGAATACGTCGCCGACGGGGAGAGCGTCGAGATGTGGGCACGCTTCGATGCCGCGGGGTACCTGTGGCTCGACTTCGTCATCGTCGGCACGATTCAGCCGAAGGTGTCGTACCCCGTTGGTGGCGAGCGCTCTGCCGTCCAAAGGATGGAACCGATCCTCTTCGCCTAGCTCACCCGCGATTGGCAAAGGGCTGGGCAAAGGCGTCTGGGGTTTCCACCGACCGCCTCGAGTTCTGGCGGACGCTCCGAAAGCCGG
>Ga0265328_10001568_pt1 | contig 10520 bp, 9 predicted proteins | sample 41624metaG_FD_202086 | JGI IMG/M metagenome (GOLD analysis project Ga0265328, IMG submission 202086) | Rhizosphere microbial communities from Carex aquatilis grown in University of Washington, Seatle, WA, United States - 4-16-24 metaG | ecosystem: Host-associated > Plants > Roots > Rhizosphere >...
TCGTCAGGATCTGTCGCGGATGGACCGCGACGACGACGAGCAGGAGACGGCGACGGTCCACCGCCTGCCGACGCGCCGCCCCGCAGCGGCCGAGCCGGCCCCGGCCGAGCCCGCGCAAAAGCTCGACAGAGAACTCCACAGCGCCTCCGCCGGCTGACGCGGCGGAACAGGACGGCAGGCTCGGTTTTGGCGGCTCGCGATATTCTCCAAGGTGACAGCGCGTGGATGGGCGCCCGGCCAGAGCTCGAGCCGGGGGCGGAGGGTCTTGCCTTTCGGGCCGTGCGCCCCAAATGCTGCGACGTGAGAATGGCGCCCCCGGCGCCGGCGCAGCGGAGCCTATCGACGTTTTGGCCATGACGAGCGACACGCGCGATATCGCCCTCGTCACAGGCGCGAGCGGTTTCATCGGAGGGGCGATCGCCGCCCTGCTGCACGAGCAGGGTTATCGCGTGCGCGCCTTTGTGCGACCGACGAGCCCGCGCGCCAATCTCCGCGCACAATATGAAATCTTCGAAGGCGATGTGACCGACCGTCAGAGCCTGCGCGCCGCGCTCTCCGGCGTTCGCTATCTCTTCCACGTCGCCGCCGACTATCGGCTCTGGGCGCCCGATCCGCGTGCTGTGATGCGCACCAATGTGGACGGGACTCGCATCGTCATGGAGGAGGCGCTGCGCGCCGGCGTCGAGCGCATCGTCCATACGAGCAGCGTCGCGACGCTCGCGCCCGACGCCTCCGGCCTCTGCGACGAGACGCGGCGGCTCGAGGTCTGCGATCGGCTCGGCGCCTACAAGCGCAGCAAGCTCCTCTCCGAGCGTCTGGTCGAGGAGATGATCGAGCGTAACGGCCTGCCGGCGGTCATCGTCAATCCCTCCGCTCCGCTCGGGCCCGGCGACGTCCGGCCGACGCCGACCGGTCGCATCGTGCTCGAGGCGATGCGCGGCAATATGCCGGCCTATGTGGACACCGGCCTCGCGGTCGTGCATGTGGCCGATGTCGCGGCCGGCCATCTCGCCGCGCTGCGGCATGGGCGGATCGGCGAGCGCTACATTCTCGGCGGCGAGAATGTCGAACTCTCCGAGCTGCTCGCCGAAGTGGCGAGGCTCATCGGCGGCCGGCCGCCGCGTGTGCGGCTGCCGCGCTGGCCGCTCCTGCCCATCGCTCACGTCAATGAGGCGCTGGCGCGACTCACCGGCCGCGAGCCTTTCCTCAATGTCGAGAGCCTTCGCCTCTCGGCGACGACCATGTTCTTCGACGACGCCAAGGCGCGCCGCGAGCTCGGCTACCGTTCGCGCCCCTATCGCCATGCGCTCGCCGACGCGGTCGAATGGTTCGGCGCGCGCGCCGGCGAAAAGCGCGAGGCGCCCCGAGACGCCCGCGCGCCGGGCGGCGCCCTCGGCGAATAGCCGCCGAATTTTTCAATCGGAACGAATTCCGCTGGCTCGAACGATTCTGTTCGCGCGGAAAGCGTCAGCGCCCCGCTCGCGCCCTTGCGCGCAGCGCCCCGACCGGGCAATTCTCCGCGCATGGTTCTCTTCTCGACGAGCGTCGGATGATCATCGATCGGCGTCCGCGCAGAGCTGGACGGCGTTTGCTGTTCCGTCTCGGCGGCGTCGCCGCATTGGCGGCGGCGGCCGCCTCATTTCCTGCGCCGGCATTCCCGCAGGCCGCTCCCGGATTCAATCTCTGCGTGCAGCCGGGACAGCCGCCTTGCGTCTTCATGCCGGGCCAGCCGGCCGAGGCCTGCGGACGAGACGTGGAGGCCTATATCGCTTCCGTATTCCACTATCGCGAATGTCTCGCCAGGGAGAGCGAGCGCGCGATTCGCGAATCGAACGACGTCATCGATTATTGGCGATGCCGCGAGAGAGGCGAGCGGTGCCGCAAATGACATCGGGCGCGCTGTCACGGCCCGTGGTCTATGACGTGACGCGCCTCGTGACGCGCGCGCTCAATCCGACGCCCAATGGCATAGACCGGGTCGATTTCGCGCTGGCGCGCCATTTTCTCACCGCGGGCGGGGAGGGCAGCGTCGCGCTCGCCTGCGCGGCGCTCGGACCGCGGCTCGCTTCCGCCGAAGACGCGCTGCGCACGCTCGTCGACATAGAGACCTACTGGAACGAATTTCTCGATCCGCACGCCGACGCCGTGTTCGAGGAACTCGTCGTGGCGCTCGATAAGGAGCCCGCTGACGGCGGCGCGGCGCGCGTGAAGCGGCGAGGTTGGGGCGCGGTCCCCGAAAATTGGCGCGCCATGCGCCGCTGGGCCTTTCGCATCGGCCGGCCGGCGTCCGAGGCTCCGCCGGGGGCGATCTATGTCAACGCCAGCCAGTTTCCGGTCGATAAGGATTGGCATTTGCGTTGGCTCGACGCGCGGCCGGACGTGAAGCCCGTTTTCTTCGTCCACGACCTGCTGCCGCTCGAGGCTCCGGAGTTTTTTCGTCCGGCCGAGCGCGACAAGCATCGCGCCGCCATGGGCAATATCACGCGCCGCGCGGCGGGAGTCGTCGTCGGCTCGCGGGCGGTCGCGCGCCGCGTCGCGGATTTCGCGCAGAAACAGGGCAGGGGCGATCTGCCCGTCTGTCTCGCCGGCCTGCCCGTCGCCTCCGTGTTCGAGACGCGAGCCGCCGTCGATTCGCGCCTCGCCGACAAGGCCTATTTCGTCCTCTGCGGGACGATCGAGCCGCGCAAGAATCACATGCTGCTGCTCAATGTCTGGCGCGAGCTCGCCGAGCGGGAGGGGCGGGCGACGCCCAAGCTCGTCCTCGTCGGCAAGCGCGGCTGGCACAATGAGAATGTGCTCGACATGCTGGAGCGCTGCGCGGCGTTGCGGCCGCATGTGATCGAGGTCTCGGGACTGTCGACCCCCGCCTTGCGCGGACTGCTCGCCGGCGCGCGGGCCGCGCTCGCGCCCTCCTTCGCGGAAGGATTCGGCCTTCCGGTCGCCGAGGCCGCGGCCTGCGGCGCGCCGATCATCGCCTCGGATATAGAGACGTTTCGCGAGATCGCGGGCGAGGCTCTCGATTATGTCGATCCGCTCGACGGTCCCGGCTGGCGCGACGCCATCCTCGCCTATCGCGACGTCGATTCGCCGCGCCGCCTCGCGGGGTTGCGCCGTCTCGCGCAGTTTCCGCGCCGCGACGCGCCGTCCTTCTTCGGCGCGATCGACGCATTCGTCGGCGGTTTGTGATCGTGTCGGCGCCCGCTTCGTGAGCGGCGCGCCTTGCCGGGGCGGCGGCGGTTTCCTATTAAGGTCGAATAAAGCTCGACCAGCGAAAGAGAGGCGTCGATGACGGACCCGTCTAACCCGCCGAAATGGAAGAGGGTCGTCGTCAAGCTCTCGGGCGAGGCGTTGATGGGCGACGCGCCCCATGGCCTCCACGCCCCGACATTGGAGCGGATCGCGAAAGACCTCGCCTCGGCGGCCGAGCTCGGCGCGCAAATCGCCGTCGTCGTCGGCGGCGGCAATTTCTTTCGTGGCATTCAAGGCGCGGACAAAGGCATTGAGCGCGCGCGCGCCGATTCGATCGGAATGCTCGCGACCGTGATGAACGGCCTCGCGCTCGAACAGGCGATCGAGGCGCAGGGCCGCCAGGCGCGGGCGCTCTCCGCCGTGCCCATGCCCTCGCTCTGCGAATCCTATTCGCGGCGGGCGGCGCTGCATCATCTCGCCAAGGGCCGCATCGTCATCGCCGCCGGCGGCACGGGCCTGCCTTTCTTCACCACCGACACGCCCGCCGTGGTGCGCGCCGCCGAGCTCTCGGCCGACGCGGTGCTGAAGGCGACACAGGTCGACGGCGTCTATACGGCGGACCCCAAACGCGATCCCTCGGCGCGGCGCTACGAGCAGCTCACCCATGACGAGGCGATCGCCAAGAGCCTCGCCGTGATGGACACCGCCGCCTTCGCTCTTGCTCGCGAGAACAAGATTCCCATAATCGTCTTTTCCATCGCCGATGCGGGCGCGATCCGCGCGGTGCTGGAAGGACGAGGGCGGGCCACCCATGTCGTTCCTTAGAACGGGACGGCGCCCTCGGGATGCGGCCGCGATTTCCGCCTCGGCGGATTATGTTCTATGAGATCGCTCCGACCCTGAGCCGGCGCGGCCCGCTCGTTCGAACCGACTTCACGAATAGGCAAAGTTTCCTATGGCTCAGACTTTCGATCTGCCCGAATTGAAGCGCCGCATGCAGGGCACGCTGGCGACGCTAAAGCACGAGCTCGGTGGGCTTCGCACCGGGCGCGCCTCGGCGAGCCTGCTGGAGCCGATTCACGTCGAGGCCTATGGCCAGCCGACGCCGCTCAACCAGGTCGCGACGATCAGCGTGCCGGAGTCGCGCATGCTGGCCGTGCAGGTGTGGGACAAGGGGCTCGTCGGCGCCGTCGACAAGGCGATCCGCGATTCGAATCTGGGGCTCTCGCCGACGATCGAGGGGCAGGTGCTGCGCATTCGCACGCCCGAGCTCAACGAGCAGCGCCGCAAGGAGCTGGTGAAGGTCGCGCATAAATACGCCGAGGACGCGCGCGTTTCCGTGCGTCATGTGCGGCGCGACGGCCTCGACATATTGAAGAAGCTGCTCAAGGATCACGCTCTGCCCGAGGACGACGCCAAGCGTCACGAGAGCGAGGTGCAGAAGGCGACCGACGACGCGGTGCGCGAGATCGACACCATTCTCGCGCAAAAAGAAAAAGAGATCATGCAGGTTTGATTTGTCTTTATCGATTGTCGCGAAGAGCCGGCCGGTCCGGTTCGAGCTCTCGAGGATGGCGCGGAACAAAAAAATGGGAGACGGTGGAATATTGGAGCTGGGAGCGCCGGCGTTGGCGCCGAGATCCGCGCCGCGTCATGTCGCTTTGATCATGGACGGCAACGGCCGCTGGGCGGCGGCGCGAGGGCTGCCGCGATTCGAGGGCCATAGGCGTGGCGTCGACGCTTTACGCAAGACCGTGCGCGCGGCGATCGAATTCGGGGTCGATTATCTGACCGTCTATTCCTTTTCTGTGGAGAACTGGTCGCGTCCGCCCGAGGAGGTGCAGAGCCTCCTCGCTCTACTGCATCGTTTCATCCGCAATGATCTGGCGGAGTTGCAGTCCAATAATGTCCGCGTGAAGGTCATCGGCGCGCGCGAGGGGCTCGCCGCCGAGATCGCCGCGCTGTTGCGCGAGGCCGAGCAGACGACAGCGGCCAATACCGGCCTCACGCTCGTCGTCGCCTTCAATTATGGCGCGCGGCAGGAGATCGCGGCGGCGGCGCGCGCGCTCGCCGAGGAGGTCGCGGCCGGCCGGCTGCGCCCCCAGGACATAGACGCCGAGGTGATCGCCCGGCGCCTCGATACGGCCGACATACCCGACCCGGACCTCATCATCCGCACCAGCGGCGAGCAGCGCCTGTCGAATTTCATGCTGTGGCAGGCAGCCTATGCGGAATTGCTGTTCGTGCCGGTCCATTGGCCGGACTTCAGCCGGGCCGACTTCGAAGCGGCGATCGACGAATATGCGCAGCGCGATCGACGGTTCGGCGGCCTCGCGCCGGTCGACTGCAGAGCGAAGACCGCTTCATGAGAGAACCTTCCAGGCCGGGCGCCGCCATCGCCGGCGACAAGGGGTCGCGATTCGCGGATCTCGGCCCGCGCATCGGCTCGGCGGCGGCGCTGATCGCGACCGCGCTCGTCGCACTCTATGTGGGCGGCGACGCATTCGCGCTGTTCTGGCTTCTCGCGGGTTTCGCGGTCTCCTGGGAGTGGCAGAGCATCGTCGGCGGCGAGATGGCGCTGGCCCGATTCGCCCTCGGCGGGGCCGCGCTCGCCGGCGCGACGGCCTTCGCCGCCCATGGCGGCGGTCCGTTCGCGCTGGTCGCGCTCGGTTTTTTCTCGGCCATTCTCTCCATTTTGGCGGGGCCTGGACGCAGGCTCTGGGCGCCGGCCGGCCTGCTCTACGCCGGCTCGCTGATCGTCTCGACCAATGTGCTGCGCCATTCGCCCGATTATGGCGCGATCTCCATCGCTTGGCTGTTCGCCGTCGTCTGGGGAACCGATGTGATGGCCTATTTCGGCGGAAGGCTGATCGGTGGGCCGAAGCTCTGGCCGCGCGTCTCGCCCGGCAAGACCTGGTCGGGAACGCTCGTCGGCGTCGCCAGCGGCGCGCTCGCGGGCGTCGGCGTCGTCTATCTCAGCCGCTGGAGCGCTGCGGCGACGGCGCCGCTGTTCTTCGTCGGACTGGTCGCGGCGGCGCTGGCGCAGGCGGGCGACCTCTTCGAATCCTGGATCAAGCGACGTTTCGGCGTGAAGGATTCGAGCCGGCTCATCCCCGGCCATGGCGGCGTGATGGATCGCGTCGACGGCTTCATCTTCGCGAGCGCCTTCGCGGCCGTGCTCGGCGGATTGCGCGGTCAGGAGTCCCTGGCCGCCGGTATTTTCATCTGGTAGGCGGAATATGGCGACAGGGGCGGGATCGGAGCAATTTGTCACTCGGGCGCGCGGCGGGCGGCCAAAGCGCATCGTATTGCTCGGGGCGACGGGATCGATCGGGCGCTCGACCGTCGATCTGCTGATGCGCGACCCGGAAGGATTTTCCGTCGCGGCCATCGCCGGAGGGCGCGACCATGCGGCTCTCGCCAGGACGGCGATCGCCGTGAAGGCCGAATTCGTGGCGATCCGCGACGAAGACGGCTATGCGGCGCTGAAGGAGGCGTTGTCCGGCACCAATATTCAGGTCGCGGCCGGGCGTGAGGCGGTGATCGAGGCCGCGACGCGCGAAGCCGATCTCGTGATTTCGGCCATTGTCGGCGCCGCCGGCGTTGAGCCGACCCACGCCGCTCTCTCGCTCGGGCGCGTCGTCGCTCTCGCCAATAAGGAGTGCCTCGTCTGCGCCGGCGCGCCTTTCATGCGCACGGCGCATGAGACGCGGGCCCGCCTGCTGCCGATCGACAGCGAGCACAATGCGATTTTCCAGGCCCTCGGCGGCGAGGACGTCTCGCGGATCGAGAAAATGACGATCACCGCCTCGGGCGGCCCGTTCCGCACCTGGACCAGGGAGGCGATCGAGGCCGCGACTGTGGAGCAGGCGCTCAACCATCCCAATTGGGCGATGGGGCCGAAAAATACGATCGATTCGGCCACATTGATGAACAAGGGACTCGAGCTCATCGAGGCGCATCATATTTTCGGCGTGCCGGCGGAAAAGCTCGACGTCGTCGTGCATCCGCAATCCATCGTGCATGGGCTGGTGAGTTTCGCCGACGGTTCGGTCACGGCGGGGCTCGCCCGCCCCGATATGCGCGTGCCGATCGCCCATTGCCTCGCCTATCCGGAGCGGATCGAGACGCCGGCGCCGCGGCTCGATCTCGTCGCCATCGGCGCGCTCACTTTCGAGAAGCCGGATTATGAGCGCTTTCCGGCGCTCGGCCTCGCGCTCGAGGCGCTGCGGGCCGGCGGGGGCCTCCCCACCGTGCTCAACGCCGCCAATGAGATCGCCGTCGAGAGTTTCCTCGCCGGCCGCATCGGCTTTCCCGGAATCGCCCGCCATGTCGCGGAGGCGCTGGAGGCCGCGCTCAAGGACGGCACGGCGCGCGAGCCGGGGAGCGTTGAGGACGCCCTCGATATTGACCATATTGTGAGAGAAAGATCGCGCGGCGCCTTGGCGATGAACCGGGCTTCGGGCATGTTAACGCTTCAGTAACCAAGAGAGCAGGGCCGATCGGCGGACTCTTGGGTCGTAGCGTTTGCCGGGAGTATCGCTTTGATGGACTTGCTCATGACGATCCTCATCTATGTCGTCCCCTTCGTCTTCGTGTTGACGATGGTGGTGTTCTTCCACGAGCTCGGCCATTTCCTCGTCGGCCGTTGGTGCGGGGTGAAGATCGACGCCTTCTCTATCGGCTTCGGCCCGGAGCTCTGGGGCTTCTACGACCGCTATGGAACGCGCTGGCGCCTGGCGGCGATCCCGCTCGGCGGCTATGTGAAGTTCCACGGCGACGCCAATGGCGCGAGCGTGCCCGATCCCGAGCGCATAGAATCGATGCCGGAGGAGGAGCGCAAGCTCACCTTCTTCGCCCAGGCGGTGTGGAAGCGCGCGGCGATCGTGGTGGCAGGGCCACTCGCCAATTTCGTTCTGGCGATCGTCATCTTCACCATTCTCTACGCCTCTTTCGGACGCAATATCCTCTTGCCGAAAGTCGCCTCGGTCCAGCAGGGCGGCGCCGCCGAGCAGGCGGGCTTCCAGCGGGGCGATCTGGTCCTGACCATAGACGGCGAGCCGATCGACAGTTTCGGCAAGATGCAGGAGATCGTCTCCTCCTCGACCGGCAAGCCGCTCGCGATCGTCGTGCGCCGCGATGGCCAGGACGTGACGCTGCAGGCGACGCCCCAATTGCGCGAGATCGAGACCGCGCTCGGCAAGACCAAGGTCGGCATGATCGGCCTGCAGGCGAGCTCGGATCCGGCCGACCAGCGCGAGGAGCGCTATAGCGTCGGCCAGTCCTTCGTGCTCGCCGTCACCGAGACCTGGTCGATCATCGAGCGCACCGGCTCCTATCTCGGCGGCCTCGTCGCCGGCCGCGAGGGAACCGAACAATTGTCCGGCCCTATCGGAATCGCGCAAGTCTCGGGCCAGATGGCCAAGGCGATCGACAAAGTGGGCGTCGGCCCGCTCTTCAATCTCATCGCCATTTTGTCGATCTCGATCGGCCTGCTCAATCTCGCGCCCGTGCCGCTGCTCGACGGCGGACATCTGTTGTTCTACGCAATCGAGGCGGCGCGCGGCCGCGCGCGCGCGGAACGTACGCAAGAATACGCGTTCCGCGTCGGGCTCGCGATGGTGTGCACCTTGATGGTGTTCTCCACCTATAATGATCTGGCGCGCCTGCTGCGCCGGCTGACGGGCGCGGGCGTCGACTGAACGCCGATTGTGTCTCGCTTCTTTCTTTCCCACGGAAATCGAGAGCGATTTCGCCGGGCGAGGCGGTTATGACCGCTTTTCGCCATCATTCTGGGGAGGATCGTCATTCGGGGACTCGCGGCGTTCCGCCGCGGGTTTCCTTACGTTAACGCGACGCTGACCATAAAACGTGGCTTCGCGGCAACGGGCCGGGCAAAACGGGGAAACTCGCGGCGTTCGGCATTTGCAGTAAACGGTAAACCTTGTAGAAGGTGAACATCGGATCGGACGGCGTGCGGTAGCGTGCGTGCGTTGTCCCAGTTCGTGAGCCGCGCCGCTTTCAGGCGGGCGACGGTGCGACGAGGACTTAGGATTGACAATGCGGTCCATCGAGGCTTTTCGGAATCGTTCCTATCTCATGGCAGCCGTGGTATCGGCGGTCCTCGGCTTCTCCCTTCCGTCTTTCGCTCAGGATATCGTCGTCGTCGGCAACGCCCGCGGCGATTCCGACGTGATCCGTTCCTATTTCTCCGGGACGAGCCCGGAGGAGATCGAAAAGGGTCTGGAGGCGCTGCGCAACAGCGGGCGCTTCTCCAATGTGAGCGCCACCCACGAGAAGGGACGCGTGGTCATCCACGTGGCGGAGACCAATCTCATCAATCGCGTCGTCTTCGAGGGCAACAGCAAGGTCAAGACGGAGACGCTGACCTCGGAGGTGCGCACGCGCGCGCATGGCTCCTTCAATCAGACGGTCGTCCAGCAGGACATCGCGCGCCTGATCGAGATCTATAAGCGCTCCGGCCGCGCCGCCGCCAAGATCACTTATCGCACGGTGCAACTGCCCAACGGCCGCATCGACGTGGTGTTCGCGGTCGAAGAGGGCGACAAGACCGGCGTCAAGGACATCAAATTCGTCGGCAACAACGTCTACTCGACGGGGCGTCTCGTCGATCTGATGGAAACGACGGAGATGAATTTCCTGTCGTTCATCAAGACGAGCGACGTCTATGATCCGGACCGCATCGCCTCCGATCTCGAATTGGTGCGGCGCTTCTATCTCAAGAACGGCTACGCCGACTTCCATGTCGTCAGCTCCGACGCGGTGTTCGATCCGGCCCAGGGCGGCTATGTCATCACCGTCGTCGTGGAGGAGGGGCCGCAATATCGTGTCTCTAATGTCGACATCGAGTCGCATTTGCCCGATATCGATCCCGCCGCTCTGCAGCCCTATCTGCGTCTTTCGCCGGGCGACGTCTATAATGGCGACGCGGTCGAGAAGACCGTCGAATCGCTGACGCGCGAGATCGCCCGCAAGGGTTACGCCTTCTCGCAGGCGCGTCCGCGCGGCGAGCGCAATCCCGCCGCTCAGACGGTGGCGATCCGCTTCGTCGTCGACGAGGGGCCGCGCGTCTATATCGAGCGCATCAATATTCGCGGCAACACCCGAACGCGCGACTACGTGATTCGTCGCGAGTTCGAGATCGGCGAGGGCGACGCCTATAATCGCGTGCTGGTCGATCGCGCCGAACGCCGCCTCAACGGTCTCGGCTTCTTCAAGAAGGTCCGCGTCACCAACGAGCCGGGCTCGTCGCCCGATCGCGTGGTCGTGAATGTGGACGTCGAGGATCAGGCGACCGGCAATTTCGGCGT
>Ga0265328_10001572_pt1 | contig 10510 bp, 11 predicted proteins | sample 41624metaG_FD_202086 | JGI IMG/M metagenome (GOLD analysis project Ga0265328, IMG submission 202086) | Rhizosphere microbial communities from Carex aquatilis grown in University of Washington, Seatle, WA, United States - 4-16-24 metaG | ecosystem: Host-associated > Plants > Roots > Rhizosphere...
CTCAGGAGCGATGGCGTTGTCAGAACCCGACGGGAGTCGCAGGCCGTTTGCTACTCATTAGCAAATGAGAACGTCATCCGCGTGATCGCTCTCCTGGAAGAGCTGTTTTGCGCAACGGACGGCGCGAAAAAGGCGCAGACGACAAAAGCGGCGGGGCGACTCGCCGCGAAAGCTTCCTGTTCGTTCAAAAGCGTCTCAACGAGAGGGCAGACGAAATGAACATTGATCGGACTGTCATGGCCTTCGCAGGCTCCACCGTTCTTGCAAGCCTCGCGCTTGCGCAGTTTGTTAGTTCCTGGTGGCTGCTGCTCACCGGCTTTGTCGGATTGAATCTGCTGCAAGCGTCGTTCACCGGATTATGCCCGCTCGCATTTGTTCTCAAGAAGCTCGGCTTTGCGCCCGGGCGCGCCTTTTAGTCAGGCAATCAAAGGTCAAACCGAAAATCTTCACGACGCAAGGCACGGAGGAAATTGCAATGTCGAAAAATATCGGAACGCTCGATCGCGTCTTGCGAGTCATCGTCGGCCTCGCCTTGATCGCCTATGCTCTCAAACTCGGCTTGCCGGAAACCGGCTGGAACCGGGTCGGTTGGATCGGCGTGGTTCCGCTGCTGACGGCGGTCGTCGGCTTCTGCCCGCTTTACCGCCTCCTTGGTTTAAACACGCGCGCGAACATCTGAAAACGCGGCCACCCGGCCAAACCGCCAGCGCCGGAGCCGTGACGCAGCGTCGCGGCGCGGGCGACCGCGAAGGAGACGTGATGACGAAAATCATTGTTTTAGGCGCCGGCATTGGCGGCGTTCCACTTGCATTCGAACTGAAAGATCTGCTCGGTCGCAAGACCGAAATCACGGTCGTATCGCAAACAGATTATTTTCAGTTCGTGCCGTCCAACCCATGGGTTGCGGTCAAATGGCGAAAGCCGGCGGACATTAAGGTCAAGCTCGCGGAAATTTTCGCAAAGCGCAAAATCGGCTTTACGCCCATCGGCGCCAAGCGGGTGAAGCCCGCTGAAAACGCCGTAGAGCTGAATGACGGCGCGACGCTTCACTACGATTATCTCGTGATTGCGACGGGACCGCATCTCGCCTTCGATGAGGTCGAAGGTCTCGGCCCCAACGGTCACACCAAATCGGTGTGCCATGTGGATCACGCCGGATTGACGGGAGACGCCTGGGAGGAGTTCTGCAAGAATCCTGGCCCCATGGTGATTGGCGCTGTTCAGGGCGCTTCCTGTTTCGGCCCGGCGTATGAATATGCGCTCACCGTCGTATCCGATTTGCGCAAGCGCAAAATCCGCGATCAGGTTCCAATCACTTTTGTGACGTCGGAACCTTATATCGGACATCTCGGCCTCGGCGGCGTCGGCGACACCAAGGGGATGCTCGAATCCGTGATGCGCGACCGCGACATCAAATGGGTCACCAACGCCAGGATCGATCGCGTCAACGTCGATTCGGTTGAAGCGACGGAGTTGAACGATGACGGGGCGGTAAAAAAAGCGCATAAGATCGCGACAAAATTCACCATGATGCTGCCCGCGTTCCGCGGCGTCGATTGCCTGAAGGACGAGAGCGGCGCCTGGATCGAGGGCCTCACCAATCCGCGCGGCTTTGTCGCCGTCGATCGCAAGCAGCGCAGCGCGAAATATCCGAATGTCTTCGCCGTCGGCGTCTGTGTCGCGCTACCGCCGTTCGAGCCGACGCCCGTACCGGTCGGTATGCCGAAGACCGGCTATATGATCGAATCCATGTGCACGGCGGCCGCGCATAACATCCGCGATCTCATCGCCGGCAAGGAGCCGACGCATGAGGGCACCTGGAACGCGGTCTGTCTCGCCGATTTCGGCGACAGCGGCGTCGCCTTCGTCGCCCAGCCGCAAATCCCGCCGCGCAACGTCAATTGGTCCGGCAAGGGCTATTGGGTGCATCTCGTGAAGGTCGCCTATGAAATTTACTTCCTGCGCAAAGTGCGCAAGGGCCAGGCCGAGCCCTTCTACGAGCATTACATCATGAAAATGCTCGGCATCGTCCGCCTGCGCGGCAAGCGCGCCTGAAGTAGATCGGTTGGATCATCGGCCAATCGACGATTATGCGGCTCATGCCCGGGCTTCGCTCCGCCCGGACGGGAGTTCTCGCGCTTTTCCTTCGTGTCCGCCGAAGGCAGCTTGGACGAATTGCGCGACGTTTTATTCGGGGCGTGTCGCAATCCTGATTGGCAGGCGCAATTCTTCCAGGGGAGGGCCAATTTTCAGGGATTATTAACCTCTTGAAGTCCGAAGCAGAGCGCGAGCAATTTGTTCTGCCGGCGAGCGGCCCACTCCCCGCCAAAACCGAAGCCCTTCTTTAGCCAGAGCATCGCCTCAAAGCCGGCGATCGTTCGCTTCGCCGTCGCGAATGAGCGAAACCCGCCCACCTTCGGCATGTTTTTCTTCACGTGGAAATGGTCGCTTTCAATCCCCTGCTGCAAATGCCTGGAGACTCGATGCTGCACGTCCCTGAGCGTCAGACCTTGCTGCGCTCCATCGGAAATCGCCTTCGGATAAACGTTGGCGCCGTCCGTTCCGATTTTGCCCGGCGCCAGCAATGGCCGATCCTTCAGCGCCTTGCGGAAAAATCGCTTGGCGGCGTCGAGATCGCGTTTGGCTGTCAGCAGAAGGCCCATGGGAACGCCATGTTTATCGATCTCTCGATAAAGATAGCGCCATTCACCGCGCACCTTCACATAGGTTTCGTCGACGCGGATCGAGCCCAATGCGGACATCGGAATTGCTGCAATCGCTTCTCGATTTCCGGCGCGTAGGCGAGAACCCGGGGGTTGATCGTGCTATGGTCGAAATCGAACCCGCGCTCTTCGAACAAGCTTTCCACGTCGCGGCGGCTCAGGGGATAGCGCAGATATCAGGAGGCCGCCTGGACGATGAGCCAGGCCTCGAAGCAGCGCCCCTTGAAATCGTCTTTCGCACGGCGCTTCAACTTCTCGGCAACGGCGGTCAGAATCATCTCGGCTCTCCAATTCAGAGAGCAATTTGACGCCAGACGCTCCATGCCGCCTTAAGCCGAAAAAGTTTGCGACAGGCCCTCAATTTCCGATCGGGCAAGACCCGGGATTGTCGCATGGCGCAGGCGTCGCGCGCGTTACGCCGACAACCTCGTTCGACGCCGGCCCCTCGACGCCGCTGACGAGCGCAGCGACGCGCCAGCGATATGTCGTTTTCGGCGCCAGACGCGCGTCGCCGAAGCTCGGTCCCCGGACCTCGCCGACTACCGTAAAGGCCCCGTCGCCGTTGGCGCGTGAAACACGATAGGCCGTGGCGCCCGCCGCCGCCGACCAGGCGATGTCCGCGGATGTGTCCGACGTATCAATCACCGCAAGCGCGCCCGGCGCCGCGGGAAGCGCCGCGGGAAGCGCCGCGGGAAGCGCCGCGGGAAGCGCCGCGGGAAGCGCCGCGGGAAGCGCCGCGACCGGCGTCGCAGGCTTTGCGCCTGACGTCAACGCGTCCAGCATGGCCTTGATCGATCGGATCTGGGGCCCGCTCCTCGTGACGTAATTGTCCTGGTGGTTGACATAACTCCACCAATCCCAGCACGCTTCCGGATTTTGCGGCAGAGCGAAGCTCAATTTGGTCTGCGGATACAAAACGATCAAACGATTGGTGTCCGCCCAGGAATTATAGCCCGTGTCGTTGACGTAACGCGCGCCAATGTCGCCCGCGTCCTGCTTGCATCCATGCAAGGCGATGTGAACGCGGCAGGCGTCTCCGTTTTCGCACGCTTTCGGCACATAGGCGTAGCCCTCGTCGGCCATGCTCAGCGCGTCCGGAATATCGGGCGAGGTATAGAGCGATTGATCGAAACGCTTGACCGTCCCGTTCAACGCGCCGCGATTTGGCGGGTTCAACGCGCCATAAATGTGTTGCAAGATGGCGCCCGCCTGATCGTAGCCGCATTGGTCGATATAGGGGCTCCGATTGGCGCCGCAGTCGTTGAGGCCGGCAGTCGGTTGTTCGTCGATCACAACGAGTGAATGGCCGGCGCCAAGCGCCGTCTGATAATAAAGATTTCCTTGATTGGCGTCGCCGAGATAATGGCGATAAAAATCGGCCGCCGCGTCAGTGACTGATTTCGCCACGACCTTGTCGTTGTAACCGTGGAACAGATAGACCTTTTGCCGGCTGAGATTCTGAAGCGGGTCGATCTCGCCTGACGCCGCTTTCGCTTCGGCTTTCGCGAAAAAAATGCTGAGCATAGGCGGCGGCCCCTGCATACAGGGGCCTGTGGCGGTCAGCGCCGGCAGAGTATAACCGTTGATGAAATCGTCCCCGTCGGCTTTTGCGCACCAATACGGGCCGCCCGCAACGACGCCGACGCCGCCGATGACCGAAGACCAGGCCGTAGCGAATTGCACCGCCATGAAGGCGCCGGACGATATGCCCGAGACAGAGCTGTCGTTGATCGCGGCGTTATAGCCCTGCAGCGGGCGTGGTTCCGCGGCAAGCGGCTGGACCGCAACAGCAGCGGTGAAGAGGATGGCGGCGCATCCGCGCAGAAGAGCTGTGCTCATGATATCCTCGCAATCTGGCCGAGAGAAACTGTCGTCAGGGTAGAGCATGATTGCGACAGCATAACGCTGCATTGCAACAAAGACTATCCGCATTCCGCTTTCCGTATCCCGCTCCAGGAGATATTCGGCCCCATGTGCGCGAGCCGATCTCCTGGCGTGAGGCGCCTGGACGACGCATTTACGCGTTGAAACGACTTCGATCACGCCACTCGAACGAATTCGCAGCCACGCGCTCTTTCGTCCGTTTGAGGAATCTGACGGCGATCATAATTTCGGTTACGCCACAGTCGTCGCCACGCGATTTCACGGCGGCGCCGATGAAGCACGTGTAACGGCTCCTCCTCGCTTCGATTTCTTGAGCGCGAATTGTCGCCGGCGACGCGATGCGACAAGCGTCGCAATATCCTTTTCGTCAGCTCGAAAGCGACGATCTCGCCATTGACTGCGTCAATGCGCAAGACGCGTTACGCGCCGCACGCGTGGCGAAAGCGCGCGCCGGCCGCGATCAGACTCGTCAATCCGCTTTCCAGGATTCACGCGAACTTCTCCCCGGCTTACGAAAGACCGTCCTTGTCGATTGGCGCCGCCGCAAAGATCCGGGGAACCTCGATGAAAAACGTCGCGCCGGCGCCGACATTCGAACTTATCGACAATTTCCAACCGTGGCGGTCCGCGATTGATTTGCAGATCGCGAGTCCAATTCCGCTGCCGGGATATTTTGCGGCGGAATGCAATCGTTTGAAGGGCTCGAAGATAATCGTGGCGTATTTTGGTTCGAAGCCGATCCCATTGTCGCTGATCGCCAAACGGATAGTGTTGTCGCCGACGGGCGCTACCAGAATGCGCACTTTTGCAATCTGATCCGGCTTACGATATTTGATCGCATTGGCGATGATATTGTGCATCAACCGCGCAAATTGCGCGCGATCGGCCTTGAATCGCAGATGCTGAGCCGCGTTGTCGATTTCTGAACCGGAATCGCGGATCATTTGCGAAAGATCTTCGAGCGCGGCGTCGATTTCATCCCGCATATCGAGTTCCTCATTCATGTCTCCGCCATGAATGATCCGCGAGTAGGTGAGAAGATCATCGACCAACGCCTGCGCGCGTAAAGCCGAGGTTCCGATAACATCATTTGCGTGGAGCGCGTCTTCGCGATTCGATGCGGCAAGCGCCTGCGTCAGCAAATCGGAAAAAATCGCGATTTTGCGGAGCGGCTCCCGCAAATCATGCGAGGCGACATAGGCGAATTGAGCGAGGCGCTCATTCGCCTGTTCGAGTTCCGCGGCACGTTGCGCGAGCGCGGACTCCGCGTCGCGCCGCGCGGTGATGTCGAGAACGGTAGCAAGCACGAGCGCTTCTCTTTTCGTCTCGATCGGGGTTAGTCCGATTTCCACGGGGAATTCGCGTCCATCGCGTCGCACCGCTCGCAAGTCGCGTCCGACGCCCATGGAGCGCTTGCTTGGCTGCGCAAAAAAATGTTCGCGCAACTGTGCATGAGATCGCCGTGCCGTCGACGGGACCAGCATATCGATCGGCGTTCCGACAAGCTCGGCGGTGGAATAGCCGAACATGATTTCGGTTTCGACATTTACGAAACGTATCCGGCCATCGCGACCGGTCAGAATCATGGCGGCAGGCGAGGCTTCAATAGCAAGACGGAACAACTCGTCGCTGCTCCTGCGCGCCTTCATTTTCTCTCTCCACTTGCCAGGGCAAAATCGAAGCTTAGTTGTTATGCGAAGAAGCGACGTTCAGCTCGTGCTGCACTGTGCGCTGACGTGAGGCCCAGGACCGGGCGAAGCATATGGCGACAGTTGCAGAAATGAAACGGGCATGTCGAATATTGATCGTCGAGGACGACGAAGACGACGTTTTTTTGTTGAAGCAGGCGTTCAATCAAATGCGCAATGAATTCGATTGCGATATTGAATGCGAGCACAGTCCGAACGGGCTTGAGGCGCTGTTCGAGCTTTCGGTGAAAGATCTCACAGAAGCTTTGCCCGACGCTTTGGTGCTCGATCTCAATATGCCGCGCGTCGACGGCATCGCCTGCCTGCAAGCGATCCGGCAGTCGCTTCTGTTGCGGGACCTTCCCGTGTTCGTGTTGACCACAACGGCATCGCGATCCATTCACGAACAAGCGATCGCCGTTGGAGCAAATAAAGTGTATGTGAAGCCGAATGACGCCGCTCACCTGGCGGCGATCGCTCGCGAAATTGCCGTGTCGAGTTGCTCTCGCCACTCCAGGCCGTAGGTGCTCCCTGCGCGGCGATTCCCCGGGAATTCGCGCGCATCGCGACGTCGTTTATGTCCTCCCGCGCGCGACGCTTTTGTTTCGCCGCTAGGGGGCGCTATGTCGCCAGGCCCGGCTTCAATGGCGCGGCTTGTTGCGCGCTATTCCCGGCCACAGCGACGGCAGACGGAAGCATAGCTTGTGAGAAGCGTTCAGTCAGTCCGGCGCATTGGCGAACCCGCGCCTCGAACTGCGCACATCCTGCGTCTGCATTTGACGTTTCCCCGTTCCTGGACTTAGACTGCGGTAAATTGCGAGACCGGTTTAATCTCGCGATTTCACGCCATTCAGCGGAGGTTGGCGGCCATGCTCGTTGCGCTCGCATTCGCGCTGGTCGTGCTCGCCTCGCTCGCCTTTCATGTCGCGAACCCCTGGCGCGCAACACCGATTGCGTCGAATTGGGGCTTCATCGACGACACCATGGCGCTCACCTTCTGGATCACCAGCGGCGGCTTTGTCGCGGTCATTTTGTTCGTGGCTTATTGTCTTTACCGATTTCGACATCGACCCGGCCAGCGCGCGCATTATGAACCGGAAAATAAAAAGGTCGAAGCCTGGCTCGCGATCGTGACGACGATCGCCGTCGCAATCCTTCTGGCGCCCGGCCTGAAAGTCTGGGGCCAATACATTTCCGCGCCAAAAGACGCGATGGAGGTGGAAGCCGTCGGCGCGCAATGGAGTTGGAGTTTTCGCCTTCCCGGGGCCGACGGAAAGTTGGGTTCGACCGACGTTCGCTTCATCGACGACGTCAATTCCCTTGGCGTCAATCCCGCGGATCCAAATGGTCGCGACGATCTCATCGTCGCCGACAGCGAATTGCATTTGCCTGTCGGCAAACCGGTGAAGGTGTTGCTCCGTTCGATCGACGTCCTTCATGATTTTTATGTGCCGCAAATCCGCGCAAAGATGGATCTGGTGCCGGGCATCGTCACCTTTCTGTGGTTCACGCCGACTTTAATCGGCGAATATGAAATCCTCTGCGCGGCCTTTTGCGGCGTCGGACATCCTCAAATGCGCGGAAGACTGATTGTCGAAGCTGAAACCGATTACGCGAAATGGCTGGCGGCGCAACAGACCTTCGAACAATCGCGAAAGTCCGACGCCAGCCAGAGCAAGCATGTGTCCAATCCCTAGCGCGGCCTGAAAAAGGCGCGAGACCGACGGCGGAGGGCAGAGCCGATGAGCGAGGCAACGGTAACGGCCAGGGACGCCGCTCCCCCCGCGGAGACTCCGGAAATGGAGCTGTTCCACGCGCGGAGTTGGCTTACGCAATATGTGTTCTGTCAGGACGCAAAGGTCATCGCGATCCAATATTCCGGCACCGCCGTCGCCATTGGTCTGGTTGCGCTCGCGCTGTCCTGGGTGATCAGGCTGCAGCTCGCCTTTCCCGGCGCCTTCGCCTTCATCAACGCCGAGGTTTACTACCAATCCGTCACCATGCACGGCATGATTATGGTGGTGTATATGCTGACCGCCATCTTCCTCGGCGGTTTCGGAAATTATCTTGTTCCGTTGATGGTCGGCGCGCGGGACATGGTGTTCCCCTTCATCAATATGCTCAGCTATTGGGTCTATTTGCTCGCGACATTGGTGCTCGCGGCAAGCTATTTCGTTCCGGGCGGACCGACCGGCGCCGGCTGGACGCTTTATCCGCCGCAATCGATCCTCTCCGGGACGCCCGGTCACGACTACGGCATCATCATGATGCTCGCCTCGCTGATTCTGTTTATCGTCGGATTCACGATGGGCGGCCTGAATTACGTCGTGACAGTGCTGCAGGCGCGCACGCGCGGCATGACGCTGATGCGTATGCCCCTCACTGTCTGGGGCATTTTCGCGGCGGCGGTCATGGCGCTCCTCGCCTTCCCGGGCCTGTTTGTGGCCTGCGTGATGCTTCTGCTCGACCGGGTGCTCGGAACGAGCTTCTTTATGCCCAATATCGTCGAACTCGGCGAACACAAAAATTATAGCGGCGGCAGCCCTATTCTTTTCCAGCATTTGTTCTGGTTCTTCGGCCATCCCGAAGTCTATATCGTCGCGCTGCCGGCGTTCGGCGTCGTTTCGGACCTCATCAGCGTCCATGCGCGCAAGAACATATTCGGCTACCGCATGATGGTTTGGGCGATCATCGCCATTGGCGTGCTGAGCATGGTGGTCTGGGGCCATCACATGTATGTCAGCGGCATGGACCCCTGGTTCGGCTTCTTCTTCGCCGTAACGACGCTCGCGATCGCCGTGCCCACCGCGCTAAAGGTTTACAACTGGGTGTTGACGCTCTGGCGCGCCGATATTCACTTCACAACGCCGATGCTCTTTGCGCTCGGCTTTCTCGTCACCTTCGTGAATGGCGGGATCACCGGCCTCTATCTGGGCAACGTCATTGTGGACGTGCCGCTGTCGGCGACGCTCTTTGTCGTCGCGCATTTCCACATGGTGATGGGCATAGCGCCCGTGCTCGTGATCTTCGGCGCGATCTATCACTGGTTTCCGAAAATCACCGGCCGCATGATGGACGAGGGCCTCGGCCGGGTCCATTTCTGGATCACCTTCCTCGGCGCATACGCGATTTTCTTCCCCATGCATTATCTTGGCCTGCTCGGCGTCCCGCGTCGCTTTTACGAGATGGGGCAGACCGCCTTCGTGCCGCACTCCGCCGAATTGCTGAACATTTTCATCACCGTCACGGCGCTGGTCGTCGGCTTTGCGCAAACGATTTTCTTCTTCAATCTCTTCCGCAGTCTCAAACATGGCGCGCTCTCGGGCGGCAATCCGTGGCGCGCCGCCTCGCTCGAATGGCAAACGCCGGAGACGCCGCCCGGGCACGGGAACTGGGGCAAGACGCTGCCGGTCGTCTATCGTTGGGCCTATGCCTATAGCGTGCCGGGCGCGCCGGAGGATTATCTGCCTCAGAATGCTCCACCCATCGCCGGAGAACATTCGCAATGAGCGTCATGGGCCTTTTCTTCGTTTTCATCGCGTCAATGTCTGTCCTCTGGCTCTGGCGCCAGGGCGTCATGAGCGAGGACTGGCTGGAGGAAGGCGACGTCGCCAATTACTCCGGTTCGGCCCGGTCTTCGCCGTCCGCAGCGAAGGTCGGGCTCGGCGTGTTTCTCGCGGTGGCCGGCTGTCTTTTCTCGTTACTGACAGCGGCCTTCTTCATGCGGATGGCGTCGCCCGATTGGCAGGCGCCGCCGATGTCCTCCATTCTGTGGTTCAACACTCTGGCGCTCGTCGCCAGCAGTGCGACCATTCAGACGGCGCAATTCGCGGCGCGGCGCGGCGACCGCGATCGGATCGGGCCTTGGCTTGCGGCAAGCGGCGCTTTTGCGCTGGTTTTTCTTCTCGGCCAACTTTGGGCGTGGCGCGAATTAATCGACGCCGGCGCCTATGCGTCGGGCAATCCCGCCAACGCCTTCTTCTATCTTCTGACCGGCGCGCATGGTCTGCATCTCATAGGCGGACTCGTCGCGCTGGCGCGGACGATCCGCCGCGCATGGCGTGACCGACAGGACGCCGGTCTCGCGACGAGCGTCGAGCTTTGCGCTATCTACTGGCATTTCCTGCTGTTCGTGTGGCTGCTGCTCTTCATGATGTTGACCGGCAAGGCAGACGCGCTTGGCGCAATCTGTCGCCGGGTACTCGCGTAACACAC
>Ga0265328_10001576_pt1 | contig 10505 bp, 8 predicted proteins | sample 41624metaG_FD_202086 | JGI IMG/M metagenome (GOLD analysis project Ga0265328, IMG submission 202086) | Rhizosphere microbial communities from Carex aquatilis grown in University of Washington, Seatle, WA, United States - 4-16-24 metaG | ecosystem: Host-associated > Plants > Roots > Rhizosphere >...
GCTGTCGGAGTCGGGAGCGACGCCGGTAATTCAGATGGCGCAGGCGTCGCAGTAGCCGGTAGTTTTCGCGCCGGGGCGCGGGGCGTGGCCCGAAATCGACAGCGGCGCCTCAGGCGCCGCCAACTACCAAGTACTAAGCAGGTGCGCCGGGGCCGCGCTTGCGCTTCTTGAAGAAGCGCTGGCCGGGTTTGGGCCGCGACCCCTGATCCTGGCGCCGCGCCTGCTGTTCCGGCCGCCGGCCCTGCTGCTGCCGGCCGGGTTCCTGATGGCGGCCGCCTTCCTGTTGGGGCGAGACGGCGCGGTTGCCGGGTGCGGTTTCGATTTCGAGGCTGATGATTTCATCCCAGACCGGATCGCTGCGATCACGCTCGGGAATGGCAAGCAGTTCGCGCAGGCGGCGGCGTGGATCGTGCGCCGGCGGCTGATGCGGTTCGTTGCGTTGTGCTTCGACGGACGGAGCTTCGACGGGTTGTTCCATAGTAGGCTGTTCTTCGTTCATGTTGATATTATCCTCCGATTGGAGAATTCCTGCATCCCCCGGTTCTGCCCGGGGTGCGGCGGGGCGCCGCCCGCGGCCACCGCGGCGTTTACGGGTATTCAGGCGACCGCTCCCGCAAAAAGCTTGTCGTACGCCGCGAGCAGCGTCCGGTGCATGGCGCTGCCTTCAATGTCCGCGCCCAGCGTATGCAGGCCGAAAAACCGTTCGCTGCGATCGAGCAGGGCCGTGGCCTGGCGCACGGTTTCCGCGCCGTAGAGCAGCGTCAGCGAACGGTCGTAATTGCCGACATCCTCGAGATTCATCAGGCTTTCGATGCAGCGGTACACCAGCCGGCGCACCGGATCCATTTGCCGGTATTGATGGATCCAGTCGCAGCCTTCGCGGGTGGCTTCTTTATCGCCGACGGCGAGCGCCAGCAGGGTCTTCAACTCGCCGATCCGCAATTCCTTCCATACCGTGTCGACCGGAATCGCGAGCCCCAGGATTTCCCACAGCGGTCTTTCATCGTTGGGGTTCAAAGTCTGCAAGTCTGCCAGCAATTGCGCCGATTCTGCGTCGGTCAGCTCGGGCAGCCTGAGCAGCTCCGGCCGGATCCGGTTGCCGACGCTGTTGTTTTCCCATTCGAGGTCTTCGACCGGATAGATCTCGGACATGCCCGGCACCAGTATGCGGCAACTGTAAGCGCCCTGTTCGGTGAAGTCGGCCACGTAAATGTCCTTGCCCTCTTTCTTCACGCATTCGCATAACCATGCGTAGTCCTCCGCGGTGGTCGCGCTGAAGTTCCAGTCCGAGAAAGGATAGTCGGGCATATCACCGAGGAAGTTCCAGCTGATGACGCCGCTCGAATCCACAAAGTGAATTTCAAGGTTGGACGGAAGGGTGATCTCTTCCATGTCGAACCCGGGCTCGGGAAAATTTTCCAGCGATTCCAGCGCGCGGCCCTGCAGGAGCTCGGTCAACGCGCGTTCGAGCGCAACTTCGAAACGCGGGTGCGCGCCGAAACTCGCGAAGCAGCCCTGGTCTTTCGGATGCAGCAGCGTCACGTTCATCACCGGGTAGCGCCCGCCCAGCGACGCATCGCGCACCAGGATGCCGAACCCCGCCTCGCGCAGCCCCTTGATGCCGGCGGCGATGCCGGGATACCGCGCTATCACATGATCGGGCACCTCGGGCAGGCACAAGCCCTCGCTGATGATGCGGTTCTTGATGTGGCGCTCGAAAATTTCCGACAAGGCCTGGCTGCGCGCCTCCATCATCGTGTTGCCCGCCGCCATGCCGTTGCTCACGTACAGGTTGCCGATGATGTTGACCGGGATCCACGTCTGCGTGCCGTCGCTGAGGCGCGTATAGGGCAGGGCGCAGATGCCGCGTTCGACATTGCCGGAATTCAGATCGACCAATACTTCACCGTCGATGCCGCCTTCCGGATTGTGGAAAGCGTGCAGTTCGGGGTTCAGCAATCCGGCGGGCCAGCTGCCATCGTCCGTCGGCGCAAACCAGCGCTCCTGCGGATAGTGGACGAAGGGCCGGTTCGCGCGCGTCGCGCCCTTGCCGTTGGCAAACAGCATCGGGCATTCGCGGTCGCGCACATGCACGGACCAGATCGACTCCACCGGGTTCAGCCAGGACGATTCGTCGAGGTGAAAGCCGCGCACCGCAAGCTTTTGCTGCATCGTGGCGATGGTCGATTCGAGCGATGCGTCCTTGCCCGGGATGCAGGTTTCTTTTGACACTGACGGATTAGAGCTTCAGGCCGTGCAGGAAGTTCGCGCGATCGCGCGCACCGGCCATCAGGAAACTCATGTCGCCGCCGCTCAAGATGAAGCGCATGCCGAAACCGATGTATTTTTCCATCAGCTTCTGGTCGTAGACGCCGCCCATGCCGGGATATACGTTGTGCTTGCGGCACGCGGCGATGACTTTGCGGTACGCGTCCTCGATGCGCGGATCGGCGAATTGGCCCGGGATGCCCATTTCGGCGCACAGATCGTTGGTGCCGATCAGAATGGCGTCGAGACCGGGCACCGCCGCAATTGCGTCGACTTTTGCGATCGCGTCGGGTGTTTCAAGCATCACGCACACAAAAGTTTCGCGGTTTGCGATCGCTGTGGATTCCGCTACCGGCAGACTCTTGTACGCAAATTGCGGCAATATGCCCATGACCGAACGATGCCCGACAGGCGGATATTTGCAATAAGCGACCGCGCGTTGCGTTTCTTCGACCGTGTCGACGTGCGGCACCACGATGCCCTGGGCGCCCGCGTCGAGCAGGCGCGACGCGTGGTGATGCTCCTTGCCGGGCACGCGCACGATGGGCGTGATGCCGACCGGCAGCGCGGCCATTGCGATCTGGGCCGCGGTGTCGACGTCCATCGAGTTGTGTTCCATGTCGATGAACAGCCAGTCGTAGCCGCACGTTTTTCCGATGGTCGCGATGTCGACGGTGCGGGCGAGACGCAGCCCCATGCCGATCGCGATTTTTCCCGCGGCCAATTGCTGTTTGGTGTGATTCGGATATGCGCTCACGTCGATACCTTTCGCTGTAGGGTAGTGCGTTGATCGCGTCGATGATTCGCCGGACCGAATGTGGCGGGCAAAGGGCGGCGCGAAATTGTCGAGCGCGTATTTTCGCTCGGTTTGCCGCAGTCTCCAAGCACGGCGCGCATATGTCAGGCCGACTTGAGCCGGCATCGTCCGCGCGCTTCCCTTCGCCTGTGCTCTATAGTATCTTCGGCGCCGGTCGGCACACCCGACGATTTTTCCCTACGTACAATGAAAAAGCCCCCGAAAATTTATCTGATACACGCCGCGGATGTGGCGATACCGCCTATCGTCGCCAGCTTTCGGGCCAACTGGCCGCAAGCGTGCATCGTCAATCTGCTCGAAGACGGGCTGATGAACGATCTCGCGCAGGACGGCCGGCTCACGGATGAGATGATCGCGCGCTTCGTCCATATCGGGCATTACTGCGTGAAGGCGGCGGCCGACGCGATACTCTTTACGTGCTCCGCGTTCGGGCCCGCAATCGAGGAATGCCGGCGGCAGGTCGCGATACCGGTGCTGAAACCGAATGAAGCCATGTACGAGCAACTCGTCGCCACCAGCGGCACGGTGAGCCTGCTCGCAACGTTTCAGCCGTCGCTGCCGTCGATGCTCGCGGAGATCGCGGCGTATGCGCAGAAGCAGGGCACCGACGTCACGGTCAAACCGCAGCTCGTGGAGGGCGCGCTCGCCGCGCTGCAGGACAACCGTCCGGACGACCACAATCGCTTGATCGCGGAGGCGGCGGCAAGTGTGCAGGGTTGCGACACGATTGCGCTGGCGCAGTTTTCGATGGCGCCGGCGAAGACGCTCGCGGCGGCCCGCACCGCAACACCCATCCTGACGACACCCGACAGCGCGGTTGCGAAGCTTAAAGCATCGCTCGCTTAACGCTTCACGTCGTCGTTATAAGCTTATTCGGCGTGAATTCCGGCGGCCTTGACGAGCTTTGCCCACTTCGCCATTTCGGTTTTCAAGAACGCGGCGAATTGCCCGGGTGAATTGCCGACCGGATCGGCGCCCATTGCCGAGAACCGCTCGCGCATTTGCGCGGTCTTGAAGCCTTTCTGAATTTCCGCGCTGATGCGCGTCACGATGTCGGCGGGCGTTGCCGCGGGTGCCAGCAGGCCGAACCATGCGGTAACCGAGTAGCCGGGCAGGCCCGACTCGGCGATCGTCGGCAAGTCCGGCATCAGGCTCGAGCGTTGCGAGCCCGTCACCGCGAGCGCGCGCAGCCGGCCGGATTTGACGTGCGGCAGCGTGATGACCATGTCGGCAAATCCGATCATCGTCTCGCCGCCGATCAATGCGGTGACGCCGGGCGCGCTGCCCTTGTAAGGAATGTGAGTCATTTTCACATTAGCGAGGTTCGAAAAAAGTTCGCCTGCAAGATGCTGCGCTCCGCCGGCGCCGCCGGAGGCGAAGGTAACCTGGCCCGGGCGCGCGGCCGCAAACGCGATCAGTTCCTTCACGGACTTCACCGGCACCGTCGGATGCACGACCAATATATTGTTGATGCTTGCAAGCAGGGAAACGGGCGCGAGGTCCTTGACCGGGTCGTAGCCGAGTTTGCTGTCCATGGCCGGCGATACCGCGAACGCGATCGACACGGTATTGAGCGTGTAACCGTCGGCGGGTGAACGCACGGACGCCAGCACGCCCACGTTGCCGCTGGCGCCGGGGCGATTGTCGATGACGACCGGCTGCCCCCACGCTTCCGTGAGCAACTGGCCGACCGCGCGCGCGAAGAGGTCGCTCGGTCCGCCGGCCACGTAGGGCACGATGAGGCGGATCGGCTTGACCGGGTAGCCGCCGCCCGGCGCCTGCGCGCCGGCCGTGACGGTTACGCAGGCAAGCGCGAGCAGGGCGGCGCGCAATGTCACGTTCGGGTTCACGAACATTATTTTCCTCATCCCATTTTCATGATTTGATTGATTGCGCGGCGCCGAATCCGCCGCCGCCCGGCGTTTCGATCACGAACACGTCTCCGGCGCGCATCTCAATTTTATCCGCGCCTTTCAATTTAATGCGGATGCCGTCTTTGCGCACGACGTAATTGCGGCCGACGGCGCCCGGCTTGCCGCCGGCCATGCCGTACGGCGGGACGATGCGATGGCCCGAGAGTATCGCGGCGGTCATCGGTTCGAGAAAACGCATGCGCCGCACCGAGCCGTTGCCGCCGTGCCATTTGCCCGCGCCGCCGCTGCCGGCGCGGATCGCGAAATCTTCGAGCAGCACCGGAAAGCGCCATTCGAGCACTTCCGGATCCGTCAGCCGCGAATTGGTCATGTGCGTCTGCACGACGTCGGTGCCGTCGAAGCCGTTGCCGGCGCCCGAGCCGCCGGATATCGTTTCGTAATACTGGTAACGGTCGTTGCCGAACGTGAAGTTGTTCATCGTGCCCTGCGATGCGCCCATCAGACCCAGCGCGCCGTAGAGCGCATCGGTCACGCACTGCGACGTTTCGACGTTGCCTGCGACCACCGCCGCCGGATAACGCGGGTTGAGCATAGAGCGCTCGGGAATAATGACCTCGATCGGCTTCAAGCAGCCGGCGTTGAGCGGGATGTCGTCGTTCACCAGCGAGCGGAATACATACAGCACCGCCGCCATGCATACCGCCGACGGCGCGTTGAAATTATTTTCGAGCTGCGCGCTCGTTCCCGTGAAATCGATGACGGCGCTGCGCTCGCGCTGGTTGAAACGGATCGCAACCTTGATGACGGCGCCGTGATCCATCGCATATTCGAATTGGCCGTCTTTCAATACGCCGATCACGCGCCGCACCGATTCTTCGGCATTGTCCTGCACGTGGCGCATATAGGCGTGCACGACGTCGAGGCCGAAATGCGCAACCATGCGGCGCAATTCCTGCACGCCTTTTTCATTCGCGGCGATCATCGCGCGCAGGTCCGCCATGTTCTGCGCGACGTTGCGGCACGGATATTGGCCGGAGGAGAGCAGCGCGATGGTTTCCTGTTCGCGCAGGCGCCCGCGCTCGACCAGCAGGAAGTTGTCGATCAGCACGCCTTCCTCTTCGACGACGCGGCTGTCCGGCGGCATCGAGCCTGGCGTGATTCCGCCGATGTCGGCGTGGTGCCCGCGCGAGCCCACATAAAACAGGATGCCGGTGCCCGCGTCGTCGAAGACCGGCGTGATGACGGTGACGTCCGGCAGATGGGTGCCGCCGTTGTACGGCGCGTTCAACACATACACGTCGCCGGGATGCATTTTTCCGGTGTTCTCGCGGATTACGGTGCGGATCGATTCGCCCATCGAGCCCAGATGCACGGGCATGTGCGGCGCGTTCGCGATCAGTTCGCCGTTCTGGTTGAACACCGCGCACGAGAAATCGAGCCGCTCCTTGATGTTGACCGAATACGCCGTATTGGCGAGCCGCAAGCCCATCTGCTCGGCGATCGACATGTAGAGGTTGTTGAAAATCTCGAGCATCACCGGGTCGACGCTGGTACCGATGGCGACGCGTTGCGGCCGCGCCTCGATGCGTTCGAGCACGAGATGGTCGAGCGGCGTGACTTCCGCCTGCCATCCCGGCTCGACGATGGTGGTCGCGTTGGTTTCGGCGATGATCGCGGGACCGCGCACTTGGTCGCCGGGCAACAACGCGTCGCGGCGGTACGCGGGAGTCTGATGCGCGCGGCCGCCGGTGTGCATCGTGACGGTTTCAGCTATGGCGGGTGCGCCGTCGCGGCGCGCCGCCGGCGCGGCCAGTTCGATCGGCGCATCGGATACGCCGATCGCTTCGACCGATACCGCTTCTGCAATCAACGCGCGCCCCGGCATCAGGAAGCTGTAGCGCATGCGGTAGGCAGCTTCGAATTGCGCCACCATGTCCGCGAGGCCGCCGAAATTGACGATGAGCGACGAGTCGGTCCCGTCGTAGCGCAGATGGATGCGCTTGACGATACGCACGCGTTCCGCGGCGACGCCCTGGCGCAGCACTTCGTCGCGCGCCGTCGCGGCAAGCTTGTCGAGCGTCGCTTGCAGCAGCGGCAAATTTGCGGCGTCGAGCTTCGCCTCGACCGCCTCCTCGCGCATCGCCGTGATATCAGCGAGCCCCATGCCGTACGCGGACAGCACGCCGGCGAGCGGATGCAGGAATACGCGTGTCATGCCGAGCGCGTCGGCGACCAGGCACGCATGCTGGCCGGCGGCGCCGCCGAAGCAGCACAACGTATATTCGGTGACGTCGTGGCCGCGCTGCACCGAGATCTGCTTGATCGCGTTGGCCATGTTGCCGACCGCGATGTCGATATAACCTTCGGCCACCTGCTCGGGCGTGCGCGCGTTGCCGGTCTGCTGCTTGATCTCCAGTGCGAGTACGGCGAATTTTTCGCGCACCACTTGCGCGTCGAGCGGCGCGTCGCCGTTCGCGCCGAACACCGGCGGAAAGAATTGCGGCTGGATTTTGCCGAGCATCACGTTGCAATCGGTGACCGTGAGCGGACCGTTCTTGCGGTAGCTCGCGGGTCCCGGATTGGCGCCGGCCGAATCGGGCCCGACGCGGTAGCGCGCGCCGTCGAAATGCAGGATCGAACCGCCGCCGGCCGCGACAGTATGTATGCTCATCATCGGCGCGCGCATGCGCACGCCGGCGACCTGGGTCTCGAATGCGCGCTCGTATTCTCCAGCGTAATGCGAAACGTCGGTCGAGGTGCCGCCCATGTCGAAACCGATTATTTTCGTGAAGCCCGCCGTTTCGGAGGTACGCACCGCGCCGACGATGCCGCCGGCCGGCCCCGACAATATCGAATCCTTGCCCTGGAAGCGCCGCGCGTCGGTGAGCCCGCCGTTCGATTGCATGAACATCAGCCGTACGTCCTGCAATTCGGCGGCGACGGTGTCGACGTAGCGGCGCAAAATGGGCGACAGGTAAGCATCGACGACGGTGGTGTCGCCGCGGCTCACGAGCTTCATCAGCGGGCTGACTTCGTGCGACACCGACACATGCGTATAACCGATCTCGCGCGCCATCGCGGCAACGTTCTTTTCGTGCTCCTGATAGCGGTAGCCGTGCATCAGCACGATCGCAATCGAGCGATAGCCGTCGGCGTACACTTCTTCGAGCGCCAGCCGGGTTTTTTCGCTGTCGAGCGCGAGCAGAACCTCGCCGCGCGCGCCTACGCGCTCGTCGACTTCGACGACGTGCGAATATAACAACTCGGGCAGCACGATGTGACGATCGAAAATGCGCGGCCGGTTTTGATAGGCGATGCGCAATGCATCGCGAAAGCCACGCGTGATGAAGAGAACTGTGCGCTCGCCTTTGCGCTCGAGCAGCGCGTTGGTCGCGACGGTGGTGCCCATCTTCACCGCGTCTATCCGGTCGCCCGGGATGCGCTCGCCGGGCGCTACGCCGAGCAGATGGCGGATGCCGGCTACCGCGGCATCGCGGTAGCGTGCGGGGTTCTCGGACAGCAGTTTGTGCGTGACGAGGCTGCCGTCGGGTTTGCGCGCAACGACGTCAGTGAACGTGCCGCCGCGGTCGATCCAGAATTGCCAGCGGTGGTGCGGGGTCTTGAGAGCGGCCACAGGTCGATCGGGCAAGCGGATGAGGGGGTTGGGGCGGGCGGGAAAGGCGCAACATAGCAGCATGCCCACAGCGCCGCAAGCCGCCGCCGGCGTGTTGACAAAGCGGTTAATCCCGACCACCATCGACGCTGGCCGGATCGAACTTCAGGGAGACCAAAAATGCGTGGCTTGAAACTTTCATTGGCGGCAACTGCGCTGTTTGTTGCCGGCGCCGCATCGGCGCAAGTCAAATGGGATCTGCCGTCGGCCTATCCGCCGGGCAACTTTCACACCGAGAACCTGGTGCAGTTCGCCGCCGACGTCGACAAGGCGACCGGCGGCAGGCTGAAGATCACAGTGCACTCGAATGCTTCGCTTTTCAAGGCGCCCGAGATCAAGCGCGCGGTGCAGGGCGAGCAGGCGCAGGCCGGCGAAATCCTGCTCGGGATTCTGGAAAATGAAAATGCGTTATACGGCGTCGACAGCGTGCCGTTTCTCGCCACCAGCTATGCGGATTCGATGAAACTCTACAAGGCGTCCAGGCCCGCGCTCGACAAGCTTTTCGCTGCGCAGGGTATTAAATTGCTGTACACGGTGCCGTGGCCGCCGCAGGGCATATACAGCAAGAAGCCGCTCAACTCCGGCGCAGACATGAAAGGCCTCAAGTGGCGCGCCTACAGTCCCGCCACTGCAAAAATCGCGGAGCTGGTCGGCGCGCAGCCGGTGACCGTGCAGGTTGCCGAGTTGTCGCAGGCGATGGCCACGGGCGTGATCGACTCGATGATGACTTCGGGCTCCACGGGATTCGACACCAAGACGTTCGAGTACATCAAGAATTTCTACGATACGCAGGCGTGGTTGCCGAAAAATGCCGTGATCGTGAACCAGAAAGCATTCGACGCACTCGACAAGCCGGCACAGGACAGCCTGCTCAAGGCGGCGGCGGAAGCCGAAACGCGCGGCTGGAAGGTCTCGCAGGAAAAGACCGCGTGGTACTACGAGCAGTTGACGAAAAACGGCATGACCATCCACAAGCCGAGCGCGCAGTTGACTTCGGACATGAAAAAAATCGGCGACGTATTGTTGCAGGATTGGCTCAAGAAAGCGGGCCCGGACGGGCAGGCGGTGGTGGACGCTTACCGCAAGATGTGATGCGCAAAAGCCTCGATTTCATCTACGACGCCGCGGGCTATCTCGCGGCGTTTTTTGTGTTCGCGATTTTCGCGGTCATGATCGGCTCAACCGCGATGCGCGAATTCGGTTTGCGCACCGGCGGCACCGACGACCTGGTTGCGTGGTTCTGCGCGGCGGGGTCGTTTCTGGCGATGGCGCATACATTTCGCCGCGGCGACTTTGTGCGCGTGGGACTGCTGCTCGAGCATCTCGGCGAACGCGGGCGGCATCGCTTCGAAATCTTTGCGCTAACCGTTGCCGCGATATTCGTCGGCTTCCTTGCGTTCTGGGCCGCGCGTTTCGTGTTCGACAGCTGGAGGTTCAACGACATGGCCAACGGGCTCATCGTAATTCCGATGTGGATACCGCAAATGTCGTTCGTCGTCGGCGCACTGCTGTTGTTTATCGCAGTGCTCGATGAACTCGTGACCGTCGCGCGCGGCGGCAAGCCGGGCTATGTGATTGCGACCGAAGAGCGCCACGCGCGCGGCGACTTTACCGAAGACGTTTAGGGCGTCATTGTGGAACTCGTAGAAATCGCCGGGCTGCTGCTCGTCATCATGATGCTGTTCCTCGCGGGCGGCGTGTGGATCGGCATGACGCTTGCGATCGTCGGCTGGATCGGCATGGCGTTTTTCACCGGTACGCCGCCGGGCAAAAATCTTTTCACCGCGTACTGGGGCTCGAATGCATCGTGGGCGCTCGCGGCATTGCCGATGTTCGTCTGGATGGGTGAGATACTCTTTCGCACCAAATTGTC
>Ga0265328_10001579_pt1 | contig 10502 bp, 9 predicted proteins | sample 41624metaG_FD_202086 | JGI IMG/M metagenome (GOLD analysis project Ga0265328, IMG submission 202086) | Rhizosphere microbial communities from Carex aquatilis grown in University of Washington, Seatle, WA, United States - 4-16-24 metaG | ecosystem: Host-associated > Plants > Roots > Rhizosphere >...
GGCGACCAGCGCCGCGCCGACCAGAAGCGCCGCGGCGAGCTCCACGCGGTGACGGCGCACGAACTTGCCGGCACGGTACGACAACCGATCGCCCCGGGCGGCAACCGGGATGCCCGCGAGGTAGCGCCGCAGGTCCTCCGCCAGCTGCTCCACGGAGCCGTAGCGCTTCTCCGGTTCCTTGCGCAGCGCCTTGAGCGTGATGTCATCGAGGTCCCGGTCGGGCAGGGCGCGCGCCTCGCCCGTCGACGCGAGTCGTATTGCCGCGACGCTCGGCCGCAGGGGCTCGGTCTCGCAGACGTCGTGGATGGCCTCCTGCGTCGAGGCGAGGTTCGTGCGATAGGGACTGCGGCCGGCGAGCAGGTGAAAGAGCACGACGCCGAGCGAATAGACGTCGCTCGCGGTCGTGATATTCAGCCCCAGAATCTGCTCGGGGCTCGAGAACGCCGGCGTGAGTGCGCGGATCATCGTGCGGGTGTCCGCCGCCGGCGCGCCGCCGGCAGACAGTGGCTGCAGAATCTTGGCGATTCCGAAGTCGAGCAGCTTCACCGTTCCCTCGGCGGTCACGAGGATGTTGCTCGGCTTGAGGTCGCGGTGCACGACCAGGCGCTGGTGCGCGTAGCTCACCGCTGCGCAGACCTCGCAGAAGATGCGCAGTCGCGCTGCGATCGGCAGCGAAAGCGCTTCGCAGTACTCGTCGATCGGCCGCCCATCGACGAGCTCCATGACGAGGTACGGCTGGCCCTCGTCGGTCGCGCCGCCGTCGACCAGCCGGGCGATGTTCGGGTGTTCCAATGTGGCGAGGATCTGTCGCTCCGACCTGAGCCGCTGCAGCACGAAATCGCCGGCGAAGCCCACCCGCACCAGCTTGATCGCCACCTCCTTGTCGTATTGCGCATCGGCGCGCCGCGCCCGCCACACCTCGCCCATGCCGCCGTGCCCAAGGCGCGTCAGGAGCTCGTAGGCGCCGATCCGCCTCCCGCTCCAGTCCTCGTGGGCAGGCTCGACCGCGCCGAGCGGCAGGTAGTCCATCGCGGATCGGTCAACGATCGCGTCCGCGCTCGCATGGGCAGCGAGCAACGATTCGATTTCGGCGCGCAGCTCGCCGTCGTTCACACAGGCCCGCTCGAGGAACGGGCGCTGCTCGCCCCGGTCGAGGGCACTCACCTGCTCGAAGACTTCCTTGATCCGCTGCCAACGCTCGGGCGTCACGGGCGGATTCCGGCGCCGGGTGTCCATCACGCGTTGGTCGCTCCAGCGACGGATGAGTGTGGGCCGCACAAGCCGTCATGCACGAACGTACAGCTTTCGATTCCTCCGGATCCTCGCCTCCCGACGGGGTCCATGCAAGTTGCACTGCGCCTCGTGCCGCCCCGGGTCCGCCCGGCGCCGGGGCGCGGTACCTCCCCCGAGTCCGCGAGCACGGGCATGAGCCGGAATGTTCGCCGCTCACGCGTCCTTAGCTGATGGCACTGCGATCGCGGAGGGGAGGCTGAAGCGACATGAAGAACAATCGGATGCCCATCGGGTACTGGGGACTCACCGTAGCGTGCATGCTCGTGGCAAGGCTCGCCATCGGCCAGGCCGCCGGACCCCCGCCAATCATTGGTGTTGCGCTGCCGCAGGGCCAGCTCGGCGGTAGCGCGGACGTCGCCGAGGTGCTGCGTACGCGCGTGATCAGCCAGCTTCAGCAGCAATCGGTGCAGGCCGTGCCATTGCCGGGAGCCCCAGGTAGCTCGCCGGACGCCGAGGCGCGGGCGGCGAACGCCGGCTATGTCCTCTACGTCCGCATGGAGCAGAAGCACAGCATGGGCAGCATGTTCGGCAAGGTGGCGTCGCTCGCGCGGGCGCTCCCGCTCGGGGGGCTCACCGGCCGTGGAGGCGCCGGGGAACTTGCGGGCGCCGCGATGCAGGGCGCGGCCAGCGCCGCCGCAAGCTCCGCCCAGTCATCGATGGCGGGGTCGCAGGCGGCCGGATCGGCGCTCGCGGGCGTCAAGAGCGGCGACACCGTGACGCTCGACTACCGGCTCGTCGCGGTGGGGGCAACGACACCGACGAAGGCCGAAACGTTCAGCACCAAGGCAGCCGGCGACGGGCAGGACGTCATCGCACCCCTCGTCTCGCAGCTCACGGGCGCGGTCGTTCCGCTCGCCAACGGAACCACGGTTGAGCCGGCAGCGCCGGGTAGCGCAGCACCGCCCGCGTCCGCCGGCACCCCGCCCTCGAGCGGGCACTCGTCGGTCTTTGGCGGGCTGTTTGGGAAGAGGACCACACCGCCGCCGGCGGCGCCGGCCGCAGACAGCATGGACTGCGCGAAGCTTGCGGCCATCGGAAATGGCTTCATGACAGTGGACACCTGCGAGAAGTTCAAGGGACAACAGCAGGCGTACACCAAGGCGGCGTCGGACCCGAGCGCCGTGCGCGCGGGTGACGATCAGCTGACCTGCGCCCAGATCACCGCCGAACTCCAGCAACAGCAAATCACGGCTCCCGACCAGACCAAGGTCGCCGCCGCCCAGGCGACGGCGGCGCAGCAGATGGCGCTCCTCCAGAAGGAGCAGGCCGAGGCGATGAAGCGGCAGGCCGAAGACCAGGCGATCGTCAACGCCGCATCGGCCGCCGACCGGGTGACCGAAGCGGCGACTATGGGAGTCGTTCGTGGTCGCGCGCTCGAGACCGCGGAGAAGGGGATTGACGAGCGCCATCGCGTCGCGAACGAGAGGGTGATCAATGAGTCCCGGCCCATCGCCACGAAACAGTACAGCCAGGTCGCGGACATCGGGTCCGATCTGACAGCACAAATGCAGTCCAATCCGCGCCTGGCGCGACTGCTGCAGCTGGCGAACTCGAAGCGCTGCAAGGGGATGAGCTCGATGTGATTCCCCTGCGTGCCTTCACGACGTGCGTCGGGGGCGAACTCCGCAATCGCCGGCTGCGCTCCGATGCGTCAGGCGGCGGGGGTGACGTGTCCAATTCGCATGCCACCGGGCAATCGTCGTCGGCATTCGCCGCTGCTTCGGCAACGACTCCGGCCACGGCCGCACCGTCCCGTGTGGTCGGCGCGTACCTCGGAAGTACCGTCGGGGTGCTCGGAGTCGCGGCCTGTGCCGCCGTCCTCGCGGCGTCACCGCCGACGCAGGTGGGGCCGATGCCGGTGGCAAACACGGCAGGTCCCACGGCCGTGGCTGCGGCACCGGGTCCGACGGACGGCAGTTTCACGGTCTCGATCACCGTGAACGCGAGCCTCGCCGACCTGAACGCCGGCGCCGTGAGGGGCACCTGGACCTGCGCGGCACGTGCTCTGCCGCGCGCGGCGGCGAACGCCGAGGTGGCCAGGATCCATGCGCTCGGCGGCCTCGCGGCGCACGATGCCTATCGCGCCGGCCTCGAGTATCGGGCGCACTACCTGAACCAGCTCGCGAGCGTCGACTTCCCGGTCGCGCAGGGGGCCTACAGCGGCAGCGACACACTGCGCATCACGGTCGCGCGCGATGACCTCGTCGACCCGGCGACTAATCACGCAATCGTGGAGCCCGCGGCGCTGTTCGGCTGCTGGTTACAGCTGCACGATGCCAGCGGACGGGGAGGCCCAGCCTACCAGTCGCCCGCCCCCGGTGCGAAGCCGGCGGCGCTCCTCGAAGTCGGCGTGCCGCCTTACGTCCTCGGCACCGCCACCATACCCAACATCTAGCTGCTGGCGCCTCCCAAGGCGCGAAGGAGTGCGCGACGTGAGACTCGGTGCCTGCCAAGGATGGCGCCCGCGCGAAGCACTCGCCTGCCTGAAGATCGCCGCGCGGTGCGCACTCGTCGCCCCGGCGATGATTCACGTAGCGCACGCTGCGGGCGCGCCGGTGGTGCCGGTGCCGGTGCCGGTGACGCTCGCCGTCAAACTCAGCCTGCGCGGGCTGCACCCGGCGGCGACCAGCGGTGCGCTCCACTGCGGCGCGGTCGCACAAACTGCGGACTGGGTGACTGCACACCGCAGCCAGCTGACCGACTACGCGAACGTCAGCCGCTTCGTACTGTCCACCGCTCACTATTTTGGCCACGAGTCGCTGCTGCGCTTCCCGATCACCAACCGTAGTTACGAGGGTACCGTGACGTTCACGACAACGCTGAGCCCGCAGGAGCTGACGGACTCCTCCACCCGCGCTCCCTATCGTCCCGGCCCCTCGGTGCTTGCGGCCTGCTGGCTGATGCTGAACGGCGCGCCGGCGGTGGTTGACGCCTCGAATCTGCCCGTGGTCATCGCACCGGGCAACGTCGCGATCGTCCACGAGAGCCCGCTCGCGGCCGCCGTCGGCGACGTCGCCGCCGGCGGATCCGTGAGTTCGACCGTGCCGGTCGCGGCAAGCGGGCTCTTCTTTGCGCCCGGACCGGTAACCGCAGTTGCGAACGTGCAGCCCGGCCCGGCGGGCGCGAGCACGGCTACGCCGAGCGGATTGACGAGCGGTATGGCGACGCACCTGACCACGCCCACCACCGCGGCAGGGGTCGGGGCGGCCTGCGCCTGCACCGGTGCGACGGGCCCGGCAGGACCAGCGGGACCACCCGGGCCGCCGGGGCCGGCCGCCGCGAGCAAGGACCTGGTGGACAAGATCGCGGCGCTACAGATCCAGCTCGACGCGCTCAAGGCGATGGTCTCGGCCACGAACGTCGGCGCCGTGAACATCGTGAGCGTCACCGCGCCGATGGATCGCAAGGACAGTACCGGGCGCGACTACTCGCACGCGATCACCCGCAATCAAAGCGTCTCCATAGGGGAGAGCGATACCGAGACCATCGGCGTCGATCGCACTGAGACGATCGGCGGCAATCGTTCCGACAAGATCCTCAAAGCCTGGAGCGCGAGCGTTGGCACCAATTTCGCAATGGCTGCCGCAGAACGCGCCGAGGTGCAGGGCGGCAATGCGTACGTCCAGCTCGGGCCCAACAACCTGAGCGAGAAGGTCCCCGGCAACTTCGCGCAGTCCGTCGGCCTCAACCGCAGCGTCACGGTCAGCGAATCGGATACGCTCAGCATCGGCAAGGGATCGAACAACCAGGTGGGCTCGTCGTACGCGCTCTCGGCGGGCACGACGATGAATCTCACTGCGGCGACTGCCCTCTCACTCCAGAGCGGCGGCGTCTCGCTGCAACTCGGCAAGGCCGACGAGGTCGAGCAGATCGCCGGCAACTACACGCAGACCGTCGGCAAGAGCCGGTCCGTAACTGTGGAGGGCATCGAGGCCACCAGCATCGGTGGTGCCTCGACCGCGCAGGTCGGCGGCGCCTGGCAGCTCACCGCCGGCAAGTCGGTGGTCGTGAACGCCGGTGACGGGATCACCTTCATGACAGGCTCGTCGTCCGTGACGCTCGCCAAGGATGGCACGATCGCCATCAAGGGCTCCAGCATCACCATCGAGAGCAGCGGCGCACTCACGCTCAAGGCCGGGGGTGTCGCGACGCTGACGGGCTCGAAGGTGATCACCAAGTGAGTGCCGCAAGCTCGCAGAGATCTCCGCTACGGCGAGCCGCCTCCCGAGGCTCCGGTAGCAGTCATATATATAGGGTAGCGGCGCTGGAGAACCGCCACGCGGGATCCTTCGCATCCCCGACCATGGGCCACCGCTTCCCCGAAGCAGCCGATCACGCGCCTGCCCGACGCCGACGCGCTCGCCGATCGGCCCAGGTGCAGCGTCGATGGGGCCTCCGTTCATCTGGCTACCGAGGGGCACTGCGGATTCGTCCGACTACTCCGCGCCGAGTCCGGCAGGCCGCGCAGCGTCGGACAGGCGTCGTTGCGGCTCGGGTGATGGCCAACGCCTCCCACGCGCTCATGCTCAGAGCACGATTCCCGGTGGCGGACGGATCTTCGGTTCAGTCATGAGGGCGGCCAAGCCATCGAGAGATCGGATCCACTCGTAGTAGAGACCCTTCGCATGGATGGTCTCCAGGCCGAGTGCCCGTGCCCGCTCGAGGCCGAAGTCGTGTCCGACACCCGGCGCTCCCGTGGCGTCGGTGACGACGACTGCTCGAAATCCGAGTTTCGCGAGGCTGACGGCCGAGTGCAATATGCAGACGTCAGTCTCAAGGCCGATGACGATTGCCGTTCGCCGCGGCTGCGACAGGAGCGCCGATGCGAGGTCGGGCTGGTCGCCAAGGCCGAACACGCGCTTGTCGCGATCGAAATCCCCGGGTGCCAGGCAAGACCGGATCGCGTCCACGGTCGCACCGTTGCGCCCCGGATCCTCCACGGTGACGAATCGCGGGACTGCGAGACGTGCCGCAACCTCGACGAGAAAGCGCGCGGTGTCGACCAACCGTTCGCGCACGCCCGGGTCGAGCTTGGCCAGGAAGCCGGGCTGCACGTCGACGACGCACAGCACGGAATCCTCGCACGCGATCAGCGGGCAAACTCGCTGGACGGCAGGGGCGGGAGGGGTCGGCACTGGGACGATCTGCGCTTGAGTCGGGCAACTTCTTAGGGTGAGTCAGACGAGGCGCCATCAAGATTGCCAGAAGTGCCCGGGAGTATCACCGAATTGGGCGTATCGCGACGACGCGGCTGATGGTCCGAGACGGCGCCCAGTTCCAAAAGCGCTCTATCGAATTCAGTAGTGGTCTCGCACCGTGTCATCGACGAGCGTCGCCCCGCGTTTTGGCACGTGACGCACTCACACGGACTCCAGCGCTGCGGCGTACACGAGTGGCTGGGAGTGGCGAGGAAGTTCGCGTCCGGCCGGCTACGTCTGGCCGACTTGTCGTTCGACCTGAGAACCTCCAGTCGCGGTGGCTCACGCTCTGCTCGCTCTCGAAGACCCTGGCAGGCGGCGGCTCCTCGGCCGCCTCCGCGGGGCAGGCCGCCAGTCCGAAAATTAAGCCGCCAATCAATGAGGCCGTCATGGCCACCAGACCGGGCTCAACGTCACAGTGGACGGACCCATACGGATCCGCACCCCCTTTGGCTCGAGACTGTCATTGGCGTTGGCTCCAAGACCCTGCCTGCCGCGAACTCGGAGGCCGGCGACCTCGGCAAGCCCTGCGCATCGCGCCTCCAGGGCCTACTTCGAGAGCGACTCAAGCGCGGCACGCCAGAGCGCGCAGTTCGCGGCCCGGCGCTCCCGATCCCCGGGCAGGGCATTGTCGCCAACGGTTGTCGACATCGCCTCGAAGATCGCGCGCAGGGCCTTGAGATCATTTCTTGTCAGAGGCGACGGGTGTGAATCGAGCGTGCGCCAGAGCTCCACGCTGGCGCTCCATCGCCTGTGCTCCTGGCCACCGACCATCTGCGCCGCCTTCAGGGTTATGTCGTGAAGACGAGGTGCGATTGCGAGGATCGCAGTTCTGTCGACGTGCGTGACGTGATCGCCGACGAGATCCCAGAGTGCGACGTCGACCTTCCAGCGCTGGCGCGCCGGACGTTCGCGAATGCTTTCCAGGCTGCCGCGAATTACTTCGAGCGGCGCCCCGGCGTCGGGCGGCTGCGCTCGAGCGAGGCGCGACGCCGGCGCCCCGATCGATGCGGCGAGTGTCAGTGTCAGCAGGAACAGGGGCTTGATTCGTCGGGACATGGGCGCTCCGCCGAAGACGGTCGTGCGGCGACTCATTTGGACCGCCTTCGCGCGTCAACCGGGTGGCGGCCAGGACCCGGACGAAAGCGTGTCACCGACTCCAGCCAAACTCCACGGGTATCCCAGAGACCACTGGTGTGCCGGGAAGGGAACTCCCTTCCGGGCGTCGTCCTGCTGGCCAAGTCGATTCAGCACGTGACGCTGGCGATCGCCGCAGTACCGGGTGCGCTACCCGTGAACCCACGGCCAATGATGACTCGCCGATTCGGAGCCAAGCGTCTTGCGACGGCAGTTGTTGTCCGCCAAAGGACCTCAGTTGATGGAATCTCGACTCGCGCCCGAAATCACCACCGCGAGATCGACCATTCTAACGTCCGGCTGAGCCAGGACCCATTCAACTGGAAGGAGTGCTGTTTGGGGCGCCTGATTCCCGGGCGCCGATCGCCACACCAAGCCTGCCACGGACGCTGAGGTCGCGGCGCCAAGCGGTCCCGGACCACGGGAGCGCACGCGAGCGCGCGGTTCTGCGTCGGCAGCGCCAAGTCCTGGCGGCACGGTGAATGATCGATCACGGGCCCGGCCGCCCGGCCCGCATTGCCGCTTCGATGCGGCGTATCCGCGTCGCCGAGGCGCACGGTGTGCGTGGTGGCGTCGCCGTGGACGCCTCGCTCGATGGATTTGGGAACCACGATTCCGCCGCCCGCCTCTGACCGCAGGCCGCGCGGCGTCGGGCCGCAGAATGCGCCGGCCTCATGATGGCGGCGCCCGTCAGGCGGCGCAGAAGCCATTGTTGAAATCCACGCACCGGCGCAACGTCTACCGCGGCCGCAAGGTGCTCACGGCAGAACAGAGCTGCTCGAACTGGCTGTCGCCGACGTCGAGGTGGAACACGAAGCGGATCGACTGGCCACCCATAGAGGTCGCGAGGATTCGCGCCGACCGGAGTCGTTCAAGGTAGTCGCCCGTCGTGACGGCCGGGTCGAGCTCGAAGATCACGATATTGGTCTCGACCGGCAGCACGCGCGCGACGTACGGCTGTGACTCGAGCACTTTCGCCACCGCCTTGGCCTTGACGTGGTCTTCGCTCAAGCGCGCGACGTGGTGCGTCAGGCCGTAGAGGCCGGCGGCAGCCAGGTAGCCCGCCTGGCGCATGCCGCCACCCATCAGCTTGCGCATCCGATGGCCGCGCGCGACGGTTGCCTTCGAGCCAATCAGCAGGGAGCCGGCGGGAGCCCCCAGGCCCTTCGACAAGCAGACAGAAAGCGTGTCGAAGAGCGACCCGTACGAGCGCGGGGATTCCTGCCGCGCGACGAGGGCGTTGAAGAGTCGCGCGCCATCGAGGTGGAGCGCGAGGGAGTTCCGGTCGCACACCGCGCGGATCCGGGCGATCTCCTCGAGTTCCCAGCAGCATCCACCGCCCTTGTTCACGGAGTCCTCGATCGCGACCACGCGGGTCCACGGTTGATGCGAGTCGTCCCTGCGGTTGATGTTGGCCTCGACGTGGGCAGCCGTGAAGCGACCACGGTCGCCGCGGAGCAGCCGGACCGACGTGCCGGCATTCGCCGCGATCCCGCCGCCTTCGTAAAGGTAGATGTGCGCGAGCTCGTCGCAGATGACCTCGTCGCCGGGCTGCGTGTGCACGCGGATCCCGATCTGGTTGGACATCGTTCCGGTCGGGCAGTAGAGGGCGTCTTCCTTGCCGAACAGTGCCGCTGCCGTCCGCTGCAGCTCATTGACGGTCGGGTCCTCGCCGTAGACATCGTCGCCGACTTCAGCCGATTGCATGGCATCCAGCATCGCGGCCGTCGGTCGGGTGACGGTGTCGCTTCGAACGTCAATCAGCGAGGACATGGCATACTCCTCAGAGACGGGTTTGTTCCAGGACGGGGGTTACGCGAGCATCGGTCGACGTCCGCGGAGCAACGCGCCCACGGCGTCCGCCCAACTCCAATCGGCATTCGGCGCAGCGCGCCAGAGCTCCGTGCGGAGCGCGGCCCCTCCGGCCGGAGCGATTATGCACGAGACGCCGGCCGTGGCCGAAGGGATGGCTCTGTCACCCGGGCGCAAGTGACCGCCGACATTCGGTTTCCTGCCCATCCGGGCCGACGTGAACAACAGTGACGTCGGGTACTCAGAAACCCACCACGTGAGCGTGACGAGCGCCGGTCAGCGAGGACGTCGCGAGCCCGAGAGTCAACGTGATCTTCGATATCGGCGGCGTGGTTCTGGAGTGGAATCCGGGCAAGGTGCTGGCGGCATGCTATCCGGAACCCGCGGCGCAGGAGGCGCTCAGGAGCGTTCTGCTCCGGCATGACGACTGGCTGGCCTATGACCGCGGGCAAGTGTCGGAAGCGGAGCTTGTCGCGCGGGCGCACGAGCGCTCCGGTCGCCCGGTGCAGGAGCTGGAGCGTGTGCTCGATGCGCTGTGGACGTCGCTGACGGTCAAGTCCGATACCGTGGCGCTGCTGCGGGCGCTCTTCGCGCAAGGTGTGCCGCTGTACTGCCTGTCGAATATGCCCGCGCCCGTCTACGTCCGCCTGCGGCAGATGCACGATTTCTGGGACCTCTTCCAGGGCATCGTGATTTCGGGGGAGGTCGGGATGACGAAGCCGAGCCGCGAGATATACGAGCACCTGTTGGCTCGGCATCGGCTGCCGGCCGCGCAGGCGATCTTCTTCGACGATCTGCCGGAGAACGTTGCAGCCGCTCGCAGCGTCGGGATCGATGCAGAGGTGTTCCGTGACGCGCGGCAGTGCCGCGCCGTGCTCGCGGGGCGTTTCGACCTGGATTGAGCTCGCCGTCGTGAGCGAGTGTCGCCGGCGGGGGACGTCCAGTCACCGACCCGTCCTCGAGTCTGGCTAAGCCCTTCGTGAACCTAGCCACCGACGGCGATGTGGCGCGTGCACGTCACCGGCGGCCGACCGGCCGGATACGCGAAACTAGCGCTCCCGG
>Ga0265328_10001581_pt1 | contig 10500 bp, 7 predicted proteins | sample 41624metaG_FD_202086 | JGI IMG/M metagenome (GOLD analysis project Ga0265328, IMG submission 202086) | Rhizosphere microbial communities from Carex aquatilis grown in University of Washington, Seatle, WA, United States - 4-16-24 metaG | ecosystem: Host-associated > Plants > Roots > Rhizosphere >...
CGGCTCCACAACGCCCCGCGCCTTTTCGCGCGGAAACAGGCGGTTGCGCAGGTTCAGGCAGGGCAGCTCCACGTAGCGCCAGGAAAAAGCCGCGAAGGACGCGATCCCGAAAGGCGTAGAGCAGCGCGCCGGCGTAAAAATCCAGGATGAATTGCTTGTAATCTATCGCATGAAGATCGCGGCCGGAGACGCCGTAAAACAACGCCATCGCGACCTCAATCAACACGAAAGCGCCCAGCATTAAATATTTCTTCTGCGCGATATTCATATAAATCAACGCCGCGAGCGTGAGATAACACGCCATTTCGCTTGGCACTGTGAACAGCGAGCCATTCACGATCTGCTGCGGATTGGCGCTGAAAACGCCCGGAAGCTGATAGCGGATGACGCCAAGCACATTGCTGAAATAAGCGGGGAATTGCGGGTCGGCGACATAGTCGCGCAGCGGCGGCCGCGTCGTCAGCGGCCCCAGCGCCAGCGCCGACAGGGCGACCTCCACGAACAGCGCCGGCAGAATGCGCAAAACGCGGAACGCCATGAATTGCGTCAGATCGCGGATGCGCAGAAAGCTGCCCCAGACGAGAAAGCCGCTCAGCGCAAAAAACGCCGGAACGAGAATTTCTCTCGCCTCGAACCAGCGCGCCGCGATCGCCGCCTGCGTATTTGTGAGCTGGAGCGCGTGCACGACGACGATCAGCGTCGCCAGCGCCAGACGGCAGGAATCAAAGCCCGGACCAAGGCCGCGAGTCGCCGCAAGAACGGTTTCGAACGTCCCGGGTCGCGCCGTCGCAGAGATCATCGGCCGGAGTTTCCACCTGTGCGGCGCGGAGCCCTGTCCGCCGGGCGCGAGGCGTTCAGGATTATTCGATCTTCTCGCCGGGATAAACGCCCCACAGATTTTCCTGCGACATATAGCCGTCGAAGCCTTGGCCGGCGATACGACACCATGTTCCGTCGCATTTGCGCAAATTGCCGATGACGCCGGGCGCGAGCCTCGCAACGCCCGTCGCATGATCGGAGGCGGTGAGCAGCAGCGGCTCCTTCTTCCAGGGCGCGACAATGGCGGTGCGCCGCCCGGAGAGCAGCGAATGCAGCACCCAGCCTTCGGCGCCTTCCGAATCGCGGATTTTTCGCCAGGTTTCGAATTCGGCGGTGATTTCCACCGGCAGGCCGGCGCGCTCGAACACCCAGAGGGTGCGGTGATCCTTGCTCGGCCCTTCGTGGAGATTCACGCGGTCCGATTTCAGCGAGACAAATCGCGGCACCGGCAATCCGCTGACGGGCCCGTTCGGCTGCTGCTGCGCCTGCGCGCCAAAGGCCAGGCCGAAAACGAGGGCCGAGCCCAAAACAAGGGCGAGGGCGACGCCGCCGGGCGAACGCATCCGTCCAATTCGCGAAGCCGCCGAAAAAAACCGCCGACGCGGCGCAAAATCTCTTAGTGATCCCGACATGGCACTCTAATCGCTCGTCTTGTCTTTGGCTCGCCATCTGCTAGGAAGTCAGACATGAGGGCGGGGGCGGCGTCCGGCGTTGTCGCCCATCGTCGTTAAGACCGGGTTGAGGATTGTCGCCGAGCCGCGCTTAAAAGCGCGGCGCCCTTAAAAGGACGTATCAGGAATTAAGACTTCCTGCTACGAGCGGCATCCAGCTTGACGGGGGACGAAGGCGAAGATGGCGAAAAAGAAGCCGCTCGTCGTGGTGACGCGAAAGCTCCCGGAGGTGATCGAGACTCGCATGTGCGAGCTTTTCGATACGCGCCTCAACGAGAGCGATAAGCCGATGACCCATGACGAGCTTGTCGAAGCGATGCGCACGGCTGACGTTCTCGTGCCGACCATCACCGACCGCATCGACGCGCATCTCATCGCCCAGGCGGGCGAGCAGATGAAGCTCATCGCCAATTTCGGCAATGGCGTCGACAATATCGACGTCGCTTCGGCTCTGCGCCGCTCCATCACCGTCACCAACACGCCCGGCGTCCTCACCGAGGACACGGCCGATATGACCATGTCGCTGATTCTCGCCGTGGCGCGGCGCGTCGTCGAGGGCGCGGCGGCGATCCCCTCGGGAACGTGGAACGGCTGGGCGCCGACCTGGATGCTGGGCCACCGCATCACCGGCAAGCGCCTCGGCATTGTCGGCATGGGGCGAATCGGCCAGGCCCTGGCGCGCCGGGCCAACGCCTTCGGCCTCTCCATCCACTATCACAACCGCCGCAGAGTGCCGACCGAGACCGAAGAGCAATTGGAGGCGACCTATTGGGAGTCGCTCGACCAGATGCTCGCGCGCGTCGACATCGTCTCGGTCAATTGCCCGCATACGCCGGCGACCTACCATCTTTTGTCGGCGCGCCGGCTCAAGCATCTGCGTCCCCACGCCATTCTCGTGAACACCGCGCGCGGCGAAATCGTCGACGAAAACGCTCTGGTGCGCATGTTGGAGGCGAATGAACTCGGCGGCGCGGGCCTCGACGTGTTCGAGCATGAGCCCGCCGTATCGCCAAAGCTGCTCCAGCTCGCCAAAAACGGCCTCGTCACGCTGCTCCCGCATATGGGTTCGGCGACGATCGAGGGCCGCGTCGACATGGGCGAAAAGGTCATCATCAACATCAAGACCTTTATGGACGGGCACCGCCCGCCCGACCGCGTGCTGCCGAGCATGTTGTAAGGCGATCTTCGTCTGGTAAAAGACGAACTTCCGTATCACGCGTGCGGCGTCCGGCGCCCCCGGAATCTGAGAATAAGGGACATCCCATGAAGAGTTTCACGCGCGCGACGGCCGCCCTCGCCTGTCTCGTCGCGCTTGCGGCGACGCCCGCCGACGCCAAAAAGCGCGGCAAGCCCGAAGCCGGCGAGCAGCAGCAAAAGCAGCAGCCGGACGATCCGAACGGCGGCGGCTTCGGGCGCTACAAGCCCTTTCCGCATAATCTCGTGTTCAATCTGAAAGAGATCAACGGCCACGCGGCGACTGTCGAAGTGTGGCTGCGCATCGACTCGACCGGCCGCGCCGCGGGCTTCTCGGGCTGCAAGAATTTTTCCGGCGTCTTCGTCGTCGGCTCCGAGCGCCTCGGCCCGCGCGCCGCGCCGGCGGTCACGGACCAAAAATGCGATCCGGCCGCCGCGGCGATCGAGCGCGATTTCTGGCTGATCATGGCCACCGGCCCCTATTGGGACACGCAGGGCGACAGCCTCATCATCAAGGGCATGAAGGGCGGCGAAATGCGCTTCGCGCGCTCGATGCTGTAAGCACGCGGCGACGGCGCTTACATGCAGACGCCCGGGCGTTCCCCCGGGCGTTTATCCTTTCCCCGTCTATTCTGCCGGCATTCAGGCCTGCCTGCATTTAGTCTTGCCCGCGCCATCCCGTGCGCGACGAGCGCAAGAGCGGGTCTGCCCGATCAGGCCAAATGCGGGTCGCGCGCGAGCATGTCGCGCACTCTGGCGACCAGCTCGTCCTGCGGAACGGAAATTTGCGCCGGGCGCTGCGCCTTCCATTCCTCATTGGTGGCGATGCCCGCCGCCGCACGCGCGCCTTCGATCAAATCCTTGATCTGCACCTCGCCCTTATCGCGCTCATTGGAGCCCTGAATAATGGCGATCGGGCTGTTGCGCTTATCGGCGTATTTCATCTGCGCCTTCATGCCGGCGGCGCCGAGATAAAGCTCCGCCGCGATTCCGGCGCCGCGCAGCTCCGCGACCATCGCCTGATAATCCGCGAGGCGGTCGCGATCGAGCACCAGCACCACGACCGGCCCCGGCTTTTTCGACGAGCCGACAATGGGGCTGCCGACGAGCTTCAACGCCGCGTAAAGCCGCGACACGCCAATCGAAAAGCCCGTCGCCGGCGTCGATTCGGGCCGGAAGCGCCCGACGAGGCCGTCATAGCGCCCGCCGCCGCCGACGGAGCCGAAACGCACGGGATTGCCCTTTTCATCCTTCGTTTCGAAGGTGAGTTCGGCCTCGAACACGGGGCCGGTGTAATATTCAAGGCCGCGCACGACGCTGGGGTCGATGCGGATGCGATCCGGGCCATAGCCCGCCGCGCGCGCCAAATCCTCGATCTCCATCAGCTCTTCCGCGCCTTCGGCGCCGATGTCGCTGCGCCCCAAAAGGCCGAAAAGGTCGAATTTCGGCTGACCCTCGGAATAGCGCCCGCCGAGGCTGAAAGAGATGATCGTGTCGATCGCCTCCGCCTCCAGCCCCGCGCCTTTGGTGAAATCGCCGCTCTCATCCTTGCGGCCGGCGCCCAGAAGCAGCTTCACCCCGTCCGGCCCGAGCCGGTCCATCTTATCGATGGCGCGCAGCACGGTGAGGCGACGGCCGGCGTTGGCCCCGCCATCGAGGCCCACCGCCTTCATCACGCCGTCGAGCACTTTGCGGCTGTTGATCTTCAGCACATAGTCGCCGCGTTTGATTCCGAGCCGCTCCAGCGTATCGGCCGCCATCATGCAGATTTCCGCGTCCGCGGCCGGCGAGGCCGAGCCCACCGTATCAGCGTCGAACTGCATGAACTGGCGAAAACGCCCCGGCCCCGGCTTTTCATTGCGGAACACATAGCCCGCGCGATAGCTGCGATAGGGTTTCGGCAGGGCGTCGAAATTCTGCGCCACATAGCGCGCAAGCGGCGCGGTGAGGTCGTAGCGCAGCGAGAGCCATTGCTCGTCGTCGTCCTGGAAAGAAAAGACGCCCTCATTGGGGCGGTCCTGATCGGGCAAGAATTTGCCGAGCGCGTCCGTATATTCGATCGCCGGCGTCTCCAGCGCCTCGAAGCCGTAAAGCTCATAGACCTCGCGAATGGCGTTGAGCATTTTGCCGCTCGCGGCGAGTTCGCCGGCGTCGCGATCGGCAAGCCCGCGCGGCGCGCGCGCTTCGACTTTGGGGGTGTCGTTCGACATGAAGAGCCTTTTCGATTTCAGGGCTCTTCCTAGCATGTTCGCGGGCGGAGGGAAGGGTTTGCGACGCGCCGCACCCTCGGCTTCGAGACGGCGGCTTTGCAGCCCGATCAGCGTAGGGGTTCGACGGCCTCCCACTCCTCGGGCAAAATCGCCGGCAATCCCGCCTCCGTCCGCCCAAAACCGCAAATGGCTCGCGCAGCGCCGGCAATCCGTGCTGCCGAAACCGGGCGCGGGGACCGGCAGATGCGACAATTCCGCGTTCAACGCGCATTCGTCGCCGCCGGGGGCAATCCAGGCGCCGACAACCGCGCCCGCCGTCGTGAGCCGATCCACATGCCAATGGAGCGATTTGCTGCGCAGCATATGGCGCCGCAGACGCGCGCTGAGCCCGCCCGGCCCGCGCGCCGAACCGCAATAAATATAACGCCCGGCCGGGAGCAAGGCCTCCCGCCGAACGCAGGCAACGGAAAGCTCCGCCTCAAGCCGCAGCAACAGGGCGTAGGCGCCGGGCGTCGCCGGCGCCTCGCTCGCGGCGCGAATGAAGCGCAAGGGCGCGCCTTACGCCAGCCCCAGCTTCTCCGCGAGGCCGATGCGTTGCAGCTTGCCGGTGGCGCCCTTGGGGATCTCCGGCAGAAACAGGATTTTGCGCGGCGTCTTGAAGGCGGCGAGGCGTTGGGCGAGGAAGCTCTTCAAATCCTGCTCGGTCGCGCTCGCGCCCTCGCGCAGCACCACCGCCGCGGCGATGTCTTCGCCGAGCTTGTCATGCGGCACGGCGAAGGTGACGACCTGCAGCACAGCGGGGTGATCCATAATCGCTTCATCCACTTCGCGCGGGGAGACCTTCTCGCCCCCGCGATTGATGATCTCTTTCAGGCGCCCGGTGAGACGGAAATAACCGTCCGTGTCCATCACGCCCTGATCGCCCGTGCGGAACCAGCCGTTGACGAAGGCCTCGGCGTTGGCTTTCGGATTATTCTCATAACCCGCGGTGACATTCTCGCCGCGAATGACGATTTCGCCCACTTCATCGGCGCCGAGAATTTCGCCGGTCTCGCTCATAATGGCGACCTCGGGACCTGCCGGAATGCCGACGGCGCCCGGCTTTCTCACGCCATGCAGCGGATTGGAGGCCATCTGATGCGAAGCCTCGGTCATGCCATAGGCTTCGATCACCGGCGCGTGGAACACCGCCTCCAGCTCGCCGATCACCTGCGGCGGCATAGAGGAGGAAGAGGAGCGGATGAAGCGCAGCGGATGGCGCGCAATGACATCGGCGTTATGCGGCGCTCTCGTCAAAATCGCCTGATGCATGGTCGGCACCGCGGTGTACCAGCTCGGTTTGGACTCATCCATCTGCGCGAAGAACTTCAGCGCGTTGAAACCCGCCGTGCAATAGATGGAGCCGCCGCGCGACAGGGGCGCGAGAATGCCGGCGATGAGCCCGTGAATATGGAACAGCGGCATGATGTTCAGGCCGCGGTCCGCTTCCGAAAAATCGACCGCGCGCGCGATATTGTCGGCGGATGTCGCGACATTATGCTGGGTGAGCGGCACGATCTTGGGCCGCGAGGTGGTCCCCGACGTGTGCAGGATCAGCGCAATGTCGCCGGGCTCGGCGAAGCCCGGAAAGGCCGCGGCGCCGATGGCGGTTCCGCCGGACAGGGTGAAGGCCCCGGCGCCGGCTTCCGGCTCCGGCGTCAGCGTCAAAACCGCAATGCCGAGCTTGTTCGCGGCCAGGATCGCCGGCGACGCGCTGCCCGCCTCGACGATCAGCGCTTTGGCCTTCAGATCGTCCATATAAAACTCGAACTCATCGGCCTTATAGGACGGATTGAGCGGCGCCGAGGTCGCGCCGCTTGCGACCGAAACGAAAGCCGTCGCCATTTCCGGCCCGTTGGGAAGAACAATGGCGACGCGGTCGTTGCGGCCGACGCCGAAGTGGTTGAGCGACGCCACAGTGCGCGCGACGAGATCGCGAAAGGCGGCGAAGGTCAGCGGCCGGGCGTCCGGCGCGAGAAGCGCAATGGAGTCGCCCTTCGCCGTTGCGAGCAGGCTTTGGAATGTGCGGCCAGCAGTCATGGGATCTCCTGAAGATTGTCGGTCAGTCCGCTTGACGCATTCGCCCCCTCCCCGATTCTCTCTTGCTCTCGCGAGGGAGGATTGGGGAGGGGGCTCAAAGGGAATGCCTCAAGCCGTGTTTCGGGTCATGTGCGCGTAATGGCGAGCCGGCCATTGGCGCGCGAGAGCGTTCCGCTGAGCAGTTTCACAAGGGCGTAGATCGCCTCCAGCCGCGGCGTCGGAACCGCCACGACGCGCCCGAGTTCAATCACCGAGCCGATGAGCGCATCGGCCTCGATCGCCCTGCCACCTTCTATGTCCTGAAGCATGGAGGTCTTGTGCGCGCCGACGGCCTCCGCGCCCGCGATGCGCTTTTCCAGCGAGACTCGGAAACGCACGCCGAGCGCCTCGCCGACTTTTTGCGCCTCGGTCATCATTTCCGCCGCAAGTTCGCGCGTCAGCGGATATTTGCAAATATCCTCCAGCGTCGCATGGGTCAGCGCGCTGATGGGATTGAAGCTCAGATTGCCCCAGAGCTTGGTCCAGATTTCCCCGCGAATGTCCGCAGACACCGGCGATTTGAAGCCGGCGCGCGTAAATGCTTCCGAGACGCGCGTCACCCGCCCGGATTTGGCGCCGTCCAGTTCGGCGAGGGTGAAGCGGTTGCCCTCGATATGACGGATGACGCCGGGGCGCTCGATTTCGGCGGCGGGATAAACGACGCTCGCCAGCACGCGGTCGACGGGAAGATGATCGGCGACGACCCCGCCGGGATCGACGCTTTCCAGCCGCGTGCCCTCATAGGCCCCGCCGTGCTTGAAAAAATACCACCAGGGAATGCCGTTCTGCGCGGTGAGCACCGCCGTTTCCGGCCCCATGGCGACGGGAAGGTCGCGCACGACGGCGGCGACCTGATGCGCCTTCATCCCGAGGATGAGGAGATCCTGCGGCCCGAGATCGGCGAGTCTGTCGCTCGCCGCAATGCGGGCGCAATACTCCTCGCCCTCTTCGATCAGGCGCAGTCCCTCGGCCCTGATGGCGGCGAGATGCGCGCCTCTGGCGACGACGCTGACCTCTTCGCCGGATTTTGCGAGCTTCGCGGCGAGAAGACCGCCGATCGCGCCGGCTCCGATCACGCAGATTTTCATTCGAAATCCTTCGCAGGCGCCCTCACGCCGGCTGCCGGCCGGAACGCTCTCCTCTTGTTGGAGGTTCCTTGCCGCATTGGAGCAAAGCCTGTCTAGTCCCCAAAAAAACAAAATTGCGGCAAGGTTTCCCGCGCCCGTTAACCATAAGGGCGCGAATTCCGGAAATTTTGCAAAGCAAAAATGGCCGCTCAAAGACTGCCGCTCTCGCAGGCGAAGTTGACCAAGACTCCCCCGAGCGCTCGGAGTCGCGAAAATTGTGCGCTGCAAGAAGTTAAAGCGCGGAGCGTCCCGCTATTAAGTCTATCGGCGCCGCGCAATAAATTTTGCTTGCCTGGCGCGACGGTGGCCGACACATTCCCTTACCCGATCTTTAACGCGCGTAGAGGGTTTCGAGGAATGACGGCGGCGATCCAGCAACAAACTCTCACGGCAAGCCGGCATGAAACCTCGCACCGATGGCTCCAGCTTGGCCTTGGCGTGCTGTGCATGACCATGGTCGCCAATCTGCAATATGGCTGGACGCTCTTCGTCAATCCCATGCACGACAAATTCGGCTGGGCGCTGACGGACATTCAATTCGCCTTCACCATCTTCATCGTCGCCGAGACCTGGCTCGTGCCGCTTGAAGGCTATCTTGAAGATCTTTTCGGGCCCAGGATTCTCGTGCTTTTTGGCGGCCTGCTCGCCGGCGCGGCCTGGGTGCTCAACTCCCATGTGAGCAGCGTGCCCATGCTCTATCTGGCGCAGGCGATCGGCGGCGTCGGCGCCGGCGCAGTCTATGGGACCTGCGTCGGCAATGCGCTGAAATGGTTCCCCGACCATCGCGGCCTCGCCGCCGGCGTCACCGCGGCGGGCTTCGGCATGGGGTCGGCGCTGACCATTGTGCCGATCTCGATGATCATCGCGAACCAGGGATATCAGGACGCTTTCCTGTATTTCGGCCTGCTTCAGGGCGTCGTCGTGTGCCTGTGCGCCTTCGGCCTCAAATCGCCGGAGAAGGAAGCCGACGAGGAGCTTCCGGCGCTGGCGGAAGATCACCGCCATCGCCAGTATACGCCGCTCGAAATGGCCAAAAACCCCATATTCTGGCTGATGTATGCGATGTTCGTGATGATGGCGGCCGGCGGCCTGATGGCGACCGCACAACTTGGCCCCATCGCCAGGGATTTCGGCGTCGCCAATTCAACGGTGAGCGTTCTTGGGCTCTCGCTGCCCGCGCTCACCTTCGCGCTCTCGATCGATCGTGTGCTCAACGGCCTCACGCGGCCGTTCTTCGGCTGGGTGTCGAACACGATCGGCCGCGAAATGACCATGTTCATCGCCTTCGGCCTTGAGGGGATCGCCATTCTCGCGCTCAGCCAATATGGCAAGACGCCCGGCATGTTCGTGCTGCTGACGGGCCTCGTGTTCTTCGCCTGGGGCGAAATCTACAGCCTGTTCCCGGCGACCTGCGCCGACACTTTCGGCACGAAATATGGCGCCGCCAACGCCGGTCTGCTGTACACCGCCAAGGGAACGGCCTCGCTGCTCGTGCCGCTCTCCAGCATGATCGCCGCCGCCAAGGGCTGGCAGATTCCCTTCTACATCGCCTCCGGGCTCAACATCGCCACGGCCATCCTCGCCATATTGGTGTTGCTGCCGCTGCGTCGTCGACATCTGGCGCGCCAGCAGCGGCAAACCGCCGTATGAGCGAGCCGCACACGGCCGTGATGCTTTCCGCGCCGCCGCGAGATCTCTCGCGGCGGCGTTTTCTTGCCGCAGGCGCGGGCGTCGCGCTCTTTGCGCCCATCGCCCGCGCCGCGACGGACGCCTCCTTCGAACTCTCCCGCGCGCTGCGCGAGGCGGCGCGCGCCGGCCGGGCCGTGACGCTGCCGCCCGGAATCACGCAGACGCGCGGGCTCGTTTTGCCGCAAGGCGCGCGGCTTGTCGGCGCGCCCGGCCGCTCCGTGCTGAGGCTCGTCGGCCCTGGTCCGCTGCTGCAAAGCGCGGGCGCCGTGAACATCGCTCTGGAAGGCGTGATTTTCGACGGCGCCGACGCGCTTGTGCCGCAGCAGCGCGGCCTTCTCGATTTTGCCGACGCGCTCTCGCTCGCCATCCATGGCTGCGCCATCCGGCGCACGCCGGCGCGCGGGATCAATCTGTTGCGCTGCGCCGGCCGCGTCGCGCAAAACGACATCAGCGACATCGGCGACGCCGGCTATTTTTCGCTCGACGGCCTTGGCGTCGATATCGACGGCAATCATGTGCGCGCGTGCGGCGACAACGGCGTCCAGGTCTGGACCAGCGTCGCCGGCCGGCGCGAGGGCTCGCGGCTGCGCAATAATGTGATCGAGGACATTCACAACCGCTCCGGGGGCAACGGCCCCTTCGGCAATGGCGTGAGCATTTACAATTCGGGCG
>Ga0265328_10001582_pt1 | contig 10491 bp, 8 predicted proteins | sample 41624metaG_FD_202086 | JGI IMG/M metagenome (GOLD analysis project Ga0265328, IMG submission 202086) | Rhizosphere microbial communities from Carex aquatilis grown in University of Washington, Seatle, WA, United States - 4-16-24 metaG | ecosystem: Host-associated > Plants > Roots > Rhizosphere >...
GCATCGCCGCGGTGTCGACGATGTCCTGGCTGGTCGCGCCGCGGTGGATCTCGCCGCCCGCCGCGCCGGCGACGCGCGCGGTGAGCGCACGCACCAGCGCCGGTACCGGATTGCCGGTCGCCGCCGCTGCGTGGCCGATCGCCGCGATATCGAAGTTCTCGGCGCGGCAGGCGCGCGCGATCTCGTCGGCGATCGCCGGCGCAAACAGCCCGGCGCGGGCCTCGGCACGAGCCAGCGCCGCCTCGACGTCCAGCATCGCCTGCAGCCAGGCGCGATCGCTGGTCGCCTCGCGAGCGGCGCCGCGCGCGAGCACGCCGTCCCACAGGCCCAGCGGCTCCGTCGTTGTGTCAGACATCGAAGAAGACCGTCTCGCCCTCGCCCTGCAGGCGGATGTCGAAGCGATAGCCGCCCTCGCTCGCGGCGGCGATCAGCGTCGCGCGTTGCGCGCCGTCGGCGACGGCGGCCAGCGTGGGATCTCCGGTGTTCGCCTCGGGTTCGTCGGGAAAATAGACTCGTGTCGACACGCGCTTGAGCAGACCGCGGGCGTGGATCAGCACGAGGACGTGCGGCGCGTGGAGGGTGTGGGAGACGCGGATTGCGCCCGGCTTGACCGTGACGATCGCGTAGGCACCGTCGCGGTCGGTCGCCGAGCGTCCGAAGCCGCGGAACCAGCTCACGGCGCCGCCACCGGCGAAGCGTCCCTCGGCGTCGCACTGCCAGGTCTCGACGAGCGCGTCGCTGACCGGCTCGCCCTTGCCGTCGAGCACCCGGCCCTGCATGCGGATCGCACCCGGCGTCCCCTCGGGCACGACGAGCGGGCCCGCGGGCCAGGGCAGCGCGAAGCCGAAGAACGGACCGATGGTCTGCGACGGAGTCATTCGTAGCTCCGTCCGCCGACGACGATATCGAAGTGAAAGGCGAGCGCGAACGCCGGCACCGTTGCCGACAGGTCGAGCTGGCCGACGAGGCTCGCACGCGCCCCCTGGTCGCTGAGCGCGCCGTAGATCGGATCGTGTTCCAGCAGCGGATCGCCGGGGAAGTACATCTGGGTCACGACGCGCTCGACGAAGGCGTTCCCGATCACCGAGAAATGGATGTGCGCAGGCCGCCAGGCGTTGGCGTGGTTGCCCCACGGGTACGCGCCCGGCCTGATCGTCAGGAAGTGATAGCGTCCCTGCTCGTTGCTGATGCAGGCGCCGGCGCCGGTGAAGTTCGGGTCGAGCGGCGCCGGGTGTTGATCGACGGCGTGCGCGTAGCGGCCGGCGGCGTTCGCCTGCCAGACTTCGATCAGCGCGCCCGGGACCGGGCGGCCGGCGCCGTCGAGGATCTGCCCCTCGACGATGATGCGTTCGCCGATCGGCTCGCCGGCGTGCTGGCGCGTGAGGTCGCTGGCCTGCGGGCCGGTGCGGCCGATGTTGGCGAGCAGCGTCGCCGCATTCAGGCGCGCCAGCTCGCCGGGCCCGTAGGGGATGCGCACCGGCGGCCGGCTCGGCGCGCGCAACACCGTCGATCGATAGGCGGGGTGCAGGTGCGGCGGCTCGATCTCCGGCGAAACGCGCCGCTCGGGCGAGTGCAGCTGCTCGGGTGAACGTGGATCGTCAGCCGGGGGCCGCACCATCCCCCAAAGCTGTCACGACGTCCGGGGCGGTTCAATAAGCGAAGTTAGAAGTCGGCCGACAAGCCGGCCCGCCGGCATGGCCAGCGGGTCGGATCGGCGGCCGCCGGTGGAGCGAGAAGCAAAGCTTCAATCGCACCGATGACGACCCACACCGGCCAAATTTGCCGCCGTCGAGCGACACAGCAGCAACGGATGAGGACCCGGTTCTCTTCTTTTTGTGGGGGTCGAGTTGGCTACGGAAACGCCTTGTCGAGATCACGGGCGATCTGCAAGTAAAGGCCACGGACGCGCTCGCCCAGCTTGGCCGGCAGCTCCGCCAGGCGCGGGCGCGGCGGGAACTTCGCGAAGTCGATGCCGAACCCGAGATCGTTCGGCTCCCACCAGCCGACCTCGTTCAGGTGATCGGCGTCGATGACCGTCGCGACGGCGAACTCGTCGCGCCAGCGCGCCGACGAGACCGGAACCAGGCCGTCGTTGGCGCCCTCGTGTTGCTGGACCACGTGCCAGGACAGCTTCAGCGGCTCGAAGACGTGCGGCAGGAGTTGCGCACCCGCGTAGGCGCGGAACGCGACGCCGCAGCGAAGCTCGAAGGATTCGGCCTGGGCGTTGAACGCCGCGCACGACTTCGTCGTCAGGTCACGGAAGCCGTCGAGCGTGCCGATCCCCAGCATCGACAGGATCGCGAGCAGCAGCTTCTCGCTGGTCACGCCCCAGTCGGCGAACGACGTCCCCCAGTGGGGCGTGCCGATGGTGGTCAGCGAGGCGACGCGCTCGTGGATCCCGTCGGCGCGGCCGTCGAAGAGCATGTGGCGCGCGTCCAGGCCGCCCATGCTGTGCCCGATGATGTGCACCTTGCGCGCGCGGGTCGCCGCCAGCACCTGCTCGACGTTGGCGCGCAGCGCGCGCGAGCGGACAGCCACGCCCTCGGCCCACGGCACCGACGAGTGGTAGGTCGGGAAGCCGGCGGCCTGCAGGGTGCTGCGGATGCGTCGGAAATAGTGCGTCCGATCATCGGACATGTCTTCGTCCATCAGCAGATCGCGGAGCAGCACGTCGAAGCGGGCGATTCCGTGAGCGAGCACGATCGGGAACGTCATCGGTCAACCTCCGAATAGATCACCGTCTGTCTTAACGCTTGCCGCGCAGGCTATTCCCACGCGATTCGATCACGCTCACGGCCCGGCGATGACCAGGGTGGCGCGAGCCAGGTCGCTGCCGCCGCGGCTGTCGCGCACGACCAGCGCCAGTTGGACCGTGGCGGCGCCGCCCGGCGCGATCCAGCCGGTCGACGTCGTGGTCGCGGCCGGGTCGGTGATCGTGGTCGCGGGCCGATCGAGCAGGCCGCCGGTGACGTACCACGACGCTTGCAACGTCTCGGCCGTCGACACGATCGTGCGCGACTGCCGATCGAAGACGGGAAACGTTTCGATGCCGCCGGGAAGCCACGACGCCTGGACGACCAGATGCGCGCCCGCTGGCACCGCGCCGGGATCGATCCGGCTGCCGTCGTCGGTGGCGAAAGCGAGGCCGGTAATCGAAGGGTTCTGGTTGGCGCGATAGGCGGCCCGGAACGCGCGCGCGTCGGCGAGCGAGGCATCCGGCAAATCGCAGGTGACGCGCTCGAGGCCGATCGCCACGGCGCCGCCCAGCACGACCGTCACCGGCTGGAAGTAGCCGCCGGTAGCGTCAGAATCTCTCGCGCGCGCGGTCGGCTGGCCGGGCAGCGGCTGGGGGACGTCGGGCCCGAACACGGTGCAGACGTCGCTGGGGATCGCGATCGACGCCGGGTCACCGACGGCGTCGGGCACCGCCGCCGGCGCGAGGCAGTCGGGCGCAACCACGCGGTTCTCCGACGGGGGCTTCGGCGTGTGGCAGAGCGTCCACGCGGTCGCCGACGGATCGACGGCGGCGGCGGGATCGATGGCGAGCGCCTCGAGGGCGACCGTGGTGCCGGGCGCGACCTCCGGTGGCTCGGCTTTCCAGCCGACGATCGTCAGGCGCGAGATCGACCACGGACGGTCGTCGAGCGTCGGCGTGCAACCGACGCACGCCGCGATCGCGAGCACGCCCAGCGTGGGGCTCCAGCGCCGGCCGATCATGATTCGATCCTCACACCCAGCAGCACCAGCAGCGGCGGGCCGGTCAGGTAGGCGGACGAGGTGAAGTCGCGCGTGTAGACGATCTCCTCGGGGTTGCGGCGCCCGGTCAGGTTCTGCGCGTCGAGGTAGAGCGAGACGCCGACGGGTCCGGCGATCACCGTGCGATCGACGCGTGCGTCGAGCTGGAAGAACGGCGGCAGGCGCGTGCTGTTCTGCGCGCCCAAGATCGGGGGGAAGATCGGTTGCGTCACGCCGTCGTGCAGGTCGCCGAAGCTGCCGACAACTGGCGTTCGCGGCATGCCAGTGGCGTAGCGCACGCGCCCGCTGAACGTCCAGGCGGCGCGCTGCTGGCTGGCGACCGCGGTCAGCACGTGGGTCTGATCGAAGTCGAGCAGGCGCGCGGGACCGTCGCCGCTCCAGCGCTCGCTGCGGCCGAGCGTGTAGGTCAGCCAGCCCTGCGTGCCGCGCGCGAGCTCGCGGCGCAGGATGACGTCGAGCCCCACGCTGCGCCCGCGGCCGCCGGAGACCAGGGCGGAGGCCAGCAGCGGCGTCGCCAGCGGCGAGCGCACCGCCAGGTGATCGAGTCGGCGGTAGAAGAGGTGTCCCTCGACGGTGGTGTGCGCGGCGAGGCGCGCCCAGAGCGACAGCGTGCCGTGGATCGCGCGGCCCGGCACCAGCGACGGCGATCCGAACACCGCGCTCAAATCGGCGGCATCGACCGGCTGGTGGTAGACGCCGCCCGCCATTGTCGCGATCAGCGCGGGCGAGATCGCGCACGCGACCGACAGCCGCGGATCGATCGCGCCGTCCAGATGCGCGTAACCGACGACCGGCGTCGCGCCGATCGGCGGCAGCGAGCGGCTGCCGTCGACGGGGAAGGCGTCGGCGCGCGCGCCCGGCGTCACGCTCCAGGCCCCGCGAGTAAACGTGGCGCTGACGTAGGGTGCGACGTCGCCGATCGTGGCTGACCATCGGTCGGCGTTGACGTCGTCGCCGGGCGGCTGGCCAAACACCACCAGATCGCCTTCGCGCGCCGGGATGGTCAGGCTGCCCGCGCGCCGCACGTCGGATGACTGGAGCCACCCGTCGAGCCCCATCGTGAGGCGCCAGGCCGAACCGAGCCGCGCGCGGTAGCGGGCGCGCAGGCCGACTTCGCGGCTCGAGATCGATTGCGACCCGGGAACCGCACCGAATTGCTGGTCGTCGCCGGTGTCATCGCCACCCGCGTAGACCGTCGCGCCGAGGCCGTCGTCGTCGTCGCTCTCTTCGTAAGTGATCGCTGCCCGCCACCAGTTCGAGCGCTGCGCTTCGGTGCGCGCGGGCAGCGCCGCGGCGTCACTGGAGAGATCGCGGCGCACGCGATCGAGCGACGCCAGCGCGAAGGCTCGCAGCGACGCGTGTTCACCGAGCGGCAGCGCCGCCAGGATCTGCCCGTCGGAGTAGCGCGGGATCGGAAACAGCGCCTGCGCCGACGTCGCATCCAGCGTCGACGTGGGCAGCACGCGGCCGTAGGTCTGGTCGAGATAGCTCGTGCGCGCGGCGGCGGCGATGCGCAAGCGACCGACGCCGCCGCGCCAGGCGGCGCCGCCGTCGAGCAGGTTGGCGTCGACCACCAGGTGCGATCCGCCGGTCTCGAGCGGACGCGGCTCGATGCGCACCAGGCCGCCGAGCGCGCGACCATAGTCGGCGCCGTACGCGCCCGGGACGACATCGATGCGCCCGACGAGCTCGGCGCCGACCGTCGAGCGGAAGCCGCCGAAGTGGGTGAGCGCGGGGATCTCGACGCCGTCGAAGAGGATGCGCGACTCGGCCGGCGCCGCGCCCCAGATGACGAGGCCCGTGGCGCCGGGCGCGGCGCGCGCGACGCCGGGGAGATCCTGCGCCGCCAGCGCGGGATCGCCGCCGGTGCCGGGCAGGTGGCGCGCCGCTTCGCGCTCGATCCCGGTCCCCACCGGCTGCGGCGGCCCGCCCGGCGCGCGGACGACAGTCGTGTAAGGCGACGTAGATGTGGACGTGGACGTGGACGTAGACGTAGTCGTAGTCGGCGCTGCTGCTGCCACCGCCGCCGGTACCGGTTCAGACCCAACGACAGGTGCCGTCTCCGCGGCCGCGCGTCTCGCGGTCAACGCCGCGAGCGCAAGCAGCACCGCCGCCGCGCGCCTGCCGCGATCACGAGGCCGGCACATCGAACGCCAGCGCCTGGATTCCGCTGCCGGGTCCCTTCGAGAATCGGGCGTCGCCGGGCAGGCTCTCGCCGGCGACCGCGCCGATCGGCGTGCCGTCGAAGGTTGCGTTCACGGTCCAGCGCGCCGCTGCGGCTCCGCACAGCGAAGCCGTGTCGACGCGCACCAGGTAGCTACCCGCGGGCGGCGGTACCTGCCAGACGACATTCTCCTGGCGGCGGCCGTCGATCACGCAGCCGGCGTTCGAATCGAAGTCGAGGATGCCGCCGGTACGCCAGGCCGCCGCGTCGACCGGCGTGCCCGGCGGCGGCAGGCGATACGAGTTGATGTTGCCGGCCCAGACCTCGACGCCGCCCGGGATGACGACGTGCAGATCGAGGTCGGCTTCGGTGTCCCAGCTCAGGCTCACCACCAGCGTGCCCGTCGGTGGCGGCAGGGCGGCGCTGTCGAGGGGCACGGTCGACGGCGCGCCGAAGTGGCCCTGCGCGTCGATGGCGCGCGCCACCAGTGTCAGCGACCCGAGCGGCAGCGTCGGCGCGAACGAGAGCGTCGCCATGAACGTCGGCAGGTCGGGCGCATCGAGCGACGGCGGCCCCGCGACGACGATCCAGTAGCCGCGATCGCCGCGCAGGCCCAGCGCCACCGTGGCCGCCGTCGCGGCCAGCGTGCCGCTGAGCGGCTTCTCGCGCTCGCCCGGCCGCACCGCGGTCAGGCTGTTGAAGATGCTGACCACCGCCGGTCCGTCCGCGGGCGCGACCGCGTCCAGATCGCCTGCCACGAACTGCGCACCCTCGACCCGCAGCTGCGCCTCGAGCCCGATGTCGACGTTGGCGTCGGCCGTGCTGCGGCATCCGAGGGCGGCGGCCGCGATTGCCAGCGCGCACACGCACGTGATGCGCGGCCTCACCATGCGATCTGCCCGCGCACCATTACGGTCTCCCCGCCCAGCGTCGCCGGCAGGCCCGCGGCCGTGCGCCCGAGCGGGTTGGTCAGATGCTGGTACTCGACGACGATCCGATCGAGCTCCGACCAGCGCCACGCCGCGGTCGCCGTCCAGGCCGCGTCGTGCGCGTCGACCGGGACGACCACGAGCGCGCGTGGCTCGGACGCGTCGGCGTCGGGATCGTAGCGATCGTAGCGCCCGCCGATCGCGAACCATTTGCCGAGCGCCTGCACGAACCCCGCGACCCAGCCGCGCTCGCGCAGATCGCGTCCGGTCGCGACCGGGTCGGCGGGCGCGAGGCCGCGATCGAGGTTGGTGGCCCAGATCGCCTCGCCGACGATCTCCAGCGCGCCGAGACGCGGAAGCGCGATCCGCACGCGGGCGTCGGCGCCCAGCGCGAAGCGGTGGAAGTTCACCGACGGCGTCGCCGCCGATCCGGAGATCACCTGGATCTCGCTCAGCTCCACGATGCCGTCCTCGTTCTGGTCGCGCCAGACCAGCACGTCCTTGGTCTCGGGCGTGCCGCGATGGAAGCCGGTGCCGGTCAGTCCAGAGACGCCGGCCGCGAAGGCGACCCGACCGCGCGCGCCGCTGACGCCGAGGCGGCCGACGATGTCCTTCGCGTGATTCGGATCCTGGACCGGAAAGGCGCGCTCGCCGAGCGGGTCGCCGTTGACCATCGCGATCTGCGCGTCGATGAAGCGCCAGCCGCCGCGCAGGCGCACGCCGAGATCGAAGACGCCGGGAAAGAGCGCGCGGCTCACGCTGCTGCGCTCGAGGAAGAAGCGGTCCTGGTCGCGCTGGTTCACCTCGTAGCCCCAGGGTGTGCGCAGGAGCCCGATGGTGGCGTAGCCCCAGGCGCGTCCGGTCTCGTCGGGCGTGCGCGCGTTCACGCTCACCTCGGCGTCGATCAAGCCGGCCGCGGAACCGTTCACGGTGTTGCCGTCGAGCTCGAGGCTGCCCGACATGCGCGCGTGGTCGATGTCGAGGTGCAGCCGCGCGCGCCGGATGAAGTAGCGCGTCTGGTTGAGCGGGGCGCCCGTCGACGGATCGACCTCGTCCTGCGACGACGCATCGTGGAGCGTGCCGTCGGCCTGGACATAGCCCGTGAGGCGCACGCCCACCGGCAGCGGCGTTGACGAGGGCGACGACGATGACGGGCTGGGTGTCGCGGGCGCGACCACGACGGCCGCGGGCGGCGCCTCCGCATCATCGCTCGCCGCCGCCGGCCACGCGGCCAGCGTCGCGACCAGACTGGCGGCGACGCCGGGAGCCAGCCAGCGCGGCAACTTCGTCACGGCAGCGCGGGCAGCACGCCGCCGTTCTGCATCTGCAGCACCGGCTGCGGCCGCGGCGGCGCGACGGCGCGCGCCGTGCAGGGATTGTTGATGATCGCCCCGTCGGTGGCGGGCGCCGTCGCGCAGTCGACCAGCGGCGTGCGGCCGTTGGCCGCCTCGCAGAAGCCGTGGCGGCACGTCTGCCCGCCCGCGCAGTTCGCGGCGCCGGTGCAGGTCACGCAGCTCTGCGGCGCCGTGCCGACCGCGGCCTCGTACGCGCAGCCGCAGGGATCAGCCGACTGATAGGTCGTGAGCGCTCCGCCTTCCGCGTCGCGCTCGACGTTCATGGCGCAGATCGGCACGAGGCCCTTGCCCGCGACCAGCGTCAACGGATCCAGCCCGGTGGGCGGGCTCGCGGTCGGCGAGCCGGTCAAGATGTCGACGACGCGCGCCGCGCGGGCGTCGGTCGGGATCGCGTTCGCGTCGACCCCGATGAGATAGAACACGTGCGACCAGCCGACGTAGTGGCCGTCGCGCACGTTGCGCTTGTCGAACGCGGTCGCCGTGGTGTCGGGCAGGTAGCCGCCGGTCTGCATGTAGCCCTGGAACGACAGCGAGCGCAGCCCCATGCGATTCGCGGCGCTGTCGTAAATCTCGGCGCCGAGGATGCCGATGGTCTTGTCCGGCGCGCTCGACGCGGCGACCATCGACGCGACCGCCGTCGATTGATCGATCGGCTGGCCTTTCCATTTCGCGGCCGGCACCCCGATCATCGCGCCCATGCTGACCTGCGTCCCCTTGGTGGCGGGCCGTACGAAGTAGAAGGTCGGGTCGAGCCACGGCGACACCATGCCGGCGGCCCCGAAGCCGAAGGTCAGGTAGGCCTCCTCTGCGCTGATGGCGTGCGCGGTGCTGGCCGTGGGGACGACGAACACAAACGACTGGATCGGTCCCTTGTACGCCTTGGTCGTCGTCGGTGGCGTCGCGGCCGTGCAGCTCTCGGGGAAGACGATCGGGATCCCCAGCTGCACCGGCACGCCCGCGGCGTCCGGCGTGCACGTCGGAACGGTGCCGGTGTTGGGATCCCAGCTCGGATCGCTCGGGATGTACGACAGGTTCTGCTTGAGCGGCGTGTTGTTGTAGACCGCGTCGATGATTGTGCACGACCCGGTGGCGAACCAGACCAGCGTGGTCGGCGTCGTGGTGTCCTGGCGCAGCGCCTGGCCCAGCGTCTTGAGGATCGGAACCTGCGTGTCGCCCGCCATGATGTAGAGCGGGTTGATCAGCGTCGAGCACGCCACCGACGGCGCGGCGTCGGAGCCATCGGTCGTGGCATCGCTGGCCGTCGAGCCGTCACCGGGCGCGACGTCCGCGGCGTCGGTGTCGCTGGCGGGCGCGTCGCTGCCGCCGTCGGGCAGGATGACCGCGTTCGGCGCGCCCGACGACGAGCTGCAGCCGAGCGGCGCCGCCAGGGCCAGTGCGACGGCGCCAGCCACGGCGGCGAAACGCGGCCAGTGACGACGGGATGAGGCTGAGGAATCGAGTGCGGGCTTCATGTGAGGCTCCGTTGGTCTGGGTTGGCAGAAACCGCGGTCGTGTCGGCGATGAGCCGCCCGGACTCCCGGGTCACGTAGCCGCCGAGCGTCTCCATCTCGCGGCGAAAGCTGCGTCCGCTCAAGAGCTCGAGCAGCCGGACGACGCGCGCGTCGCCCGCGTGCTCCTTGGCGAGGATCAGGTCGAAGCGCTCTTCGGCGAGCGGGATGAAGCAGAGGCCGTGCGCGCGCGCGGCCTCGGGCAAGGCGATGCCGGCGTCGGCGAGGCCGAGCGCGACGAGCTGCGCGACGTCCATGTGGCCGCGCGCGATGAGCGGAGCGGGCGGCATGGCAGCGTGCAGCCCCTCGCGGCGCAACAGGCGTAGGACCAGATCTTGCGCGCCCGATCCGCGCGGCCGCGCGACGAAGCGGACATCGCCTCGGTCGCGGGCGAGGTCGCGCACGCCGCGGATGCGCCGCGGATTTCCCGGCGCCACCACCAGCCCGGCTTGCCAGCGCGCCAGGTTGAAGATCAGCATCGCGCGGCCCGGCAGCCGGCGCTGCACGAAGGGGACGTTGAATTCGCGCGCGTCCTCGTCGTAGAGGTGCGCGCCCGCGACGTGAACCTGGCCGCGCGCGAGCAGGTCCAGCGCGGCGCCGCTCGAGCGATCGAGCCAGACCACGCGATCGCCGCTGCGCGCGGCGCTGGCGCGCGCCGCGAGGATCCCACCGGCCGGCGCGCAGCCGGCACACAGGAGGGTGTCGCGCGCGCGATCGAGATCCGCGAACGGCGTCACGCGCGTGTCGCGGCTCTCGTGCGCCGAGGGTGCCGAGCGTAT
>Ga0265328_10001583_pt1 | contig 10484 bp, 10 predicted proteins | sample 41624metaG_FD_202086 | JGI IMG/M metagenome (GOLD analysis project Ga0265328, IMG submission 202086) | Rhizosphere microbial communities from Carex aquatilis grown in University of Washington, Seatle, WA, United States - 4-16-24 metaG | ecosystem: Host-associated > Plants > Roots > Rhizosphere...
TCGCCCCGCCCGTCTCCGCCAAAACCTTGGTGATCGCCGCCGTCAAAGACGTCTTGCCATGGTCGACGTGACCAATCGTCCCAATGTTGCAGTGCGGCTTGTTACGCGAGAATTTTTCCTTGGCCATCGTCGTCGGGTCCAATCCCATTCGCCGCCCGGGCCTGCTGCGCGGGCGGCGAGGGTTTAGGCGGATTGCGGGGATTCTTCAAGTGGCCGCGAAAACATCGGGCTCCGCCGCCGCCGGGGCATTGCGTCGGCGGAGCGAAAGGGTCGAGGAGCTTCAACTCCAGGCCCTTGAAGTGTTTGGTGTTGCGGGTGACGAGCACGGCGATCTTCACGCAGGTCGTCGCGGCCGTCGACCACGGAATACGCCCGCCAGTTTTACATGCCGGCCGAAAAGGCGTCCCTCAGCCTGGCCAATTGTTGCTCGACCGGGCTGATCTTGAGCGGCGTCGGCCGCGCCGAGGGCGGCGCGTAGATCAGGCCGTCGAGATGGATCACCCGCGCCTGCAAGCGCAAGGAATGGATCGCCAGCTCGCGCAATTTTTCCGGCAAGGCCGCGAAGACGTCGGGATTGGAGGCGAGCTCCTGCTGCGAAAGTTTCACGCGGTGGCGGTCGCTGGCCGCCTGCGAGCGGCTCATTTCGCCCTGATTGACGGCGCGTTGCAGCAACAGCCAGGACGCGATCTGCATCAGCCGCGTCGTCAGCCGCATGCTCTCGGCGGCGTAAGCGAGGGAGACGGCGCGCGGCAGCGTTTTGGCTTCGTCGCGCCCTTGCCCGTCGAGATAGGCCGCCGCGTCCTCGACGAGGGTCATCCCCTCCTTGAACATCGCGGAGAACCCCTCCGAGGACGCCAATTTGTCGACGAAGGAAACGGGCTGCCGCACGCCCTCGCAAGACTCGCTCATACGCATTTAGACGCCCACGACTTCGGGCCCGAAGGCCGCCCCGACAATTTTCGATGGGGATAATCTAGCGCAAATGCGAGAGGTTGGCGCGGTTAGCCGTTTTTTAACGTTAATGGCGCGGCGCCGCGCGGCGGGGCCACGAAAAAAGAGCCGCGGGGGGGGGGCGGCTCCGAAGGCTTTTCGTCGGGGAGCGTCGAGGACGAGCGCGCAATCCAGCTCGCGTATCTGCGACGAAGCCAGGCTATCCGCCAAAACTTAATTTAAGGTTAACGCCCGACCGCGGGAAGCCGCGGCGCCCGCGCGATGGCGCCGGTCGGCGACGGGTCGACGCCGGCGCGCGCGGCGGCCTGGGCCGTCCCGACGGCGACCGCCCCGGCGCGGAACAATTGCGGATGATTGGCGTAGATCAAGCCGGCGACAAGCACCAGGCCGGCGCGCGCCATCTGGCTCGGCGTGACGCAAGGCGGTCGGCTCAGCGCCTTGCGCGCGGCTTTGGGGGCCGGCGCGCGCGGCGGCGGCGGAGGCGCCGACTCGGCCATGAGTTGCCGGCGCAACAGCGCGATGGGACGCTGCGTGTTCGAGTCGCGCCGCGCCTGGGCGGATTCGTCGAAGGAAGTCGGCACGCCGGAAGCCTCGCGGTTGAGCGGTTCGTACTAGGGAAAATTAACGAAACTCTTTGATATTTAGTAAACGCGCGGCCATGGTGGCCAAGGAAACGCCCCGCAGGCCGATGGTTCCCCGAAAACATGGACGCCTTGACCCACTTCGGACTCTTCGCCGTCGCGGCGATGCTGACCTGCTATGCGCTGGAGGAGCGCGGGCCGATCTACGTGCTGGCCTTCGCCGTCTCTTGCGCCTTGGCGTCGCTCTACGGCTTTCTGCAAGGCGCCTGGCCTTTCGGCCTCGTCGAGGGCGTCTGGACGCTCATCGCGCTGCGCCGCTGGCGCAAGGCGCTGGCGCGCGCGCCTTGACGGGCGCCCCGCCGGACGGGCATGTGAGGGGCCTCCCCCTCCCCCCGGAATTCTCGCCCCAAGAATTCGCCGCCCAGGATTCCCGATGATTCGCTCCGCGCTGATGAACGTCATGACCGCCGCCGCCATCAAGGCCGGCCGAGGGCTGAAACGCGACTATGGCGAGGTCGAAAACCTTCAGGTCTCGGTGAAGGGCCCCGGCGATTTCGTCACCGCGGCGGACCAGCGCGCCGAAAAAGTCCTGTTCGAGGAGCTTTCGCGCGCCCGGCCCGGCTACGGTTTCGTCATGGAGGAAGGCGGCGTCGTCGAAGGCGCCGACAAGAGCCACGTCTGGCACATCGACCCGCTCGACGGCACCTCGAATTTTCTGCACGGCATTCCGATCTTCGCGGTGTCGCTGGGCCTGGAGCGCGACGGGCAGCTGGTCGCCGGCGTCGTCTACAACCCGGCGACCGACGACATGTTCGTCGCCGAAAAAGGCCAGGGCGCCTATCACAACAACCGCCGCATGCGCGTGGCGGCGCGCACGACGCTCGCCGATTCCATGCTCGCCTGCGGCATCCCGCCCCTCGCCGGCAAGAAGCATCACGCGCGCTTTCAGATCGAACTCGCCGCGGCGATGGCCAGGGTCGGCAACATCCGCCGCCTCGGCGCCGCGGCGATCGATCTCGCCATGGTGGCTTGCGGCCGGGTCGACGGCTTTTGGGAGCGCGGCATAAAGTCCTGGGACGTGGCCGCGGGCGTCGTGCTGGTGCGCGAAGCCGGCGGCTACGTCACCGATCTCGACGGCGGCGGCGACATGCTCGCCAAGGGCGAGATTTGCGCCGGCAACGAAACCATTCACCGACTGACGCTCGACATGATGAGGAAAGCATGACTCTCGCCGCGCGCAGCCGCGAATACAGCCAACGCATCGCCTTGCGGCGACCGGAGGAGACGCAAGCCTTGCTCGCGGTCTGGGTCGCCTCCTGGCGCGCCACATACGCCGACATCGCCTTCGAGGCGCGCTGTCCCTGGCTGCTCGACCATCTCGCCGAACTCGAAGCGCAGGGCGCGCGAACCTTGTGCCTGTGGGAGGACGCGCCGCCTTTCCTCGCCGGCTTCGTCACGATCGACCCGAAGACGGGCTGGCTCGATCAGCTCTGCGTGCATCCCGAGCGCTTCGGCGCCGGCGTCGCCGAGGCGCTGATCGCCGCCGCGCGGGAGCACGCGCCGGAACGCGTGCGGCTCGACGTCAACGCCGACAATTTTCGCGCGCTGCGCTTCTACGAACGCCAGGGTTTCGTGCGCATGGGCGAGGGCGCGCCGAGCAAATCGGGGCGGCCGACCTTGGTGCTGGAGTGGCGGGCGTAGAAGAACGGACGCTTCGAAGGCGACGGTTTCCTTCGTGTCCTTCGTGGTGAAATTTGACCACGAAGGCGCGAAGGACACGAAGGTTTCACCAAGACGGAATCTTCGGACGCGCTCGATGCCGCAGCGGTCAAGGAGGCGCGTCATGTTCTACAAAACTGCGAAATTCCTCTGGGCCTTCGCCACGCCGTCCAACCTCCTCGGCCTGATGCTCGCGGTCGCCGGCCTGGGGCTCTTCACGCGCTTTGCGGACAAGGCGCGCTGGCTCGTCGCAGCCGCGGCCTTTTTCTATCTCCTCTGCGGCTTCGGTCCGATCGGCGCGATGCTGCTGCGGCCGCTCGAGGATCGCTTTCCGCCACCGCCCGCGGATTTGCAGGCCCCTGACGGAATCGTCGTTCTCGGCGGCGGGATCGACGACGAAGTCACCGCCGCCCGCGGCGTGCCGACCTTCAACCGCTTCGGCGCTCGCATCACCGCGGCGGCGGCGCTGGCGCGGCGCTTTCCGCAGGCTCGGCTGATCTACACCGGCGGTTCGGCGCAGGCCGCCGGACGATTTTCAAACGAGGTGGAGACGGCCAAGGCGCTGTTCCTCGACCTCGGCGTCGCGGCGGACCGTTTGAGCTTCGAAAGCCGATCGCGCGACACCTACGAGAACGCGATCTTCACCCGCGAACTGCTCCGCCCGCGATCCGAGTCGCGCTGGCTGCTGGTGACCTCGGCCTTCCACATGCCGCGCGCGATGGCGACGTTCCGCGCCGCCGGCTTTACCGTCGTCGCCTTTCCCGCCGATTATCTGACGCTCGGCGACGCCCGGGATTTTTTGTCGCCGCAGCTCACCGCGAGTCTCGGGCTGGAGATGACCGAGCTGGGCTTGCACGAATGGGTCGGCTTGCTCGCCTACCGGCTCGCCGGCCGCACCCGCGAGCTCCTGCCGTGATCGCGCGGCGCAGCTGAGGCTACGCCACCATGCTCGCCTCTTCGCCCGGCTCGGCGAGCCCCTCGTCGCCAAAACCATATTCCTTCATCTTGCGATAGAGCGTCGAGCGGCCGATGCCGAGGCGCCGCGCGATCTCCGACATTTGCCCGCGATAGTGCTGGAGCGCGAAGCGGATCGTCTCCGCCTCGATCTCTTCCAGCGTGCGCATGTCGCCGGCGGAGCCGAGCAGCCCGACGACGTTGGGATCGCGCACCTCGACGCGCACGATTTCGCGCTCGCGCGGGGCGTTCGGCGCGATCAGCGCCGGCGCCGGCGGCACGCGCACGTCGAAACCGCCGACCTGCGTCGCGATTTGCGGGAATTCGGCGACGGTCAATTCGTCGCCTTCGCACAGCACCACCGCGCGAAACACCGCATTTTCGAGCTGACGCACGTTGCCCGGCCAATCGTAGGAGGCGAGCAGACACAGGGCCTCGGACGCGAGACCGCGGATGTTGCGCCCTTCTTCGGCGGCGAAGCGCGCGCAAAAACGCCGGGCGAGATCGGGGATGTCCTCCTTGCGCGCGCGCAGCGGCGGCACGCCGATCGGGAAGACGTTGAGACGATAGAACAGATCCTCGCGGAAGCGGCCGCGCTTGACGAGTTCGATCAGATTCTGGTTCGTCGCCGAGATGAGACGGATGTCGACGCGCACCGGGCGCTTGGCGCCGACCGGATCGATTTCGCCCTCCTGCAGCGCGCGCAAGAGTTTGACTTGCAGATCGAGCGGCAATTCGCCGATCTCGTCGAGGAACAAAGTGCCGCCATTGGCCTCGACGAATTTGCCGACATGTTTGTCCGTCGCGCCGGTGAAGGCGCCCTTCTCGTGGCCGAAGAGAATCGACTCGACGAGATTGGCCGGCAAGGCCCCGCAATTGACGGTGACGAAGGCTTTGCCGCGCCGGTCCGAGGCGCCTTGAATGGCGCGCGCCACGATCTCCTTGCCGACGCCGGACTCGCCTTCGATCAAGACCGGAATGCCGGAGCGCGCCGAACGCTCGCCGAGGCGGATCACGCGGGCCATTTCGGCGCTGCGCGACACGAGATCCTTGAAGGTCATCGCGCCTTGCGCTCTGCGCGTCACGCGGCGCATTTCGCCGGCGAGCGCGTCGGCCGACAGCGTGTTCTTGATCGAGATTTGCAGGCGCTCGGCGCCCACCGGCTTCACGACGAAATCCGCGGCGCCGGCGCGCATCGCCGAAATCACCGCCTCGATCGAGCCATGCGCGGTTTCGACGATGACCGGCACGCCGAGCTTCTGCTCGCGCATGCGGGAAAGCACGGCCATGCCGTCGAGATCGGGCATCACGAGATCGAGCACCAGCAGCGCGATCGGCGGCGCGCCCGACGCGTTCATGCGCTCGAGCGCCGCCTCGCCGCCCTCGACCGTCTCCACCTCGTAGCCGAAACGTCGAATCATCGCTTCCAGGAGGCGGCGCTGAACGGGATCGTCGTCGGCAATGAGAATCGTTGCAGTCATCAGCGCCCTTCAGGGCGGCGTTGGCCGCCGCCGTATCGTAAACCCTTGCGCCCGGACGCGTCTGCCGTCCTGGCCCGCTCACACTCGGGTAACAGGGTAAAGTTGGCGTTAATTTCGCCGGGCGTCGCGGGATTTGCGCGCCGAGGGCGGCGGCCGAGGTTCGACAATTCCATGAGCAGCGTCTCGCGGCCCGGCGGCGACGCGCTTTGGGACGGCCCGCGCGACACGGGTTGCGAAAGACGCGAGCGGTGCGCCGGCTGTCAAAGCACAGCTCGCGACGCCGGCCTCGCGACGCCGGCCTCCCCAAACGCCCGCGGATGCGCTATGAGGATTGCATGAACGCCCATACGCTGGTCTTCGACAAACTGATCTATCTCGACCGCCTGAAGAGCGCTGGCGTGTCGGACGAGGTCGCGCGCGCCCATGCCGACGGGCTCGATCAGGCTCTGCGCGACTCGGTCGCGACGAAGTCGGACTTGCAGGCCTTGGAATCCCGGCAGGACGGGAAGTTCGACTCGTTGGAAAAGCGCATCGACGCGCTGGACGCAAAGATCGAAACGTCCGTGGCGCGGCTGGAAACCAAGATCGCCGAGGCGCAAGTGACGACGACGCGCTGGATGATCGGAACCTTCATCGCGCTCGGCGGGCTGTTCTGGGCGATCGTCAAATATTCGCATTGAGGGGGCGGAGTGGCGTTTCTCGCCGTGACCCAGCCGGAGCTGGGCCAAATCGAATTTGCGCCGAACGCCATGCGGCGGCATGTGAAGAGATTTGCACCTGAATTCTGCACGGGATAAGTCAATGATTCTATTGGTGTGAATTCCTGGTGCATTGATGTTGAGATTTGCACGGTGGGCGCAATGTCAGCTTGCTGAGGCACGGCTGGCGAGGTGGGCGACCGGCCTCCTCGTCGCCCTTAGACCCGACATTTAACCTCGCATTCCCCTGCAACGCCAAATAAGAAAGACCGCCTCGCGGCGGCCTCTCAAAACTGCGATCGCGGTTGTAGCTCACGCTGAGGCGAGCGCCTTGCGGTTCTTCCCCGTCCGACGATAGCCGGCAAAGCCAAGCCCACCGAAGCCCAGCAGCAGCATCGCCCAAGTGGAGGCCTCTGGCACCGCAGCAACCGGCGAGTTTACGACACCGGCGCTTTCTATAAAGGTGAATTGTCCAGCGTTAGCAAAGTTCTGATTGATTTGAATGTAAGGGTCAGCAATAGCTCTAACATAATCGCCGCCGCCGACGTAACCATTTGCAATTGCGGTTGCGCGGACTAAAACAGAAGCTATCGTATTAGATGGTATATATAAATTATAAGAAAACGTTTTTGAAAGCGCGTCACCAAAGTGTCCATACTCAAAATAGCACACTGCCTGTCCTGCGCAGGCAAATGGATTCACCTGAACTGCGTTATTCCAACCTATCTCTACAGACGCTCCCGCGGAACCTAACCCAAAATTCCCTCCCTGATCGGTAAGGCTAACTTGTCCGGATACGATAATAGGGATAAGAACATTTGACCGCCCTGTAAACTCAAATGAGTAACCGATTAACGCGTTCGCATTAGACTGAAACCCGTTAATAGATACTGCTGCTGAACCTCCGTTAGCAAACGACGTCGCTGCGGTTGCCATATCACCACTAAGGTCTCTTACTGTTATCGCCCCCGGCACGACGTATTCGGATTGGTTGACGGCAGTGATGCCATTTCCGACGTTGGCTGTAAGGCTTCCATATGCGTTTGGAAGCAATGTCGTAGCTTCTGCGCTGACCGGAACGAACGCCAGACTCGCGACAATCGGTAATGCGTTCATAATTCTGCGCATTGTCATCTCCCGTGATGCGGGGCTCGTAAACGGTTTGAGCTTCCGACCGAAGAGTGTCTCAATCGGAATGCACTGGTTAGTCTTTCTTACGGCTCCATCCTGCAATGGTTTGGTTTGACTGGCAAGCCTGAAGCGACAGCCTAAAGCGACGCGGCGCAGTCTGACCGGGTGCTGGCGGACGAACTCCTCGCCGAGCGGCCAAGAACGCAGAAGGGATCAAAACAGCAAGAAACCCTTATGGCGCAAGACTTTCTTGCGTGTCTCATGATTCTTGATTATTGCACATTCGCCGGCTCGGCTTGCACCGCCCGCTTGGGTCGCGATCGCACATTTCAATCGATACGCTCCCCTGGCCTCCGGCCCGTGATTCGCGATCCGTTCTCCTATATAGTCCTCTGAGAATCGCCGCTGTCGGAAAAGCACAGCGCCGGGCGACCCCTTCTCCCACTTGTGGGAGAAGGTGGCCCTTGCGTCAGCAAGGGTCGGATGAGGGCTCTTTCGGAAGGGCGGAGCCCGGCAGACCTCCGCGGAGCCAAACGCGCCCTCATCCGACCCCGCTCCGCGGGGCCACCTTCTCCCGCAAGCGGGAGAAGGGACGCGCCTTTACCATCAGGATTTCGCCTTGCCCCCATCCATCGCCCAATCCCTCTCCCAGCAAGCCCGCTCGCTCGTGCAGGGCGCGCGTTATCTTGCGGCGTTGAACCCGGAGCAGCGCGCGGCGGTGGAGACGCTCGACGGGCCGGTGCTGGTGCTGGCCGGCGCCGGCACCGGCAAGACGCGGGTGCTGACGACGCGCATCGCGCATATTCTGGCCACCGGTCAGGCGCGCGCCTGGGAAATTCTCGCCGTCACCTTCACCAACAAAGCGGCGCGCGAGATGCGCGAGCGGGTCGAGACGCTGGTCGGCGAAGGCGCCGAGGCGATGCAATGGCTCGGCACTTTTCATGCGATCAGCGCCAAAATCCTGCGCCGTCACGCCGAACTCGTCGGGCTGAAATCCAATTTCACCATCCTCGACACCGACGATCAAATCCGTTTGTTGAAACAGGCGCTCAAGGCCGAGAACATCGACGAAAAGCGCTGGCCGGCTCGGGCGCTGGCGCATCTCATCGACGGCTGGAAGAACCGCGGCCTCTCGCCGCAAAACATTCCGGCCGGCGAGGCCGCGAGCTTCGCCAACGGCAAGGGCGGCGAGCTTTACGCGCTGTATCAGGAGCGGCTGAAAATCCTCAACGCCGTCGATTTCGGCGATCTTCTACTCGAGGCGCTGCGGCTGTTTCGCGACAATCCCGACGTGCTCGCCGAGTTTCAGCGGCGCTTCAAATATATTCTCGTCGACGAATATCAGGACACCAACACCGCGCAATATCTGTGGCTGCGCCTCATCGCGCAGGGGCGGCGCAACATCTGCTGCGTCGGCGACGACGATCAGAGCGTCTATGGCTGGCGCGGCGCCGAGGTCGAGAACATTTTGCGCTTCGAGCAGGATTTCCCCGGCGCGAAAACCGTGCGGCTGGAGCGCAATTACCGCTCGACCGGGCATATTCTCGGCGCCGCCGCGCATCTCATCGCCCATAACGAAGGGCGGCTCGGCAAGACGCTCTTCACCGACGGCGTCTTGGGCGAAAAGCCGACCGTCACCGGCGTCTGGGACAGCGAGGAAGAGGCGCGCGCCGTCGGCGAAGAGATCGAGCAATTGCAGCGGCGCGGCCATGCGCTGGAGGAGGTCGCCATTCTCGTGCGCGCCTCGTTCCAGATGCGCGAATTCGAGGAGCGCTTCATCACGCTCGGCCTGCCCTATCGTGTGATCGGCGGTCCGCGCTTTTACGAACGCGCCGAAATCCGCGACGCGCTCGCCTATCTGCGCTGCGTGGCGCAGAGCGTCGACGATCTCGCCTTCGAGCGCATCGTCAATACGCCGAAGCGCGGCCTCGGCGACGCGACGCTGCAACTGGTGCACGAGCTGGCGCGGCGCGAGGGCGTTCCGTTGATGCACGCGGCGCGGATTTTGACCGAGAGCGAAGAGATCAAGCCGAAGCCGCGCGCCACGCTGCGCGAATTGCTGAACGATTTCGAGCGCTGGCGCGCGTTGATCGACGTAAAGCCGCAGCACGAACTCGCCGAAATCGTGCTGGACGAATCCGGCTATACGCAGATGTGGAAGGACGACAAGACGCCCGAGGCCGCCGGACGCCTGGAGAATCTGAAGGAACTGGTGCGCGCCATGGAGCAGTTCCCGGATCTTTCCGCCTTCCTCGAACACGTCTCGCTGGTCATGGAGACGGACGAGGCGGCCGGACAGCAGCGGGTGTCGATCATGACGCTGCACGGCGCCAAGGGGCTCGAATTCGAGACGGTGTTCTTGCCGGGCTGGGAGGAAGGCCTGTTCCCGCATCAGCGCTCGCTCGACGACAACGGCCGCGCCGGGTTGGAGGAAGAACGCCGGCTCGCCTATGTCGGCATCACGCGCGCCAAACGCCGGGCGAAAATCTACTTCGCCACCAACCGGCGCATTCACGGCATGTGGCAGACGACGACGCCGTCGCGCTTCATCGACGATCTGCCGCCGGCGCATGTCGAAGTGGTCGAGTCGGCGCAAGCCTCGCAATATGGCGCCTATGGCGTGTCGCGCTTCGCCAATATGGATCGCTTCGGCTCGGGCTACGAGACGCCGGGCTGGAAGCGTGCGCAGACCGCCCCGAAACAGCCGGCGCGGCGCGGCGGCGGCGTGACGATCGAGGGCGAAGTGCTGGGGCGGACCTCGGCCAGCGGCGGTTTTACGGCGGGCGCGCGGGTGTTTCATCTCAAATTCGGCCCCGGCGCCGTCGTGGGCGTCGACGGCAACAAGCTCACCGTCGATTTCGACAAGGCGGGACGCAAGATGGTGATGGAGCGTTTCGTGGAGAAGGCCTGACGCGGGCGCAGAGCGGGTCTGGACGGCCGTTAGACGCGACCTATCTCATGAACAACAG
>Ga0265328_10001584_pt1 | contig 10472 bp, 7 predicted proteins | sample 41624metaG_FD_202086 | JGI IMG/M metagenome (GOLD analysis project Ga0265328, IMG submission 202086) | Rhizosphere microbial communities from Carex aquatilis grown in University of Washington, Seatle, WA, United States - 4-16-24 metaG | ecosystem: Host-associated > Plants > Roots > Rhizosphere >...
CGGCGATCTTCTGATAGGCGAATCCGCCGATGCGCAGCTCGTCGAGAATGTAGCGTCCGGCGCCGGCGGTCGCCAGGAAAGCGAAGAAAGCGACAGCGGCGAGCAGGCTCGCGGCGCGGGAGATGGAAAGGCGCATCTATAGTGCCTCCGAGATAGAGCCGCTCGGAGACGCTCTGGTCCTGGCGGCGGGATATGTTTCGAGGGAGAGCGAAAAGGTCGGTCCGACGAAATCGTCCAAGACCGGGAACAGCCGGATCAACGCCGGAATGGAGGAACGGCGTCATGCCTCCGAGCGCATGGTCGCTACATGCGCTCGATCCACCATGCGACGAAATTACACAGGACGGATTAAGAAATCATGCAGCGGGCGCGAGATCACTTGCCCTGTATCGAGATCACTTGCCCTGTATCGAGATCACTTGCCCTGTATCGAGATCACTTGCCCTGTATCGAGATCACTTGCCCTGTATCGAGTTCACTTGCGCTGAATCGAGGAGAGATAAGCGAGCAGCGCCTCGATCTGGCCGGGCGAGAATTCGAAGCGCGGCATGTCGAGCCCGCCATGGCCGACGACTATGCCTTCGGCCAGCGCCTCTTCGAGATTGTCGAGCGGGTATTTCTTCGCGAGCGCGCGGAAGGGCGGCGAGGCCGGATTGGGGCTCTTCCCCTGCGCGCCGATCGCGTGGCAGCGGCTACAATTGGCCTTGGCGATGGCGCGTCCGCGCTCGATCTGCTTGTCCTGCGCGAAGCTCTCGCGCGGGATGAAGAGGAAGGCGGCGATCAGGACCAGAATGAAACGCATGGCGCCCTCCCTTTTTTCCAGCGAATGGGCGCGGCCTTGCGTCAGCCGCGCGCCTGCAGCGGCACGACATTATGCAGCGTCGTCTCCGCGCCTTCGAAGAAGCGGCGCAGATTGCGCGCCGCCTGACGGATGCGCTGCTCGTTCTCGACGAGCGCGAGTCGCAGATAGCCCTCGCCATGCTCGCCGAAGCCGACGCCCGGCGCGACCGCCACATCCGCCTTCTCGATGAGGAGCTTGGAAAATTCGAGGCTGGTCATGCCGGCGAAACGCTCGGGGATCGGCGCCCAGACGAACATGGACGCGGAGGGCGCCGGAATCGGCCAGCCCGCCTGAGCGAAGCTCTCCACCATCACGTCGCGGCGCTTCTTATAGATCGCGCGCATTTCTTTGATGCAATCGTCCGGGCCGTTCAGCGCCGCGGTCGCCGCGACCTGGATCGGCGTGAAGGCGCCATAGTCGAGATAGCTCTTCACGCGCGCGAGCGCCGCGCAGAGCCGCTCATTGCCGACGGCGAAGCCGATGCGCCAGCCGGCCATGGAGAAGGTCTTCGACAGCGAGGAGAACTCGACCGCAATGTCGATCGCGCCATTGACCTGCAGGATCGACGGCGGCGGATTGTCGTCGAAATAGACCTCGGCATAGGCGATGTCGGAGAGCACGAAAATATCGTGCCGCTTCGCGAAGGCGACGAGATCCTTGTAGAAGTCGAGCGAGGCGACCGTCGCCGTCGGATTGGCGGGATAGCACACGACGATGGCGATGGGCTTGGGGATGGAATGGGCGACGGCCGTCTCCAGCGCATGGAAGAGCTGCGGCGTCGGATCGGCCGGCACGGAGCGGATGACGCCGCCCGCCATCAGAAAACCAAAGGCGTGAATCGGGTAGGACGGATTCGGCGCGAGGATCACATCGCCCGGCGCGGTGATCGCCTGCGCCATATTGGCGAAGCCCTCCTTGGAGCCGAGCGTCGCCACCACCTGCGTCTCGGGATCGAGCTTCACGCCGAAGCGGCGAGCGTAATAGCCGGCCTGGGCGCGGCGTAGACCGGCGATGCCTTTGGAGGCCGAATAGCGATCGGTGCGCGGACGGCCGGCCGTCTCGACGAGCTTTTCGATGACATGGCGCGGCGCGGGCAGATCGGGATTGCCCATGCCGAGATCGATGATGTCGGCGCCGCCGGCGCGCGCCTTGGCCTTGAGCCGATTGACCTGCTCGAACACATAAGGAGGAAGACGCTTGATGCGATAGAAGTCCGACATCGCCGATATCCGTTGAAAGCTCCGCCAGCCGCTTTTTCGAGGCGCGGCGGACGATTGTGACGCGAAACCCTTTCGAAAGAGCTAGGGCCGTTTCGCCTCGGCGCGCCGTTCTTTCGGCGCGTCGGGAATTTTGACATGGGCGCCGCGGGCGCGATTGGCGGCCGCCGCGGCGGCGAGCTCCTTCTCGAGCGTCGCGGCGCGCGCGGCGCTCTTCTTGGCGTCCTTCTTGACATCGGACGCGGGCGTCGGCGCGGCGAAGGGCGTGTAGCCCGTCGCGCCCGTCCGCGAGCGGGCGACGAAATCGGCCGGCGGCGGCGGCGGACGGCGCATGTCTAGCCCCTCGAAGAATTTGCCGATCGACTCCCCGACCGTTTCCGACCCGCTCTCCTGGGCGCGCGCGCCGCCAGTGGCGGCGACGGCGAACAAGGTCAGGCAGATCGCGAAACGCGAAATCATCGGCTTCTCCGGCTAGCTGCTTTTCGTCATAGAGCGACAATGCGGCTTTGATAAGGGGGCGCCGGGCCTTCCGCGACGCATCGCCGCGCTTAAGTATTGGAGGAGGGGCTTTTCTCCGCAGGAGACGGTTTCCGAACCTTCGCGGGATATGCTCTAAGGAAGAGACGAGGCCGGCGGCCGGGGAGCCGCCGAGGACAGGACAGCCCATGAGCGCACAACGCCGTTCGTCAGCCGGAGCCAAACGGCGGCCGCCGCTTCGCGGCGCGGCCGAGCCCTCTGCCGCGTCGCCCGAGGCGCCGAAGGGGCGCGCGGCGGCCGGTGAGCGGACTCTGACGCTCGCGCCCAAGGGCAATGGTATGGCGAAGAAGGTCCAGAGCCCCGTCGTCGAAGCCGCTCCGCCCCGAGCTGCGAAAGCCGCGAAGAAGAAGAAACCGCGAGAGCCCGTCGAGGCGAAAGCGGCGCCGGCCCCGCGCGCCGCCGAAGCGACCGGCGCGACGCTTCGCCGCGACGCGCTCGACGCCGCGGCCGCGCTGCTGACGAGCGCGGCGGGAGAATTGACCGAGGAGCAGCGCCGTCTGCTCGTCGACCGGCTGCTGCCCTATGCGGAGGCGCCCCTCGCCGAGCCGGCGCAGCCCGCCCCGCGGCCGCGGCCGCCGGCCCATGCGCCGGCCGCGCCGAGCGGCCATGACTTCGAGATTTTCGCGGAAAATCTGGCGCGGCTCGTCGATCAGGGACGCAAGGCGCTCGCCGCGGCGATCGGCGGCATGGAGCCGGGCGATACGCGCAGCGAGCTGGCCAGCAATGTCGCCGACGCGGCCAAGACGCTCGGCGTCGTCGCCGAGCGTTGGATGGCCAAGCCCGAGCAGGCCTACGCAGCCCAGGCGACGCTCTTTTCCGGCCTCACCGACATATGGAGCCAGACGCTGCGCCGCTTCTCCGGCGAGGACACGCCGCCCATCGTCCCGCCCGATCCCCATGACAAGCGTTTCGCCGCGCCGGAATGGAACGACAATCCCTTCTTCGACTGGCTGCGCCAATCCTATGCGCTGACCTCGCGCTGGGCCGGCGAGACAGTGGAGCGCACCGATGGGCTCGACCCGCAGGTGAAGGCCAAGGCCGGCTTCTATACGCGGCTCATCGCCAGCGCGCTGTCGCCCTCCAATTTCGTCGCCACCAATCCCGAGCTCTTGCGCGCCACTCTGGACGCCCGCGGCGAAAATCTCGTGCGCGGCATGAAAATGCTGACCGAAGACCTCTCCGCCGGCCACGGCATGTTGAAGCTGCGCCAGAGCGACGAGAGCAAATTCGAGCTCGGCGTCGACATGGCCACGACGCCCGGCAAGGTCGTCTATCGCACGCAGGTGATGGAGCTCATCCAATATGCGCCCTCGACGCCGACGGTCTATGAGCGCCCGCTGCTGATCGTGCCGCCCTGGATCAATAAATTCTATGTGCTCGACCTCAATCGCGAGAAGAGCTTCGTGCGCTGGGCGACGGCGCAGGGCCTCACCGTCTTCGTCATTTCCTGGGTCAATCCGGACGAGAGCCAGGCCGAGAAGGGCTTCGACGCTTATATGAAGGAGGGCGTGCTCGCCGCGCTCGACGCGGTGCAGCAGGCGACCGGGGCGGAGAAGGTCGCCGCGGCCGGCTATTGCGTCGGCGGCACCATGCTCGCCGCGACGCTCGCCTATATGGCCGAGAAGGGCGACGACCGCATCGACAGCGTCACTTTTCTTGCGACGCAGGTGGATTTCACCGACGCCGGCGACATGCAAGTGTTCATCGACGAAGCGCGCCTCGCCGCGCTCGACGAGGCCATGGCCCGCACCGGCTATCTCGAAGGCGTCAAAATGGCGACGACCTTCAACATGCTGCGGCCGAATGAATTGTTCTGGACCTATTTCGTCAATAATTACATGAAGGGCGTCGAGCCCGCGGCCTTCGATCTCTTGACCTGGAACTCCGATTGCACGCGCATTCCGCGCGCCAATCATCTGTTCTATCTGCGCTACTGCTATATCGAGAATGCGCTGTCGCAGGGCCGCATGGTCATAGACGGCGTCACGCTCAATCTGCGCAAGGTGAAGATTCCGATCTATGAGCTCGCCGCCAAGGAAGATCACATCGCGCCGGCGCGCTCCGTCTTCACGGGCGCAAAATATTTCGGCGGCGAGGTGCGCTATGTGCTCGCCGGGGCGGGCCATATTGCCGGCGTCGTCAATCCGCCGGACAAGAACAAATATCAATATTGGACCGGCGGGCCGCCTGTCGGCGTCTATGAAGACTGGTCCAAGACCGCCCATGAGACCAAGGGCTCCTGGTGGGGCGACTGGCTCGCCTGGATCACCGCGCAAGCGCCGAATCGCGTGCCGGCCCGCATTCCCGGCGGCGGCCGACTGAAGCCGCTCTGCGACGCGCCGGGGGAATATGTGCGGGTGCGGGGGTGAGGCGGGCGCTCGCTTTGGAGTCATTCCTCCACCGTCGCCGAGCCGGAAACGGGCTTTGTCGACAGCGGCGACATCGAAGCGGACTCGCCTGAATCGATTGCAATGGCGGCTAGCGCTTTCCGATCGAACGGAATCGTTCGATCGATCAGAATTCGCTCCAACGAAAGGAAGCTAGAGCACTATCCGATCCAATCGGATCGGATAGTGCTCTGGGCGGCGAAATCGGCGTCAACGTCGATCGCCCTCATCGTAGACGAATTGCAGCACTTTTCTGAAGTCACCGTCCGAAGCCGCCGCCGCCCCCGCCGCCGAAGCCGCCGCCGCCATAACCTCCCCCGAAACCGCCGCCGCCCCTGCCGGGGAAACTCCCGCCCTCGGGCGAGGCCGGCGTTTGCGATCCGGCGCTCGGCGTCTGCGCCCGTGCGAGCTCCTCCTGGAACACGCGGCAGCTCTTTTTCTTGTCATAGCGCGCGAAGAAGGGGCTCGGAAAAGCGAGAAATTCCGCGCGGGTCACGCGGCCCTTTCCGGCCATGTCGAAATAATCGAAGCTCGCTGCGTGAAACACCGGGCTCGCGCGCGGAATGATCTCGAAATCCTGCGCGTCGATGAAGCCGCGCTTGCGCTTGTCGGCGAGGCGGAACATGCGCTCGAGATATTGCTTCCATTGCTCGCAGGTGTAGACGCCGCCGGCGCCGCCCCATTCGCTCGCCGTGGCCAGCACGGCGTCCGGGCCGCCGCCGCCGACGGGCCCCCGGGGCGCATCCCCCGGAACGCCGCGCGGACGATGCTGTTGCGCGAGCGCCGCGCTCGCAACCAATGCCAATAGACCGGCCGCCAGCCGGACCGCCGCACGTCCCATGGGATGACCTCCAGAGAGCCTCTCGCCGGTCGATCGCCCGGCGCGAGAGAGCCGACGGCTCTGCAATATCACGAAATCGTCCCGCCTCTGCTGCCGGATTTCCGCGGCAGACGGAAGGCGCGCGCCGCGCTATAGACGCCTTCCCCGCCGGGATGGAGCCGCCGCGCCATGACGAAAATCTTTTCGCGCTTCCCGTTTTTCCTTCTCTCGGTTTTCGCCGGCGCCTGGCCGGCGCAAGCGCAGGAGCGCTCCGTCGTCCCGCTGACCGTGATCCATGGCGCGGACGGCGGCGGCCGCGTCTATGTCACCGTGCGTTTCGGCAATGTGATGGGGCCGATGCGGCTCGACACCGCCGCCTCGACCAGCCGCATCAAGCTCGCGCCCTGGAACGAGGCTTTTCCGGCGCAGGGGGCCAGCGTCTCGACAGGCGCCTCCGGCGCCGTCACGAGCTGCGAGGATGTGGAGGCGACGAATGTCGAGCTGAAAGCCTCGCAGGGCAATAATATCGGCCGGGCGAAATATCGCGTCACCCGCTGCGAGACCTCGGACGGCGACGATCTGCTCGGGCTGGATTTCTTCAAAGGGGCGCGCTTCTCGCTCGATCTCGTGGGCTCCGAGATGGTCCTCTCTCCCGAGAGCGACGGGAACGGCTTTCGACCTTTCCGCAAGCTCTGGCCGGATCAGAAGCTCGTCGGCCTCGATGTCCGCTTGGGCAAGACGGAGGTGGTCGGCCTGTTCGACACGGGGGCCGAAATCTCCGCCGTCGACCGCCGCTTCCTGGAGCGGCACAAGACCCTTTTCACGCCCGTCAAGAAGAACGCGAAGGTGAGCGAGGCGTCGGGCAAGAAATTCGCGTCGAAAGTCTATAAAGCCAAGGAGATCGATCTCGGCGAGGGGCGTATCCTCAAGGATGTCGTCGTCGTTTCCTATGATTTCGGCCCTCTGCGGGAGGCGCTCGGCGGCGAGGCGCCGATTATCCTCGGCTTCGATATTTTGAGCCGCTTCCGATGGGAGCTGGATTTCGGGGCGGAGGGGCCGCGGTGGAAGGCCTCGGCGAAATAGGCGGGAGGCGGTGGGCCTTTGCGCACACCGTCGCTTTTCGCTAAAAGTCGGGAGAGCCGTTCCGAGGAAAGAAATGTCCCAAATTCCCGACTTCACGAAAATCGCCTTCGCTTCCGTCGCCGCGACTCCGGCGCAAGCCGCCGAGCCGCGCCGCTGGCTGACGCCCGAGGGCATAGAAGTCAAGAATTCCTACGGCCCCGAGGACATTGAGGGCCTCTCCTTCATCGACGGATTTCCGGGCGTCGCCCCCTATGTGCGTGGGCCCTATCCGACCATGTATGTCGCCCAGCCCTGGACGATCCGCCAATATGCCGGCTTCTCCACGGCCGAGGATTCGAACGCTTTCTACCGCCGCAATCTCGCCGCCGGGCAGAAGGGCCTCTCGATCGCCTTCGATCTCGCCACCCATCGCGGCTATGACAGCGATCATCCGCGCGTTTCCGGCGACGTCGGCATGGCGGGCGTCGCCATCGATTCCATCTACGACATGCGCACTCTGTTCGACGGAATTCCGCTCGATCAGATGAGCGTGTCCATGACGATGAACGGCGCCGTTCTGCCGGTTCTCGCGCTGTTCATCGTGGCGGGCGAGGAGCAGGGCGTGCCGCCGGCGCAACTCACCGGCACCATCCAGAACGACATCTTAAAAGAATTCATGGTGCGCAACACCTATATCTATCCGCCGTTTCCCTCGATGCGCATCGTCTCGGACATATTCGCCTACACCAGCAAGAATATGCCGAAGTTCAACTCCATTTCGATCTCTGGCTATCATATGCAGGAGGCGGGCGCCTCGGCTGATCTGGAACTCGGCTACACGCTCGCCGATGGCGTCGAATATGTGCGCGCCGGCGTCGCCGCGGGTCTCGATATCGACGCTTTCGCGCCGCGGCTCTCCTTCTTCTTCGCCATCGGCATGAATTTCTTCATGGAAGTGGCCAAGCTCCGCGCCGCGCGCCTGCTGTGGGCGCGGCTGATGAAGGATCTCGGCGCCAAGACCGAGAAGAGCATGACTCTTCGCACCCATTGCCAGACGTCCGGCTGGTCGCTCACAGCGCAGGATGTGTACGTCAACGCCATCCGCACCAGCGTCGAGGCGATGGCGGCGACGCAGGGCCATACGCAGTCGCTGCACACCAATGCGCTCGACGAAGCGCTGGCGCTGCCCACCGACTTCTCCGCCCGCATCGCCCGCAACACGCAGATCGTGCTGCAGGAGGAGAGCGGCACCACGCGCATCATCGATCCTTGGGGCGGCTCCTTCTATGTGGAGAAGCTCACCGCCGAGCTCGCCGAGGCGGCGTGGAAGCATATAGAGGAGATCGAGAGCCTCGGCGGCATGGCCAAGGCGATCGCCGCGGGCCTGCCCAAGCAGCGCATCGAGGAAGTCGCCGCCAAGACGCAGGCGCGTATCGACACGGGACAGCAGGTCGTCGTCGGCGTGAATAAGTTCCGCCCGGACAGCGACGTCGCGCCGGATGTGTTGAAGGTCGACAATTCCGCCGTGCGCGCCGCGCAGATCGCCAAGCTCGAGCGCCTGCGCGCCGAGCGCGACGAGGCAAAGACGCAAGCCGCGCTCGATGCGCTGACGGAAGGCGCCAAGGGCGACGGCAATCTTCTGGCGCTCGCCATCGAGGCCGCGCGCGCCAAGGCGAGCGTCGGCGAAATCTCCTATGCGCTGGAAAAAGTGTTCGACCGGCACAAGCCCAAGGCCAATGTCATTTCCGGCGTCTATGCGCGCGAGGCGGGCGCCAATTGCGACAAGGTCGCGCGCGTGCGCGGCATGACGGCGGCCTTCGCCGAAAACGACAAGCGCAAGCCGAAGATCCTCGTCGCCAAGCTCGGCCAGGACGGCCATGACCGCGGCCAGAAGGTCATCGCCTCCGCCTTCACCGATCTCGGCTTCGAGGTCGTCATCGGCGATCTCTTCGCGACGCCGGATGAAGTCGCCAAGCGCGCCGCCGAAGAGAATGTGCATATCGTCGGCGTGAACACGATGACCGCCGGCCATCTCGCTCTGACGCCGGAATTGCGCGACGCGCTGAAGGCCGCGGGGCGCGAAGAGGTGATGATGGTCGTCGGCGGCGTCATTCCCGAGCAGGACTTCCAGGCGCTCTATGACGCCGGCGCGGCGGCGATTTTCCCGCCCGGCACCAATATCCCGGAAGCCGCCGAGAAAGTGCTGGAAGAGCTGAACGTTCGGCTCGGCTATGCGCAGCGGGAGACGGCTCGGCCCAAGGGCTGACCGCCGAGTGCTTCCGATTCCGGCCGGGCGACGGCGCCCGGCTTCGGGACGTCAGGCCGGTTCCGCCGGCGCGGCCTCGATCGTCGTCGCGGCGGCGGCGGGATCGCCGGGCTCGGTCTCCCAGGCGACGCCGGGAATGGCGACGATGCGCCAGCCGCGGGAGTCCAAACGACAGACGATCGCCTGCTGCTCCTCCATATAGGCCAGGAGCCGCCGCGCCCGGCCGGGCGAGCGGGTTCCATAGGCGCTGGCGACATCGGCGTCGGATGGGCAGGGGCGATGGTCGAAGGCGGCGCGCGCCAGCGATAGAAAAACGCCTTGCATATCCTCCGGCAGCGCGCCGGCCATGGCCAGCACCTCGGCCCAGGGCGAATCCGCGGCCTCCGCCTCGGCGAGCTCTATGCCGGCATGCGCCACGGCGAGTCGGCGGCGGAAGGCCGGCAGGCTCAAGGGCTCGCCGCCGATGCGGCGAATGCGGCAGCGCACCAGAAAATCCTGATAGAGCACAGCGATGGTGCGGAAATTGGCCTCGCTGTCGCGCAAGATCTCGCGCAGCGCCGCGTCTATCGCCGCCTGACGCTGCTCGGGCGAAATGCTCGGCGGCGGCTCTGCGGCAGGCGGCGCCGGCGGAGCGCTGCGGGCGAGACGCGCCAGCACATCGGCGGTCGGCGCGGGCGGCGGCGCCCGGCGCGGGGTCGCGAAACGCTCTTCATCGGCGCCGGGCGTGAAAATGAGATGCGCGTCGTCGCCGCCGGGCTCCGGCAATGGCAGTAGCCTCGGGCTCACATTGCGCGCTGAGGTCTCCACCGGGCCGATGCGCACGGGCAGCGGGCGGCGCGCCATGGCGGGGCCGAGCGCGATGAAATTGCCGCTCTGCAAATCGCGGAACATTTCCGCCTGGCGGCGCTCCATGCCGAGCAGATCGGCGGCGCGGGCCATGTCTATGTCGAGGAAGGTGCGGCCCATGAGGAAATTCGACGCCTCCGCCGCGACATTCTTGGCGAGCTTGGCGAGGCGCTGCGTGGCGATGACGCCGGCGAGACCGCGCTTGCGGCCGCGACACATCAGATTGGTCATGGCGCCGAGCGAAGCCTTGCGCGCCTCGTCCGACACTTCTCCGGCGACGGCGGGCGCGAAGAGCTGCGCCTCGTCCACCACCACCAGCAGCGGATACCATTGGTCGCGCTCGGCGTCGAAGAGGCCGCCGAGAAAGGCGGCGGCGGCGTGCATCTGCTGCTCCGCATCAAGCCCTTCGAGATCGAGCACGACGGAGACGCGGTGCTGGCGCGCCCGCGCGGCGATGCGCGTGAGATCGGCGATGCCGCAGCGCGCGTCCACGACG
>Ga0265328_10001586_pt1 | contig 10465 bp, 9 predicted proteins | sample 41624metaG_FD_202086 | JGI IMG/M metagenome (GOLD analysis project Ga0265328, IMG submission 202086) | Rhizosphere microbial communities from Carex aquatilis grown in University of Washington, Seatle, WA, United States - 4-16-24 metaG | ecosystem: Host-associated > Plants > Roots > Rhizosphere >...
GCGGGCGAGATCGAGGCGGCGACGCGCGATCTCTCGGAGAAGAACGCGACGCTGGCGCAGCTCAACCGCTTGCTCAACGAGATGCGCCTCGAGAACGCGTCGAAGGTGCGCCTGGCGACGCTGGGGCAGCTGGCGGCGCAGCTGGCGCACGAGATCGGCACACCGCTGTCATCGGTTTCGGGCCACATCCAGCTGGCGTTGATCGACCGCAACTTGCACGGCCCGGTGCGCGAGCGCCTGGAGGTCGCGGGCCGCGAGGTCGAGCGCATCGGCCGCATCGTGCGCGACTACCTGGATTCGACGCGCCCGCTCGAGCCCGAGCGCGTGGTGACCGCGCTGCCGCGCCTGCTCGAGGAGGCAATCGACCTCACGAGCGGCGTGGAGCCGACCGGGCGCGCGCCGGTCGAGGTGCAGCTGGATCCGCGCCTGGGCGAAGTCGTGACCGACCCGGGCCTGCTGCGGCAGATCGTGGTCAATCTGCTCTCGAACGCGCTCGACGCCGTCGACGGCAAGGGTCGCGTGACGATCGCGGCGAAGGCGGCCGGCGACGACGTGCTCATCACGGTCAGCGACACCGGCCACGGCATCTCGCCGGACGATCTGCGCCGGATCTTCGAGCCGTTCTACACGACGAAAGGCCGCGGCAAGGGGACCGGCCTCGGCCTGGCGATCTGCCGCCAGCTCACCGCGGCCCTCGGCGGCAACATCTCCGTCGAGAGCGAGCCCGGCCAGGGGTCGACGTTCTTCGTCCGCTTGCCGCGCAAGGGCGCGCCCGCCGGCGCCGAGCCGCGCGCGCGCGTCGCCACCGGAGGAGTCCGCGCATGAGCAAAGGCGAAGCTCGAGCATGACCGACACCGTCCGAACCCCTGAACCGCACGTGCGCGTGCTGGTCGCCGAGGACGACCGCGTCGCGCGCGATCTGCTGTGCGAGATCCTGCGCGGCGAAGGCTTCAACGTCGATGCGGTCGACGACGGCGCGGGGGCGATCGAGCGCGCCGCCGCGGGCCGCTACGACCTGGTCGTCTCCGACGTGCGCATGGAGCGGTCGAGCGGCCTCGACGTCTTGAAGGCGTTCACCGACAAGGCGCCGGGCACGCCGGTCATCCTGATCACCGCGTTCGGCGACGTGACCGGCGCCATGGAGGCGATCCAGCGCGGCGCGTACGACTACGTCTCGAAGCCGTTCAACATCGAGGAGCTCAAGCTCACGGTCACGCGCGCGCTCGAACGGCGGCGCCTGGTGGCCGAGAACCGCACGGTGCAGAACGAGCCGAAGACGCAGATCGAGGACATCGTCGGCAAGAGCGCGGTGATGCTCGAGGTCTACAAGCTGGTGGCGCGCGTCGCCGCCTCGACGGCGACGGTGCTGGTGACCGGCGAGTCGGGCACCGGCAAGGAGCTGGTCGCGCGCGCGATCCATACGCACTCGCCGCGCGTGCGGGCGGCGTTCGTACCGGTCAACTGCACCGCGCTCACCGAGTCGCTGCTGGAGTCCGAGCTGTTCGGGCACGCGCGCGGCGCGTTCACGGGCGCCGTCGGAGCGAAGCGCGGCCTGTTCGAGATGGCCAACGGCGGAACCATGTTCCTGGACGAGATCGGCGACATGGGCCCCAAGATGCAGGCGCAGCTGCTGCGCACGCTGCAGGACGGCGAGGTTCGGCCCGTCGGAGGCTCCGAGTCGATCCGCGTCGACGTGCGCATCGTCTGCGCGACCAACAAGGATCTCGACGAGGAGGTGAAAGCCGGGCGCTTCCGCGAGGACCTGTACTTCCGCATCAACGTCGTCACCGTGCGCCTGCCGCCGCTGCGCGAGCGGCGCGAGGACGTCCCCATCCTGGTCGGGCACTTCCTGGCCAAGATCGCGCGCCGCGAACGGCGCGAGCAGGCGGCGCTGTCGCCGGAGGCGCTGCGCTTGTTGATCGCCTACGGCTGGCCCGGCAACGTGCGCGAGCTGGAAAACGCGATCGATCGCGCGGTCGCCGTGGCCAAGGGCAACGTGATCCTGCCGTCGGACCTGCCGCCCGAAGTCGGCGGCGCCGGCCCGGTGGTCATCGGCGAGGGCGGCGGCATCATCGAGGACCGGCCCACGCTGGCCGAGCTCGAACGTCGCTACATCGCGCTCGTTCTCCAGGAAAGCGGCGGCAACAAGAAGAAGGCGGCCGAGCGGCTGGGCATCGATCGCCGCACGCTCTACCGCGCGCTCGAACGCACCGGGACCGACGCCGGTGAGCTCGACGACGACGACTGACATGCTGGAGCTCTGCGGCGTGTCGAAGCGCTTCGCGGGCGCCGAGGTGCTGCGCGGCGTGGATCTCGTCGCGCCGGCCGGCGTCACCACGGTGCTCATCGGCCCCTCGGGCTGCGGCAAATCGACGGTGCTCCGGCTCATGATCGGGCTGCTGGCGCCCGACGGCGGCGTGGTGCGCTTCGACGGCGCCGAGGTCGGACCGCGCACCGTCGACGCCGTCCGCGCCCGCACCGGCTACGTGATCCAGGACGGCGGGCTGTTTCCGCACCTCACCGCGCGCGACAACGTCACGCTCATGGCGCGCCACCGCGGCTGGGCCGCCGCCCGCGTCCAGCATCGCGTCGATGAGCTGGTCGCCCTCACCCGCTTCCCGGGCGACGCGCTCGGGCGCTATCCGGTCGAGCTGTCCGGCGGCCAGCGGCAACGCGTGGGCCTGATGCGCGCGCTGATGCTCGATCCCGACGTGATCCTCCTCGACGAGCCGATGGCAGCGCTGGACCCGCTGGTGCGGGCCGAGCTGCAGGCCGACCTGCGGGCGATCTTCCGCGCGCTCGGCAAGACGGTGGTTCTGGTCACGCACGATCTCACCGAGGCGGGGCGGCTCGGCGACACGATCCGACTCATGCGCGACGGCGCCGTGGTCCAGAGCGGCACGCTGGCCGAGCTGGTGCGAGCGCCTCGCGACGAGTTCGTGAGCCACTTCATCAACGCGCAACGTAGCCCGCTAGAGGGTCTGTGATGGGTCCGCCAAGGACCACCGGGCGCCCCGTCCTCACACGCGCACTCGTCCTGGTCGCCCTCCTCGGCTCCAGCTGCGCGCGAGCGCCGACCGGCAGCGACGCCGCGCGCACCCCGCTGCGCATCGGCTCGAAGACGTTCACCGAGTCGGTGATCCTCGGCGAGATCGCCGCTGCGCTGGCGCAGGGACACGGCCAGAGCGTCGTGCACCGGCGCGCGCTCGGCGGCACGCAGATCGTGTTCGGCGCGCTGGTTGCCGGTGAGATCGACCTCTACGCCGAGTACACCGGCACGCTGACGCAAGAGATCCTGCGCGGCGTGAGCGACGACGCGGTCCCGAGCGCGCTCGCCGCGCGCGGCATCATCATGGGCCCGCGGCTCGGCTTCGACGACAGCTACGCGCTGGGCATGAAGGCCGAGCGTGCGGCGGCGCTCGGCATCGCGCGCATCTCGGACCTGGCGGCGCACCCCGAGCTGCGTTTCGCGTTCAGCAACGAATTCATGGATCGCGCCGACGGCTGGCGCGGCCTGCGCGCGGCGTATCAGCTGCCGCAGCGGAGCGTGCGCGGCGTCGACCACGAGATCGCTTATCGCGGCCTGGACGCGGGCGACGCCGACGTGGTCGATCTCTACTCCACCGACCCCGAGATCGTCGAGCACCGGCTGCGCTTGCTCGAGGACGATCGCCACCACTTTCCGACCTACGCCGCGGTCTGGCTGTACCGCGACGAGTTCGCGCGCCGCGCGCCCGACACGGTGGCGCAGCTGGACGCGGTCGCGGGGCGGATCTCGTCGCCGGCGATGACGGCGATGAACCTGCGCGCCAAGCGCGACCGCGTCGCCGAGGAGACCATCGCCGCGGAGTTCATCGCCCACGACCTGGGCGCGCCGCCGTCCGCCAACGGCACGGTCGCGCCGCGCGCTCCCGACGGCTGGTTGCACGCGCTCGGCCAGCGAACCCTCGAGCACCTGTTTCTGGTCTCCGTGTCGCTGCTGCTGGCGATCGTCGTCGCGGTCCCGCTGGGCATCGCCGCCGCGCGCCGGCCCACGCTGGGACGCGTGATCCTCGGGCTCACCGAGATCCTGCAGACGGTGCCGTCGCTGGCGCTGCTGGTGTTCATGATCCCCCTGCTGGGCATCGGCGAGGCGCCAGCCATCGTCGCGCTGTTCGTCTACAGCTTGCTTCCGATCGTGCGCAACACCTACGCCGGACTGCGCGGCATTCCGCCGTCGCTGCGCGAGGTGGCGACCGCGCTGGGGCTCGGGCCGGGCGCGTCGCTGCGCGCGATCGAGCTGCCGCTGGCATCGCCCTCGATCCTCGCGGGCATCAAGACGTCGGCGGTGATCAACGTCGGTACCGCGACGCTGGGCGCGCTGGTCGGCGCCGGCGGCTACGGGCAGCCGATCCTGACCGGCATCCGCCTCGACGACGTCCGGCTGATCCTCGAGGGCGCCGTTCCGGCGGCGCTGCTGGCGCTCGGCGTCGAACGGATCTTCGACGTCGTCGAGAAGATGGTCGTGCCGCGAGGCCTGCGACTGTAGTATCCCCGCCGATGCGCTGGAGCCTGGGCTATTTCGGCGTCAAGGACCTGTTCACGATGGTGAACGTCCTCGGCGGCGTGTTCGGAATCTACTACGCGGCGATCGGCGACCCGGCCATGGCCGGCTACGCGATCCTCGCCGGATACTTTTTCGGCGACGCGCTCGACGGTCCGGTCGCGCGCCTGACCAAGACGGGGAATCGCTTTGGAAGCGAGTTCGACTCCGCCGCCGATCACATCGGGCAAGGGATCGCGCCCGCCGTCGTGGTCTTTTCCGCGTATCGGCTGGGCGGACATCAAATCCTGGGGTTGCTGCTGATGGCGGCGCTGATCAGCACGGCGTCGATTCGCCAGGCGCGCTTCAACGTCGCCAAGTTCGATTTCCCGCTGACCTATTGCGGGTTGCCGCGCACGGTGAGCGGATTCGTCGCGCTCGCGTTCCCGAACTCGATGCTCTTCAAGCACACGGCGATCGGGCCGGTGGTCGGCACGGTGGTCATCGGCGCGGTCGCGGCGCTGAACATCGCGCCGATCCCGTACATGACCCATCGAGGCCAGCGCGCGATGCAATGGTGGATCAAGCCGCTGGTGGCGAGCTTTCTGATCTCGCCGTTCGTCGCGTTCTTCGTCGCGCGCGACTACACCTTCGACGTGTTGCTCCTGCACGCGATGGCGTACGTCACGGCCGGTTGGATTGGGGTGCGGCCCGAAGAGCGGCGCGCGTTTTATGCTGAATATCGACGGTGGGCGCACCTGGTAGCGACGCTACCCTGAAAGGGCGATACCGCGCCCACCGTCCACGCCGGGCGCTCGGTCGTTACTTCTTCTTCTTATCGCGCGGCGGCTGCGCGGGCGGCGCGGAGTGTTGCGGGGGCGGGTTGGCGTGCGGCTGGCCGGGCGGCGGGCCACCCATCTGATGCGGCTGGCCGGGCGGCATCCCGCTGCCCATCTGGCGCTGCTGCTGTCCCGGCGGCATCCCGCCGCCCATCTGGTGCGGCTCCTGTCCCGGCGGCATCCCGCCCGGCGCAGGGCCACCCATGCCCGGGTGCCCACCGGGCTGGTTGCCTTGCGGATGCGATTCGGGGCCCCCGTGCATCGCCGACGGCTGTTCGTGGCCGCCCATCGGACCACCGCGATGCTCGGCTTCGCGATGCTCGGCCTCGCGATGCTCGGCTTCGCGGTGCTCCATCTCGCGGTGCTCGGCCTCGCGGTGCTCCTCGCGCCGCACCTCTTCGCGACGGACGGGCGGCGGGGCGCCTCGCCAGCCTCCGGCAGGCGCGCCGGGTGCGGTCCGCCAGGCGCTGCTGTGTGCGGGTTCGGCGCGCCACACGCGAGGCTCGTACTGCGGTCGCGCGCGCCAGGCAGCGGGACTGCGCCCACCGACGTACGCGTAGTCGCGATAGCCGTTCGGCCCCTGCCAGTAGCTGCGGTAGTAGACCATGCGGCCGTCCATCCAGATGAAGCGCGGCCCGATGAACACGTAACCGGCTCGTTGAGGGTTCCAGTAACCGCTGTTCCAGGACCAATCATATCCAGTCCAATCCCAGTACCCGCCGACCCAGTAGTAGCCGTAGCCCGGGGCGGGCGGCTGGTACTCGGGGATCGGATCGGGCGGCGGCGTCGTCGGATAGAGAGTGGCCTCGGCGACGGGCTCTGGCGCCGGGGGCGGCGCCTCGGCGTAAGCGGGCGGCGGCGCTGCCGGAGGCGGCTCGGCGTAGCCCGGCTGCGGTGGCGGTGGCGGCGGCGGCGCGTACACCACCGGCCCGGCAGCGGGATAAGTCCGGACGTAACAACCGGCGGCGAACGACGACAACACCAGGACCGAGACAGTGACCAACGAAGGCGCGCGGTTCATGGAAGTCTCCGGGGGTTAAAGAGGCCGCCGATGCTACCCGAAGGCGTCCCCGTTCGCGAGTGGGGGTAAGCCAGCGAACGTGCTTCGACGCAAAGACCGCGAGCCGTATCACACCTTCGCGCCGCAACCTCCAAGCTGGCTTCGGGCGCGAGGCTGACTAGGTTGCATGCCGGAGGGAGGTGCATCATGAGCGATACCCAACAGCGGAAGAACGACCGTCACCCGCGCCCCGAGCCCGAGCCCGACAAGGAGGACGTCGAACCCACGGCCTTCGACGAGGCGGAAAACGTTCGCTCCGGCTCGCAGACCGCGCAGGACCGAGATCACACGATCCGGGGCGGCGACGATCGTACCGCGCCGATGAAGGAGTTCCCGACGTAAGATCCCCGGAACGTGAGCGGCGCCATCCCGTCGTCATCGACGAACTCGACCAGCGGAGCGCCGCCGGCCCGCGCCGCGTCGACGGCTGGCGACTCCGACAAACGGCTCGTCCCCTGGTTGGTGGCGGTCGCGTTTTTCATGGAGTCGCTCGACACCACGATCCTGAACACGGCGGTGCCGACCGTCGCCGCGGCGCTGAAGATCCCGCCGCTCAGCATGAAGTCCGTGCTGTCGAGCTACACGCTCGCCGTCGCCGTCTTCATCCCCGTGAGCGGCTGGGTCGCCGATCGCTTCGGCACGCGCCGGGTGTTCTCGGCGGCCATCGCGACCTTCACGCTCGGCTCGTTGCTGTGCGGTCTGTCGCAGAGCATCCACATGCTGGTGCTCTGCCGGATCCTGCAAGGCGCGGGCGGGGCGATGATGGTCCCCGTCGGACGGCTGACGATGGTGCGGACCTTCCCGCGCTCGGAGCTGGTGCGCGCGATGGCCTACGTCGCGATCCCGTCGCTCATCGGCCCGATGCTCGGACCGCTCGCGGGCGGCCTCATCGTCAAGTGGCTCCACTGGCGGTTGATCTTCTTGCTGAACCTGCCGTTCGGCCTCGTCGGGCTCTATCTCGTCTATCGCCATCTGCCTGATTACCGCGCGGAGCGCAGCGACCGGCTGGACGTCGTCGGGTTGATCCTGTTCGGAGCCGGCATCGCGTTGCTGTCTTATCTGCTGGAAGTCTTCGGCGAGCACTTTCTCAGCGGCACCGCGATCGCCGCATTGCTGGCGCTGGCGCTGGCGCTGCTGTTCGCCTACAGCCGGCACGCCGTGAGCGCGCCGCATCCGTTGCTGCGCCTCGGCCTCCTGCGCATCCGCACGCTGCGCACCGCGATCCTGGGCAGCTTCGTCACGCGCATGGGCGTCGGCGGCATGCCGTTCCTGCTGCCGCTGCTCTTCCAGGTCGGGCTCGGTTACAACCCCGTGCAGTCGGGGCTGCTGATCCTGCCCCAATCGGTCGCGTCGATGAGCCTGCGCATGACCATGCCGCATCTGTTGCGGCGCTTCGGCTACCGGCGCGTGCTGCTGTCGAACACCCTGTGCATCGGCGCCGTCATCGCCAGCTTCGCGTTGATCGGTCCCGGCACGCCGCCCGCGGTCATCGTCGCGCTGGAGTTCTGTTTCGGCTTCTTCTCGTCGTTCCAGTACACCAGCATGAACACGCTGGTCTACTCCGACGTCGACGCGGACGACACCAGCATGGCCAGCACCATCGCCAGCACCTCGCAACAGTTGTCGATGAGCTTTGGCGTGGCCACGGCATCGCTCGCCGCGGCGTTCTTCATTCCCGATCGCTTTCACGCGGCGTCGACCGAGATCGTCCACGGCATCCACCGCGCTTGCTTGGCGCTCGGGTTACTGACGATTCTATCGACGCTTTTATTTCGCGGACTGACAGAGACGGACGGCGAGAGTGTGAGTCAGCACGAGGTGTCGCTGCCCTCGGCCTCGGCTTGATCGCGCGCGTGCAACTGGAATCGAAGCTCGACAGTCTCATCGGGCATGCGACAGAAAATGATTGTGGGTTGGGCTCTGGTGGCGGCCGGGTTGGTCGTGGGATGCGGATCGTCTTCACACGGTGACGCCGCCGACAGTGGTGCGACGGACGCGATGAACACCGACAGCGGCGGCAATGGCGACGCTGGCTTCACCGGTTCGGACACCGCCGCGGGCACGCAGCTGGCCTGGTTGCTGGCATTGATCAATGGACCGCCGGCGGCGATCACCGCGGACGCGGTGACGCCGCACTTCGCTGACAGCTTCCTGCAGCAGGTGCCCGCCGACATGCTGGCCGCAACCCTGGCGGGCATCGCCGCCAGCGACGCGCCGGCGATGCTCCTCCAGGTTCTCTCGTCGACGCCCGGTTCGGCCTTTCCCGCCGCGAGCGCGTCGCCCTCGACCATCGTCGCGGTCGTCGAGACCGCTCGCCACCTGTTCTATCGCGTGAGCCTCGCGGCCACGCCCGGTGGCGCTGCCCCCAGCGTGAACCCGATCGTCGGCCTCCTCTTTCAGAGCGCGCCGGAGCTGGACGTGAGCTTGCGCGATCCGGCGACGTTCGATCAACGGCTGGCGACCGTCGCGCCCGAGGCGCGCCTCTACATCGGGAGCGTCTCGTCCGGCGCCTGCACGGCCACCCACACGGTCGGCGCCGATCAGCCGATGCCGCTCGGGTCGCTGTTCAAGATCTACGTGCTGGGCGCGCTGGCCGCCGACATCGACGCGGGCCGCACGCAGTGGACGGATCCGGTGACCATCCAGGATCAGTACAAGTCCTTGCCGTCGGGCATGCTGCAAGACCAGCCCGCGGGCACGATGCTGCCGGTGCAGCAGGTGGCCGCTGACATGATCTCCATCAGCGACAATACCGCGGCCGATCACCTGCTGCGGCTGGTCGGCCGCGAGCGCGTCGAGAGCTATCAGACCACGATGGGCCACTCGATGCCGGCGCTCAACACCCCGTTCCCGACCACGCGCGAGCTGTTCATCCTGAAGATGTCGGCGACCGCCGGCGAACGCGCCGCGTACATCGCCGCGGACGCGGACACGCGCCGCAGCCTGCTCGACACCGACTACGATCTGCGCCCGCTGCCCGATCTCGCGACGGCGACGGCGTTCGCGGCCGGACCGCCGATCGCCATCGATCAGCTCGAGTGGTTTGCGTCGCCCGCTGACATCTGCCGCGGGTTCGCGGCGCTGCAGGTCGCCAGCCAGAAACCATCGGGCGGACCGGTGACCACGATCCTGTCGATGAACCCGGGGCTGATGCTCGATCCGGCGACGTTTTCTTACGTCGGTTACAAGGGCGGTTCCGAGCCCGGCGTGCTCACGCTCGCCTGGCTGCTCCGCCGGGCCAGCGACGGCGCGTGGGCCGTGGTGGCGCTGGGCTTCGCCGACACCGCCCAACCCATCGACGAGAACCTCGCGCTCTACTACGCGCTCGCCGCGATCGACGAGGCGGGCCGCTAGCTAGTCCACCGCCGCCGTCACGGTGGCTCACCGAAGCGTGACCGGCGCACGTCGCGCGCACCCTGGCGCCGAATGTGCAGTCACGCTCTGCGTGAGCACAATTGGTCTCCTCAATGACATCGCGATTGCGACCCTGGCCGCCGCGAAGCTGGTCTTGCGATCCGCCGCATCCGCCGGCCTGGATCTGGATGGTAGCCCCGAGGTACTGGCCTCCATCGAAGAGATGTCCGACCGGGCCACGCGCCAGCACCTGGAGCGGGTCGCTTCGATGCTCCTCGGCGAGCGTCCGGAGAGTGAGCTACTGCATCTCAAGACAGATCCTCGGCATTTACCGCGGATCGCGGAAGGAACGCCGCCCGCGCGCGTGGAGGGCGCCGAGCCCCTCCCCGGTCGCGCCGCCCACGTCCTGGGCGAGATCATGCTGCTCCTGTCCCGCTCGCGCGAAGCGGTCGCCGGCGACCAGCGCGCGGAAGCCTACGAGGACCTCGCGCAGGTGCTGGCGATGATGGCGCTGGCCAAGGTGCTGTTCTCACTGATCGAAGCCGAGGTCGGCAGCGCGCCCACCCAGGTCAACGATCGGCCGGCTCGTGAAGCGCCCGGTTCGCGCTAGGGAGCGTGTCCCGCCGCCGGACGAAAACGTCCGACTGGCGGATCCTCGCTGGCCGAAATCGGCCAGCCCGCACGGACGGA
>Ga0265328_10001590_pt1 | contig 10448 bp, 1 predicted proteins | sample 41624metaG_FD_202086 | JGI IMG/M metagenome (GOLD analysis project Ga0265328, IMG submission 202086) | Rhizosphere microbial communities from Carex aquatilis grown in University of Washington, Seatle, WA, United States - 4-16-24 metaG | ecosystem: Host-associated > Plants > Roots > Rhizosphere >...
ATCGACGCCCAGATCGGCCGGCTTGATGGTCTCAAGCGGCTTCTTTTTGGCCTTCATGATGTTGGGCAGCGTGACGTAGCGGGGCTCGTTCAGACGCAGGTCGGTCGTGATCACGGCTGGCAGCGACAGCTTGACCGTTTCCAGGCCGCCGTCGACTTCGCGTGTCACATTGACCTTGCCGTCCACCACTTCGACCTTGGAGGCGAAGGTGCCTTGGGGCAGGTTGGCCAGCGCAGCCAGCATCTGGCCAGTCTGGTTGCTGTCGTCATCGATGGCTTGCTTGCCCAGGATGATCAGGTCAGGCTTTTCCTTGTCGACCAGGGCCTTGAGCACCTTGGCCACGGCCAGAGGTTGCACGTCGGCATCGGTCTCGACCAGGATGCCGCGGTCTGCACCGATGGCCATGGCCGTGCGCAGGGTTTCCTGGCATTGCGCCACGCCGATGGACACGGCGATGATTTCGGTGACCACGCCCTTTTCCTTCAGGCGGGTGGCCTCTTCGACGGCGATTTCGTCGAAGGGGTTCATGGACATCTTGACGTTGGCGATGTCGACACCAGAGCCGTCAGACTTCACGCGTACTTTCACGTTGTAGTCCACAACCCGCTTGACTGGTACAAGAACCTTCATGCGTTGTTCTCCTGCGTCATGAGGAAGTTAAGTAAAAAATGGGCCGCGCAAAAAAGCACGATCGTTCGATTCTAACGCGAACTTGGGGAAGATTGAACCACAATTGCAGACTCAATCGCACGACAATATGCGACTTGTGCCTCGCGGCCTGCCCGCAGCCCCTTTATTCAGTACCTTGTGACCCAGTCTGCTGCCTTTGCCCCTGAAATGGGCGCCCATGCCGCGCCCGCTTATGCAGGCGCCCGCACGCACATCGGCGTGTTCGATTCGGGGCTGGGCGGGCTGTCGGTGCTGCGCGCCCTGCACGAGCGCCTGCCGCAAGCTGATTTGACTTATGTGGCCGACTCGGCGCACGCCCCCTACGGCGAACGCGACGATGACTTTATCGCGGCGCGCAGCCACCACATTTGCGACCACCTGATCGCACAGCAGGTCGACGCCATCGTTGTGGCTTGCAACACGGCCACGGCAGCGGCCATCCACAGGCTGCGCCAGACCTATCCCGCACTGCCCATCGTTGGCGTCGAGCCAGGCGTCAAGCCTGCTGTGGCGCAATCACCCAGCAAGCGCATCGGCGTGCTGGCCACACCGAGCACCTTGGCCAGTGACAAGTACAGGCGCTTGATCGATCAACACGGCATGGGCGCTGTGATCGTGTCGCAGGCCTGCCCTGGTCTGGCCAGAGAGATTGAATCGGGGCAGCTCGATACACCCGCGCTGCGTGAACTGGTCGAGCGTTTTTCAAAGCCCTTGCGTGAGGCCGATGTGGACACGGCCGTGCTGGGTTGCACGCACTACCCTTTTGTGGCGCCCTTGTTCCAGCAGGCGCTGGGTCGCGAGGTGACGGTATTGGACACGGCTTCGGCCGTGGCCGAGCACGCGGCGCGGCTTTGCGCACGTGCTCAGACTGAGCATGCCGCGCAAGCCGCTGGTCATGCGTCAAACGGCCTGCTGCATTTCTGCACAACGGCCGAGCCTGCTCACCTGGCCCACGCCGTCCACCACTGGCTGGGCCTGGACTGCGCCGTGACGCGCCTGAGCTGAGCACCGAACTGAGGGCGGCCTGACGCCCTTTTTGATCGACTCGCCGCTCTGGCGAGCCGTGACAGATTCGACTTTCTGCGCTGCCTCCAATGTGTCGCCGTGAGGTTTCACACATTGGTGTCCTCCTTTGCCATGGTCACGCTCAAGCGTACAGCCCCCTCGTCGATAACCCGAAGTCGTGCCGAATGTCCCGCGCTTCGAAAACAGTCATCAGAAGCGCGGCTTATTCGCATTTCAGGGGCCGCTCTGACCGAATAGCCTCGATGTGATCAGTTTTTCCCGTTGTCGCAACTCAACCGGGCGGCGGGATTTTCAAGGTATCGAATGGCGTCTTTAATCACTCAACTCAGCCCAGCGCAGATCGCTACGATAAGTACGACCACGCTGTCTCGGCTGACGACGACTGATTGGGCGGCATTCAACACCAGCCAGATCCAGGCGCTGACGACCACGCAGGTGCCCTTCATCAGCACCACGACGATCCAGGGCATCTCCAGCACGGTGTTCGCGGCGCTCACGACCCTGCAGATCCAGACGCTGACGTCCGGGCAATTTGCCGGCATGAGCACCACGCAGATCGGCATCCTGACGACGGACCAGATCTCGGCCATCGAGACGCAGGATCTGGTGACATTCAACAGCACGATGATCCGCGCGCTGTCGACCGCCGACATTGCCGTGTTGAACACCGGGCAGGTCGGCGTGCTGACGACCGATCACATCGCGAACCTCACGACAAGCCAGATCGCCGCTTTGGCGTCCGGCACGGTTGGCTCGCTCAGCACGGCCGACATCGCCACCTTGAGCTCGACCCAGATCGGCGCGATGCAAACGGCGCAGATTCAGGGGCTGACCACGCTGCAGATGGCCACGTTCAATTCGAGCGCGGTCCAGGGGCTCAATCCGGCCGACATCGCCGTGTTGAGCACCGACCAGATCACGGCGTTCAGCAGCGCGCAGATCGTGGGCCTGAGCACCAGCCAGATCAGCGCGTTCCAGAACGTGCAGATCACGGCCATCGATCCGAACGCCATTGCAGGCTTGAGCACGGCCAGCGTGCAGGCGCTCAACACGTCTGCCGTGTCTGCGCTAACAACGGCGCAGATCAGCGCGCTCAGCCCGACGCAGGTCGCAGTCATGGTGACGCGGCAGATCGCGGCTTTGACGACGACGCAGATCGGCGTGATTTCGTCTCAGGACATTGCGGCGCTGTCGACCGCTCAGGTGGCCGTCTTCAACTCGACGCAGGCCGCAGCGCTCAGCACCAGTCAGTTCGGCGCGTTCAACACGGCTGACCTGCGTGCCTTGAGCACCGCAGCCGTCGCCGCGCTGGGCTCGGCGCAGATCGCCTCGTTGACCTCCGGCCAGATCGGCGCCTTGAGTACGGCCCAGGTGGCTGCGCTGAGCACGACACAGATCACGGCCATGAGCACGGACGAGATCGTGGGCCTGAACACGGCCGACATCCGCGCGCTGAACACGGCCACCGTGGCCAATATGCGCACCGATCAGGTCGCGGCGATGAGTTCGGCCCAGATCACCGTGATGACGACCGCGCAGTTCGGCGCGCTCACGACCTCACATGTGCTGGCCTTGTCGACGACCAACATCCTGGGCATCACGACGGCTGACATCCAGGCGCTGACGACCGCGGCCATCTCGGTGATGAGCACGCAGCAGTTTGCCTCGCTCAGCTCCGCGCAGGTGCTGGCCTTGCGCACGGCGCAGATCGCCATACTGGGCACAGACCAGATCAGCGTGCTGACCACGGCCAATGTGGCGGCCCTGAGCAGCAGCCAGATCGGCGCGCTGACCTCTGTGCAGGTGTCGGGTCTGGGCACGGATCAGATCAATGCGCTGACGACAGCCGAGATCCGGGCGTTCAACACCAACAACATCGTCGCGCTGACGACATCGCAGATCGCGGCATTGACCAGTGCGCAGATTGCCGCGCTCTCGACCTCTCAGGTCAATGCGATCGAGACCGTGGACCTGGGCGTGATGGCCAGCGCTGCGATCGCGGCCATGGGCACGGCGCAGATTGGCGCCTTGAGCACGCTGCAGGTCACGACGCTGAACACGGACCAGCTCCAAGGCCTCAGCACGGCGGACGTGCGCTCGCTGAGCACGCTGGCTGTGCATGTCTTGAACAGCGCGCAGATTGCCTCGCTGGGCTCGACGCAGGTGGCGGCCCTGGCCACGGCACAGGTCAACGTGCTGAACACGGACCAGGTGAGCGCCATCACGACAGGCGGCATCAATGCCTTGAGCACGGCCGACATCCGCGCCATCAGCACGGCAGGCATCGCCGTGCTGAACACGGACCAGGTGAGCGCCTTGACGACCGCGCAGGTCCAGGCGCTGAGCACCGCTCAGGTCACCGTGCTGACGACCGATCAGCTCACTGTGTTTTCGACGCAGGACATCGTGGCGATGACCACGGCGCAGATCGCGATACTGAACACCACGCAGTTCACCTCGCTCACCAGCGCACAGATTGCCGCGTTCACGAGCACGGAGTTCAAGGCGCTGAGCGCCGCCAATCTGGCTGCGCTGGGCACCGATGTGTTCCAGAGCCTGACCTCGGCGCAGATTGCGGCCATGGGCACCGCGCAGGTCGCGGGCTTCACGACCGTGCAGTTCGGGGTACTGACGACCGATGCGATGTTGGGCCTGAGCACGGCCGACATCCGTGCGCTGAGCTCGAACACGCTCGCCGTGGTGACGACGGAGCAGTTGGCCGTTTTCAACTCGACGCAGATCGCCGCCTTCTCGACCGGGCAGATCGGGACTTTGGCCACGGCGCAGATCCAGGTGATCAACACCGCGGGCATCGCCGCTTTGAACTCTGGCCAGATCGCGGCCTTGACGACGAGCCAGGTGCAGGTGCTGGGCACGGACCAGGTCGGCGCGATGACGACGACCGAGATCCGCGCGTTGAGCACGGCCGATGTGATCGCTTTGACCACCGATCACCTGGCCATCTTGAACACGGCGCAAGTGGCCGCCTTGAGCACCGCGCAGGTGGCGGTGCTGGGCACGGCGGACATCGCCATGCTGACGTCGGCGGACATCGCCGCGATGAGCACGGCGCAGTTCCTGGCCTTGAGCACGGGCCAGGTCGCGGTGCTGAACACGGACCAGATCCAGGCGCTGACCACAGCCGATGTCAGGGCGTTCAGCAGCACGGTCATCGGCATCTTGAGCACCGATCAGATGTCGGCGTTCAGGTCGGAGCAGATCGCGGCGCTGAGCACGGCGCAGATCGGTGCGTTCAACACGGGCCAGGTCGCGGCCATCGGCACGGTGGGCATTGCGGGGCTGAGCACGGCGGACATCCGCGCGCTGACGACGCTGGTGGTGTCCATGCTGAGCACCGATCAGATGGGTGCGCTGAGCACGGCGCAGGTGGCCGCGTTGAGCACCAGCCAGATCGCATCGCTGGGCACGAGCCAGATCACGAACCTGTCGACCGGTGCCATCCTGGCGTTCAATACCGGGCAGATCGCCACGCTGAGCACGACACAGTTCGTGTCGATGAACACCTCGCAGATCCAGGTGCTGAGCTCGGCCGAGATCCGCGCATTGTCGACGGCGGACATCGCCAATCTGCATACAGATCAGGTCATGGTCCTGAGTTCGGCGCAAATCGCGGCGATGAGCACGGCGCAGGTCCAGGCGCTGACGACCGCGCATGTGATCGTGCTGCAGACCGAGACCATCCCTGCCCTCAACACCTCCGACATCAAATCGCTGTACACGGGTCCGGTCTCAGTGATGACGACGGACCAGTTCACCAACTTCACGTCGACACAGGTGGCCGCTTTGACCACCGCGCAGATCGCGGCGCTGAGCACAGGCCAGATCACCGTCATCACGACGACGAGCATCGCGGCTTTGACATCGACGCAGATCGGCGCGCTCAACTCGGCGCAGATCACGGCGCTGAGCACGGGCCAGATCAGCGTGCTGAACACGGGCGACATCCGGGCGCTGAGCACCTATGACATCGCGGTGCTGAGCACGGATCAGATCTCGGTGCTGACGACAGTGCAGTTCCAGGCTTTGTCGACGGCTCAGGTGGCCGCGCTCAACACGGCCGACATCTCGGTGCTGACGACGGCCAATATCGCCGTCATGAACACGGCGCAGATCGCCGCGCTGAACTCGCAGCAAGTATCGGCGATGAACACGGATCAGTTGAGTTCGCTCACGACCGTCGACGTCCGCGCACTGAGCACGGTGGCCGTGGCGGCGCTGAACACGCTGCAGATCAGTTCGCTGTGGTCGGCGCAGATGGCGGCGATGCGCACCGACCAGATCGCGACCCTCAACACCAGCCAGGTCGGCGCGCTGACCACCGATCAGCTCAACGGGCTGACGACGGCAGAGATACGCGCGGTGAGCACTGGTGCGCTGTCCATCCTGGGCACCGATCAAATCGCCGCGCTCAATACCAACCAGATCGTGGCACTGCTGACGGCGCAGGTGTATGCGCTGACGACCACGCAATTGACGGGCCTGTCGACGCAGGACATCGCCGCGCTGAGCAGCGCGCAAGTGGCGGCGCTGCGCTCCTCGCAGTTCGCCGCGCTGACCACCGACTTGCTGCAGGCCATCGAGACGGTAGACGTGCGCGCCTTGACGACGGCCGACATCGCCGCGATGACGACCGATCAGGCGGCCGCGCTCACCACGTCCCAGGTGGCGGCGCTGACCACGCAGCAGATCAGCACCCTGAGCACGGCGCAGGTGGCCGTTTTCTCGTCCAATGACATGCTGGTGCTGAGCACCGCCGACCTCCGCGCCTTGACCACAGCGGCCATCGCCTTGCTGAACACGGACCAGTTCACCGCGCTGAACTCGACCCAGGTGATGGCGCTCAACACGGTGCAGATCGCCGCGCTGAACACCGCCGACATCAATGCCATGTCGACGGTCAATGCGGTGGCGCTGAGTTCGGCGCAGATCGCCGTGCTCAGCAGCAACCAGGCCCTGGCGCTCAATACCGATCAAATCACCGCCTTCACGACCACCCACATCCGCGCACTCAATACGGTGGACCTGGCGGCCATGACCACGGATCAGATCGCCGCCATCGGCTCCGCGCAGTTCGCCGCGCTCAGCACAGCGCAAGTGGCCGTGCTGAGCTCCAACGACATCACCGTGTTGACCAGCGCCGACATGGCCGCGATGAACACAGCGCAGGCAGCCACGCTCAGTTCGATGCAGGCGCTGGCGCTGAACACCGACCAGGTCAGCAACATGACGTCGGCCGATGTGCGCGCCTTGCGCACGGCCACGTTTGCCGTGCTCGGTTCGGCGCAGATCGCCGGGTTGACGTCCAGCCAGGTGGCCGCACTCACCACGGCGCAGGTCAGCACGCTGAGCAGTTCGCAAACCGTGGCCATCGAGACCGAGGACATCGTCGCGCTGAACACGGCCGATATCCGCGCGCTGAGCACACGCTCGGTCTCGGTGCTCACGACCGACCAGTTCGGCATCTTCAGTTCGGTGCAGATCCAGGCCTTGAGCACGGCCCAGATCGCCGTCTTGAGCACCGCGCAGATCGGCATCATGTCGACCGCCAACGTGGCGGCGCTGGCCAGCACGCAGATCGCCACGCTGAGCACGGCGCAGGTCTCGTCGATGAGCACGGACCAGATCTATGCATTGACGTCGGCCCAGGTGCGCGCCCTGACCACGGCCGATGTCGCCAGCCTGCGCAGCGACCAGATCGCCGCTTTGGTGTCGGCGCAGATCGTGGCCATGTCGACCACGCAGGTGAACGCGTTCACGACCAGCCAGGTTGCGGCCCTGATCACCGAAGATGTGGCCGCCCTGACGACGGCTGACGTCCGTGCCTTGAGCACAGCCGCGGTGGCCGTGCTGAACACGGACCAGTTCAGCGCGATGAGCTCCACGCAGGTGATGGCGCTCACGACGGCGCAGATCGCCGTGATGAGCAGCGCCGACATCAACACCATGTCCACGGTCAACGCGGTGGCACTGAGTTCCGCTCAAGTCGCCGCGCTCAGCAGCAACCAGGCCCTGGCGCTCAACACCGATCAGATCACCGCCTTCACGAGCGCGCAGATCCGCGCCCTGAGCACGGTGGACCTGGCGGCCATGACCACCGATCAGATCGCGGCCATCGGTTCGGCGCAATTCGCCGCGCTGAGCACCGGCCAAGTGGCCGTGCTCAGCTCCAACGACATCGCTGTGCTGACCACGGCAGACATGGCCGTGATGAGCACCGCACAAGCGGCCACGATAAGCTCCACACAGGCCATGGCGCTAACCACGGACCAGATCAGCAACATGACATCGGCCGACGTGCGCGCATTGAGCACGGCCACGTTTGCCGTGCTCGGCTCGGCACAGATCGCCAGCCTGACGACCGGCCAGATCGCCGCCTTGAGCACGGCGCAGATCAATGCGCTGAGCACCTCGCAGACCGTGGCCATCGAGACCGCCGATATCGCCGCTTTGAGCACGGCCGACATCCGCGCCATGACCACGCTGTCTGTGTCTGTGCTCACGACCGACCAGATCGCGGCCTTGGGCACGGCCCAGATCGTGGCCTTGGGCACCGCGCAAATGGCCACATTGAGCACAGGCCAGATCGCCCTGCTGTCGACCGGCGACATCGGCGTGCTGAGCAGCGCGCAGATCGCCGTGCTCAATACAGATCAGATCTCGTCGCTGAGCACCGATCAGCTCTCGGCTTTCAGCACGACCCATGTGCGTGCCCTCAACACCAACGACATCGTCAGCCTGCGCACCGATCAGATCGCGGCTTTGGTGTCGGCGCAAATGGTGGCGATGACGACCAACCAAGTCCACGCGCTCACGACCAGCCAGGTCGCCGCCTTGGTCACCGAAGACCTGCTGGCGCTCGGCACGGCGGGCATCCGCGCCTTGACCACGGCGGCCATCGCGGTGCTCAACACCACGCAGCTCAGTTATTTGACGAGCGCACAGGTGGCGGCCTTCACCACGGCCGAGATCGCCGTGCTCGGCACAGACCAGATCCGCAGTCTGTCGACCGCTGACATCGCCGCATTGAGCACCGCCCAGATCGCCGTGCTCAACTCCACGCAGATCGTCGGCCTGGGCACCGACCAGGTGATGGTGCTCAGCACCGCCGACATCAGGGCCATCTCGACCGTCAACCTGGCGACGATGGGCACCGATCAGATCGCTGCCTTGACCACGGCGCAGGTCGCGGCCCTGTTGACCAGCCAGATCGGCGCCCTGAATTCGGCGGACATCATCGCCTTGTCGACCAACGACATCATCGCCCTGAGCACGGCGCACATGGCTGTGCTATCGACCGATCAGGCACAGGCGCTGAGCACCAGCCAGATCGACGCCATGGAGACGGTCGACCTGCGTGCGATGAACACCTTGGCGTTCAGCAGCCTGGGCTCGGTCCAGATCGCGGCCATGAACACCAACCAGATCGGTGTGCTGAGCACCGCGCAGATCGCTGCGCTGAGCTCAACGCAGGTGGCCGCCTTGACCACGACGCAGCTCCAGGCCTTCAGCACGACCGATGTGCGCGCCCTGAGCACCACCGACATCGTGGCCCTGAACACCAGCCAGATCGACGCCTTCAGCTCGGTGCAGATCGCGGCCATGTCAACGACGCAGGTCTGGTCGATGACCACAGACCAGGTCGCCGCCTTGCTGACCAGCCAGTTTGCAGGCTTGAGTACCGCCGACATCCGCGCCTTCTCAACGGCGGCCATCAGCGCGTTCACGACCAGTCAGATCGTGGCCTTGAATTCAACCCAGTGGTCCGCGTTCAGCACGGCCGAGATCGCGGCACTGAACACCACCCAGGTCATGGCGATCGAAACCGTGGACTTGCGCGCCTTCACCACGCTGGAGATCCGCGCCTTCACGACCGAGCTCTTTGCGGCCTTGACGACCAACCAGATCGTGGCGATGACCACGGCCCAGTTTGTGGCCATGACCAGCGCAGAGCTGGGGGCGCTGACAACGCAGCAGGTCCTGGCGATGGAAACCAACGACCTGCACGCGCTGACCACGACCCAGATCACCTACCTGCACACCGACGCCATCGCCGCGATGGACACGGCCCATGTGATCGCGCTGTCGACCCTGCAGATCCATGCGCTGACCACCGATCAGATGGCCGCGTTCACAACCGACAGCTTTGCCGCGTTCACGACGGCACAGGTGCACGAGTTCAGTACCGCGCAAATCGAAGCGCTGACCACCGCGCAGATCGTCGCTTTTGAAACGCAGGACATCGCGGCCTTGTCGATCAACCAGGCGCTGTTCTTCACGACCGATCAGATGGCCGCGATGAGCACCACGCAACTGGACACGCTGATCATCTCGACGCCCATCGTGCTGGACCTCAACGGCGACGGTGTGCACACCGTCAGCGCCGCGCACGGCACGCAGTTCGACCTCAACGCCACCGGCAGCACGGCCACCCACGGCTGGGTCTCACCGCAAGACGGCTTGCTGGTGCTGGACCGCAACCACGACGGCATCATCAACGATGGCACGGAGCTGTTCGGCACCGCCACAGTCTTGTCCAACGGGCAGCGTGCGGGCAATGGCTTCAACGCCATGGCCGACCTGGATACCAACCACGATGGCAAGCTGACCGCTGCCGATGCGCAGTTCAAGGACCTGAAGGTCTGGGTGGACGCCAACGGCAACGGCATTTCCGATGCAGGCGAGCTCAAGGACCTGTCCAGCCTGGGCATCATCGAGCTGGACTTGAATGCACA